>Ga0210406_10000946_pt1 | contig 37626 bp, 32 predicted proteins | sample IncBWC30MmetaG_FD_155454 | JGI IMG/M metagenome (GOLD analysis project Ga0210406, IMG submission 155454) | Forest soil microbial communities from Barre Woods Harvard Forest LTER site, Petersham, Massachusetts, United States - Inc-BW-C-30-M | ecosystem: Environmental > Terrestrial > Soil >... | reverse complement strand
GCGCATCGCCTATGTGCCACAGAACATTTTTCTCTTGGACACGAGCATTGCGCAAAATATCGCCCTGGGCGTTTCGCCTCATGCGATCGACCGCAAGCGGCTGGAGATGGCGGCGCAGCTTGCGCAGCTCGATGACTTCGTGGGCACCTTGCCCGGCGGCTACGATCACATCATCGGTGAGCGCGGCATCAGACTAAGCGGCGGCCAGCGACAGCGGCTCGGCATTGCGCGCGCGTTGTATACGAGCGCGACGGTCCTGATACTTGACGAAGCAACCAGTGCTTTGGATGGATTGACGGAGCAGGAGCTGGTATCGACGATCATGAGGCTGCGCGGGCGTTACACAATTATTTTGATTGCTCACCGCCTGAGTTGCGTACGCGCCTGCGATTTCATCTTCGAGATCAATTGCGGAAGAGTCCATCACGCCGGAACCTATGCGGATTTGCTTGGAGAATCAGATAGTTTTAAGCGGTTAGCCCACACCCAGTAGATGCAGGAACTCGCGCCACGCCGGCGGTTCTCTGAGCGGCACGCATTGGAAGCCGCGGCTGCGCATGGTCGTCAGTACGAATCCGGCCACTTCCAACGCCATATTCTCCTTCGGATCGGCCAGATGCGACTCGTTCATGGGAAAGCCGTCGTGCAACAGCAAAATACCACCTTGAAAGCTTTCGAGCGCTTGTTCAAAGCGTGCGCAGAATTCGCCAAAATCGATTTTTTCAGCATGACCGGGTCGGCGCTGCAGTCGCCAATCATTGGCGTCGATGTCCCATCCATAGCGGCCGATGTAGCGCTTGGAGACCGGCAAATCGTTGGCGAATGCTGAAAATCGTGGATCCGACCAGGCACCGCCCGGCGCGCGAAACGGGATCCTGGACTGCGGAACAAACTCCTGGATTTTCTCATGGCAGGCGGTGATTTGACGGGCGACTTCGGCGCGATGATCACCGCAAAAGTCGTCCAGATTTTGGTGGCTATACGTGTGATTGCCGAGGCGGTGTCCGTACTTCACCACGGCAGAAAGCGCCGCACGGTCAACTCGCTCGCCCAGCACAAAAAACGTGGCCGCAACGCCCTCGCGGTGAAGCAATCGAGCGAGGTCGGTTGTGATGCCATCCGTGGGTCCATCGTCGAACGTCAGGGAATACTCGTTCGCCCGATAGTTCAAATTCCGGCCACGCAGCTCGTTGGTGAGAAACATGCCCGAATCCTAGGCGATGCCGTGAAGTTCGAGGCCGGAAAAGCGCTCGAGGCCGTGTTCGGCCAAGAGTTTGCGAGCCTCGTCAAATTGCCAGGCTCGAGCCTCGGGTTGAAGGTATTGCAGCCAACCTCGCTGCCGATAGGCAGCCCACCAGGCCTGCGGAACGGGATCAATTCTCGCCGTCGAATCCTCGCGTAATGTCCAATCGTACATCTGATTCAGATCGGCGGCAGTGCGCATGCCGGGATACGTAACTGTTTCCATCATCTTGTACCAGGCGGCTTTGCTTTGCAGGCGGTCCTTGTTGATGAACTGCAAATGAAACAGACCGCCGCGCTCCTTACGGGAAACCGCGAGCCCCTGGTCGATGGCCTCGATCGGAGAGCGCCGGTGCAATTGGTAGGCGCTCGATGAGTTCCAGTGCAATTCTGAGGAGTCGCCGAACGCCCAGGGAATGGCGCTTTGCTCGCCCCAGGGCCCATCCCACCGGTACATCGTTGCCGAGTAATAGGGTGAAATCATGGGCAAAGCAGTGCAGCAGCCCGGCTGCGCACGCAGGGCCAGCGAGCGCAACTGCGGAAACAGGTTTGCCGTGGGCACTTCGTCCGCATCGACGATGACGAAATGTGTGGCGCCGAGCCGCCGACCACGCTCCAGCATTTCCTGACGCAGGTCAGCCTCCCTCCATTCCCCACTCTCGACCCGACGCACATCGATGGGGCAATTCGGAAATTCAGCCTGTGCATCGCGAATGATCTGCGCGCTTCGATCCGTCGAACCATGATCCGACACCACCACCGCGTCGCAATAAGACAAGCTCACGCGAAGCGATAGCCCGAGCACCCAGTCTTCGTTACGCGTGGCCGTCAGCGCAACGAGTTTGGGTGCAGCCACGGGCCGGGCGAGAGCGCGCGCACGCCGGTAGAGTCGCTTAAGAATCCGCACCACGCCTTTGGACACTTTGAGCATATTGCAAGCGTAAGTACCTCAAGAACCCGCAAAAGTTACCGCCGCGCGCCAAGCGCCGCCAGCATGTGCCTGGCAAAGCGCAGCGGCCAGATTGGATCGTAGCGCATTCCTGCCGTTGCGTAGAAAACGAGCTGTCCCCAGCGTCGAGAGCGGGCGGAACGAATTGCCATCTGCAGCGTTTCGCGGGTTCGGCTTCGCGTTATGAGACACCTTGCGCGCTTCGATAAGGCGGCCCGGCGCAGATAATCGGCCGTCATCCTATGGTGCTCGCTCACGATGGTGTCCCAAATTGCCTCGCTGCCCCCGAATGTCAGCGAACCCGGATGAATCCGATATCGATACATCAACTTCGATATGTGTCCGCAGCGCAGCCCGCTGCAGGCCAGTCGCAGCATGAATTCGCGGTCGCCGGCCACCCTATAGGAGGCGTCGAAAACGCCGATCTGGGAAAATACCGCGGCCCGAAAAAACCAGGCATTCATCGAAGGATTGCCCAGGGTGGCGTGATACAGGACATCCTCACCGGCACCGGTAAATCGAACGACCTCATCTGCGGCAGCATTCGATGCGCCTCGAAAGGCGACGGCATTGCCACCCAGGGCCATGACTCCGTCTTCCGAAAAGCCATCGCCGGCACTCGAAAGCGCGTCGCGGGCATAGCAATCGTCGGAATTCAGGATTCCGATGATCTCGCCCGTGGCGGTTTCAAGCGCTCTGTTCAACGCGTCGTACACTCCGGTATCGGGTCCAGCCAGAACCTTCAAATGCGGGTAGCGCTTCAAGATCTCCAGGGTTCCGTCGGTCGAGCCGCCATCCGCCACGATGTGCTCTATGTTTGGATACCCCTGTAGCAGCACACTCTCGATCGCCTCACCTATGTAGTGCGCCGAGTTCAAGCAGGGAGTAATTACGGTGATACGCGGCGCGGCTATTCGAGGGTTCACTTGCTTGAACGCCTGGGCTGCAATGCCGCCGCGACCGCATTTGGGATCAGGCTGCGGATCACACCCCGGACAGCAGCCCACCACCAATGCGGGTAGCGCCAGGAAAAGGTCATTGCATATACCAACGTCGTCCATGCCAGGCGATATTCACGCTTGCTGGCGTGCGCTCGGACCAGATTCAGCGACTCGTCCGCTTGCATGCGCGCACAGTACGCGCGCAATCCTGAATCGTCCGTGATGCCGGCCATTTTCCGATACAGGCGCAACCATCCTGCGTGGTTGGCAGTCCGGTCGCTGCTGTAATGCTCATGATGGACTCGCACCGCACAAAGGTGCTCCCGCACCACGACAACCTCGCCGCCAAGGGCCAGACGCAGGCAAAGATCGTGAAACTCGCCGAATAGCTGTTGTTCATCGAAGCCGCCTACTTCCTCGAACAAAGACCGCTCCACGATCACCGTAGGCATGGCGATGCCGATCTCCAGCGTGAGGAGTTGCCTGAATATCCAGCCTTCGGGCGCCGGAGGCGCCGGACGCTTCTTGGGTATCAAGCGGCCGCTTTCGTCTATGTGCCTACAAGCCGTATAGCTCCAGCGGCACCGCGGTCGCTCGCGCAGTGCGGCCAATTGGCGCTCCAGTTTCTGCGGCGCCCATTCATCGTCTGAATCGAGAAAGGCCAGGTAGCGGCCGGAAGCGACTGCCGCCGCGGCATTGCGCACCAATGACGGATTGCCGGAATGCGGCAGCCATACGATTCGCACGCCAGGGCCGGCGATGCTGCGCAAATATCGCTGCGTTTCTTCATCCGACCCGTCGTCGGCGATGATCAATTCCCAGTCGGAATGCGTCTGATTTACCGCTGACTCAACTGCCAGTGTGAGGAATTGCGCGCGATTAAAGGCAGGGATAATGATCGATACGCTTGGCATAGTTCACTCGCGATTCTATACCAATGCATCTCTGCAAAACGCACGTGGACTTAGAGCTTGGTCCGGCCACTGGCGCAGAGCTCTGCGTAATCGCCTGCAAGCCGCTGCAACTCATCCAGTGTCGCGTCGATGTCGGGCGCGCGGTTGAACCGGGGTCGGGACGGCAATTTCGGGGTTCGGGCAATTACCTCGGCGATCGCGCTCACTGGCACGACTGCAGCTAGGCCTTTATCGATGAGCCCACCGAACGCCCCGCGCGCCTCTTCGAGCAGGAAAATCGCCGGAACCCCGAATTCTGCGGCCTCGGCAGCAGAGCCCGAGGCGAGCGACAGCAAAATGCTCATATGCCGCAGCAAGGCGGGCAGCGGCAGCAACGTGGCTTGCTCGAGCACGACGTTGGCCACGCGCAGAGAAAGCAAACTTGCGTACTCCTCGTCCTGCAGCGGGGTCGACGCCGGGTGCCGCCGAATCCACCATCGCCAGGAAGCAGGCGCTGCTTTGATTTGTTCGGCGAGAACCTCCCATTGCGCGCGATGACCGCCGATCGGTTGAAGCGCGACCAAGATTTCCCGATCGTAAATCGGCCCGTCGCCGACGGCTGCGAATTTCCTGTCCCAGGCGGCTGCCGCTGTATCCGGGTTTCCCAGAAAAGGCGCTAGTTGTGTATTGCCGCCGTACAGGCTTCGGTGCCATGGACGCTCGAGCCTACCGGTCCAGTTCCGTATGGCTGCCGCGTCCGTCTCACTCCAATTCCAAAAGATCGCCGGCAACGACGCATATCCCGTTTTCGGCACCGCCGACCACCCATATGCCTTGTGCGCGCCCTCTTGAGCACAATGTTGCAGGTCTATCGACAATGTTCCTCGCCGGCGGCAGGCCAGCAAAAAGGCGTGACCGAGATTGGCGTAGTAGGTAACGACGAAGGCAAGCGTTGGCTTCACAACTCGCATAACTCGCTCGAACTCCGCGGCGGTTGCCGCAACCACGTTCGCCGTGCGTGCGAGCTGGTCCCGATCCAGGGACGCGGAGTGAACACCGTTGCGTTCCAGAAACTCCACTACCTCGGTCCGGTCCGGCAATTCAAGCGGTATTGCCGTGCCGTTATTGGGCCGATAGCCGCGGCCGGCAATGAGGTTGGCTGCATATGTCGGACGGTGCCACGGCAATCGGCGCAGATCGCCGTTCTGCATCAGGAAAGAATTCAAGCCGCGCCTCTCGAGCGCGGCAATCAGCGGTTCGCTGAATCGATCGCGCCAACTGCCGTCGATGAAATCGAGCGACACGCCGTCGCCGAGAAATATCGCATAGGCCGGCTTTGGAGCCGCAACGAAATGCGCCAGGTCGTGCCGGCTGCGCCACGCGTTGCGGATTGGTCTTGCAATCCGCGCGAGAGAACGCAACGGAAACGGCCGCGGCTGCGGGCGTGGGCCGCCCGCTTCCGTCCAATACATGTCGAGATACAGCTCCATTCGCGCCAGCGGCCAGACTTCCAAGTCGCCTTGCCGCCATCGGATCACCGGAAACTTTCGTTCGATCTCATCGACAAGCGTCAGATAGCGGCGATGAAAGAAGCCTTGCATCGACGCTAGCCGCTCAATCGCGGCAATTCGGCCGCAAGACGCTTGCGAAAACCTACGGCGGGATAGCGAACCCCGGGCATCAGTCTGTTCGAGGAGTCGAATAATACGTCGTCGGCCAGTTGCGACGGCGCGGCCTCCAACACCGTATCAAAGTACGCCGCGGACGCCGTATCGCAGAATCGAAAATTCGTGGTGAGCAGAAATAGCAAGCCGCCCGGCTTCACGCAGCGCGCGAGGTCGGCGACGATGGCCTGAAAGTCTTCAAACAAAAACCCGGGTGAACTGTATTGCGCATTGCCGGTCGTCAGGTCGCCGCGGCACAGCACCGCCAGACAGAAAATTGCGTCGAACGACGCGTCTGCTTCGGCGGCCACACTCTGCGCCGTCGTGAACTGCATCTTGTGCGGTAATTCGTCCCGCATGCGCGAACGACAATGCGCTATGTTGCGGGGATCGATATCAATACCTTTGATGACTGCCGTCGGAAAGTATTTGCGCAGCGCGAACACCTCGTCGCCGCGCGAGCACCCAAAGGACAAAAGCTTCAGATCCGCGGATTTCACCAGAGACTCAGCGGCAAACTGAAACAGCCAGGGGTAGCGATCCGGCAATGTATGGCTATATGTCTGAAACTGTCCTGGAATGAACCGGGGCGTATCGCCAACGCGACTCGTGCGGTCGCGCCCGATTCCCCGCCAGGCCCCTTGCAGCAGTTTCCCGATCAGTTTGTGGAACTTCATCTGCCAAATCATAGTCGCACGCCGGCCATTCCGCACAGGTCACGTTCCGACCAGTGAACATCTCGGCGTGATTGTTCGAAGTCGTGTTAGGCTAGCCACACACGAACGCGATGAGCAAATACGATAGGCCATGATGATCCCATGCGACCGGTACGCGCACTAGTCATTGGCGCCGGTCCAGCCACAAACGCGATGCATCTCCCGGTGCTGGCTGGACTGCGGGATACCGGTAAAATTGAGCTCGCAGTTGTATGCGATTTGGAGCATGAACGCTCAGAACTGGCGCGCAGTCAATTCAAATTCCGGGAATCTTGTGGAGACGCCGGCGGCGCGCTGCGACGCGCCGACATTGATGCCGTGTACATCTTCGGCAGCGCACAGATGCACTATGAATACGGCTTGGCGGCACTGCAAAATGGCAAACACCTGTTTGTCGAAAAGCCGGTCGCTCCTGGCTTCCAGCAAGCGTTGGCCTTGTGCGAGATGGCTCGGACGCGCGGACTCATCGCCGCAGGTGGACTCAACAGGCGATTTTATAAATCCCTGGCCGCGGTCCGCGCTCGCAATGGAAATGCCGGTTGGCGGTCCGTGGAAGTGGTATTTCATAAACCCGAGCTAGGCAAGCCCGCTCCCTTTGGCGCGCGCACTTGGCTGAGTGCCAACGGCATCCATGCGCTCGATGCGCTGGTATTTGCAATGGATGGCCTTCCGGCGCATCTCACGGCCATTGCCGGCGATCCTGGAACTCCCGAAGCTGCGATCTTCTCGGCTGTAATGAGCTGGCCCAATGGTGCACAAGGCGTATTTCTGTGTAACAACAATGCCGGTGCACGCCGCGAAGGCTATGTGTTTCATGGCGTGGCTGAGACCTATACGGTGGATGAGGGCTCATTGACAATAGAAAAAGACGGCAGCACAACCCGCACACCGATCGCGTCGCTCGGAGACGGTATAGCCGCTGAACACGAAGCTTTTCTTCAAGGCATACAGACTGGTAGACCACCTTTGCATAGCATATGCGCGATCGCCCCGTCGCTGTTCCTGGCGGAACTCATCGAAAGTGGATTTAGCGGCCGAGTCGAGCTGCCGCAGGCAGGCCAAGAACGTGCGCTGCAAGCGCCCAAGCGCGGATCCATACTGGTCGCCAACTGCGCAAAACATCAAGCTGCACTAACGCGGCTGCTGCCGGAATTTCCACTCGTCGCGTTTGAACATGTGAACCGGTCCTCTGAAAAGCGGCCGGACATTCGAGCGGCCATTGTCGGCGCAGGACCAGCATTAGACCCCGGTATCCTTTCCAAGATTCCGAATCTCAGTGTCATCGGTGTTATTGGTCTCTCCGTTGCACGTAATAACCCTGAAACTTGGTTGGCGCGGGGTATTTCCATCGTGAACGCAAGTGAAGCTTACGCAGAGAGCGTGGCGGAATTTGCCCTGGGTCTCGCAATTCTTGGCCGCCGCCGCGCCTTTGGCTCCAATAGCGCGATGCGCGCGGGCGGATGGGGAACCGATCCCAGTATGACGGGATTTAGGAGCAGGCTGCACCGCATGGCGCGCGCCGCTCGGCCGGCAATCAAATCGCTCGGACTTGAGGCGAATGCCGCCAAACTTTGGAGGCAGTCGCCAGTCGGCAGGCGTACCCCCGGTTCGGCGTTCAGCACCCCGCGTGACCTGAACGGAGCGGTCGTCGGAATCATTGGTTGGGGCGCCAATGCTCGGGCGCTTACGCTGAGGCTTACGCATGCACGCGCTCGCGTACTGGTCTATTCGGAACACGGCGCACCGAGCGAGATTGCCAGCTGCGGAGCCGCTGCGGCGTCGCTCGCAACCGTGCTGGGCGCCGAGATAGTATCTTTGCATCGTGGGCTCTCTGCGCGCACGCGGCATTTCCTTGGCGCGGCTGAGCTTGCCCAATTGCGCCCGGGCACGGTGCTGATAAACGTGGCACGAGGTGCCCTGATCGAACCCAAGGCGCTGATTCAACGCCTGCGTCAGGGCGACATCTTTGCCTGTCTCGACACATTTGAAGAAGAGCCGCTTCCCGCCTCACACCCGCTGCGTAAGCTGCGAAACGTGTTCCTCACTTCGCATATTGCCGGCGGATCTCACCGCATGCAGGCCGAAGCGGCGGACGAGGTGGTCCGCAAGGTCATCGCGCATTTGGACGGCGCCCCCCAAGAGACGCTCACGCTGGAACGCCTGCGCAACATGACCTGAAGGGCCAGGCTTCAGCTGCCGACAGCGCCGATCATGGCGTTAAAAGCTCAAGTATGCGCGGCGCAACTAGTGCATCGAATACCGGCCGCCGGAAATGCGCGCAGTCCGTCCATAGGGTGAAATCCGACAGCATCGGCGAGCTCCTTTCAGCGTCTACTACCGAAAGATGCGGAATAGACCGAAGCTGCGATAGGAAGTCACGAACGTCAGGGTCATCGAATACCTGCTGTTTCCAGCTGTTGTATGGCGTAACCCAGACGATCGCTTGAAAGTGATTTCGCTCCGACAGTTCCGCGAGTTCGCGATAAGGCGCCAGCTTCAGGAATAGAAGCCGTCTTTCGGCTGCGGACAATGGCGGCGGCCGGCAAGGAGGGGCCGCAAGATCCGCAGGACTTTTCATCCGCCAGAGATATTCGACATGGCCATCCGGGTCGTATAGGAAGTGAATCTGGGAGCCAAAGGCGGTTTGGCGTAGATAGTCGATCAACGTCTGCGACGAGAAGAAAAACCTTCCGAGGAAGGCCAGTCGGTTTTCTCCGCTTATCAACGGACTCTCAGTGTCCAGCAGACTGACATTCTTGGCATCGGAAACAATGTCGACGGATTCCCCGGCGATCACCGATGCAATCGGACAACCCGCCGCCATGAGGAACTTCAAGCGACGGACGATCGACGTGATCTCGTCCCGAGGAGCCCCCAGATTGTAGAAGCGGCGCCCGCCGACGTTCTGCAAATCCTGCCCTGTTAAAATATGCGCACGTGAATCACCTACGAAATAGGCGTTGTAGTTGCTGCAGTTACGCGCCAGGAACTCAAGCTTATACACCCGCGAATTCGGCTGGAACGTCAGATTACCGAGTGCTGCATGAATGATCCGATAGGGATCCAGAATCATGTTGGCGAATACCAGAAATGCGGCCGCGGCCGCGGCCGTCAACACGAATGTTCGCAAGTACACGCCCATTAAAATTGAAAATACAGGAACGCCGACGCCTTCTGCATTTGCGATAGCGCCGCTACCAGAAGGAGGCCTGCCAGGCTGGGAATGGCGTATTGGTAGATGCGCGACCGTCTGTGGGCCGCGCAAGCTCCTTCAATGCCATCCGCTATCTGCCGTGTATTGGGCATCGCAAACAGCAACACCGCCGCACTGAGGAAGCGCACGGCCAATTCGACGCGGCTTGAGGTGAACTGCAGATGCTGGAACGCCCCTTCAGGAAACACCGCGCCCTGCGGGAACAGACGCCCGACTCCTTGCCAAAACACGCTTGCTCCCTCATGCACTGCAATTCCATTGAACCCGGCGATGCCCCTCACGAGATTGAATGCACTGGGAACGTCTTCGGCTCGGAAGAATATCCATGCGGCGGCAACCGCCAGGAACGTCACCGTACCCGAAACAAGCGTCCACAGTACGCCGGATTGCCGCTGCCCAAAGACAGAGCGCCACGCATGATTGATCATCAAATAGCAACCGTGCAGTCCGCCCCATATCAGAAAGGTGTAGTTCGCACCGTGCCATAACCCACCCAGAACCATGGTCGTCATCAGGTTCAGGTAACGCCGCAGCTTCCCGCGTCGATTGCCGCCAAGTGGAAAATACAGGTAGTCGCGTAAAAATCGCGACAATGTCATATGCCAGCGCTGCCAGAACTGAATGACGCTGGTGGACTTGTACGGCGACGCAAAATTGATCGGTAGATCAATGCCGAATAATTTTGAGATACCGATCGCCATATCAGAATAGCCGGAAAAATCAAAGTACAGCTGGCATGTGAATGCCAGTACGCCAACCCATGCCGCAAGCAGCCTGATCGGCACACCGGCATGCGCAGCTGCAAAGATTGGCGACACCATCTCTCCGAAAGGGTCCGCGATCAGCACCTTCTTCGCCAAACCTATGGTGAATATCGTCAGCCCTACTCCGAAGTGTCGCGCCGAAAATCGGTACGGAGCCGCGGACTCGAATTGCGGCATCATCTCAGCGTGGTGAAGAATGGGGCCGGCAATCAGGTGCGGAAAGTAGCTGACAAACAGCAGGTAATGGACGAAGCGGTACTCCTTGACGATCCCCTTATTGGCATCCGCCAGAAAGGCTATCTGCGTAAAGGTGAAGAAGGAAATGCCGATCGGCAGGGCGATATGCAACAGAGGTATATGGGTCTTGGCCAGGTCGTTGGCCGATGAGGCAAAGAAATCCGCATATTTATAGAAACCCAGCAGCAGCAGGTTCACGGCAACTGCGAAGGCGAATAGCCAGCGGCCGCCGCGGCTTCCGGCGCGCTTCGCAATGGCGCGGCCGCCGAGGAAGTTGCAGGCCACCGACCCCAGAAGCAGGACGATGTACTTCGGCGACCAATAACCGTAGAACGCGATCGACGCCAAGGCGAGCCACGCCGCCGCCCAGACCCGATTCAGCCGGCCAAGAAGGAAGAATAGCGCCAAGGCAAGCGGGAGGAATCCCAGAATGAATGCGAAGCTGTTGAAAAGCATTGACTCAGCTCATGAGCTGGGCTCGGACCGTGCATCCCAAATTGCCTCGAGCGCCGGCTCGACGGTCATTGCGCCCAGCTCGGACAGGTGCTCGTCATCGCTGTACAGAGGCGCGTCATCGCGCTCGATTGAGCACATGCCTCCGGCGCATAGCAAGTCCTGTGGTTTTATGATTCGAAACTCGTAACGCTTTTGCAAGCGCGCGAAAATCGCCGTGGCGCTATGTTGCTGCACTTCATAGGCCGCACGGCTGATTCGAAATTCTCTGTTCAGATGCAGTCGCCTTGCGGCACCCAGGGCATAGGGAACGTTCACCGCACTTTGTGGCGCATCATCCATGAGAAAGACCCGCACGTGTTGGACTTGCAGAGCGGCGAGAAGCCTGTCCAGGCCGCGCTCGAATACCGCGGCGTTGTCGAGCATGGAGAGATTCTCCGGGTTTTGCACATCCGTGAGCCGGCGCGAATGTTTATCTTCGGTATATGCGATCCAGTGCGCAGCCAGCAGCACCGTACCGATGTGGTTGCGGGAAATCCAGTTCAACACCGCTTCGGTGTGCCGCTTGCAAAGCTCACTGCGTCCAAATCCACCGGCATCGATCCAGGAGCGAAATAGGCTCGACTCCGCGCCGGAGAAGTCGCGGACGTGTACTCCCAGCAGTGGCGGGCAACCGCCTTGTTGCGCAAAAATCGTCGACTCATGATGTCTCGAATAGGCCGCATCGACCGACGGCAAGACGGCCAGCGCGTGCGAATCGCCCCAGAGGACCGCTGCAACAGGCGCAGCACTGTCTCCGAGCTTGCAGGGCGGCCCGCGGCTGACGTCCTCGGGGGACGTATTTCTACACCGGGTCTGGTCGGAGGTGTAGTCAGGAAACAGAGCTCGCTGGCGGGCGCTGTAGCGGCTTGGGTCTTCAGCGCGATGCAGAACGAAAGTAGCCAGAACCAGTACGGCCCCCGACACCGCTGCTGCGCCAAAAAGAGTCGGCCGACTCAGAATCGCCTTCGGCCCTCTGAATGGTTGCTCCACGTAGCGCCACGACAGCGCTCCCAGCAGAATGGCCGATGCCAGCACGATGCAACGCTGAGACCAGGACAGCGGATCGTAGGCGTAGTACTCCGCGAGCACCAACAACGGCCAATGAAACAGGTACAGCGAATAGGACCACAACCCGATCCGGCGCATGAGCGGGTTATCGAGCACTTTGCCGACTACAAAGTTGCGATCGCATGAAGCATAGAGGATCGCCAATGCACCGGCGCACGGGATGAGTGGCCACCCGCCGGGATAGGCGATGTCGGGGCGCAGAAGCAGATCGGTGCCAACAATGAGCAACAATCCCAATAGCGCAACACTTGCTCGAACGCGAGCGTCACTCGGGGGTGCGAACCTGCCGACGGCCAACAATGCGCCGGCCAGCAGTTCCCAGGCGCGAAACGGTGCCAGATAAAATGCGGCCGACGGCCGAACCTGGGTTGCGACGACGCACAATACCAAGGACGCCAAGGCCGTGGGCCAAAGAACCCTCGGGTAACGCCCCCGCACGAACCGCGCGATTCCGAGCATCAGCAGCGGAAAGAACAGGTAGAACTGCTCTTCGACTGCCAATGACCAGGTGTGCAACAGCACGATGTGGGCGGCGAATTCACCACTGTAGCTGCCCACGTTTTGATAGAACGCGTAATTGGCGAGAAACGGAATGACGTAGGCCGCCAAGCGCGTCTCAGAATGCAAGTCGGGCGGAAAGTATATCCAGGAGGCCAACGCCAGAAACAGCGCGTACATCAGAAAGAGAGCGGGCAAGATGCGCCGAATGCGGCGTTCATAAAAAGCCAGCAGCGAAAAACGACGCTCTGCGATGTCGTTTTCGATGTGGGCCGCAATCAGAAAGCCGGAAATAACGAAGAACACATCGACGCCGACGAATCCACCGCTGAATCCGGGCACGAGATAGTGGTGGAACATGACCGAAAGGACTGCCAGCGCGCGTAGACCATCGATGTCGGCGCGATGCGACCGAGCGCCCTGTTCACAATCGGAAGAGACCGTCATTTGGGAGTCGTGATTACTTGGAGTGCGGTGCCGACGCAAGGAGCGTTAGTCGAGTCGCCAGTCATCTTTTTCTCATCACAATCAGAAAATGATCACCCATCCCGCGAATCAAAGGCCAACCCGATATGCGCCGATCCACGCTCCAAAGCCGCTGGTGCAGGCGCGGATAGCGGTCGCGCACGCCGGTCAAATAAGGCGGCGGTGCAAGCACGCACAGGCCGCGATACTGCTCCAGGGTGAAGTGTGGCCTGAAAGGCCGATAGAACTCGCGTGGTGTGTAGTAACGAGTCCAAATCGTGTGATTATTCATCCCCACGGGCACCGCGCCGCGGGCAAAACGTACTTTCGCCCTCGCCCATCGTCCGCGCAGCAAATAATGCGCAACCTCCCACGGACAATATCGGCCAATAACGGTAAACACCAGCCTACCGCCCGGTCTCAACACCCTCGCGCACTCGCGCGATACCTCGCCTATGTCAGGCACGCAATTGAGCGGACCAAGATTCGAATAAGCACCATCATAGGCGCCTGCTTCTTCCAAGAGCCCCAATTCATGGGCGCCTATGTTGATTGCGCGTACGCGATCGGAGACTTGCTCAGCGGCCGCGCGAGCCGCGGTTCTTTCCACCATCAGCGGAGACCAGTCGGTCGCGGTAATATGAAATCCCAGATTGGCCAGATGCACTGCGTCGAGGCCGGTACCGCAGCCCAAATCGATCAAGCGTTCGCCAGGTACAAAGGTGGCGGCCAGCCAGTTCCACATTTCGCCGCGCATGTCTTGAATCAACTCATTGTTGCCGCGGGGCCCGTCATAGTCTGCTGCGACGCTGTCGAACGCGTCCCGGGTTTCGAGGAGATGGGGCAGCCTTTCTGATTTATTCATGTGGCACGGGATTAAAACACTTCAGTATTGCCGTCTGATTGGGTTAGGGTACCCACACATATGACGAAGAAGAACCGCCGAGTGGATCCCGATATTGAATCCGATCCATTTGCCGAACGCACCCCATTTCTCACCCGTCGCGCGATCAACCTCTTGGGGGGGAACTTTATTTTCGAAAGCAACAGCGAGGAACTGCTCGCCCTGGTCGATGCGGCCTATGCGGGGTTGCCGGATCATCTGTTCTCTTCCGCGTCGAAGACTTTTCGCGTCAAGCTCATGCTCACGCCAAAGCCGGCCCCGGGTCCGGTCCGTCGCGCTGCTCGCAGAATGGAGCCGCCGCCCATATCCATGCTGCAAGGTGCCGGTTTTCTCGGCAGCGCCACTCCATCCTCGACTTTTGTCGTGCTGTATCCGGAGAAACGCGCCGGACTCGTGTCCGTATCCCCAGAAATGCTGCGCTTTCCTTACCACGTCCGCTACGAATTAATAGAATTTGCGGTGTTCACGCTCGCGTGCCGCGCCCAAGGCCTGGTGCCACTGCACGGGGCATGCGTTGGTCTCGACGGGCGGGGAATCTTGCTCATGGGACCGAGCGGATCCGGCAAGTCAACCGTCGCTTTGCAGTGCTTGTTGGAGGGCCTTGATTTCGTCTCCGAAGACAGCGTTTTTGTCGCGCCGAATTCGATGCGCGCCACGGGTACCGCCAACTTCTTGCACATTCGCGCAGACTCGCTGCGCTGGGTCGGGCGGCCGCGCACCTGCTCGATGATCCGCGACTCACCAGTCATTCGCCGCCGCAGCGGCGTGGAGAAATTCGAGGTTGATCTGCGCCGCCGGGAATTCAGGCTGGCCAAGGCGCCCCTCAAAATCGTCGGCGTGGTGTTCCTCTCGCCGCGCTTGGCCGGTACAGGTCCCCAACTGCGGTCGCTTTCGGCTCGAGACACTCTGGCCAGGCTGAAACGCGAGCAAGCGTACGGCGCCAGCCTGCCGCAATGGCTGGCCTTCAGCAAGAAGTTGTTGCAATTGGGAGGATCCGAAGTCCTTCGCGGCCCACATCCATCGGCGAGCGTCGAGACGCTGAGGTCATTGCTCCTGAAGGACGTCATCAAATCTCGCCCGTCGTCAGAGTAAAAGTCTGAAGGAAGTGGAAATCGCGCCGCCGCAACGCATAGTCTGCATGCTGCGGATTGCACAGCCGTGCAAGGTCCTGATAATCGTCAGCGGACAAGTACGGGCGCAGCCGCTCTCCCCAGGTATCTCGGAAAATGGTGTCGCGCAGATAAGATTCCGTCGCCTCATCCACGGGCCACGTGCGCTCGATCACGACGGTGCTCACCGTGACATTTCGCAGAGCGGCCCGACGCAGGATTCCCATCAGCGCCCTCACCGCCTTCAAATCTTGCTCATCTATGCGGTAGCGATCCTGATAGTAGCGCCGCACGGCGTCGTTCGTCGCCCGCTCGAGTCTGGCGTCCCAGGCAAAGTACATATCCGGAAGAAATGAGCTTTGTCCCAGCGCCACGCGACCGCCTTGGCGCAACAGCGTCGAAAGATGAACCACTCCTTTCACCGGATCGGTCAGGTGATTGATCGTATTCACGCACCAGACGAAATCAAAACTCGCCGGTTTCAACATCGCATCGAATAGATCGGCCTGATGAATTTGTACGTTCGGCGGCACGTGAAGCCGCGCCGCGGAAGCATGCGCCCCTGCCAGATCGACCCCAACCACTCGTTCTGACGGCGCTACCTCGCTGTGCAGCCAATTGAGCGCCTCGCCGGTCCCGCACCCGGCGTCCAAGACGTGCATCCCGGGTCTGAGGTCCAAACTCTTGATCAGCCGGCGCAATTCCGGCTTCGCATAGGCGTTGAACTTGGACAGCTTGTCAGCATAATCGCGCGCCGTGGTATCGCCCAGCAAGCCGCTGGATCGTTTGCCGATGTCCGAGCGCGCGCCTGTCACTGGGCTTGAGCAAACGCCGCGGATATGGCGTGCATGGTTGTTGGGCGCGCCTGGCGCGAGACCAGCCAGCGCAAAATGCGGCGACCTTGTGGCATGCTCGACCAGTAACCCTGCTTTGCCCAGGCCTCGGTTTTTGCAACTCGTTGGCGGTGCGCCATGTGCTTCGCCTCAGGACGCACGCGGCTCGCCGCATAACTCAACATTTCAAGAATCGATTGGGACCACTCGATCCCCGGAAAGGCTTTTACCCAAAGATACGAATAGGAGACATCGATCAGCGATTTACGCACAGAAAGCGCTCGCAAGAGATAGGAACAGTCGTCACGCAGTGCGGCGAGCACGCGCGCGGGCACTCTCGACTCGTAGTATCGCGACATCAATTCCAGGGGCGGGAACGCCCACCACAAGCGAACGCCTCGTGAGCTCGAGGTGACAATTTCGTTCCAATCCGACTCGCTCAAGCGTGCCGCCAGCAGTGCGATATCGTGCAGTTGCAGCATGCGCAAGCCCTGGAATGCCATCGATCCGGCTGCGTGCAGCAGCAAGTGGCGCATAAGCGAGCCATTCGAGGGGTAGGTATTCAAACCCGGCCGCGGGTGCGATGGATATATGAATTCCGACGCATCGGTCATGCGTATGGGCAATTTTTCGCAGATTCGTTCGTGCAACTCGATTTTCACACTATTGTTCGAATGTTCCCCAAACTCGGCGGGTGCCGTTTCATCGATGGCGGTAAATATCCGCTCCTTCCAAGTTTCCCCGGATTGGCGGAATCCGGAGGATGCCAGCAATCCCGACATGCGCTGCGTATCGGCCGGCCGCACCAACAGATCGATATCCGCCATGGGCCTGTCGCCGGGCGCGTACAACCCCAACTCATGCAATGCGGCACCCTTCAACGGCGTTACGGTGACCCCCGCTTCACCGGCCTTTTGGCCGATGGACCTCAACACCGCTTGAACGCGCGTGTGCCTCGCCGCCGTGTGAGTCCTCTGCTGGTCAAGGAATCTGGTCCAGCCGACGGGTCCTTGCCATCGCAAGGAGCGTGACAGCAATGGCGAAATTCCGTGCATGGCTGCGACCGCTCGCGCCATGGTCCACTCGAACTCGGACCAATCGGGCGCGTTGCGAGCTGGATTCGCGAGTTCACGCGCAAGCCTCTCCGTGACCATGCATAAGGTCGGGTGGAGCTCTGCGGGCGGTGGGATTCCAACTGTGGAAGCCGTCGCGCGCACAGTCATCTACGCACTGGCTGCTGAGTACTCGCTTGGCGAGCGGTATTTCAACTCATCCGTCAACAATTCCTGCCAGCGCCGATCGATCGCGTTGGCCGCACCATGGTGTTCAACTGATCCCGAGGCGGCTGCTGTCTGCAAGGAAACCTGATCGTGCAGGAGGTTGCGCACCACGCGATAGAATTCCGACGTGTAGGTACCATGAAACATCATCTCCAGGTCATTGCTTTCCTGCCAATGCGTCTTGGCGCGCAGCTGCGCCTTTACAAGATCGTAGAACTTGGTGCCCGGCAGGGGATAAGAAACACTCACGCCGATGTCATCGGGCCGTGCGGCGCACAACAAATCCCGGGTGGCCAGGATGTCATCGATCTGTTCGTCCAGATATCCCAGCTGAATGAAGAACCCGACGCGAATTCCCACGGACTTGAGCCGATCGCGCGCGGTAAGAATCTCGGACACCGTCGTGCCTTTGTTCATGGCATCCAATATCTTTTGGCTGCCGCTTTCTGCGCCAATCCACGCCTCTTTGCAGCCGGCATCGCGCAGCGCCATGGCCATTCGCGCACTGATCAGATCGGCGCGTGTTTGAATGCTGAACGGAATCTGCGCATCGGCCGCTTGCGTCGCAGCCGCGAAATCCGTAACCCAGTCGACCCGGAATCCAAAGATGTCGTCGGCGAACCAAATATGATCCGGATTGAAGGCGCGCTTAAGATGGCTCATTTCAGCCGCCACTTCGAGCGGACTGCGCTGCAGATACTGATTCCCCCAAATCGGCTTGGCGCACCACGTACAACGGAAGGAGCAGCCGCGAGAGGCCGCCATGTTCAGGCTGAAGTACCCATGTGCCTTCATCCACACGGAGCGATACCGATCCATGTCCACCAGGTCCCAGGCTGCGAGACCGGCGTTTTGAGCCAGCGCCAATCCCTTGGTGCCGCTGGCCGTCAGCACTTTGCCGCCGGCCAGGGATGCAACGCCCGACAGCCCCCGGACGAGATCTACGTTCTTGATGTCCAGTTGCGCATCGATTCTCGGCAGCAGCGCCAGGAGCGTCGACAAGCCCTCGCCGACCAACGCCAGATCGGCACCTGCGCGAAGGTAGGGTCCGGGAGCATCGCTGACATCCGGACCGGCCGCCACGACTCTGGCGCCGCCACGCCGCGCCGTACCAATCATGTCGCAGGCTGCCCGGCGCATGGTCGCGAGGCACATTTTGCTCAAAAAATTGAAATTATCCTCGTAGAACAACACGAGTTGGGGGGCCTCCGCCCGGAGCAACCGGTGGTATTCGTCGATTCCATCAGCCAGCATGGCGTCGAAAAAGGACACCCGATGCCCGGCCTCCCGCAGCAGGGATACCACCTGCAGCGTGGCCAGCGGCGGATACGGTTTAGCGCGTGCGATCTGTTTCTGGTCCAGCCGCAAAAAATAGGAGTGGCAAACCAAGATCGAAAGCATCGTTTCTCCGTAGCTTAAGCACGCCAGATGCGGCAATACCGTGGCCGGACAACGGCATGCGCCGTATGAGCACGGTAATATCGGGTATGTACCGGTACCTGGAACTAAGGTTTAACCCGGGGTACGATTCTGTTCAACCTTCACTCAACTCGACGGTGCGGGCGCGAACCTGCGTGCCCTCGACCATGAGTTCCCCAACGGAAATTGGCAGTTTGAACCGCCTGGGTCCGCAACTTCCTGGGTTGACGTACAAAATGCCGCTGCGTCGTTCAATCAGCGGCTTGTGCGAGTGGCCCGAAACGACCACCTGGACGCCTGCGGCCTGTGGCTCGATGTCCAGTCGTGAAATATCATGGATGACGTATATGAACGCCCCGCCCACCCGAATCATCTCGGTTTCCGGTAAATGCGCGGCCCACGCCTGCCGGTCATTATTGCCTCTGACTGCGATGAGGGGCGCCAGGACCGCCAGTTCATCCAGAATCTCGGCCGACCCGATGTCACCGCCATGAATGATGTAATCGCAGCCGATTGCGAAAGCCCGCGCTTGCGCTCTCATCAGGCCGTGAGTATCCGACAGCAGCGCAACGCGCAACGCTTTTTCAGCGCCCATGGGAGCCTCGAAAAAGTTGCGGCGCGTCCTCGAGGACCGCGCCGCAACTCATTGTAGCCTCAGCGCTCCCAATGACCTCTTTCGTGATGCCAATGCGGTCCGCGCTGCTCCCAACGGTCGGGAACCCAGTGATACCCACGGCGCTCGCCGACCCAGCGACCCGGAACCCACACGTGTTCGTGGCCGCGGTACTCCCAGAATCCCGGCGCCCAAACAAAGCCCACGCGAGGTGGCGGCACGGTCTCCACGCGCACCGGGGGCGGTGCAATATCGATGTCGATGGCCACTCCGGCCGATGCAATGGTGGGTGCGGTTACCGCACTCGCCGCCATGCACAATCCCAAAAATAACGCCTTACCAGAAGCTTTCATTAAACACTCCTTATTGAAGTCGTTCGGCCACGAGCAACCAAACTTATCGTCTAAACGGCTCCGCCCTAGTGTGCGTTGACCACGCAGCCGGGCATGTGAACCGCGGCGCATTATAGCAATCTGCGCATCATGCTTAAGTCATTGAGAATCAGAGGAATATGGGGTCACCGCCTCCGCCTTAAGAGTGGGTAATGTTGTCACGCTGCGTATCACCGGCAGCCGCCAGGCAAAGCACGCCAAACCCAAGGCCGTGACGCCCGAAAAGCCCAGTGCCGCCCGCAAGCCCACGTGCTCACCCAGCCAACCACCGAGCAGGGCCCCGGGCCCCGCCGGCAACAGAATCAGCCAACGCATGGTGCTCGTCATGCGTCCGAGCATGGGCCCCGGGGTGACGGACTGGCGCAGCGACAGGAAATTAATGAAAATGAAAATCGCACCGACACCGTACATCAGCAGCATACCGGCGTAGGCCAGCACGCCGAAAGAATTGACAGGTGCCATCGCCAGCAGCAGCCAGCCCGTGCCGGAAACCGCAAATCCCAACACCAGCGTCGGTCCGGGGCCTAGCCGCCGTACCACTCGATGTCCGTTCAAGCTTGCAAACACCGTGCCCGCGCCGAGGGCCACGTAGCTCAAGCCGACGCCGCGCTCCGAAAGCCCTAATTCGTGAATGGCAAACAGGATCTGCACCACGGTGGCTGCCTGGCTGCACATTTGCCAGATGCCGACGCACGAAGCCATGGTCACCAGCAGCTTGTGGCCTCTCACGAAATCCAAGCCCTCGCGCATTGCCGCCCAAAACGCGGTGTGTACCTTGCCGGGCGTCTCCTTCACTGGCACACCGCGAAGGATCGATGCCGATATCAGCAACAATCCGGCGTCCGCCAGGAGCGCAATCGGCGCTCCCGTCAGTTTGATCAGCGCGCCCGCCGCGGCAGGCCCGGTCACTTCAGCGGTCGCCGAGGCAAGTGCATTTTTTGCGTGCGCCTCCACCAAACGCGGGCGAGGAACAATCTGGGTCAAAACGATTTGAGCGGCGCTGCCGGCGGTGGTGTTCACGGCCCCGATCAGAAACGCGACGATATAAAGCCAGGACATCGACAGCCATCCAAGCCACCACGCCACCGGCACCGTCGCCACGCCCAAGGCGATCGACATTTCACCGACGACATACACCGGTAGTTTTCTGACCCGATCCAGGACCACGCCCGTGGGCAGAGAAAACAGCACGAAGGGTACGATTTCCATCGCGGTCAACAGACCCATTTGGGTCGGTGCGGCATGCATGAGCACTGCCGCCGTCAGTGGCACCGCGAGCAGGGTCACCTGGCCGCCGAAGGAGGAAATCAATATGGAAGTCCACAGCCTGCGATAGGTTCTATCGCGCAGAAGATCCGTCGGCGAGAGCGAGAATCGGTCCAGCCACCGAAGCGGCAGCAACGCGCGAAAAGTTCCTCTATTCACTTGCCGGCACATCTTACTGGTTTTCCACCGGGCGCGCCTGGAACAGCCATCACGCCTGGAAGGGCCAATGAGATGCAGGCTGATGCAGGATATCGTTGCGTCTGCATGGAGCCTGTCTCAGTATTCCTTGGGGTCGGTGAAAACGAGGATGTGCAATATGCGCCATCGAAGTACAGCCATGACTGCGGTGTTCATGGGTTCGCTGATGCTTGCCTCCGCCCATGCGGCCGACTTCAATTTGACCAGTACAGATGTAGGTCCTGACAAACCTCTGGCGCAGGATTTCGTCTTCAGCGGCTTTGGATGTACCGGAGGCAATCAGTCGCCGGCCTTGAGCTGGAACGGTGCGCCGGAGGGAACCAAGAGTTACGCCATCGGTTTATTCGATCCCGATGCGATGCAGGGCCGCGGCTTCTGGCATTGGCTCATGGTCAACATCCCGGCCGGCACCGCTGGGTTGCCTCGCGATGCCGGTAAGAACGACGGGTCGAAAATGCCCGCTGGAGCCACGCAGATCAAAAACGGCTTCAAAGCGGCGGGCTACAGCGGTTCCTGCCCCCCGCCGGCCGATGAACCGCACCGCTACGTGATGACCGTATACGCACTGAAGGTCAATGCACTGACGGTACCTGCCGATGCGACGTCGGCCATGATGCTCGCGGAGATCGACGCCAACAGCTTGGGCAAGGCCTCGCTCATCTACCATTTTGGCCGTAAGCCTCGATAGCACCAACCTCGCTCAACGCCTCGGTATCTTCCGTCTCTAGGATGAAACCACCGCTTTGATGTGCCCACAACCGCGCGTACAGGCCTTTCTGCGCCAAGAGTGAATAGTGGCTGCCCTCTTCCACGATGCGTCCTTTGTCGAGGACGATCAATCGATCCATCGCGGCGATGGTCGATAATCGATGCGCAATGGCCACGACCGTCTTGCCTTCCATCAAGCGGTAGAGGCTGCGCTGGATGGCGGACTCGACCTCGCTGTCGAGCGCGCTGGTGGCTTCGTCCAGCAATAGGATCGGCGCATCCTTGAGCATGACCCGCGCGATTGCAATCCTTTGGCGCTGTCCGCCGCTCAGCTTCACGCCCCGTTCACCCACATGCGCCAGGTACCCAACCCGGTGCTTGGGGTCGGTCAAGTTGACGATGAAGTCATGCGCCTCGGCCCGCTTGGCCGCCGCGATCATCTCTGCATCGCTGGCCTGAGGGCGCCCGTAGAGAATGTTGTCGCGTACCGAACGGTGCAGCAAGGAGGTGTCCTGAGTCACCATGCCGATTTGTTCGCGCAGACTGTCCTGAGTGGTCAGTGCGATGTCCTGGCCGTCGATGAGCACCCTGCCTTGAGGAATGTCATAGAAGCGCAGCAACAAATTGACTATCGTGCTCTTGCCGGCGCCGGAGCGGCCAACCAAGCCGATCTTCTCGCCCGCGCGAATGTGAATGTTGAGATTCTCGATCACACGGCTCGCGTCATGCTGCGCGGAGCCGTAGTTGAAACTGACATGCTCGAAGCGGATGTCACCGCGGCTCACGAGCAGCGGAATTGCGTCGGGGCGATCAACCACGGTAGGCCGCCGCGCAAGTGTGTTGATTCCGTCTTGTACGGTGCCGATCTGCTCGAACAGGGAAGCCATCTCCCACATCACCCAGTGCGAGACGCCGTTGAGCCGCAGCGCCATGGCCGTTGCGGCCGCCACCGCACCGACCCCCACCTGCCCTCGCGTCCAAAGCCATAGGGCGACGCCCGCCGTACCGGCAAGCAATCCCATGCTCAGCAGGTGATTGACGATCTCGAAACCGGTCACCATGCGCATCTGGCGATAAACCGTCTGCAGAAATTCCGCCATCGCTCCCTGCACATACCCCGCCTCGCGCTGCGTATGTGAGAACAGTTTGACGGTGGTGATGTTCGTGTAGGCATCGGTGATGCGGCCGGTCATCAATGAACGGGCATCCGCCTGAGCCTTGGCGACCGCGCCAAGACGCGGCACGAAGAACCAAGCCGCCAGCAGGTAACATCCCAACCAGCCAAAAAAAGGCGCAAGCAGCCAGCGGTCGAAATTCCCGACGACCAGGGCGATCGTGACGAAATAGATCACGACGAAAACCAGAATATCGGCCAGAATCATCCAGGTGTCGCGCACGGCAAGTGCGGTTTGCATCACCTTCGCGGCGACCCGGCCCGCAAATTCGTCCTGATAGAAACTCAGGCTTTGAGCGAGCATGTTGCGATGAAAGTTCCAGCGCAATCGCATCGCAAAGTTGCCCGCGAGGGCTTGTTGCTTGAGCAGGCTTTGCAGAGCGACCAAACCCGTGCTGCCAAACAGGACGGCAGCCAATATCATGAGATGCGTGCGTTCTTCGACCCACAACCGCGACGGCTGTACCTTCGCGAGCCAGTCCACGACGCGGCCCAGCAGACCGAATAACAGCGCCTCGAACACGCCGATGGCAGCCGTCAGCAGCGTCATCGAGGCAATGTAGCGGCGCGCGCCGCGGGCACACGCCCACAAAAACGGGAAGAAACCTTGCGGCAACGGCAGCGCCGCACCTCGAGGATAGGGTGGAACCAGCTTTTCAAAGAAACGAAACATCTACCTCTCCGCCGCGAATACCGGCCGTAAGCAAAAGCCTACCTCAAGTTGCGCGCAGGCCGCCTACCCAGGCCGCTCCTTTTACGTAGACTAACTCATGTTAATTACCCCAATAACGGTAGGGAAGATCTATGAAATCTCGTAATTCGTATGCGGCAGCGGGTATCGCAGCCGTTGCCTTGCTTTTGAGTTCGGTGTCTTTCGGTGCCACCAAAGCTCAGATCGATGAGCGCGTACACCACACCATGCAGCAGTTCTATCAGCTCAATCCGGCGCACCGGGATTTGGTCGCCCGGGCCAAGGGTATTCTGGTATTTCCGCACATCACCAAAGGCGGAGTGGGAGTCGGCGGTGAATTTGGCGAAGGTGCATTGCGCATCGACGGCAAAAATGTTGCTTACTACAGCGTCTCCGCAGCCTCCGTCGGCTTGACGCTGGGCCTGGCAAAACACAAAGAAATCATTTTGTTCATGTCGCAGGAAGTACTGGACAAATTCATGACCAGCCATGGTTGGTCTATTGGCGCTGATACGGGCGTCGCCGTGTTGTCCAAGGGTGCCGGCGGAGAGTACGACACCCAGACGTTGCAGCGTCCCATCCTGGCAGTCGTGTTCGGTGAAAAAGGCCTGATCGGCGACGTGTCGATCGAGGGCTCCAAGGTCACCAAGCTCGACAAATAGCGGTGTTGGTGCGCGGGGCCCAACCGTTGGTGGGCAGGGCCCACCCGGGCTCCCGCGCACATTTCGCCCCGAGCGGCCGATCCCAGGTACACTGGGGTGCTCCGCCCCGATGGCGAAATTGGTAGACGCAACGGACTTAAAATCCGTTGGCCGAAAGGTCATGCCGGTTCGACCCCGGCTCGGGGCACCACCTTTCGAGTTTTACAGCGCCAGACGCTCAGGCGCCGGCACACACCAGATGTCGATTGGCCCGCGGCGGCCACGCAGCTCGAATTGCGGTAGCTGCAAGAATGAGGTCGGTCCCGCCTTTCCATTCGTATCGGCTGAAATGCTCAGGGCCGCGGCGACGGTGCAGGAGAACAATACTTCGCCGGCGCGCGCGCGGCTGCAGAGCCTGGCGGCAACATTCACGGTGTCGCCGACCAATGTCAGGGTCTTGCGTTTTGGAGGCCCCAGGAAGCCGAAAGCCACTTCGCCCAAATGCAGCCCTATGCCGATGCCGGCATCAACAGACAGTTCGCTGCGCCAGCGGTCGGCAACCGGTGCGAAGCCGTTCAGCATGGCATGGCCTGCCGCCAGTGCCTCCGCCGCGCCGCCACCGCTTTCGCGAGTCCCGCCGAATCCGGCCATGATCCCGTCACCCGCCATGTAATAGACCTTGCCGGCGTATTTTTTGGCTGCCGTGTCGAGCACTCGGAAAAATTCGTCCAAGAGTGGGACGACGCTCGCCGCCGGCAGGCTCTCCACCATGCCGGTGTAGCCTCTTAGGTCGGCAAACAGCACCGTGGCGTAGCCGGTACGAATCTCGGCGGGCTGTCGAGCGCGTGTGACAAGGAGGGAGTTCGCAGGTCTCAAACGCCTACTTCGAGCTTCAGTCATGCCGTCGATTATGCACTAACTGCGCGTGACACTTCACCTAGCCCGGCGCGGCGGCAAACCCTGCCGCATCCTTGCCAAGCATTCCCGAATGGCGTAGTTTTTGGGCGGCAAGCTACACGTTCGCATACCTAACGCGATCGAGGCGTCGCGCGTGGATAAGAATCAACCTGTCATCGATGCCTGGCAGCGGCAACTAAGAGTCAAAATCGCCTGGGCGCTTGCCGCCAAGCTGCTGGGATTGATGCTGCTGTGGTTCCTGTTCTTCAGAGGACACGGCTGATGATCGATTTCGACGTCGTCACCCTCTCGCGCCTGCAATTCGCCCTCACCGCTCTGTATCACTTTTTGTTCGTGCCCCTGACACTCGGCTTGTCCATGATTCTCTTCATCATGGAGTCGGTGTATGTGATGACGGGACGCGAGATCTGGAAACAGATGACCAAATTCTGGGGGGTTCTGTTCGGCATCAATTTCGCCATGGGTGTCGCTACCGGAATCACGATGGAATTCCAATTCGGTACCAATTGGGCCTACTACGCGCACTATGTGGGCGATATCTTCGGCGTCCCGCTGGCTTTGGAAGGCCTGGTAGCCTTTTTCCTGGAGTCGACCTTCGTCGGGTTGTTTTTTCTAGGCTGGGACAAGGTGTCCAAAATCGGGCACCTCATCATCACCGGGCTGGTGGCGCTCGGCTCGAGTCTTTCCGCATTGTGGATCCTGATCGCGAACGGCTGGATGCAGCACCCCGTCGGCGCATACTTCAACTACCACACGATGCGCATGGAGCTGACCTCATTCGGTGCCGTGCTATTCAATCCGGTGGCACAGGCCAAGTTCGTGCACACGGTTGCAGCCGGCTACGTCATGGGCTCGATCTTCGTTCTGTCCATCAGCGCCTGGTATTTGCTGCACGGACGCAACGTTGCCATCGCCAAGCGTTCGATGGCGGTCGCTGCAAGCTTTGGGCTCGCGTGCTCGATTTCCGTCGTCGTACTGGGCGATGAATCGGGGTATCTCGATGGCGAGAATCAAAAGATGAAGGTCGCCTCGATTGAGGCGGAATGGGAGACTGCGCCGCCGCCGGCCAGCTTTACGTTGTTCGGATTTCCCGATGTCGCGGCACATAAAACACATGCCGCAATCAAGATCCCCTGGATGTTGGGTCTGATCGCGACGCGCTCCGTCGATCAGCCCGTTTTGGGCATTGAGGATCTCGTCGCCCGGGCCCGCTCGCGCATCCTGCTGGGGATGGAGGCATATTCAGCGCTGCAGGTGCTTCGCGCGGGGCCTGCCGAACCGGCCGACGCGGCGGTGCTCAAACGCTTCGAAGCGAATCAAGCCGACCTGGGCTATGCATTGTTGCTGCTGCGCTTTACGGATAACCCGGCGGCGGCGACGCCTCAACAAATCGACGCGGCTGCTTGGTCGACCGTTCCGAATGTCCCGGTGCTGTTTTGGTGCTTTCGGTTCATGGTGGGATTGGGCCTATTTTTCATTGGATTGTTTGCGACGGCGTTTTATCTGGCTACGCGGCACCGTTTTGAGCGCCATCCGTGGTTTCTAAAGGTGGCGTTCTTCAGTTTGCCGTTGCCGTGGTTTGCGGTCGAGTTGGGTTGGATCGTCGCTGAGTACGGCCGGCAACCATGGGCGGCCGACGGCGTGCTGCCCACATTCCTCGGTGTTTCGCGCACATCCGCGGGCAACGTGTGGTTTTCGCTGTTGGGATTCCTGGTTTTCTATTCCGCCCTCGCCGCGGTGGACGCTTTTCTGCTTGCGCGCACCATCAGGCGCGGGCCCGACGGATTGGGCTATTCGCCATGACTTCAGCGCCTGTTGACTACGCAACCTTGCGGGTGGTTTGGTGGCTGATCATCGGAGTGCTTCTCATCGGCTTCGCAATCATGGATGGGTTTGATCTTGGATTGGGCGCGAGCTTTACGTATCTGGGGCGGACAGATGCGCAGCGACGGGCCCTGCTCTCTTCCGTGGAACCTGTGTGGGAAGGAAACCAGGTGTGGTTTGTATTGGGCGGCGGCGCGGTGTTTGCCGCCTGGCCGCTCTTATACGCCGTATCGTTCTCCGGGCTGTACTTGGCGATGTTTCTGCTCCTGGTTTCACTGATATTGCGGCCGGTAGGCTTCGCGTACCGCGGTAAATTGACCGATGTTCGTTGGCGGGCACTCTGGGATGCGGCCCTGACCGTGGCGGGCGGCGCTCCGGCACTGTTATTTGGAGTGGCCTTCGCCAATTTGTTCCTCGGCGTGCCATTTCACTTCGACGTCATGCAACGCCCGGTGGTGACGGGCGGATTTTTCAATCTACTGCATCCTTTCGCGCTGCTGGGCGGAATCATCAGCCTGTCCATGCTGGTACTGCACGGCAATGCGTATGCGGCCATGAAGGTCGGTGAGCCGATGGCCGAGCGCGCGCGCTCGCTCGGGCGCCTCGCCTCCGCCGTTTTTCTCCTCGCCTTTTTGGCTGCGGGCTACTGGGTCTCTGTGCTGCCCGGTTATGACGTATCCAGCATGATGGACCACGCGGGGCCGTCTGATCCGATGCGAAAGACGGTCGTCATCATCACCGGCGCGTGGCTCAAAAACTTTCACGCTTGGCCCTGGATGTGGGCGGCACCGGTCTGTGCCGCCCTGGGAGCCGTGGCGGCGCACGCCATGCTGCACCTTCAGCGCGGCGTCGGCGCGTTCCTCGCCAGCGTCACGGTTCAGGGCGGCACGATATTGACGGCGGGCTTCGCCTTATTTCCATTCCTGATGCCCTCCTCCACCTTTCCCGATCAAAGCCTGACGGTGTGGGACTCATCCAGCAGCGCCAAGACGCTGCTGATCATGCTCGGCGCGGTGCTCGTATTCCTGCCGATCGTGGTGGCGTACACCGCTTGGGTATTCAGGATAGTGCGCGGCCGCGTCACGCTCGAGAACATGCACGATCACGAGGGCGGCTACTGATGTGGTACTTCAGCTGGATTCTCGGCACCGGGCTGGCGCTGTCGTTTGCGGTGCTCAATGCCATTTGGTACGAAGTCATCGAACGGCAACCGGAGAAATCCGCTGCCTCAGAAGGGATAATTGAGTCCGGTGAAAACCGCGGCCCCGTCGCTGCCGTAACCAACGTCGACGTAACCCACCACGAAGGGTCGCGCGATGCCCCGGAAACCCACCCCAGCGACCGGATGTAAGTGATTCAAAGGATCGGTGCTGGTACGCGAAAAGACCCGGCCGAGATCAACGAACGGCGCGATCTCAATATCGAGCTTGGTCGTGACGGCATCGAAGGTAAACATCTTACGGCGTAGTTCCACAGTGGTCGAAAAGGAGTTTCGATCGTAGAACCGGCCGGCGCCGTAGCCGCGCAGCGGCTGCTCGCCGCCGAGCACACTCACGCCGCCGCCGAGGCTGCTCAACGCCCAGAACGGCGCGTCGCGGACCGTGGGCAAATAACGCAGCGACATGTGCGCGGCCAGCAACGTGTCGGGCGCAACCGGCCAAACCCCCCGGCCGTCAATTCCTGCCTCACTGTACGAGGAGTCGTTGATGAGACCTCCTTTGGAGGCGGCACCGACATACACCACCCATTCCATGCCGCGGGTAGGCACTGTCACATCATCCCGGGTGTCGTACACCAACGAGACGCGATTGAGCAATTGTTCATCACTGCCCAGATTTCCGGGAAATCGTGTCTGAATCGAAGGAACACCGCCCAGCGCGCCGGGCAGCACGTCCACTTCCTGCAAATGCACGGTGTAAAGGATCTGCCAGGTATGATTCAAATTCAATCCGATCTGAACCTGCCCCAACTCCTGTTGGTCCGTGTAATTGGTTTGCGCACGCTGCCGCGTCTGATTGCCGATACCGAAAAATCTCGTGGTCCCGTCGCGGTCGTATATCAGGCTGTAGCTGATGGACCACCGATCCTGGCGCGAACGCCCGGTTTGATATTCGCCGTCAAATTCGCGTTCCACTCTTTGCTTGACTCCCGCGACCATTGACCATTGTTCGTCGGCCGAAGCAAACGAGAAAATGCGGGCGTGTACGCCAAAGCCGAAATTGGGGTTATAAAGCACGTCGGGCGCGACGATGCGGCTCACATCGTGCTTATCATCGGTCATCACCCAGGTGGGTATCAGCCCGAGCGTCAAACCGCTATTGGGATCGGCGGAGACCAACGGCACCGGAATGAACGGTGCGGTTTCCGGATTGAACCACTTCGTCCAAGCCGGAGTCGGCGCAGGCGGCGGGGCCGGCATGGGCGCCCCCAACACTTGTGCGCCGGTGTCATTGTTCTTGGGAGGGTTGTCGGACCAACAAGGTGCGGCGAGCGCCAGCAAGCCGCCGGCCGTGGTCGCGGTCATGAGCCGTCTCACCGCGGCAACCGCGCAATGCAATCCAGAAGCCGGTCGATATCCGTCGATGTCAGATTGCCCATGGTGGAGATTCGAAACAGCGTGTCCGATAAATTGCCTTGTCCCGCATAGATGACGAAGCCTTCGGCTTTCAACGCATCATGCAATCGGGCGTAATGCGTGCCCGGCGGCAAGAGGTAGGCCCTCAGCACGACGGAAGACTCTTCTGCCGGTATGAGCGAATCGATACCGAGGGCTGCCAGGCCTGCGCGCGCACGTTCGGCCAATGCGCCATAGTGTTGATGGCGCGCCGTGCGCCCGCCTTGCTCATCATACTCGCGTAGTGCTTCCACCAGTGCGTAGTACGCATGGACGGCTGGTGTAAATGGCGTGTTGCGTTCATCCTGCAGGCGTGCTAGCCGGCCCAGATCAAGATAAAAAGTGCGGCTGGCGGCATTCAACAAGGCACTGCGCCGAACGATGACGAACGCCGCTCCCGGAACGCCGTGCAGACACTTGTTGGCGGTTGCGGCCACTGCCGACAGCGCGACGTCGTTGAAGTCGATGGCTTCGGCTCCAAAGCTGCTCACCGCGTCGACCAACAGCTCGACGCCCCGGCCGCGGCAGATGTCGGACAGCGCGCGCAGATCATTGAGTCTTCCGGTCGTGGTTTCATGATGTACCACGGCGACATGCGTAAAGGCGGCATGCGGCGGCTGATTTGCGAGCCTTGCGGCGACCGAATCTAAGTCGGGTGCCCGCAGCCAGTCGCCGACAACACGTTCGTGGTCAATGCCGTATTGCGCGCAGATCTGCGCGATCCGCTCGCCGTACACGCCGTTCTCGACGATCAACAGCCGGCCGCTTTTCGGCACCAAGGCGGCCACCATGCTCTCGACGGCGCCTGTGCCTGAAGCGGTCATCAACACGGCCGCCCACTTCGAACTGTCCAGCGAGTATGTCGAGAGCAGGCGCATGCGCGCTTCGTCCTGCAGATCAAAGAATTCGCTCTCGCGATGGCACAGATCCGGCTGCAGCAGACTGCTGCGCACGCGCTCGCTCAATGTGACCGGTCCGGGATTGAGCAGGAGCACTAGCTCACTCCGGGCCGCGCGCCGATATGCCGCATGAGGCGCGATTTTACCTCGACAGGCGTCATGGAGGGGCGCGGCAGGTCGCTTGGTGCACCGGCGCGAATCGCCAAGCGGGCAAAGCGCGCGCCCTCGATCGGCGGTTCCTTCAGCCACACGGCAATCTGTGCCGGATCATCGGTGTCCAGCGATGAGGCATAGCCGCACGCGAAGGCCGCGTCCGCGAACGCAACATGCGGTGAGACCGTTGCCTGGCCTCCGGTTGAATCGTGTACGCCGTTGTCCAGCAACAGATGCCATAGATTCGGCGGCCCATAGGCTCCGGCGGTCGCGAGCGCTCCCATGCGCATCAGCAACGCGCCGTCTCCGTCCAACGCAATCACGCGCAAGTCCGGACGCGCCAGCGCCAGTCCCAGGGCCAGCGGTAATACACATCCCATGGAGCCGACCATATAGAGATGATTCGGGCGATCATCGATCGCGAACAGTTCGCGGCCGCAAAAGCCGGTGGATGCCAACAGCACCGTGGAATCGACAGGCGTGTGCGCCACCACCACGCGCAAGGCATCCCGCCTGGACGTTTTGGCATCCGGCGCCGCCCGGCGAGGCGCGCCGACCGCGCGTGAGGTGGCGCACGGCCCCCCCAACGCCCCGACGCCGTGTTTCAAGGCATTCGCTGCAACGCTGCCTTTTTGCATCACCAATGCGTAAGGACGCCCGCTCTGATCCATGTGTGCGGTCGCACGATCAAGTGCCGGTCCTATATCCGCTGTTTCAGTCGGGAACAGCTCCCAGGGTATCTGCATGAGCTGCAACAATTCCGGCGTAATCGGGCCCATCAACGCATGCTGCGGCTCATCGGCAATACCGGGTTGAGCCCGCCAGGTCACGATGAGCAACTGCGGCAAGCGAAAGGTCCAGGTCAGCGAAGTCAGTGGACTGACCGCATTACCCAGTCCTGAGTTCTGCATCATGGTAATGCCGCGCCCATGCGGGCCCGCCGCACCCCCTGCGATGGCGATGCCGGCAATCAATGCCACGGCATCGCCTTCGTTTGCCATCGAGACATAGTGCAACGACGGGTCCTGCAGAACGTAATTGATGAACGGCGTCAAAAACGAACACGGCACGCCTGCGTACCAGTGAAACCCCCGCCCGCGCGCCGCCTCGACGAAGTGCCGCGCCTCTATCATCGATCGAAGGGAGTCTGCTCGTGAGCGAAATCCACGGCCCGGCGCAGATCGTCAAAATCGTTGACGCCTTGCCAGTGGCCATGTACGTACAGCACCTCGATCGCCGCCCCCGCGCCGATCAGCGCGTTCAGCAACGCCGGCATGTCCAGCGAGTCAAAGCCGGCCTCGGTTTGCAATCCCGCCAGTACCGTCTTGAGCTTGGCCAATCCGGTGTGGCTGACACTCAGCATCCCAATCCACCGTCCCTGCGGAATACGTTCTGCGTCGGCGGCACCGGTAACACTCTCCAGCAACACCGGCGAGCCGAACAATCCACGATCATCGCCGCGTGAGCAGTAGGCGAAATCGCGCACGGTATGATTGCTGTTGCCGGTCATGAGCGAATCCACCACCACTGAAAAATCAGCCTTGGATTCCACCAGATTGCGCAGCACATAACTTCGAAACAGCAGGTCACCATAGGCGATGACTACAGCGGAATCCAGCGATCCGAGGGCGCAAGCCAACGACGTCAATTCGCCGGTCTTGGCATAGCGCTCATTCACAACCAACTTGACGCCCGCGTTGTCTATCGCGTCAGCGCGATAGCCGCCGACCACGGTGATGTCATTGATATCTTCCTTTTTGAAGCCGTCGACCAGCCACCGCAGCAGCGGCTTGCCGGCAATGGGCAACATGACTTTCGGCCGATCGATGGTAATCGCTTCCAGCCCCCGTCCGCGGCTGGCCGCCAGCACGACGGCAGCGCGCGGCGCCCCTGCGCTCGCCAGATAAATCCGCTCGGCGGCGGAATACTCATCCGCATCCTGCAGGCGGAAGATCTCGTTGACCGAAGCGATTCGGTCCTCGACATTCACCAAGGTCTGGCTGTCGAAAATCTCCTTCGCGACGCTTTGCATCGCGGAGGCCGCCGCGCGCAGCAAATGATTCGCCCAGATTACCGTGCTGATCCCGGCCTGGCGAAATATGTCCGTGGGTGTGCTGTAGTAGCGCGTCGGTACGATCACCAGGGGCGAGCGTCGCGCCCACTCTTTGGCGAACGTCACTATTTCGTCAGGCTTCGACAACTTACTGTGGATGAGAATGGCGTCGGCACCGGCGAGTCGATAGGCCTCGGCACGGCGCAGGGCTTCGTCCATGCCCCAGCCTGCGATCAATGCCTCGACCCGCGCGACGATGCAGAAGCTGGGATCCTGCTGCGTATCCTTGCCGGCGGCGATCTTGCCGACGAATTCCTCGATGTCGGCCAGCGGCTGGCGTTCGGCGTTCAAAAAGCTATTGGTCTTCGGAAACTGTTTATCCTCGATGCAGACACCCGCGATACCGCGTTGTTCGAGCTTGCGCACCAGGCGGCGCATGTTGTTGAAATTGCCGTAACCGGTGTCGCCGTCGAGCAGTATCGGCAAATCGCTGGCATCGGCCATGAACTCGAGCATGTCCACGACCTGGGTCCAACTCACCTCGTTGTTGTCGCGCACCCCGAACTGCGCCGAGATGGACAATCCGGAAGCCCATATGCCCTTGAAGCCCGCCTCGCGCACAATGCGCGCGGACAGGCCGTTGTGCGCTTCCATGAGAAACTCGAGTTCCGCGCTGTGCAGCATCCGGCGCAACTTCGCGCTGCGCGCCTGTGCGTTGTGCGGATGCGCGTTGTGCGATTGAGCGCCGCTCTTGGCGCTCTGATCGACGGATTCCGCTGTATGGCGAATCGAGGCATTCATTGATCGCCTCCCGATAGGGGTTGAAGTTGCGGCAGCACTTCTTGCGCGGCGCGCACCACGTCGTTGGGGAAATCGATTTCGATCCAAGGCAATCCGCTTACATCGGCCACTTCGAACAGGTCACCTCTCTCTCTGATGAGATCGCGTACAGCTTCTTCATGCGGCATGTGCGCCCGTCCGGTGTCGATGTAACCTGCGGCCAAGGCCGCGAGCCGCCGCGCACCGCTTTGCTCGAAGCGAAAGAATCCGACCGACTCGCCAATGGTGTCGAATTTCAGGTCTGCTGCCAACTGCTTGCGCAGTTCGATCGGTACGCCGCCCCGTACGCACAGTTTGACCGGCTCGTCTCCGGCCTGGAAGTCGCGATCGATCAACAGGCGGTTCACCGGATGGCTTCCCGCCAGCAGCGTCTTGAGGATACGTTCGTCATACAGCACATCCGCATCCATCAATAAGATATCACCGCCGCGGCACAGCGCCTCGGCGGTGGTGTGCACCGTCAATACGCTGCCGAGTTCAAACTTCTCGTTCAGCACCAACTCCGGAGCGGGCTTCCACCGCAAGCGCGTGAGTTCTGCCGCCACGAGCTCGTGGCGAAATCCGACTGCCAGCACCACCTCCTCGACGCCTGCGCTTTTCAGCATGCGCAAATGCCGCTCGAGGAGCGTCATTTCACCGAAACGCAGCAAGCACTTCGGAAGTTGGCTGTCCTCGGGCAATTGCAGGCGGACACCGCGCCCAGCCGCCAAAATGATCGCACGCATCAAAATCCTTCCACGACGCCGGCACGCGAGGCAACACGCCAATACAGCAATCCGGGCAGGCCCAACAACAATTCCCGCGCGCGTTTTGCCAGCGACAATGCCAGTCCTACATCGGGCGACAGGCCTGCCAGCGGCGCGAGCAGCAGATATCCACCCTCTTGAACCCCTAGGGCTCCGGGGATGGCGAAAGCGGCGCCGCGAATGGCCTGGCCCAGACTTTCGAGCAGCAATGCATCGCGCCAGCTCACGGGTGCGCCGAGAAATGAGGCAATCAGATATACCTCGCCGGTGCCGACAATCCACCCGATCAGACTGAGCAAAAAGCTCGCGGTGACGGCACTGTTGCGCCGGTAGATGCCCTCCACCGCAATATCGATGGCCTGCGCCTGAGTCACCCACAGCGACCAGTTGCGGTTACCCGTAAAGCGCCTTACCGCCCGCGTGAGTTTACCGAAAAGGCCACGCCGCTGAATGAGATAAAACCCACCCACCTGCACCGCCAGAAAGGCACTGGCAATCAGCGCCGCAGTCCGCAGCGCCCCCGACGAGAAGTGACTCGTCTGCGCACCGAGCACCACCACGCCGATCAGCGCAAACACGATCTGCGCAAAGGTCTGCAAAGTTGTACTGACGGTGATCGCTGCGGCGGCCTCTTGCATGCGCATACCGCGTTGGGCCAAATGCCGGGCCATGAGCACCGGACCGCCGATTTGCCCGGCCGGCATGAGGCTGTTGGCGGACTCTCCCACCCAGCGCGCCAGCAGTGAATCCCAATACGGACCGCGGCCGGATGCCTGCTCGAAAAGCACACAGATTGCCATCGCATCGATCAGCAGCGGCAGCAGATGAAACAAGGCGACCAGAAACAGGCCCCAGCCGGCATGCGCGAGCGTCGCCATTATCGCGGGCAAGTCTTGCGAAATCAGCACGCCGGCGAACAGCAGCACGCCGATGCTCAGCAGCCAGCTCGCCGTCCGCGTCATTCGCCGCGGCCCAGCAGCCGATGAAACACCTGACGAAACCCGAAATAGGCAAAGGCGTCCTTCATGTTGGAGATGAGGCGCCACCACGGATGCATGCGCGGATCGGTCACGTACTCGAAGGTCAAGGACACCCGGGTTTCGCCCGGCAGCGACGGCGTGATGCGATGGCGCAAAGCATCGCCGTTGAAAACGACCAATCCGCCGGGCGCGATTTTCAGAGAGCCGGACACAACGGGCGCCGCTTTCTGACGGGTATGCAGCTGGTAATCCAGGCGGCAGGAGGAGTCATCGATCAGGCCCAGGAGCAGTGTGTACCGGCGGCCCGCATAATACGACGTGTCGTAGTGCCAACCAATGTGATCACCCGGGCGGGTATAAAAATACAGCGCGTAGGCGTGCGGATCGTCGGGTGGCGACAATTGCAAGCGCTCTCCGGTCAGTTGCTCCAGCCAATGCAGCAGCGCCGATGAGCGATAGAGTTCGGCGATGACGGGGGCCCGGCGGTCGATCGCATGCCGGCTGACACTTCCGCCCTGTTTATGTCCGGGCAGATAATTGCGGTTGACCGACCCTTCAACGGCGGAAACCGCGGCAATCAACTGCGCAGTGAGCTCCCCCGGCAGGAAGTCATCCACATACAGAAATGAGCCTTGCGCGGCGTACTCGCCGCGCAAGCTCTGCAGGTCCAGAGAATCCAAACGCGAACGTAAGGCCGGGTCGCCGCCGGTTCCCGATACTGGCACGCTTATCCGGCGATCTCGGCAGCCATGCGGCGAGTGCGCCGCACCGCCCGTTGATAGTCCATCACCACCCAAACGGCGTACAAGGGTGCACAGATCGATGCCACGGACAGCATCGGGGCGAGCGCATTGCTCAAAGTCGCCAACGGCAACAGATACAGCACATCTTCCGTTTCGAAACCGCCCAGTGAGGCCTGTCGTGTGGCGGTCTTGCCATGCAGTTCCTCGATGCGCATGCGCAAAAGGAAAATCAACGCGATCGCGGTGCCCGATACCAACCCTAAGAGTACCGGCGCCAGAGCGGAGCCGAAACCGGGTTTCCCAGCCAGCCCGACACCAATTGCAATGAACAGCAGGATGGTCACGACCGCATCACTCGCCAAGTCATAAATATGCCCGATTCGGCTGGTCTTGCCGCTCATGCGTGCCAGCTCGCCGTCGGTGTGATCCAGAAAATTCGACAGAACCAGCAGCAAGGCCGCCAAATTGGACCAGCCATAGCGTCCCGGTATGAAAGCTGCCGCGGCAGCCAGACCCACAGCGAGTCTCAAACTCGTCAGATGGTTGGGAGTAACCCAGCTATTGATGAGTGGCGCAACCAGGCGGCGCGCCAGACGGGCGTCCCAGGGGCGGCGTACGGGTGTTAGCGGGTAGTCGAATCGTTGTGGATTTAGCATAGGTGCATGGGTGCGGCGCTATTCGTTTTATTTTACGCCAGATCGTCCTTTGTCATCAAAATGAAATGCAGCGTCAACACGGGGAATTAAAAATCTGACAAGCTAGGCGGCTGGGTGGCGGCGCGCGCGCGCAGAGTGCTGGTATCCTGCGCCGTTGCAATCCTTAGCGGTGCCTATGAGCTGCCGCAGGTTGCCGACGGTATCGATTTTTTCGATGGTGGTCGGTCGTAGTCGGAAATGTCCCGGCCGGCGCTGACCGCTACTTCAACGGCACGCCGCAGCGAGCCAGCACCGCGCGCAAATCCCTGAGCGGCGGAAACACTTCGTTGTTCCAGTCGGCGCCTTGTGCGTCATGGGCGCGCTGCTCATATTCAACGATGTCTTTGTCTTCCCGAAAAATATTTTCGGTAAACCAGGTCACGAACGGCCACACGGCGTGAATGATTCCCGGAAAACTCGGTTTCTTCACCGACAGATAACCATACGTGCGATTGGTCCGTTGCTCGGCATCCAGCGGTGTGTAGCCCAGCCACACATCGAGCACGGGATCGTCGCCTGGCTGGATGTCGCGTCCCACCCAGACCTTGAGGCTTTGGGTCGGGTAATCGGTGCGAATACGCATGTGATCTGAAAAATCTTTCTTTGCCTCACCGCGCTTGCGCATCAAATCGACGATGACCTGCTCCCCGACGGAGGATCTTCCCTCGGTGCGGGTGAAGCTGTATTCGACTTCCGCCCAGTTCTCGCCGTGACTGCGGCCCAGGCAACGGGCTCTGATCGAGCCCATCTGCTTGCGATGCATGAATTGGTGGTTCATGTCGAAAAG
>Ga0210406_10000945_pt1 | contig 37629 bp, 32 predicted proteins | sample IncBWC30MmetaG_FD_155454 | JGI IMG/M metagenome (GOLD analysis project Ga0210406, IMG submission 155454) | Forest soil microbial communities from Barre Woods Harvard Forest LTER site, Petersham, Massachusetts, United States - Inc-BW-C-30-M | ecosystem: Environmental > Terrestrial > Soil >... | reverse complement strand
TACCTGTTCACGAATATGCGGCGCGAAAAGTCGGGCTCAGGCCGGCGACGGGGCGATGCGGTGTGAGCCTCGGACGCCGAGCGGTTTAGTGCTTGTCGGCAACCCGGAAGTAAAAAGCGTAAGGGAAGGTTTTCCCGTCATCCGGCCGGAGGCGCCGGATCATGAATTATTCACAGCGAAGCGCCACCATCGGATTGACGAGCGCCGCGCGGCGAGCGGGAATGTAGCACGCCAAAAGCGCAATCAGAAGGAGCAGGGCAGCAACCGCAACAAACGTCAGCGGATCGTGCGCTGCCACGCCAAATAACAAGTGTGTCATCAGCCGGGTTAATCCGAAAGCAGCGCCGATTCCAATGGCCACCCCCACCAAGGTTAATTTCGCGCCCTGCTTCAGAACCATTTGCAGCACGTTTCCGCTCTGCGCTCCGAGCGCCAAGCGAATGCCAATTTCTCGTTTGCGCTGTGACACCGTGTAAGACATCACGCCATAGATGCCTATGATTCCCAAGGCGAGCGCCATTGCTCCGGCGATTCCGAGCATCACCAATGTGAAGGAAATTCGGGCGATGGATTTGTCATACACTTCCTCCATTGTTCGCATCGATGCCAGTGGCAAGTTCGAATTCACCGACCATACCGCCGCACGCACCTCGTTCATAAAGCTCTCGGTGGCTGCGCGCTCGCTTCGGATCACGAACGTCGTTGTCCGCACTGCCGGAGCAAAACGATTTTGCACGAGCGGAGGCCAGTACACGATTTCCGGCGCCTTCTCCTGCAAGCCCTTCTCGCGAACGTCCTGAATGACACCGATGACTTCATGCCACGGCATGTTGGAGTACTCGCGCAGGTATTTCCCGATTGCTGCCGAGGGAGTTCCCCACATCTCGCGCGCCAAATTTTCGGAAACCATTACCACCGGCCGGAGCGCGTAGACTTCACTCCACGTCATCTCGCGCCCCGCCACTAATCTTGTCCCGGCCGTCTGTAAGAAACCGGGAGAAATATTCTTGTACAGCCGCAACGGCGCGATCAGATCGCCGGAATAAACCTTGTCTTTCGCAAAGATTTCGTCCCAATCCGAGTCGAAGCCTTCCATCGGCATATCGCTCGCGAACCCAGCGGACTTCACTCCCTGAGTCGCCGCAAGCTTGTCGAGGATTGCGTTCTGGGTTCGGGTTACTCGTTCCGGCTCGGTGATCAGCAGGTCTGGAATGGAAATTCGCATGACCTGCAAGTGCTGCGGCTCAGCAAATCCCGGATCGACTTTCCGCAATGCCGCGAAAGTGCGAATCATCAAGCCAGCGCAGATTAAAAGCACCAGCGCCATGGCCACCTGTCCTACCACCAGCAAATTCCGCGCGCCATGCCGTTCCCGGCTCACACTGATGGTCCGCCCCGCGCTTTGCAGAGCCGAGCCAGTGCCTGGCTGCGCGTATTTCAGCGCCGGAATCAATCCAAACAACAGACCCGACAGCAGCGAAAGAATAAACGTGAAGCCCAGCGTGCGCGCATCTATTGCAATCTCGTTCAAGCGAGGTAGATTCGAGGGGCCTATCGCGACGAGGAAGCGCACGCCAGCATAGGCTAAGCCAACGCCCAGCACCCCGCCAATTAAGCCAAGCATCACGCTTTCGATAAGAAGTCCGGTAACGATTCGCGTCCAACCCGCACCAAGTGCGGTGCGCACTGCCAATTCCTGTTGCCGCGCTTCCACCCTGACCATCAACAAATTCGTCACATTCGCGCAAGCAATGAGCATTACCACCCCAATCGTTCCCATCACTACCCATAGCAGTTCACCCACGTTGCCGATCACCTCTTGTTTGAGAGGACGAATCGTGGGCGTGATTTTCCATGTTTCGTAAATATGCGGATTTGATCCGGGGCCGTTGGACCAGGAATCCATCCAGATCGGCAGCATTCGCGATATGTCCGCATTGGCTTCCGCAATCGTCCGGCCGGGCTTCAGCCGCGCGATTCCGTGGAACCCGAATCCCGCAAGAATCAACTTGCCCCGATCGAAGGCTAGCGGCGCGGTCAAGTCGAACTCCGAATCAACAAATCGGAATCCTGGCGGCATGACACCGACGATCTCTCTCGGCTGCGAATCAACCATGATGTTTCGCCCAATTACCGCCCGATCTCCACCGAACCGCCCCCGCCAATACCCATAGCTCAGCATCACGCTTCCCGGAGCGTTCGGCACCTGGTCCACCTGCGAGAACCAACGCCCAACCGCGGGCGGCACACCAAGCGTCTGGAGCACGCCATCGCTCACAGCAACTGTGCGCACTTGTTCCGGCTCGGCCAGCCCCGTGACGTTCGCTGTGCCAGGGATCCACACGCCTAACGATTGAAATGTCTGGTTGTGCTCAGCGTATGTGAAATACATCGAGGGCGAGAGAAGTAGACCACTCTCAAAATCCGCCAGTCCTTCTGCGCCCGGTGCAATCTGATGCAGCGAAACCAGTTCCTCGGCCTTCGGATAATTCAGCGGCTTGAGCAGCACGCTATTCACAACTGTGAAGACCGCCGCGTTTGCGGCGATTCCAATCGCGACCGTCAACAAGGCGACAGTCGTAAAGACGGGATTGCGGCGCATCCCGCGCAGTCCATAACGGACGTCGAAGAAAAACTCTTCCACGGATGGCCATGTCCAAACTTCGCGGCTGTTCTCTTCGATTAACCCCACATTGCCAAATTCCCTCCGCGCCGACTGCATTGCTTCTTCCCTGGGCATTCCGTCAGCAACCAACTCCTCAACCTTCTCGTCAAGGTGTGACTGAATCTCTTCTGACAACTCACGGTACAGCCGCCGCCGCGCAAACAATTGCTTCAGCCAATTCATGATCCCTCCGGCGCCAGAACTCGCGTAATCCCTTCCAGCATTCGCTCGAAGGTCGATACCTCACGCTCCAGATGCTTCGCGCCCGCCGCCGTCAGTTTGTAAATCCGAACCCTGCGGTTTGCGGGAGAAATGTCCCACTCAGCCTTCACGAATTCTTCTTTGAGCAGGCGCTGGAGAGCCGGGTACAATGAGCCTTCTTCGATCACGAGCAAATCCTGCGAAGTTCGTTTGATCTGCTGGACCAGCGCGTAGCCGTGCGTCGGCTGCCGTTTCAGCATCCGGAGAATCATCATCTCCAACGCCCCCGGGAATAGGTCCCGCTTTACTGTTTTTTTCATTCGGGCGGCTTCCTCTCCTGAACTTTGCAGGCTAGATTGCTCAATACCTAGAGTAAAATAGTATCGAAGCACCTCTGCAGTCAAGTCAAACAATCGAGAGGCCCAATCGCTAAGTTAAAAGGACATAACTGCTCGGAGATCGTCAGGCTCTTGTTTCAGAACGGCGGGGGGTGCAAGTGGATCGGGCCCAGCGCGGTGGCACGATTGACCAAGATATTAAGATGACCTTGCTCTGCTTTCACTCTCTCGAAGAGAGCTTGATCTGTGCGTCATCCGCACTTCGGAAAGAACCGATGCCACCCTCTTCATAGCCACTCCTCACCTGAAATGTTCTACTGAGTCGTTTTTGGACTCGATTCAGAGTTTATGGAGGATTGTCGGCTAACACGAAGTAATCGGTTTCTTCGGTTTGCCCGACACGCGGCAAAAATTGTGTAAATGCGGCGCAACAACCCGTAGTGTGGCGTCGTTCTCAAATTGACAACTACTGACGCGGTGGCCGATACTTCAATCGGCGCATGTAGGGTGCATCGGCACATCGCCGAAGGGCAATGCCCACCTACACGATCTCATCGTGGAGGCCCCTATGCCCGATCTAGAGAACCTCAAGAAGCAAGCCAAGCTCATATTGCGTTGGCACAGGCAACGGCACTATCCCGTCGCCGCACAAATCCGCGGGCTTTTGCCTCGTTTCCTGAATATGCCCGACTCCGAGATTCTTGTGGCGAGTTTTAAGCTCCGCGATGCGCAAGAAATGGTCGCAAGACAGCACGGCTTCGGTAGCTGGCAAGCCCTGAAAACTGGACTTTCCACCACATCGAGCAAGGTGAAATCACCGCCATCCAAAGCAACGATCGTCAGTGCCGAGCCGCAACTGTTCGTCACCGATATCGAGAGATCATGCGAGTTTTTCTGTAAGAAGTTAGGCTTTTCACTTGTATTCAGTTACGGCAGCCCTCCCTACTACGCACAAGTGGGTCGAGACGGGGCGCGTCTCAATCTTAGGTGTGTCGGGGAGGCCGTAATCGATTCGATGATCCGCAATCGTGAGGAACTGTTGTCGGCATCTATGACCGTTGCCACAGCGGACGAGATCAAGCTGCTGTTTCTTGAGTTTCAGTCCGCTGGTGTTACCTTTCACCAGACACTGAAAAGGCAGCCTTGGGGCGCCAAGAATTTCGTCGTCAAAGATCCGGATGGGAATCTGCTGCTGTTTGCTGGATCCGCAGCCTAACAGCCACGTAGCCGAAGCGTTGCTGATCGAGCAAGTATCGTCGGCAAGCGAAAATAATCCTGAAGCGAATCACAAATTGCTCTCAGTCTAGGCGCTCCGTCTTGATGGAATCCTAGAACCCGACTTCTGACACGTGTTCGGCCGGCACAGAATTAGCCGGACAGGCGACCTGCCATGATATATAAGACGACGCGGGGAGAATTATCGATGGCAGCGGCTCAAGTTTTCGATCCACCCGTCCACCATAAGATTCTGAAGGACGACGAGACGGTTTGTTGCATCGTCGGAGGCGGACCGGCAGGCGCGATGCTGGCGCTAGTGCTCGCGCGGCGAAGCGTGCGGGTTACTCTGCTTGAGATGCACCAAGATTTCGACCGCGAATTCCGCGGCGACACGGTTCATCCTTCGACCCTTGAGATCCTCGATCAGCTTGGACTCGCCGAGCGCGTCCACGAACTGCCCAGTAACAAGATTTCAGCGCCCACGCTGCTCACCACGCGCGGCCCCTTTACACCCTTCGACCTGAGCCGCCTGAAGACGAAGTACCGCTACATCCTGATGGTCCACCAGAAGGACTTGCTGGCTCTGCTGACGCAGGAGGCGAAGAAATACTCCAGCTTCAGGCTCTTGATGGGCGCGAAAGTAACGGACCTGATTCGAGAAGACGGCGAGGTTCGGGGCGTGCGATATCAAATGGAGGACGGGATTCATGAATTGCGTGCGCTGCTGACCGTGGGCGCCGACGGCCGGTTCTCGCGGGTGCGTCATCTGGCGAGAATCGAGCCGGTGGGCACTTCACCACCAATGGATGTGTTGTGGTTCCGCTTACCGCATCTTGCAGACGAGATCGACGTGCCGGGTGGCGCGTTCGGCGGATTTGCCTTCGGACATATTCTCGGCGGCTTCGATCGCAAGGATTATTGGCAAGTCGCGTTCGTAATCGCTAAGGGTTCGTATCAATCGCTGCGTGCGGAAGGAATCGGAGGGTTGCGGCGGCGAATCCTTGAAATTGAACCACGCCTTGCAAAGAATGCGGAGTCGCTTACAGACTGGCAGCAGGTGTCGCTACTTTCAGTCGAGTCGAGCCGCTGCCGGCGGTGGTATGAGCCCGGCTTGCTACTGATCGGTGACGCGGCCCACGCGATGTCGCCAGTCGGCGGCGTGGGAATCAACTACGCTGTTCAGGACGCCGTTGTAGCTGGAAACTTGCTTACAAAGCCGCTGCTCGATGGCCGCGTCACGACCGACCAGCTCCGTTCTGTTCAACGTAAGCGTGAATGGCCCGTGCGGATTATTCAAACCTTTCAAACGCAACTTCAGAAGCGGGTGATCGCGACGGCGCTCCGAGCCAAAGAACAAGAAACATTGCACATCCCTTGGTTTATCCGCGCTTTCGCGCGAATTCCGTTTCTGCGCGACGTCCCGCCGCGGATGATGGCTCTGGGCGTGGTTCGTGTTCGCGTGGAGAATTGAAGTTGCACTTGAGTTCTCGACGACCCCTTAGCCGACCTGTAGCCCGGAATAACTTCTGGATTGGCCGTCATCCGTCATGTTGGCCCTTGGCGGAGCGCTCACGTCCCTTACACAAAAGGTAATTTTGACCGTCCGCGAGCTCTGATCCTCCTTGTCGAGGCGAACCCGAAGGAAGCGGAATGCTGGGACGAATAGTGATGGTATCTTCGCCGACCAGAACCTCTTTAACCAAGAGTCGTACTATTTTCTGGCGTTCAATCACACTAAGGGTTTCGGCAGCACTGCGCAAGCGAGCAAGGAATGCTGTGAGGGTTTCTGCCCAGGCGCAGGAATGCAGCGCGATCGTTGGTCTGGTCGGCGATCGCCTGCAGCTCAGCACGGAGTGTCTGTTGGCCCTGACGCAGCACAGGCATGCGCTCACGCAACTGATCGATCGACAAGAGTTCTTCCTGATAGGCGTTCGGCGTTGAGCCCCCGCCTGATCTCACCGATGCTGCGTCCGCCTCGTCCGACAAGAGCTCCTCGATCAGGTCGTCTGGGCTGAGGTGGTCCGCCTGCTGGAAGAGCCGGCTCTGATACAGCAGGAACTTGATCGCCGGCTGGTAGCAGCGCGCTAACCAGTCTGCGCCAGAGTGATGTTTCGCACAGCTCTTCTTTACGGTCCTTTCGCAGCCGATAGCGCCAAGCCCAAACGGTGGTGAGCAATACGACGAAAAAGCATGACTCAACAAATGCTTTTTCTCCATCCAGAGGATCGATTGGGTTCCGCCGAGCCGAAGCCGAAAATATGAGGTGAGTGGGACTACCCCGATTTAGGTACACACTGACCGCCTATCGTATTCTCGATCGGTTGAACCGGAGACCTCACTGGAAGCGCCACGTCCAACAGATGCCAACGACTATTCGTCGAAAACAGCAGGATCAGTGGATGAATTAAGACTGACGTGATTAACAGGTAAGCGGTCCAGTTGTGCACCACGAAGATGTTGATGCGTCGATGAGGCCACAGACGCCATGGACTGTAGCGCACCGCGATTAGGTGTCCCAGACAGATGTTTGTGGTTCCCGGAAAGACAGCGAGCAATCTCATGTCCGCGGAAAAGTCGAGGGCCGTCATTTCTTAGTTCCCCCAACGCCCGGCACGTAGGACGCATGACTCCACCCAATCCGCTGCACTGAAAAGTCTGTTACCCACTGGCTGGTTAAACTCATAACCTCCTGTGACGAAGATTATCAGCTACAGAATGAATTCGGCGTGGCGAACAAATGACAAGTTGTTCATGTTCCATCGCGAGGGCCGCCAACTTGCATCAACCATACTATGTGGAGGGTTCCGTCGTGTTCATTGTTTCCCATGGCCGGCCGTGTACTGATCGCCGTTAATTTCCTGGTCGGAGGCGTTGTGGCGATTGGTCAGGAACCGTCAATGTTGCCGGATGGGCCCAGCGCAAGTCCGACCCAATCCGGTCCATCAAACTCTGCACAAGACAGTCAAAGACACGAACCGAGTAAGAATCACATCTTCTGGATAATCCCCAACTATCGCTCGGATGAAAATCCGGCAGAAATCAAGCCGATGGAGCCGAAAGCCAAGATGAAGGTTGCATTGGATGACTCTTTCGACCCCTCGGCGTTTCTAGTGGCTGGTATTTTTGCTGGGCTATCCATGGCAGAGAAGCAGTACACCTCGTTCGGAACAGGAGCGCAGGGGTTTGGCAAATACTACGGAGGAGCATTCGCAGACCAAGCAATCGGCAACATCATGACCGAAGGGCTCTTTCCAGTCGCTCTCCACGAGGATCCTCGTTATTTCGTGAAAGGTACGGGCGGATTCTGGAAGCGAACTGGATACGCGATAAGCCGGGAAGTCATCACTCGCGGTGATGATGGCCGCAACCACTTCAACACATCAGAGCTGGCCGGAAATGCCGTGGCCGCAGGCATCTCCAACTTCTACTATCCGGCCGCGGACCGATCTTTTGGAAAGACCATAAATAAGTGGGGGCAACAAATAGCCTTGGATGCATTCTTCAATGTGGCAAAAGAGTTCTGGCCCGAGGTGCGCAACAAATTATTTAGGCACTAATTGCGCCTGAGACTGACAGCTTGGGAACGCTGAGGCGCAACGAGGCAAAATTGCCGGTTCGGCATCGCTCGTGACGGCCCCGTGCGGTGAATCTTAGACCATTCAAGTAAAGAGGTGACATGAGAATTCTGCTGTATAACCCCGACAACGGTGTGACTCGCAATTTCATGCCGCATCTTTGGATGTTCCTGCTGAAAGCAGTTACTCCTGCCGGCCATGAAGTGCTGTTGGTCGATGGCAACGCCCAGCCCATGGATGAGGCCCAAATCGCACAATTCGTCCGCGAACAGAACATCGAACTAGTTGGCATTGGCGCCATGACCCGAATGATCGCCAAGGCGTATCGCATTGCCGATGCCGTTCGTGCCACCGGAGTTCCGGTCGTCATGGGCGGTCCGCACGTCACCGAACTGTCGGACGAGGCCCTCGGTCGTGATGGCGGCTCCCGCCACGCCGACGCTGTAGCGCTCGGAGAAGCCGATGAAACCTGGCCGCAGATTGTGAACGATGCCGTTCGTGGTGAGCTCAAAGACATTTATGCGCCCATTGACGACGCCGGCAAAGAGCGCAAACCTTCGCTGAAGCAATACCCCGTGATTCCCTGGGATTCAATCGATCTTGATCAGTTCAACCTTGTCCCCAAGTCCGCGACCGCCCTGCTGCAGAAAGTTGGTGAAGGCTGGGGAACTTTTCGCATCGTTCCCGTCGAGTCCGGACGAGGCTGCCCTTACGGCTGCGAGTTTTGCACCGTCACTGGATTTTTTGGCGATTCCATTCGCTTTCGCACTAACGAAAGTGTCGTCAACGAACTGCTCCTCCTGAAAGCTCGTGCTCGCAAAGAGAAAGGCCAAATAGCGGTCTTTTTCATCGACGACAATTTCGCCATCAATGTCAAGCGAACCAAATCATTGCTGCGCGACATCATAGCTGCCAAAGCCCAAGTGCACTGGGTGGCTCAGATTAGCGCCAACCTGTTGCGCGATGAAGAACTCGTCGACCTGATCGCCGCTTCCGGCGGCAAGTGGATCTTTATCGGTATGGAATCCATTGACCCGACCAATCTCAAAGACGTGAACAAGGGATTCAACAAACCCGGTGAGTATGCCGCTGTGCTCGAACGCCTTGCGCGACGCAACGTGTACGCGATCACATCATTTATCTTCGGTATGGACAACGATACTGCCGGCGTGGCCGAGCGCACGCTCGCCCACGTCCGAACCTGGCCTCCGGGTCTGCCCATTTTTGGTTTGCTGACTCCCTTGCCCGCAACCCCTCTTTACAAGCGCCTCGAAACATCGGGTCGCCTCACGCGCCCCAAGCACTGGCAGGAGTTCATCCCGTTTGCCATGGCTCACGCGCCACTCAAGATGACCATTGAAGAAGCTCATGCAGAAGTGAAATACGGTTGGGAGCAAGCGTACAACCCAGAAGCGCTGGCCCAAGCGGTTGACTCGCTCAGTGACCAGCCTCTTGGTTATCGCATCAACATCTTCCTCGCGCGCCTATGCTTCCGCGGCATCTATTTTCCTATGATGGGCCGCCTGGCGTGGCCAAAGATGATTTTCCAAAACCGCCGAACTATCTTCAAACTGGCGAAGGCAGCGATTCTTAGCCGTCGAATGCGCCCGAGGAATTCCAACCTCCAAACGTCTCCTACGGATGTCGCAGCGCGCGAGATCTCCGGTGAAGTGAACGCATAGCTCCGCCCGCCACAGACACCTCTGGCGGTGAGGCCACGGTTACGAACGACTATGCCGGTTGGAGTACGCTCACGGGCAGTGACAAGGTGATAACAGCGCCGCCCCCGACGCGTTCGGAAATTCTAGCCATGCCGCCGTGCGCCTGTACAACCGCATCCACAAACGCAAGGCCAAGGCCGTGTCCCGGAGAATGCTTTCCCTTTACAAAGCGCTCGAACGCCCGGCTGCCGATGTCAAGTGGAAACCCTGGACCATTATCCTCAATCACCAGCTCCGCGGACCCGGCATGCGAATGAAGCCGAATACTCACGTGGCATCCCACGGGCAAGTGAGTCAATTCGTTTTCTAGCAAATTGCTTACCACTCGATTCAACAGCGGCAAGTCAGCATCCACGACTACACGTTGTTCGATGTCGCTGGTCACTCCGTGATGGCGCTCAGACATGGCCGGCTGATAAATATCGACAAGTTGTCTCACGATATCGGAAAAGTCGACTGTGCTGCGATCCACGTGAAGCGCACCTGCTTCTGCCTCGGCAAGATCGAGCGTAGTGTTCAGCAATTGCAAGAGCCTATCCAGGTGTTCGATCGCTTCGCCAACCGATTCTCGCCACTTCTCGTTTCCTTCATTGCATAATGCGGATTCGAGCGTTCCGCGAATCAAAGTGACCGGGCTCTTGAGATCGTGCGCCACACTTCCAGTGACGGTGCGAAGCTGATTCACCGAAGACTGAAGGCGGTCTAACATCCGATTAAAAGTCTTTGCCAACCGCGAAATCTCATCCGAATTGGCGGGCTCGGGCAAGCGTTCGGCTAGGTCCTCCGTTCCAATTCGTGCCACGGTTTCCGTGATCCGTTCGACCCGTAGCAGAGTACGACGGGCGCTCCAATAGGAGATCACGAAGCCGAGCAGGAACATTCCGCCCCATATCATGAGAGAGCGACGGGCTAAGGTGTGCAGCAGATGTTTCGCACCATGATCTGAGAGTCCTAAATAAACAACTCTTCCGTTCTGCACTTTCACGACGACTCGAAATGTTTGATGCCATCCTTCCACAAATATGGATCGCGGAATGCCCGGAGCGAGCTCCGCTCGTTGAATCGCCTTAACAAAAGCGTCCTTGGAGTCCGGACCTACCCACAGCGGAGCCTCTTTGTTCGTGGAATCAATTGCTAAGAAGAAAACGGAATTCAGTCTCTCCCCGCGGGCGTTGCGTTCATCGGGCACTTCCTGAGTGGCAAGTTCAGCGACTTCTCCAACGATCCGCTTGTACAAGTGGTCCGTGGGCGTATCAGCCGACACTTGAGCAAGGACCTCTGCTTCGCCGCTAAGCCAAGTGTCACTGCGGTCTCGGACGCCCTGCGCGACAAGGAAGTAAACGATGGTGAATGCTACAGCGGTTCCGAGTGCGAATGCCAGGGTTGTCCAAATCGAAATCCGCCAGGCCGCGGTAGTGCGTAGTGTTTTAGGCATGCTTGAGAACGTAGCCAACACCCCGAATGGTGTGGATCAGCGGTCGCGCCGGGTCATGGTCAACCTTACTGCGCAGACGATAAATATGGACGTCGACGACGTTGGTGGCGGGATCGATCCGCATCCGCCAGACGTGGTCCAGAATCATGGTGCGAGTCACCACCCGACCTTCATTTCGGCAAAGATATTCCAGCAAAGAAAACTCTTGCGGAGTCAATTGCAGCAAGTGCTCGCCCCGTCGTGCTTCGCGACGTACGAGATCGAGCTGCAAATCTGCAGCTTGTAGACGCACGGATTCATTCTGCGGGGCGGCAGAGCGGCGCAACAGATTTCTCAATCTGGCCAGCAGTTCGGGAAGCGCGAATGGTTTCGTGAGGTAGTCGTCTCCGCCTTGTTCCAGTCCTCGGACACGCTCGTCCACAGAACGGCGGGCAGACAGGATTAGAACCGGTGCCGAACTTCCTTGAGCGCGGCAGCGGGCGATTAAGTCCAAACCATCTAGATCCGGAAGGCCTAGATCGATGATGAAGGCATCGTGAATACCTTCCAAGGCGGACGCCTCCCCGGCTTTCGCGGTACCCGCCGTATCTACCTGATATCCGGCCTCTACGAGCGCCCGCTTCAGGAACTGCTGAATGGATGCATCATCTTCTACCAAAAGCAATCGCATGGGATTTCCGCTGATCCAAAACTTTACACCTAACCATAGGATGCAGGAAATAGGACGCAGGAAATTCCCGAATCTGACAACGCCGCCATCACTGCGAATGCCAGGTCATGTCTACGCGCACAGGCATTTCGTTCTTAACTGGGATCGTCAAGAGGGATGGCGGGTCAATTTTGAAGTCGGAAAGTGTCGCCGGAATTGTTCCAGTGATGTGAATCTCGCCGCCGTGTGTTTCAAGTTTGAAGGGAATTTGCTTGTACTGGGCGGTCTGACCCGCGAATTGAATCTCGAGATCGGCATTAACCGTCGACGATGTGGCGGCCGATTCTGGCAGTCGGGTGCGCACTGTGACTAAGGGAAACTCTGCGCCCCGGGTGACTTGCAGCATATGAAGATCACGGTTGCTGTCCCCCGAGTCAAATGATTTGACGGGCACAGCGATCAGAAACTGGCATTGACCTTCGTGGCAAACACCCTTACCTTTCGCTGCGTGGCTCATCCCCTCACTCTGGTGCAATGGGTGCGAGACATGGTAAGTGAGAGTGTTTTGATTCAGGATCCATTGGCTATCCGCTGCAAACGCGGGCAGTGCTACCAGCAACACGGCGATTAGGATTTTCTTTTCCATAAGCGCGGTTTAGAACTTAACTGAGACGGACAGGAGGGCAGCTCCGAATGCCCCGGCGGTGACGATGGCCACCGGGCCATGCGCGGCGGCCAAGCCGTGAACCTTCTCTCCATTATTTTTCTGTGAGAAGGCCATGGCGCCGAGAATCGGAGTCAGGATCATGCCGGGGCCGTGAATCCAAGCCATCGCTTCGTGAAAACGGATCGGGCCGCGCTTTTGGGTACCCTTGATTCTGGGCGCGCGGATGGCGTAGTAGGCGGTGATGCCATAAAGATCGCCGGTGAGTGCGCCGAGCGCGACGTGCAAATCGCGAGTCGCAGTGCCTTCACTCTTGCCGCCGGCTCCAGGGCCAAGGATCACTGTGGCAACCAGCGGGATCGTCGTGATCAAGCCCACGCGCTGGTGAATCTTGAGCATATGCGTCCGTTTATCCAATAACGCTTGCTCGCGGGCGTTTCCCTGCGTCTGCTCCGGGGTAAGGCCTAGGTCGGCCAACGAAGGCGCCGTATTACTGCTCGGGGATGGTGCGTTCGGCAAATTCTCTTGCTGCGCTGGCGGCTTTCCATTGACTTGATCGTTAGCTTCGAGTTTCTTGTCCACAACCGACGGCGCCGTCCCTTCGACTGTTACGGATGCAACCTCCGATGTAGTGAAACCAGCCGCCTCAAACTTCAGCCGATAACCGTCGCGCGGCGCGTCAAACCTAAAAGAGCCATCCGCTCCCGTAGTCACGCTGCGCGTTTGGCCGGTGTCTATGCTGGTTGCAGTAACGGTCACATTCGCAACTACCGCACCTGATGCGTCGGTGACCGTACCCGTCAGTACGCCCGTGTCGACGGTCTGAGCCGCCGCTGACAAGGCAAGCGCTGAGGAGAAACAAACTGAAAAAGCGAGGCCAAGGACACCACGACGCCAACCGCGACAGGTATTCCTCAACATCTTTGACCTCCAGCCCTTCCGATGATGCGATGACCTCGTTGGTTAGAAGGCTACCGAAACACAATATGGCCGCAACATTACTTTGCCTTTTCCGGAAGATGACAATTTGTTCATCTAGGCCCCATGTGTGGAACATCCGAGAGATCGCACTTCGAAAACACTGGCTGTAGCTGCCAATTCGGGTCATGGAGCGCGAAAGCCGCCCGGTTCGCTTTCCATGAACTTCTACAGGGGTACTTCACATCTACTGAGCGCCTTTTACAGTTTGCGCCCTCCAAAGCATGTCCGTCAGATTCTCTGCTGTATTTTCGTGGATTGCCATCGGTGAGTTGCTGATGGAGCGCCCAACTTCCGCGAACAAGACTCTTTGGTCGCTCAGTTCTATGAGCCTAAGGAAAGCGGATGAACGGGAACACCGAACTATTCATGGCGTAGGGCGACCATCGGATCGACGCGCATGGCCCGGCGAGCGGGGATGTAACAGGCAGTAACCGCAACGCCGAGCAGAACGAGGGCCACGGTGCCAAAGGTGAGCGGATCCGTCGCCGAAACTCCATAAAGCAGGCTGCCCATCAAGCGCGAAAGCAGAAGCGCGGTCAGGACTCCGGCGCCTAAGCCAAGCAATGCAAGCTTCGCTCCCTGCCCTAAAATCAGCCGTAACACGTTGCGCCGTTGCGCGCCAAGAGCCATACGGATGCCGATTTCGTGCGTGCGCTGCGACGCCGAGTACGAAATCACTCCGAAAATTCCCACAGCCGCGAGGATCAGGGCAATTCCGCTGAATGAGCTCATCAGCAAAGTGCGGAATCGTTCCTGCGCGACCGACGCGCCGACAGCCTCCGGAAAAGATTCGAAATCCGTCACCGGCAGGTTCATGTCAATGGACTGAACCGTCTGGCGAATGCCGGCGGCTATGCTCGATGCGCTCAACGAACTTCTTACAACGACCTCCCCTCCATAAAGGGGCGCCTGAGCGAAGGGCACATACATCATCGGGCCGGGTTTCCGGCTAAGCGCCACATCCCGCAAGTCGCCGACGACGCCGATGATTTCGCGAGATACATTTCCGTTGGGCGGAAATCCAAATTTCATTTGTCTTCCGATGGGGTCTTGGTTCGGGAAATAACGCCGCGCCAGCGTTTCGCTGATGATCGCTACGTTCGGATCGGACGGCGAGTCTTGCTCGGAGAAAAAACGGCCTCGCAGCAGCGGGATTCGCATCACGCGAAAATAATCGGGACTCACCGTGGCGTAATCGGCGGTGGTGGATTTGCCGGGCGGGAGCGGAGGATTTCCTACAATGCTGAACCCCAGGTTGGCTGGGCCTTGGCGGTCCATTGGCAGCGGAGCCGCCAGAGCGGAATCTCGCAAAGCAGGCTGCGCATGAAGGCGCGCCAGCAACTCGTTGGAAAACGCTGTCCATTGCTGCGGCGTGGAATATTGAAATTGGGGAAGCGAAACCTCGGCTTCCATGACGTTTGTCGGATCGAAGCCCGGATCGACCGACGTGACCAGCGCAAAGCTGCGCATGAGGAGGCCGCCCGCAACCAAAAGCACCATGGCCAGCGAAATTTCCGCGATCGCCAAGAAGCTCCGCACATGCTGGCCGCCGTGGTGGCCAGTACGCTCGCCGCCCTCTTTGAAGTTCGCCTGCAAGTTGGACCCAGTTGCGAAAAGCGCGGGTGCCAGTCCAAACGTCAGCACGGCAGCAAGAGACAACAGCAGCGCGAATACCAAGACCGAGCCTCCAACATGAATCGGGCTGATCTGGATCACCTCGGACGGCAAGAAAGGCCGGAGACTCCAGATACTCAAAGCAGCAAGAAGCACACCGGCAGATCCGCCGAGCAATCCCAGCAGAGCGCTCTCGGTCAGCAATTGCCGTACCATGCGGGCTCGCCCCGCACCAAGCGCGATTCGCACTGCAATTTCTCTCGCCCGCGAAGAGGCGCGCGACAAAAGTAGGTTCGCAATATTGGCGCAAGCGATCAATAGGAGCAGGCCAACCGCGCCCAGCAAAATAAGCAGCGCGGATTTCACGTCCCCGACCACCAGCTGCCGATAGGGCTCGATCCGGATCGTCAATCCTGAATCTTGTGCGGGAAACTCCTTCGCGAGTCGGGTGCCCAGGGTGTTCATCTGGGCCTGAGCTTGTGTCAGAGAGACGCCTGGCTTAAGCCGGCCGATCCCGACCAGCAGACGCACACCGGGCTCCGAAATCAGAGGTCCGAACAGCGGGTCCTGCGCGACAGAAATCCAAACGTCCTGATGGGGAGCGCCGTCAGGATAGCGAAAGCTTGCAGGCAGGATTCCGACAACGGCGAATGAACGCATATCCAGCGTGATAGATTGGCCAATAAGAGCCGGATTCGAACCGAAGCTGGTGCGCCAGAGATTTTCGCTCAGAACAGCGACGGGCGCCGCGCCTTGCTTGCCGTCTTCGGGCCGGAATGTGCGGCCCGCCAGCGGCTTCGCGTTCAGCAGAGGAAATATCTCTGGCGTCACGGCCGCGGTGTTCACAATGACTGGCTCGCCTGCTCCGGTCAATGTGAGATCGTGAAACGCATTTCCTGCCATCTCGCTAAACACGTCGTTCTGCTCGCGGCACAGGGCAAAGTCCCTGTAGGACATACTCGACAGAGCATCTGGCTCTTGTAGCGGCACATCGAACATCAGGACGAGTTGATTGGGATCAGGATACGGGAGCGACCGCAAAACCACTGCATCCACGATAGTGAAAATCGCGGTGTTGGCGCCGATGCCGAGGGCAAGAGTGAGGACGGCGACGGCGGTGAAGCCAGGATTGTTCCGCAGCATTCGGGCTCCGTAGCGGGCATCCTGCCAACATGACTCGAAATTGGAGATCGCGGCCATCTTGCGAGAGATCTCTCCCCAAATCGCGTGTCGTAGCATTCTACGCCGGAAGGCAGTCGTACGGTCGGTGAAACTGATTCGCAAAGTCTAACGCCGAGAGAGAGGAGGACCCATCCTGCTCCGTCACTGCGGCTGATCACTTCCTTCCACTTCTCGGTCAGAGGGCATCGGCGATCTTATCGCCGCTCATCGTTTACTGTCGGCAGCGTGAGCCGGGCTCCGCCGCGGCCGCGGCTCAGTTGCTGCCGAAGCAACTTGCGGGCATCGTCGCTTAGAACCATTGGGCTGATTATTCCCTGTGCCAGCTCTCGCTGGTGTCAGCTTCGCGTGTTGGGGTCGCCAGAAACAATACCATTCAACGAATTCATCGATGGCGTGCCGGTATCCTCGTTGGGCATCCACGCTAGTGAGACCGTTTAGGACAGTGGCTTTTGCGTGCTCCAGGTCAGGCAATCGCAGGACGCATTTTGTCGTCGTGCGTTTTGCTCGTGGTTGTGACTCCGGTTCATGAAGCTGCCCCACAGATATGTTCAGAGTCGCCCGTTATCTGCCCACAATCGACCTCGATCGAGAACGAAGGGTTCAAACCTGACTCATTGCGCCCTCGTTTGATTCTTGTGAGCGTCTTCGGACGGTGAGCTACGCCGGTAGTGGCGTGGGCCGAGGCCATTTGGGCGTGATGCCGAGGTGCCTTATGCTCCAGGCACACATCGTTTCCATGACCGAGACGAGTTCTTTCCCACGGTCAGTAAGCATGTAATCGACCCGCGGTTGCTTAGTTCGCGTCACCACCCGCTCGATGACGCCATCCTTCTGCAATTCGCGGAGTTGAGCAGTCAGAACCTTCTCGCTGACTCCCGGGAGAAAATCACGAATTTCCGCGAAGCGCCACGAACCGAAGGATAGATGCCAGACAATCATAACCTTCCACTTGCCGGCCATCACGTTGGCAGTAGCCTGCACCGGGCAACCGAAATTGCTCCTCATTGGCCTGCTCCTGGGCTAACAAAATTGTGCGTACTTCCCGCATTTCAGAGTCCATGCTATCTTGCCGAATCTCATCCTAATTTTAGAGGCGAGGCATGGCAACCAACCTGTCGTTAGAGCAGATGAAAACCATTGTCAGAAACCACTTTGAGGATTTCGTCAATCAGCGAAACGCCGGCGTAATCCACAAGAACATGACACCAGATTTTTACGACCATGATGGACCAGGCGGCAAGCCTACGGGAGTGGAGGGCGATGAACAGATGATGGTCAACATGTACAAGGCCATGCCGGATCTGCACCTGACGATCGAGGAAATGATCGCGGAGGGCGACAAGGTGGTGTGCCGTAACATTTGGCGCTGGACCAACGAGTCAGGCAAGCAGCTGCAGTTTCATGGCTTCGTGCTCTGGCGCTTCGAGGGCGATAGGATCGCCGAGCGCTGGGCCACAGTTACACCGCCTGCCGAAGGATCTCCGTGGGCTGATAACCAAGGCGAGAGCCGGACGAGTTGATCGGGAGAAAAACTTGTGATCAAACCAACTCCATCGAACGCGGAGCTGATCGCCGCATACCTCGACGCCGTGATGCGCAAGGAACCTTCCGTAGTTGAGCGCTTTTTCGATCCGGAGGTTGAGTATATGGTTAACGGCACGCCGTCGCCTGATCCGGCCGGGGTGCTGCCACCGATCTCCGCAAATTGCCATGCTGCGCTTCCCTGGCTGTCGAGCAACAGATGCTGGCCAAGTATCCGGAATACCACGTGCGGCAGTTCCTGACGGCTTTCAGCATTCCTTCCTACTTCCGTTTCCATCTGCCCCTTAGGTCTGGTCGCGAGGGAGACCAGCCTCAAACCCCTAATTCGTTGTCCATGTCGAAGATTTCCTCATGCGAACGAAAGTGACAGTCGTGTTCCAATTGGAGTGGGCCTGCGAAACACTGGCACGTAGGCGATCAGCTGTCGACGGCACTCGAACATCTCGAGGAGCGTCGCTGGGCCGTGCGGGCCAATCAACGTGATGGTGGGGTCCACCTCGACCATGGGCAGCCGCCGGCGGGCTGCCGCGATCGCGTCACCCTCGCGCGTGTGCGCATCTCCCGAGCCTGCAATACGTCCAGCGCGATCTGGAAAGTTCGCCAATCGACTATCTTAGGCGCTCCAAGTTTGTCCCTCATGAAGTCTGTCATTGTTCTCTCCGTAAGTGCCTGGGGCGCTGTTTCTTTCCTGAGATCGCGTTCGACCTCACTGTCTCCCGTCAAATGCTTCGTCATCGTCTTTTCTTTCCGCGGGGTGGTCGGAGCACAGTCCGTCAAGATCTCATCCCTGCTATGCTCCGCGCACCCTGTAGGAACGCACGCGCAGATCCCCTGTGAAAAGGGCCGGCTGCTCGAAGGCGACGAAGTGGTCGCCCTTCTTTAGCTCGCTTTCTCCTCTTCGCTGCGCTTTCGGATTGCGACTATTCCAGCGTCGGACACCTTTGCCCACTTTGGGTCATGCGAGGGCTCAGCGTCGTAGTTGTCGTGCCAGTTCCACCATTTGTACGGCGAGGACTGCGGGTAACCCTCTGGCGAATCCTCCCAAGTCTCTTGACGGCCGAGCGGCGTCAGGTCGAGATAGCTCCAGATGGTCCCCATCGACTCGTCGCCGCGGCCGTTGATGAAGTATGTGCGGAACACCTTGTCGCCGTCGCGGAAGAACACGTTGTGGCCGTGCCACTCATCGACGCCGAAGTCCGCGTCGAAGCTGTCGGTCATGGTGTACCAGGGGATTTTTTCCCAGCCCATCCGCGCTTTCAGCCGCCCGACATCCGCCTGCGGCGCACGCGAGGCATACACGAGGGTCGTGTCACGCGCGTTCAGGTGGGCGAGGTGGGAGACCTGGTCCGCCCCTAGCGAACAGCCTCTGCAGGCATGCTCCGGCCAGCCGAACACTCCGGGCTCGAAGAAGGCGCGGTAGAGGATCAACTGAGGGCGGCCCTCGAACAGGTCGAGCAGGCTGACCTTGCCCTTTGGTCCATCAAACTCGTACTTCTTCTCCACCGCCATCCACGGCATCCGTCGACGCTCGGCGGCCAGCGCATCGCGGGAGCGGGTCAATGCCTTCTCCTTCACGAGAAGCTGCCGGCGCGCAGCCTCCCACTCCTGCGGCGACACGATCGGGGGTGTGTTTCTTGGAAGATTCCCTTTCGGCTGCTCCATGTCTCTCTCTTTGCTTGTTGTCATATCATTTCTCCTTTTCTTTCTGAAACAGACCGAGGCTACTCGCTCTGAAAACTTTTCTGAACTTGCCGATGCCACCGCCAGAATTCCTCCCGTGCATCCGGTTCCGGAGACCATCACGGCAGTGCTTGTGATGCATGCTGGGCACACATGTGTCTCCTCTGAACTTCTTATTCGACCGCGCCGGGCACGAAAGCTGCGAACTGGCGCTCTAACGCCTTGGGCGCACCGTTCCGCCATCCCTCCGCGACGGACTGCGACATGGGATCGGGGAAAATGTCCTCCTCACCGTTTTCAATTCCATCGAGGATGCTTCGCCCGACTGATTCCGGAGAGGCCTTCGGTATTTGGAGGTCTCGGGACATGTCGGTGTCCACGGGGCCAGCGAGGACGGCATGAACCTTCACACCCCGTCCGGCCCAAAGCGCGCGCAGCGATTGCGTCAGGGAGAATGCGGCCGCCTTCGAGATCGAGTACGCGGGGCTGAAAGGCACCGCGGCCAAACCCGCCATCGACAGAATGTTGACGATGGCTCCGCGAGAAACGGTCAACAACGGCAGGAAGGCCTGGGTCACGCCATAGGTGCCGAAGAGGTTGACGGCGAGGAGCCTTTCGATTGCGGCACGATCGCTCAGGTCATCAAACAAAGTGACGCCTGCATTGTTGATGAGGATATCGAGGGATCCGACGTTCTCGACAGCTCTCTGAATCTGTTGCGGGTTGGTGACGTCCAGGGTGACGGGCGTAACGCGATCATCGGAGTGGACCAAAGTCTGTCGAGTTGCGGCGTACACCCGCTTCACGCCTCTCCTTAACGCTTCCTCAACTAGCGCCCGTCCGATGCCTCGGTTCGCGCCGGTGATCAGGATTGTCTTATTTTCGATGTTCATATTGGTCATCCTTTCGGTCTGGTGCTTCTTGCCGGAGGGATACGTCCCCACGACGAATTTTTACCCTTTTTCGGTTTCCCGAAGTCGCACTTCGGAGTTCAGGTTCCTGCAGGTAGCGCTTTGCCCGGCGGCGCATGCCCCCGAGTGGAGCGATGATTGTCTTTCCCGGTTGCGTCAACGAGTACTCGACAGCAATGGCTATCGATTGCGTCACGCGCCCGGCGATTAAGCTTGCGGATTCGAGATTGCGAAGCGTACTCGTGAGCATTCGTTGCGAAATGCTACCCAGTCGTCGCCGCAACTGGCCGTGCCGATAGGGACTTTCTTCGAGCGAAAACAAAACCTTGGGTGTCCATCTGCCGATGAAGATGGACGAGGCCATTCTTGATCTTTGTGTCGTGTTCATGCCGCTCTTCCTTCTGCGAAAACGTCTCTGCGAAATATCCGCTCTTATTTGCCTCTCACGCCTTTGTTTCGTCGTCGGCACCGTCACAGCATGCCAATTCTTGCTCTGCAGGCGCAATTGGGAACATGTGTGTACCTACTCGAACCACCGGCACCATTCCAAACAATGTGCACAATGGGGCGCGCTATTCGAGCCCGGCTGCTGCCCTCGCAATCAAGAGCAGCCCTACCCCGACCACGACAATCCCGATGGCTCGCGCCACGCGCTCGCCCTTTGGTGCGAGGCGTTCGGCAGTGATTGCCGCCGTCACAAGAGCCATCACCCGCAGATCCATGATCCCGATGACGAGGAGGATCGCCGTCAGACCAGCACACGTGTAGATGCAGCGAAGGCCGAGGCGCAGCCCATCTCGCCAAGCCGTGCCGGCATCCGCCGGAAGCATGCAGCGGTGCCCCGGCATCTCCCGGCAGCAGGCAAGGTGATGGGCCTTCCACGCGCTGAATTGGAGCGCGCCAGCCATCACGACGACAACACTGACCGCGATCGGAACAACTCTCGCCAGCTTCGACCGTTGCACTACGATCTCGGCAAGGGCCGCGCCCAGTGGGAAAACAACAATTCCGAACACAGTCCAGACAAAGAAGTACCCGATGCCGACTAGCGCGGTCAGCCCGCTCAGGCGCATTTCACCTGCCCTGCCAACGGCCTGGCGATAGCGAAACAGTGTGGGCACCAACGACGGCAGCATCATCGCCACCATCATCACGAACCACATGCCAACGAATGATGCCGCGGAGCCCAGCCATGTCTGTCCAGGCATCGGCATCCACGCCATCGACATCGTCCAGCCGCCTGGCATCGGCATCTGGCACATCGTCGACATGGACGCGCACCAGGCGGTCGTCAACGCTGCGCTCGCTACGAAGAGCAGCGCTGAGACGCCGAGAAACGTTTGCCGTGAAGATCGCTCGGAAGCCATGACCCGCTACCTCCTGTGCCATAATCGCATCGCTACAACCACAACATCACTTGCCGTACTCGTCGTGGCGCTTCCACCAGGCACCGGTCTCGTTGCGCCCTTTGGGAGCGCGATCGAGCCATTGATACATTCCCCACAACCCGTCCACTCCGCGTGCGTAGGCGGCGTAGGTGTGATAGACAACTCCGTCTTCGAGCACGAATGAGCTCACGCCCGGCCTCTCGCGTCGATACGTGGGCTCGTCAGTTCCGCACATCGTAGCGTGGCTCTCGGCTGTCTGGCCGCCGTCCCCCTGGTTCAGCCGCCCGTGAAAGACTTTCTCGCGGCGATAGTTGTACTCAATACCTTTCTCGCGCTGTTCCTCCTCCGTGAACGACACGTTAAAGTCGAAGTTGAAATCGCCGCCGACAGACGACGCCCAGGGGAACGTCCATCCCATCCGCTGCTTGTATGCCTGCAGCTTCGCGAACCGGGCGCGTGACACCGCCCAGAGCATCACGTCATGGTTGGCCAGGTGCACGGCGATTCCGTTGAAGCCATCTGCGATCGACGAGCACGATGGGCACCCGGCGGCGTAGTCGGGGCCGAACATGAAGTGGTAGACGAGCAGTTGCGACCGTCCTTGGAAGAGGTCTGCCAGCGAGGCGCTCCCCTCGCCGGTTTCAAAGCGATATCCTTTGTTGACTGGGACCCACGGCAGCTCCTGCCGCTGCAGCACCAGTTCGTCGCTGCGCTGCGTGAGTTCCTTTTCCGCTTTCAGCAGTTCGAGCCGGGCTGTCAACCACTGTTCGCGTGTTCCGGTCTTGTGTGTCGTCATTGTGCTTTTCTCCTCTCGCTGCTTTCTCGCTCTGACTTGGTGTTTGGTTGTCATGCGCTATATTTAGCGTGGGGCATCGAAGAAGTGGGAGTGACAAGTGTGGCGGGATTCGGATGGACTCTCTGATCACGGCTGCAGCACGTGCGCTCGCGGCGGGTGACCCCCTCGGAGCCCTGAAGCGGGTTGCGCTCCGCGACGATGCGCCAGCGCTTGCGCTTCGCGGTATCGCGATGGCGCAGCTCGGCGATTTCGCGCGAGCGAAGGAACTCCTGCGACGTGCCACGCGCGCATTCAGTGCGAAAGAAACCGTCGCGCGCGCGAGGTGCATCGTCGCCGAGGCCGAGATCGCCCTCGCCTCGCGAGACCTCGGCTGGCCACCGAAAACGCTCGACGCCGCGCGTGCAACCCTCGAAGCCCACGGCGACCGCTCAAACGCGGCGTACGCGCGATACCTTGAGGTCCGGCGCCTGGTTCTGATCGGACATCTGGATGCGGCCGAACGCATGCTTGCCGACCTGGATCCGAGTCCGTTCCCGCCCGCCTGGAGGACTGTGCACGCGCTCGTGGTTGCCGGAATCGCCATGCGGCGCCTGCGCACGAAAGAAGCGCGAGACGCGCTTTCGCTTGCTGAGAGCAACTCACGCGAGGCACGTATCCCTGCGCTCACGGCAGAGGTCGAAAGCGCATCCCGTATGTTGAACACGCCTGCGGCACGCCTGATTGCGCGTGGCGGAGAGCGGCTCCTTCTGCTCAACGAAGTTGAAGCTTTGCTGGCTTCGAAAGCGCTCGTCGTGGACGCGTGTCGCCATGCCGTGCGCAACGCGAGCACTATTGTTTCACTTGCAAGACGACCGGTGTTATTCGCGCTCGCACGCGCACTGGGAGAAGCGTGGCCTGGAGACGTGCCGAGAGATGTGCTGCTGGCGCGGGCATTCGGTGCAAGGTTCACGGATGAATCGCATCGCGCGCGCTTGCGAGTGGAAATCGGACGTCTCCGTAAAGCGCTTCGGCCCCTAGCCGGCATCAGCGCAACGAAGCTTGGGTTTGCACTGGCGCCGCGCGCTGAACGCGTCGTCGTACTGGCGCGGCCAATGGAAGAGGAACATGCGGATGTGCTCGCCTTCCTCGCCGACGGTGAGTCGTGGTCGAGTTCGGCCCTGGCGCTTGCGCTTGGGGCGAGCCAGCGCACTGTGCAGCGGGCTCTCGACTCTCTCGCGGCAGCCGGCAAGGTGCAGTCGTTCGGTCAAGCGCGAGCCCGTCGTTGGATCACTCCTCCTGTACCGGGATTCACGACGATCTTGTTACTCCCAGCTCCGCTGCCAAGCGACTAGGATGGAAAGTATGAATCGATCAAACGCCGAAATCGTCCGTGAGTACGGCCCCTTTCCGGGTGCCGAGCGTGTGAACGGTGTTACCTTTGACGGGCAGCACGTCTGGTTTGCATCGGGGGATAAGCTGAACGCCATCGATCCCTCAACGGGGAACATGTTGCGCTCGATCGATGTCGCCGCACATGCAGGAACGGCCTTCGACGGGCGATACTTGTTTCAGATCGCCGAGGATCGCATCCAAAAGATCGATCCCAAAACCGGCCAAGTGCTCGCCACGATCCCAGCGCCCGGCGGTGGCGGGGACTCGGGGCTGGCGTGGGCGGAAGGTACGCTCTGGGTCGGGCAGTATCGAAGCCGTAAGATCCATCAAATCGATCCTGAGACAGGAACCATTCTTCGCACCATCGAGTCCGAGCGCTTCGTCACCGGGGTCACCTGGGTTGATGGAGAGTTGTGGCACGCCACCTTGGAAGGTGACGAGAGCGATTTGAGGCGAGTTGATCCTAAGAGCGGAGAGGTTCTAGAGAGCCTCGAGATGCCACCTGGAGTCGGCGTTTCTGGACTGGAATCCAACGGCAGTGATCAGTTCTTCTGCGGAGGAGGAAAGACCGGAAAGATCCGGACGGTCCGGCGGCCCCCGGCGAAGTACAGCGAGGGGAAGCAACTCTGAAGGCCCGCTAGGCTCAAAAAAGAGTTAGTCCCAGCGCCCCCCATCCCACGATTTCCTTGGCGTCGGGATTCCTTCTGAGCGTATCGTCGGCAACTCTTCCCGCAAGCCTCTTCCACAAAAGCCTTAACGGAAGGTTTGCCCATGATTCGGCCCGGAGCAGTCATACGCCGTTCGATGATGCTCAGATACTCCCCCATCTACCAATTTGGAGGAAAACAAGAGGGAAACAATATGACTCCCTTGGAGATCCTGTGGCGCAACCCCTATCCTGTGCGCGACCGGTGCGGCGGCGTAGGTTCGAGCGAGAGGGCGAGAACTCCCTGTACGTTTTGCAAGAGTTCGTGTAAGGATACCTCGGTCACTGGGCAACGATATCCAATTTGGAGGTTGTGGTGGTGGGAGGGTAGTCTAATTCACCGCGAGATTGCGAGCACGCAATAACCCTGGAAGGCCGCCCGCAGCATTGTCGCGGTGGAGAGTGGGACAGGCATCGGAAAGTCGGCATGGGCGAAGTAATCTCCCTGCTCGCGGCGTTCCTCACGCACAGAGGAACCGGAGAGCTGTTCCGGGGCAGAGGTCATAGCGGCGCGAAAAAAGCCGGCGGGGACTGTCGGTACCCGATCCGCCCGCCGTCATCAGCCTTCCCCATCAGCTTTCATCAGCCTTCACCTTGAATCGTATCTTGTGGAGGGACACAGAGTTTTTGAACCGCCCGGAGACCACGGGTCATCGATTGTGGGGTTGGGTCCTCTGCTCGGAGAGAAAAAATGAACAACACCAAGAAACGCACGCTGGCGATAGGCGGAGTGCTGTGCTTGATCGTGATCGGATTGATTGTTCGGGCCGTGCTCCCATCGAAGCACGCGTTGGGGGCGCCGAATGCTTCACCCGATGTCCAGGTAGCAGAAGTCGAGCAAAAGGACGTTCCCATCTATGGCGAGTGGATTGGCACGCTCGACGGATTGGTGAATGCCGACGTGCGCGCGCAGGTTACGGGTTACATTTTGAAGCAGGGCTATCAGGAAGGCGCGTTCGTCAGGAAAGGTGAGCTTCTTTTCGAAATCGATCCGCGCCCTTTTCAGGCGGCGCTCGATCAGGCGGAGGGCCAGTCGGCACAGGCCAAGGCTTCACTCGCCAATGCCGAGGCGGTGCAGCGCCGTACCGAGCTTGACGTAAACCGCTACACGCCATTGGCAAAAGAGCAGGCAGCGAGCCAGCAGGATCTCGACAATGCCGTGCAGAACAACCTGGCCGCGGTCGCCACCGTGGAGACCGCCAAGGCTCAGATCAAAACTTCCGAAGCCGCTGTCGAGACGGCCAGGATTAATCTTGAGTTCACCCGCCTCGTCGCCCCTATCGACGGCGTCGCCGGGCAGGCCCAGCTCCAGGTGGGCGCGCTGGTCAATCCGAGCAGTGGACCGGTCACTTCAGTCTCCACGTTGAATCCCATCAAAGCTTATTTCACAGTCGGAGAGCCGCAATATCTCGCGTGGCGAAAACGTTTTCCTTCCGAAGCCAGCCGGCTGGAAGCCGACAAGAATCTGCGCCTCCAATTGATTCTGGCAGACGGTTCCACTTACGCGCATGTGGGCAGCTTCTACTTTGCGGATCGGCAGGTGAACGAGGGCACAGGCGCAATCCGGCTCGCCGGGTTATTTCCGAATCCAGACAACATTCTGCGTCCCGGCGGCTACGGCAAAGTTCGGGCGGTGATCCGCTTACAAAAAGATGCGCTGCTGGTGCCGCAGCGGGCGGTGTCAGAACTCCAGGGCGGATATCAGGTCGCGGTTGTCGACGGCAATAATAAGGTGAGCATTCGAACGGTGGAAGTCGGCGATCGCGTGGGCAGCGAGTGGGTGATCTCCGAGGGGCTCAATCGTGGGGAAAAAATCGTCGTCGAGGGAGTACAGAAATTGCGCGCTGGCGCAACCGTGAATCCCAAGCCGTTCGTCGCGCAGGCAAAGGGGAAATGATCCCATGTCAAAATTCTTCATCAATCGCCCGATTGTGGCCATGGTGATTTCGATTGTCATGGTGCTGGTTGGTTCGCTTACCATCCTGACTTTGCCGGTCGCCCAGTTTCCCAATATCACTCCACCGGAAATTCAAATCATCGCCACGTACGTGGGGGCGGACGCGCAAACGCTGGAGCAGGCGGTGGCCACGCCGATCGAGCAGCAGATGAACGGCGTGGACAACATGAATTACATGTACTCGCTGAACGCCACCGGCAACACCAGCAGCAGCCTGATTGTCGACTTCGACGTAAAGACCGACCCGAATACCGATTTTATCTTGGCGCAGGCCCGTGAAACTCAGGCGGCTTCGCAGCTTCCGACAGACGTCACCAACTACGGCGTGACGGTTCGAAAATCGGTTACGGCGCCGCTGATGTGGGTTGCGCTCTACTCGCCCCACGGAACTTATGACGCCAACTTTCTGGCGAATTACGCATACATCAATATCACCGATCCCATTCTCCGTTCGCCGGGCATCGGCAATGTTCAGGTCTTTGGATCAGGCCAATACGCGATGCGGCTGTGGGTAAAGCCCGATCAGCTAGCCAAGCTTGGCATCACGGTCCCGGAAATCGTTAGCGCGATTCAGGCGCAAAATACGGTCAATCCGGCCGGCAAAGCCGGAGGAGAGCCGGCTCCCAAGGGCACGGAATTCACCTACACGGTTCTGGCGCAGGGCCGCCTGCAGTCGCCGGAAGAGTTCGGTAACATCGTGGTTCGCGAAACTCCCGACGGTGGAGTTGTCCGCGTGCGCGATGTAGCCCGCATGGAGTTGGGCTCGCAGGACTACAGCATTGCGGGCCGTTACAACGGGGGGCCGAGCGCCATCATTGCGGCCTATCAGCTGCCTGGTTCGAACGCGGTCGATGCCGCCGCCGGCGTGAAAAAGCTGATGGCGCAAATGAAGCAACGCTTCCCGGAAGACATGGACTTCGCCATCGCCCTGGATACGACTCTTTCGGTGACGGAAGGCATCAAGGAAATCGTGAAAACCCTGGTGATCGCGCTGGTACTGGTGATCATCGTTGTGTTTATTTTTCTTCAGGGCTGGCGCTCCACGCTTATCCCGCTCTTGGCTGTGCCGGTTTCGCTCGTGGGCACGTTCATACTTTTCCCGCTGTTCGGTTTTTCCGTCAACACGCTTTCTCTGTTCGGGTTAGTGCTGGCGATTGGTCTCGTAGTGGACGACGCCATCGTCGTGGTGGAGGGCGTGGAGCGCCACATCGAAGAAGGGATGACTCCCAAGAACGCAGCGTTGAAAGCGATGGAAGAGCTCTCGGGCCCGGTGGTTGGAATCGCGCTGGTTCTCTCCGCCGTTTTCGTGCCCACTGCCTTCATTCCGGGGATTACCGGCAGGCTTTATCAGCAGTTTGCTGTCACCATTGCCATATCCGTTCTCCTGTCGGCATTTAACGCGCTCACTTTGAGCCCGGCGCTGGCCGCCTTGCTGCTGCGTCCGAAGCAACCGAGCCGGGGCTGGCTGCGGAGATTCTTCGATTGGTTCAACCAACGTTTCGAGCGAGCTACTGACGGCTACGTACGTTGGAGCGGTGTGCTGCTTAAGAAAACAACGGTATTGGTTGTGCTGCTGCTGGCCTTTTGCGCGGCGACGGCTTTCTTCTCCCATCAGGTGCCATCGAGTTTCCTTCCCGACGAAGATCAGGGTTACGCCTACATCAATCTGCAATTGCCCAATGGAGCCTCGCTGGAGAGAACAACGGCAGTCGCCGCTGACATTGAGAAAATCATACTAAACACTCCAGGGGTTAAATCCTCTACGGCTGCCGTGGGCTTTAGTCTGCTGAGCTTCGTGCGCACCAGCTACAACGCATTCTTTGTCGTTACTTTCAAGCCCTGGGATGAGCGAACCAGCAGAGCTGAGCAATTTCAGGCAATTAAAGCGCGACTCAATCAACAGCTAAGCAGGTTGCCTGCGGGGATCGCGTTCGCGTTTTCTCCGCCCGCCATTCCGGGCGTTGGCACCGCCGGCGGATTCACTTTCATCCTGGAAGACCGTTCCGGCGGCGATATCCAGTTCCTCTCGAAGAACCTGAGCACTTTTATGGAAGCGGCTCGCAAGCGGCCGGAGATTGCCAGCCTCAGCACCACTTTCCTGCCCAGCGTCCCGCAGGAGTTCGTCGACGTCGACCGCGACAAGGTTTTGAAGCAAGGCGTGAACCTGAACGACGTCTACCGGACGATTCAAGCTTTCATGGGCGGCTACTTTATCAACTACTTCAACCGCTTCGGCCGCCAGTGGCAGGTCTATATCGAGGCCGAGGGTCAAGATCGCGCCAGGGCGGAAAACGTTGGACAATTCTACGTCCGCAACAACAAGGGAGAAAACGTTCCGCTTTCCACGCTCACCACCGTCAAGCCACGTCTGGGCCCAGAATTTACCATGCGCTTCAACGAATTTCGTTCCGCGCAAATCAACGGCAGCGCCGCACCTGGCTATAGCGCGGACCAGGCTACAGCCGCGCTAGAAGAGGTGTTCAAGGAAACCATGCCGCGCGAGATGGGCTTCGATTACTCAGGCATATCGTTTCTGGAACAGAAAGCCCGCGAAGGCGTTCCTGCATCGGCAATTTTTGCATTGTCGTTGTTGTTCGTCTTCCTCATCCTCGCCGCACTGTACGAAAGCTGGTCGTTGCCTTTCAGCGTCTTGCTGAGCACGCCAGTCGCGATCTTCGGCGCCTTTTTCGTCTTATGGCTACGCCGCGTCATTCTGCAGGCGATCTTGCCCCCCTACATGGTGCAGATCGAGAGCGATGTTTATTCGCAGATCGGGTTGGTCATGCTGATCGGCCTGGCGGCCAAGAACGCAATTCTGATCGTGGAGTTTGCCAAGGATCAGTACGAGCAGGGCAGGCCTTTGGCGGATGCCGCTCTCGAAGGCGCAAAGCTTCGGCTGCGGCCGATCCTGATGACCTCCTTTGCGTTTATTCTCGGCTGCGTCCCACTATGGATCGCAACCGGCGCCGGATCGGTGGCGCGGCAGATTATGGGAACCACGGTGATCGGGGGGATGATGGCAGCCAGCGCCGTGGGAATTTTCTTTATCCCGGGAATTTTTTATCTGGTGGAGAAATGGTCCGGTGCGGGGAAGGAGCCTGCCAGCGGTACCTTGCCGACCACGCCGGTTCCAGTGCCGGGAGATTGAAATGACCCCGCGCCGTGAGGCGTAGGGACGAAAGATAAGCGGAGTTGCGCATCATGAAGCTCACGAAATTACTGCTTCCCCTATTTGCTTCCGGCTGGCTCGCTGGTTGCATGGTCGGTCCGAAGTACCATCGGCCCGCGGTTCAGACTCCGGCCGCGTACCGCGACCTGGCGGAAAACGCCCAACTTCAGTCACAAACCGCCTCTTACGCCGATCTTCCCTGGTGGCAGGTTTTCCAGGATTCGAAGCTGCAAGAGCTCATTCGCACCGCCCTCAAGCAAAACTACGATTTGCAAATCGCCACCGAGCGCATCAACGCCGCACGCTCCCAGCTTGCCATCACCCGCTCCAATTTATTTCCGCAGGTGAGCGCGAACGCAAACTTCAGCGGCGGAAAAGAATATAACTTTCAATCCAAATACAACTTTCTCACCACCACCGCAGACGCGGCCTTCCAGTTGGATTTCTTCGGGCGCTTGCGGCGCGCCAACGAAGCGGCACGCGCACAGCTTCTAGCCACTGAGGATGCGCGGCAAACCGTCATCCTTACGCTGGTTAGCGACGTAGCCAGCGAATACTTCGCGCTGCTACAACTCGACCTGCAATTGGAGATCACGAAAGAGACCGTCAAGACCCAGACCGATTCGGTCAAGCTCACCAACTTGCGCCTCGATCATGGTGTAGCCACGAAACTCGATGTCCTGCAGGCGCAGCAAGTGCTCGATACAGCTAACGCCCAGGTTCCTGAGCTGGAGCGACAAATCGCGGAGGAGGAAGACGCCATCAGCATCCTGCTGGGGAATTATCCACAGGATGTGGCGCGCGGCCTCCCGCTGGTCGAACAAACACTTCCTCCGGAAGTGCCGCCAGGCCTGCCTTCGTCCATTCTCGGGCGCCGTCCCGATATTCGCGAGGCGGAACAAAGTCTGATCGCAGCGAACGCCGAAATCGGAGTCGCCAAAGCGCAGTTCTTTCCCCAGATCTCTCTGACCGGCTCCGGCGGCGGTTCCTTCGGGAGAAGCAGCGTCTTCTCGAGCCTGATGAGTTCGCAGATTGGGATCTGGTCCTACGGAGGGCAAATCAGCCAGCCGATTTTCACCGGCGGCGCGCTTCGCGGAAACTTGCATCTCGCGGAGTCCCAGCACCGGCAAGCCTTGATCGCATATCAGCAAGCCGTCCAGCACGCCTTTGGGGATGTCTCCGATGCGCTGATCGGCTATCAGAAATTCCACCAGGTTCGTGTGCGACAGCAGGAGTCTGTCGCCGATCTACAGGAGTCCGTTCGCCTCTCCAACCTGCGATACAAGGGCGGCACCACGACGTATCTCGAAGTGTTGGACGGACAACGTTCGCTCTTCGCCGCCGAACTGACACTGGCCCAGGCGCGCGGCAACGAGTATCAGAGTTTGGTGCAACTTTACCGATCGCTCGGAGGCGGCTGGCAGCAGTAGTCCCCGAAGCCGACATGTAGTTGCAAACCACCCGGGGGAGGAACCACCCTTGTTACTAATTTATACACACTGTATGATTAATATTTAAGCCATGTCTCCTCGTCCCTATCGCATGGGTAAACGCCAAGCAGCAGCAGCCGAAACGCGCGCCCAGATCCTCGAGGCCGCGCGGCAACTCCTCGCTGATGAATCGGAAATCGACCTTGGGATGGAGGCCATTGCACGCCGGGCCGATGTTTCCCGGCTGACGATCTACTACCAATTCAAGTCGCGCCCCGGCTTGCTGGAGGCCCTGTATGATCACCTGGCCGCACGGGGAAATGTGCAGAGTGTGGCGCAGGTGTTTCACGAACCTGATCATTCGGTCGCCCTTGAGAAGCTGATCCGCACGTTCGTCGGTTTCTGGTCCTCGGACCCGGTCGTGATCCGGCGGCTCCGCGGAATGGCCACACTCGATCCCGACATTGATCAAGGCATCCGCGCCCGGGACGCACGCCGCCAGCATATCGCTCGCGAGATTCTGCGACGAACTGTGCTGGGGGAAAAGGAAAAGCTGGGTGCGGAACAACAGAACCTGGCTGCCGACGTTCTCAGCATGCTCACCAGTTTCGAGAGCTACGACGCGTTAGCCAGGGCTGGACACAAGCAGGAAGCAATCGTTGCGACTCTAACCCGCGTGGCTCACGCCGTTGTCGATTCAGCGGAATGAGTGTTGGGGGGTTACTTCTCGGCGGTGGGTGCGGAGAACGCGGGTGCGAGGCGAACACGGTACCAGGTTCAGCCAACACCATTTTCTGGGACCGCGAGACGAAGGGCTGAGCAATCCCAGATCGTCTGCACACAGCCTAGACCCGACTAAGATGTGGCAGGCGCCAACAGCACCGGTTGGGGCTTTGAGACTCTAATCTTGGGGATCCGTTGTCCCAGCTCACGCGATGGCAAAGTTCTGCGAAGAAGGTGGGATCACTTCACCGGACCAAGATATTTGTCCAGCCAATCTAGGGTTTCCTTCATCTTCGGAGTCTCGGGCGGAGAGTGACCGGAGTCGAAGAGAACCAAGCGTTTGTTCTGCGGCGGCGTGCCCAACGCGTGGAACAGGGGCTCCTGGCAAGTGTCCAGAGGGAACATAAAGTCATATCTGCCATTCAGCAGGATTGTCGGCACTCTCACGTGGGGAGCAAAGTTCATGGGGTCCGCTTCGGGCAATTCCTTGTCGGGGTCGCACGCGCCGGCTACCAGGACTGCGACCTTGATTCGGTTTTCGATGGCAACCATGATCGACCCCAGATCGGCGCCCCAGCTCACGGCGTAATAGGCAAGGCGGTTGTGGTCAATATCTGTGCGCGTGTCCAGGTAGTCGACGGCACGGCGCAGATCCTTGGACTGCTGGATTGTTTCATCGCGGTAGGCAATCGTGCCTGGGTCGGGTACTACGCCGAGCCGTTCATAGCTGTCTTTGTAAATCGGAAACATCACGGCGCGGCCGGCCCTGACCAGGAAGTCGACTCCCTCAAACTGTCCTTCCTCAACCGAATGGAAGGCCTGGGCCGCTCCATGCGGAAAGTAAACGACCGTCTGGTAAGGCGGAGGAACGTTCTTCGGCAAGAAGAGGTAGGCGGGCACGCGCTCATTGCCATAGGCGGCATTGAAGCTGACGCGCAGCTTCTTCCATTCGGGAGCGCTGTCGTCTTCCGATTCGATTTTCGCTTCCAGCGGAGTTGGATCGTATGAGTACAGTCCCTGATAGATTCGGAAGGTGGTGTCCGAAACTGGCTTCGCCTTGCGGTAATCGATGGTTCGCTGAACATTGCTAATCGGGGCGCTGAGAGTATCCGGCAGGGGTTCAGAGCGAAGATACTTGACTAAACGAATTCCGTTGGTGGACGACCGCTCGAATGGCGGGCGAGCATCCGGCTCTTGATACATATAGGAAAAATCGGTGGAGGCGCCGCCGAGAATATAGCGACGATCTGCGCTGGCGTTGAAGCACCACTCTTTAACGTTCCCGGCCATGTCGTAGGTGCCAAAAGGACCGATCCCGGGAAAGCTGCCAACCGGTGCCGGACCCTTCCCTGAGAAATTGCTGCGGAACAGAATGTCGGAAAAAAGCATGTCGCGAGCGAATGCGGCCTGATACCAGTGATAGACGGTGGGCAGGCTCTTGCCGACAAATTCCGCATACGCTGCCGCCTCATACCAACTCACACCACTGACGGGGTAGTCCTCCTGTCCCGACGGGAAGCTTCCCAGTTCCCAGGTAGAGGGTCCGGAGCGGTCGGTCTTATCGCGGAACAGGACCATCGCCTGTTCATAATGGAGAGTGTGAGTGCCGTTGACGAAGGGCTGTTTCCAGTATTTGGAGTCGCGGTAGCCGCCAGCGTCTACGAATTTCTTGAATTCCTGGTTGGTGACTTCGTACTTGTCGATCAAGAAATCGTCAAGCTTCGGGTTCGAACCTGCCCCTCCGAGGAGACTCACAACTCCGCCGGGTATGCGCACCATGCGAGCCGGCACACTCCCCGCGGGATAAAGATTGAGTTCGACCCGACTGGAAGCCGTCGCAATGTCGGCGGTTTCATAGCCATCTTTGCGGAACCGGATCACGTAGTGATCGTGGACCAAATGTATGTCTTCGAGCGGAGTCTTGCCCAGGTATTGCCAGTCAGCGTCCGGCTGGTTGTAGTCCCGCAAGAACACGGCGGCTGCGGGTGGATTGCTACGAATCTGGAACGGCCAGAAGTCGAGCGATTCCAGGCGCTTCAACGCTGGGTCGTTGGGATTCAGTTGCTTTGCACGGCGGAGAAGGAGGTACGCATCGACCGGCCTTCTATTGATGACGAGTTGCTGAATCTGTGGCAGCGCCTGCTCCCGCACCCAGCGAATCCGAGCGAAGTGACGGTAAGCCAGCCCGGCTGAAATCGCCGTAAGAACTACGAGAACCCATGTTGCGATCCATACCGGACTCTTTCGGATTTGGCTCTTTTGAGGCACCTGTGCGACCCGAACTGCTCCAGCGGACTCGGTCGTAGGCGAGGGCGCAGAGCGTAGCTCCGGCGGCAGGGGTTGATTAGGGGCTTCTCCGATGGGTGCAATGAAGCGGTATCCCTTGCCGGGGATAGTTTGCACGAATCGTGGCTGCTCCGGGTCGTCTCTCAGCGCCTGCCGGACTTTGCGGATGGCGGTGTTGATACCGTTGTCGGTGTCAAGGAAGACGTCCCTGCCCCAAAGCTTCTCAATGATTTCTTCGCGGGTAACGATTTCGCCGGGGCGCCCGACCAGGAGCAGCAGCAACTCCATGGGGATCCGTTCCAGCTTTAGGGTGCGACCTCCCCGGCGAAGCGAATAGCGCCGCACGTCCAGTTCGAGGTCTTCGAATCGGACTAGATCTGCCGGCATCGCCACCCCACTGCAGCGTAATTCTACATCCAGCCAGGAACTGTTCCAATAAACCTCGATTTCGGAATGGGTTGCGGCGTCAGACTCCTTCAGAACACTTCAGATGCTTCTACAGACTGCTCCATTGTCACGGGGGAGAGGCTGAAGCATCATGCGCAAACGCACGAAATCCGTGCGAGGAGATTGCGCATGCCAGTCCAAAAAGTTTTCCCCACATTCGTCACCTTTTCCCTTGCCTTGGCCGTCTGCACTTTTGGGTTCGCCCATCAGCCGAAGAATGACACAAACGTTGACAACGAGGGCATGAGAATTGATCGGGGATTCGAGATCGCGCCCGTCGCACTGAACCTTGAGGGGAAGGATCGGAATCTGGTCGGCCTGGGGAGTTATATCGTCAATACGGGTGGATGTACCGATTGTCACACTTACCCCAATTGGGCTCAGGGCGGAAATCCCTTCCAGGGGGAACGCGAACAGATCAATACTGAGCTGTACCTGGCTGGAGGAAGGCCGATGCCTGCCTATCCCGGCGTCAGGTCGCGAAACATCACTCCAGACCCCACCTTCGGTTTGCCGGGCGGACTGACGCTGCACGAGTTCATGAACGTCATGCGGCACGGGCAGGACCAGCAGAAACCCGGGCGCATCCTCCAAGGCATGCCGTGGCCAGTGTTTGGAAAGAAGACTGACTACGAACTGCGCGCAATCTACGAGTACTTGCGAGCCGTGCCATCTCGGCCCAACAACTATTGATGGGACGAGCTGAGGCCAGGCCGTTCGTTAGGGCTGGTTGCGGATGGGGAACGAGTTACGGGTAATCGGAAGGTATTCCGGTCCGGAAGGCCGCCTGGAGCGAACACGTGGTCGGGTGCGCTCGCCGCAAAATGGCCTATAGAACGCCTGCGCGCCCGGCCCATCGGGCGATATAGCTCTTGAGGAAGGAAGTGAAATCGTCGGCACCGGCCCGGGAGAGGCTTTCCGCGATTTCTGATCCAGGAGAAGTCCAGGTTTACGACGGGATTGATCAGACGACTTAAGGACACCTTGCGATTGCGGCAGGCGGGTAACACAAAGGAGGGGATAATGGCGATGCCCTCGCCCGCTTCGACCATGGCGATTTGCGTATCGAGGTAATTGAAAACGCCGCAGGGATGAATGGCGATCCCCATTCGCGCCAGATGCTTGTCGATGAATTGCTGGACGAGTTGGCCCGGCGCTAGCACGATGATGGGTTCTCCCTTCAGGGCTGACCAAGTCGTGGAAGTGCGGCGCAAAGTTGGATCGTTATCGGGGCGGATCACCATTAGAGAAAAGCGAAACAGGGGTGTACGGCGAATGCCCGAGGCGGGCTTAAAGAACGCCCCCAGGCTTATATCAAGCCTGCCGGTCTCGACCATCTGGGTGAGAGCGTCGCCCCCGACATCGGACACCTGAATTCGGATGTCGGGCCGATGACTGCGAAATTCCTTGATGACTTCCGGAAGAACGTTAGCAGCGATCAACGGGGGCGCGCCCACGGCGAGCGACATGCTGGCTTCAGTGGACACTTTTCCGATGCGCGATATGGTGTCGTCGAGTTGGTCCAGACTCCGCCGGACCACGCCAAGCAATTCACTGCCGTGAACGGTCAAGCTGACGTGACGGGTGGTTCTATTAAAGAGGCGAAACCCAAGATGCGATTCCAGCTCTCGTATCAAAACGCTCAAGCCTGACGGAGTGATGTAGAGCGCTTCGGCGGCGCGCGAGAAGCTGCGATGTTGGGCTACCAGCAGAAAGGCTCGAAACTGCCGCGAATTAAAATCCATTGTGAAGAATTCATCAACAACTATCAAATCATTTGAACTTGTATCATAAATAGCTTTGAACTTAAATAGCGCAGCAGGACGCCGTCCCTGTCAGGCAGCGTGGAGGAGTCTTTGGAAGAGCTCGCAGAGAGGCGTACTTCGCATGGCAATGCTGCCAACGGCGGAATCGCTGAGGGGCTCGCGGGCTTAACGCCGCTGCAATGGCTCATCTGCGGAGTCGCCGCCCTGGGTTTCGCGTTCGACCTTTACGAGACGCTGGTACTGCCACTCATTGTGCGTCCTGCACTCACGGCCCTCGGCAACTTCCCGGCCGGCAGTGCGGAGTACAACCGCTGGGTTGGGCTGCTGTTTTATGTCCCACTGGCCTCGGGAGGGTTATTTGGACTTTTGGGAGGCTACCTGACCGACCTCCTGGGACGCCGGCGCGTTCTGGTGTGGAGCATCTTGTTGTATGCCCTGTCGGCTTGCGCCGCAGGCCTTGCAGTTACCTTGCCGCAGCTGTTGTTTTTCCGCTGCACCACCATCGTCGGCGTGTGTGTCGAATACATCGCTGGGGTGGCGTGGGTGGCGGAGCTTTTCCCCAATCCCAAGCAGCGCGAAACTGTGCTGGGCTACGCTCAAGCTGCTTTCGGCCTGGGCGGCCTGATGGTCACGGCTGCCTACTATCTTGCCGTCACCTACGCGGAACGCTTCCCGGCCATCCATGGCCAGCACCAAGCCTGGCGCTACACCTTACTGTCGGGATTGGTCCCGGCGCTGCCGCTCATCCTGGCCCGGCCGTTCTTGCCCGAGTCCCCCATCTGGCGGACGAAGAAATCGACGGGAACATTGAAGAGGTCGAGTTTTGTGGAACTCTTCCGACCCGCGCTGCGATCGACGACCTTGGTCACGACCTTCCTGGTAGCGTGCAGTTATGCCCTAGCCTCAGGAGTCATTCTGCAGACGCCTCGCTTGGTTCCCGGGCTTCCCGAGATGCACGGCCTCGCGCCAGGCCTGGTGGAGCAAACGGTGAGTCGCGTGCAGTTGTTTCAGGAGGTCGGCACGATTGCTGGCCGCTTGTTGTTTGCCTTCCTGGTCATCCGGATCGCGGCGCAGAGGCGCCTGCTGCGCGTCTTCCTGATTCCCGGATTGATTGTCTTCTCCAGTGTTTATTTTTTTGCCGCGACGCACAGCCTGCAAATGCTGGAGTATGGGATCCTTCTGGCGGGGCTGCTGTTGAATGGGCCGTTCAGCCT
>Ga0210406_10000944_pt1 | contig 37661 bp, 39 predicted proteins | sample IncBWC30MmetaG_FD_155454 | JGI IMG/M metagenome (GOLD analysis project Ga0210406, IMG submission 155454) | Forest soil microbial communities from Barre Woods Harvard Forest LTER site, Petersham, Massachusetts, United States - Inc-BW-C-30-M | ecosystem: Environmental > Terrestrial > Soil >... | reverse complement strand
GCCTATTATTATTTCTCTTCCAAAGACGCCATTGTGCTCGCCTTCTACGCCGAGATGCAGCAGGCCATCAACCAGCCGGTGCTCGAAGCTCTTGCCGGCCGCAAGAAACTGGGCGAGCGGATTCGCTCCGTCCTCGACAAGCGCCTCGAATTACTCGCACCCAACCGCAAGTTCTGCGCCGCGCTGTTCCGCCACGCGCCCGATAGCGCCGACCCGCTTTCGCCCTTCAGCGAAGAGTCGCGCCTCATCCGCGATGGCGCCATCGAGCACATGCGCATCGCCGCCGAAGGCAGCGACGCCAAAATCCCCTCCGACCTGAAGCCGCGCCTGCCCTACCTGCTCTGGCTCTATCAAATGGCCCTGATCATGTTCTGGCTCTATGACCGCTCTCCCCACCAGCAGAGCACCCGCAAGTTGCTCGAGAAAAGCTTGAGCCTGCTCGTAAACCTTCTGCGCATCTCCTCGTTGCCGTTAATGAAGCCTCTGCGCAAGGCTGTGCTGGACCTGGTAGAAGCCGCGTAACCCGACGGTGCCCCATTTCTCGCGCCAGAAGTGGGGATTTTCATTTTCTAGCTCTAGAACTCCAAGAAAAAGTTATTCGCCTCTGTGCTCCAATCCTGCTCTCGCCTTTACTATGGACATCAGATCGGTGCGTTCACACCTTATCCTTGGAGACAGTGTGCCGAGTCTTCGTTCGCTCCTGTTCCTCATCGTTTTGCCGCTAACCTCGTGCCTGAGCACAGCGGCACCCAGAGCGGAGGCCCAGAACTCCGCCCCTCAGCCGGCGGCTCCGCCCGTCACCTTCACCGACGAACAGGATCAGCAGAACATGATGAAGCAGCTCGGAATTCGCGCCTTGCGTCCCGGACCGAGCGGCGACGAAAAAGCTCCCAACCACGCCAACTACGACGAGCGCAAAGCGAATCCACTCTCGAATGTGCCCGACGCTCTTACTCTGAATGACGGACAAAAAGTTACGAGCCCGCAGCTTTGGGCGAAACGGCGGGCAGAAATTATCGAGGGATTCGACTGCTGTGTCTATGGCCGCGTGCCCGGCAACCTTCCCCAGGTGACCTGGTCGGTCGCCACGGTCGATCGCGAGCGCGTCGGATTTCGTTCCGTGATTGCAAAAGAGATCATCGGCCATGTGGATAATTCCGCGTACCCGCAGATCAATGTGAATATCCGCATGATCCTGGTAACTCCGGCGAACCCAGACAAACCGGTCCCGGTTCTGATCATGTTCGGGCCGGCGGCTTTTCCCGCGCCCAATGAACCATCTGAGGAGCAGCTGGCGCGCATCAACCGCGCCCTCAAGTCTCTGCTCGTCGAGCAGGATCCTTCTTTGAAAGAGATCTTTGAACTGCATCCGGCGTACCAACCGCAAATGCCCCGCCCGTTTCAGCCTGCGCAGACGAATGCCGATGGCGACCCGCCCAATCCGTGGGAGTTGATCGCCGACGGCTGGGGATTTGCTCTGCTGGATCCGGCGAGCATTCAGGCCGACAACGGCGCCGGACTGACTCGCGGCGTCATCGGGCTTGCCAATCACGGACAGCCGCGCCGGCCCGAGGACTGGGGATCGTTGCGCGCTTGGGCATGGGGTGCCGGACGCGTTCTCGATTATCTTGAAAATGATCCGTCGGTCGACGGGAAGCATGTTGCCATCGAGGGCGTCTCGCGCTATGGCAAAGCCGCCCTGGTCACTATGGCGTTTGATCCGCGGTTTGCGGCCGCGCTCGTCGGTTCCTCCGGAAAAGGCGGCGCCACTCTGCTGCAGCGAAATTTCGGAGAAGCCGTCGAGAGCCTCACGGGCGGAGAATATTACTGGATGGCCGGCAACTTCATGAAGTACGGCGCCTCCGATGCGACCTTCGGCAGCAAGAACGCCGCTGACATTCCCGTCGACTCCAACGAACTCATCGCCCTCTGCGCGCCGCGACTCACTTTCATCAGCTACGGCGTCCCCGAGAAGGGCGACGCCAAATGGCTCGACCATGAAGGCAGTTGGAGGGCGACGGTCGCGGCGAGCCCGGTCTGGCCTCTGCTCGGCGGCATCGGCCTCACCCCCATGCCCGATCCTCCCCAGATGCCCCCGATGAATACCAGCCTGCTTCAAGGCCAGCTTGCCTGGCGTCAGCACGACGGCGGGCACACCGACGCGCCCAACATGAAATATTTTCTGGGCTGGGCGGATAAGCGAATGGGCCGCACCTCGGTGTTCGACATCACGCAGTAAGGTCGCTATGAAAAACGCGCTGTCGAAGCCGTTCGCTTGCCTGAGCACGAGGCTTGACGCGACCGACTGCCCGATTGACACTGCTCTCCACCTTACCTAGACTGCCTGTGTAGCGCTTCGCGAGATCTGTCAGCGAGGACCATTCATGGCCTGGTTGCAAAACAAGTTCGAGAAGAATTTCCTGATCACCACGGTGGACTACGTCTTTAACTGGGCGCGCAAGTCGGCGGTCTGGCCCATGACGTTTGGCCTGGCCTGCTGCGCGATCGAGATGATCGCCTCGTCCACCTCGCGCTTCGACATCGCGCGCTTCGGCTCGGAAGTGTTTCGTCCCAGCCCGCGGCAGAGCGACCTGATGATCGTCGCCGGCACGGTCACGCTGAAGATGGCTCCGGTGGTCAAACGCATCTACGACCAGATGCCCGATCCAAAGTGGGTGATCTCGATGGGCGCCTGTTCGTCGGTAGGCGGCCCGTTCAATACTTACGCGGTGCTTCAAGGCGTGGACAAGATCGTGCCGACCGACGTCTACGTCACCGGATGCCCGCCGCGCCCGGAGAATCTTTTCTACGCGCTGCTCAAGCTGCAGGACAAGATTGACACCATGACAATTGCGAAAAAGCCGACTGCCGTCCGCCTCGATCCCAACATGGTCGAGAACTTCAAGCGCCAAGTCATGATCGCGCAAACGCTGCAGCCGAAATAGCTCTAAGCTCTCAGCTATTAGCTTTGGGCTTTATCCGAACCAGGTGGGGACAGCCGCTCGGCGGCGGGCCGAGCAAAGCTCGGCAGCATCCCCCCAAAAAGACAACCCATGCCAGAGTTCACCAAACTCACCACCCAATCCGAACTCCCGGTCGTGAACCAAGCCAAAGAATTTCCCTGCGGCGCAAAGACCATCTGCATCGCCAACCTGAATGGCGACTACAGCGCCATGGACAACCTCTGCCTGCACCGCGGCGGCCCCATCGGTCAAGGAATGATCGAGAATGGGAAAGTCGTCTGTCCCTGGCACGGCTGGGAGTGGGACCCGAAGACCGGCGAGGCCGCGCACAACGCGAATGCCAAGGTCGCGGTATATCCATTGAAGATTGAAAACGGCGATGTGTTGATTGAAGTCTGAGGTTTGACGGGCTCCTGCCGTGCCCGGACCGCCTCACGACGCCCATTCTCTTCCTTTCACCGACGAAAAGTTGGGCTGCTCCCGGTTCGCTTTGCATATTGATCATACAGTGTGTATAATGAATTACGGACGGATTCGCGGAGAGAATTTATGCCGGTAGCAAAACGTTCAGCTGGCTTCGTCTGGGCCGCCGTCATCTTTCTGATTGTCATCGGGGTTGCCGCTGTAACCCGGCGCTCGGTGGTCTTGTTGTGGCCAGGACACCTCGGCTCGGGAAGTTCGTCGCCAGCCGCCGCTCTCGATGCCGGCTTCGCACGTCACCGGGCGCTGACCCTGGCACACATTCTGGTCGGAGGATTATTCCTGGTGCTCGCGTCCTTGCAGTTCGTGCCCAGCATACGACGAAAGCATTTGCAGCTGCATCGCTGGATGGGAAGGATTCTGGTCGCATGCGGGCTGATCATCGGAGTCTCCGCGCTGGTCATGAGCTACAAGATGAATATTGGTGGACCCAACGAGAGCGCGGCCACCACGCTGTTCGCCATCGTGTTTCTGATTTGTCTGATCAAGGCTTACCTGCACATCCGGCGAAAAGAACCAGCCCGGCATCGCGAGTGGATGATTCGCGCTTACGCGGTAGCTCTGGGAGTGGCTACGACGCGGCCGATTGTCGGAATGTTTTTTGCCTTCCGCCGGCTGACTCCGCACGAGTTCTTTGGAATCGCCTTCTGGCTTGGATTCACAATCACGTTTCTCGCCGCGGAAGCGTGGATCGATCACACGCGGCCACGAGCTGTTCATGGTGCGGAGTCATTCTCCGGCCACTCGCTCGTCGCCTGATCTCAATGACTCAGCCGAGATAGCGCAGAAATTTCCCCGGCTGATTGTCGAACCCTGGGAACACGGCAGCCAGATTCTTGTTCCCCATGTGACGGGCAACCGCTTCTCCGATCACCTGGCGGAAGTCCGTCGTCAAGGCCAAGTCGCGGCCTTCGTAGAGTTGCGACGGATCAAGCCCGGGCCAGCGGCCATACACCCTGCCGCCCTTCACCCGACCACCCAACACGAACATTACATTCGCGTGACCATGGTCTGTACCGCGGTTGCCGTTTTCGCGCGCGGTGCGACCAAACTCCGACATAGTGATAACTACGGTGTCTTCGCCCAGATCTCCAAGATCGGTCCAGAACGCTCCGAGCGATTGCGAAAAATCGCTCAGCACGTTGGCAAGCTGGCCTTCGGTTGCGCCCTCGTTGACGTGATGATCCCAGCCGCCGATGTCCGCAAACGCCACCTGCACACCCAGGTTCGCTTTGATTAGCTGCGCCAGTTGCCGCAAGCCGTCTGCGAAGCGGCTCTTGGGATATTCGACGCCCAGAGCGGGCGTATATTTTCCCGGGTCAGCAGCCTTCAGCATTTTGACCGCGTCGAAAGTTTCCTCTCCTGTGCCGTGCAACACGCTGTCGGACGAGTGGTCGTACATCGCCTCAAACGCGGTGGCCGCTGGAGACGCTTTTGGATTTCTTCCACCCACCGAAAAGTCGTTGATGTTATTCATCGCGACCGCCGGTTCCGAGCCGCTCAAGACCCGCGGCAGCGATGGCCCGAGCGCAATCGCGCGAAAGGCAGAGCGCTGCGCTGCTGGCATGTTATGCAGCGAGCGATTGAGCCATCCGTCCTCGGTGACTTTCACGCCGGGAGTGCCGGTTTCCATGAAATCTTGCGCATCGAAGTGAGAGCGCGTCGTGTCCGGCGATCCCGCCGCATGCACGATGGCCAGCTGACCCTGCTGCCAGAGCGGCTGAAACGCCGACAGCGACGGATGCAGCCCGAAGAATCCATTCAGGTCGATGACCGACTTGCGAGGGATGTTGATGCTGGGCCGCAAAGCGTAGTACGGTGCTTCCGCGTGAGGAACAACGATATTCAGTCCATCAGCCGCGCCTCGCTGAAAAATGACCACCAGGCGCTTGTGGCGCGCGCCGCCGTCGACGGCGCCAAAAGCCGCGCGAGTAAGAAAGCTCGGCACGGCCGCTGTCCCCACCACGGCGAGCGCGCTGTTGCGAAGAAAGACGCGACGAGTAATTGACATAGACAGCTCCTAGCTCCTAGCTCCTAGCTCTCGATCTCGATCTCGATCTCACCCAACAGCAAAGATCCTTTCCCTACCGCTTCGAGAATCAGATTCGGCTGATGGCTAAGAGCCAAAAGCTATCTCCTCTGAAACTCGGGCGAACCCAACAGCAATCCCGCGATCGTGCCGGAATCGGGCGGACGAACGACGTCGGCTTGCTTGCGCTGCGGATTCGGTTGCGCCCGCGCGGAAGCGGCCTTCTCCGGCGCTTCAATCTGGGCGATGATCGACTCGTGAGTCTGCCACGACACGTCGGCGCCAAGTAACCTGATTTCCATAGCAGAGAGAGCGAGCGTCGCGTCTGCCGGCGCAGGCGGTCCCCCCGCCAACTGCACCGCGTCCACCTTGACGCCGCGGACTTTGCCGCTTGTCAGCCCGAGCGCGAAGTTCATGCGGTTCAAGAGCGCAGACGAACTCACCCAAGTCTCGGCCTTCATTGAATATCCCGTGGGCGGCTGCGCTCCGTAGAGGGGCATGCCCATGTTTCCCAGTTGGCGCGCCAGGGGCATCGCATCGTCGACGTCGGCGCCGGTGGCGCGCACGGCCGAGGCGACAAACTCGAATGGAGTTTTGACTTTGGCGCGGTAGGCGCCATCCGACCAGAACTCGGGCGAATGAAACAGCGTGCTCAGGACTTCGCGGATGTCGCCTTTCTTCTTCTCGAAGGTCTTCGCCATGCGATCGATGAGCGCGGGGGGCGGATCGTCGGACACAAAGCGCTGCGCCAGTTTGAGCGAAATAAAATGTGCGGTCTGCGGGCTGGTCGCCAACAGGTGTAGCACTTCCCTGCCCTCGTCTTCGCCTTTGGGCTTGATGTGATGTCCGAGAACAAATTTAGGTCCGGGTTCGTGCATGCCCGGATCGTACTTGAAACTGCCGCCTTCGTTGGGCTTCTCGATGGTCCAGCCGGTGAATACCTTGGCGACCTCGGTAACGTCGCGCTGCGAGTAGCCTCCGTTGACACTGAGCGTGTGCAGTTCCAGCAACTCACGGCCGTAGTTTTCGTTCAGCCCGCTATTCGGTTTGCGCTTCGCATTCGGACCTGGCTGCTGCGGAAAGCGGCGCGGACCTCCGTAGGGGCGGTATGGTGGCATCGGCCGGTCTGGGATTCCGAGCGCACGCCTAGAGTCCGGTCCCACACTCAACCAGTTATCAAGGTAGAACAACATCGCCGGACTCTTGGCCGTCGCGACCAGCAAATCTTCGAACTTGCCGAGCACGTGCGGGCGGATCGCGTCCTGCTCGTAGTTGCTGAGGAACAGCCGCTCGGGACCCTTGCCGGCGAACACGTTGAAATGGTTGAACCAGAAATCGGTCATCACTTGCTCGAGCTGACGCTCGCTATAGATCGCCCGCAGCATCTTGGCCTGAAGAAGCTCGTCGACCACCACCCCCTGCGGATTGTTCATTGCGAGCAGCGTTTCCTTCTGCTTGGGGTTCATGCCCGCAAGAAAATCTTGCCCCTTGCCACCGCGCAGCGAATCGGCAAACGCAACTTGGTCGTCGGCCGACATCGCCATCACTTTCTGGTAGCGCTGGTCGGGAGGAAGGTCGATGAGTCCCTGGATCTTTAGGTCGGCATAGAGACGATCTTCGCGACGGCGGGCTTCCGCGTCATTGCCAATCGTAACCTTTCCCGCAGGTCGCGCCATGGACGGTTCGTTAGCGGGCGCGCTCGCCGAGCGCGTGTCGCTATCCGAGGCGCTCATCGCGTTGGTGTTCGTCGAGTCCATGCTGGCCGGGTTCCTCGAGTTGCCCTCGGCGAGGTTATTTGGTGCATTGCCAGTTGCATCTCCGCGGGCCCCCGCAGCGGCGGCGGCGAGTTCTTCGGCGGTCCTCGCCATGTCGGATGCGGCAGGCACAACTTGTGCGACAGCAACTCTAGCGACGGCTTCCTCTTTCTGCGCTTTCTTTTCCTTCTTCTCCTCGATGCGCGCAATCTGAACCTGGAACACGGCGCGCTTTGCAGGATCGGAAGGCATCGGTTTCTTGCCTTCCATCACCTGTTTGATGATCTGATTGTCGGGAAACTCCTCGACGATTTCTTTCGAGCTCATGTGCAGCGTGCGGAACGGGGTGAGGCGGGATTCGAGTGAACTGTCTGAGATTTTCTCCGGGTGCAGCTGCAGGTCGATCCAGCGGTCAACCCCCATTGCCGTGACCTGCTGGACGTCGCCGGGCCGCGGTCCAAAGGTAAGGCGATTGAGAGCTTGGACCGCCCGCTTCTGCTCGTTTGCGCCAGGATCAGTAGAGTCCTTTTTCTTCGCAAGCAACTGCGGGACCGCACAGGCGAGGCTCAGACACGACAGGAACAGCGCTAGCTTCCGCAAGTTGGATTTCATGAACACTCCGGGCGCAGCAGGTCTCCTGATTATGAACCCTCATCCCGGAAAAAGTTGCTCCCGAAGATGGTGCGGGGATGACTTCCAAGTGGCTGAGCAATAAAGGTTTGCCGAAGGGACGGGAGAGCAGCAGCCAGGATTTCGAACCGCTAGGAGCCGATTCCTTTGGTTAAGTACACTTTCGCGCGCGAAATCTTGTGTTGTAAAGTGGCGGCGAGATGATCGATATCGGTCGCCGCGATGTTCACTGACATGGTATCGAGCAATGGCGTTCGGTTGCTCCCGACCGCGTCGCGGCGCACTTGAATCAACAGTCCTTGAACGACATTCGGATCATACTTTTCAGGAGCCATGCGGACCAGATCGCTCAGGGCGCTGCCCACCGAAAGCGGAGCACGATAGGGTCGCGCGCTGGTCATTGCGTCGAAGGAATCGGCGAGACCGATAATCCGCACTGGCATTGGCAAATCATCTTGAAAGAGTTTGTCGGGATAGCCGGAACCGTCGCTGCGTTCGTGATGCCAGCGGACCGTCTCAGGAATCTTGGGCCAGGGGAACTGCACACTGCTGACGATCTGGTGGCCCACAACCGTGTGGTTGGCCATCTCGCGAAACTCCTCCGGATCGAGCGCTCCCGCTTTGCCGAACAAACGGCGATCAACGGCGACTTTTCCAATGTCGTGCAAATATCCCGCGCTGCGCAGCGCGGCCACTTCACCGGGTTCCATGCCCATGGCCTCGCCGATCGCTGCGGCATAGCGACCGACGCGGAGCGAATGACCATGAATGTTCACATGCTTTACGTCGATGGCGGTGGCGAAAGCCTCAAGTGCGTTATCGTAGAAACCATGCAGCGAGGCCATCAGGCGCAAATTTTCCGACACGCGCTGCGCGATGCTTTGGGTCAAAGCATGATTCTGAACCGCTAGTGCAATATAGCTGCACAGCAGTTCGAGTGCGTCGAGTTCGTTGTCCTCATAAGAGGCGTCGCCGGGGCGACGGCCGAGAGCGACCACTCCCGCCAGCCGTCCTCCTGCTTTTAGCGGGGCGATGCATTTAAACAGCTCGGGTGCGACGTTGCCGTTTGAACTGAGGAAGACCGAGTAGGTGGAAGAGTTGACGATGATGGGTCCGCGCGCTGCGGTAAGCGCGTGCACATGTTTCGGAAGGAGAGGAATGAAGGCGGGATCCGGCATCAGCGCGAATCCCAGCGCCGCCGCGGACGTCAACATCGCCGGCTTGTCGTGGAACAGAAGGAGGACGCCCTCGCGCGAGCCTGCCGCTTCCATGATGGCAGACAGCATCAGTCGCGAAGTCTCCGAGAAGTCACGCTCCGCGGTTAAGGCGGGCCCGAGCTCGGAGAGCGCCTCAACCGTGTGCAACAGCCGCCGTAAATTGTTTGTCTGAATCGCCACGCCAGATCGCAGAGCAAGATGAGCGTAACATGCGGGAAAGACTCCGGGGAGAGCGTGTGTTGGTTAGTTTGATGCGGTAGTGACGAAGAATAAAACAAGGTGAGGGAGATGATTCCGCCACCGGAGAGCCATGGACCTATCTCAAAACAGCTCCGTACTTGTCACCGGAGGCCGCGGATTCATTGGCCGTGGCGTGGGGAAGCTTTTAGAGCGTTCAGGCTACAACGTAATTTCCCTGGATACTTCATCGCTCCCGAGCGCCGACGCGGATCGGAACGCGTCGGGTCGCGACATCGTTTGTGACATCACCAACGCCGGACAACTGGAGCACACTTTTGCGGCCGAGCAGATTGGCGCAATCATTCATCTAGCCGCCATCTTGCCGACGGCGGCGGGGCGAGCACCTTTGCGGGCGACGCAGGTCAATATCGATGGCAGCCTTAATCTGCTCGAAGCGGCACGGCAGTTTGGCGTGCGCCGGATGATTTTTGGAAGTTCGTTGAGTGTTTACGGGACTTGCGCTGCGGATCAAGTCGTTTCGGAAACGATCCCATCAGCTCCGGAAGATCTCTACGCGGCTGCAAAACTTTATGTGGAGCGCACGGGTGATACTTATCGCGATTGCCACAGCATCGAATTTGTCAGCTTGAGAATTGGGCGCGTGATTGGTCCTGGCGCACAGTCCACATCGTCTCCCTGGAGAAGTCAGATCTTCGAGTTTCTCGGCGCGCGCGATGCGGCCGAGATCGCCTTGCCTTATGTAGGGTCGGAGAGAGTGCTGCTGGTTCACATCGACGACGTTGCGAAAATGCTGGTGACGTTGCTCGATGCTTCTTCTCCGATGCATTCCGTCTATAACGCGCCATCGGAATCGGTCGTCGTGAGCGACCTCAAGTGCGACGTGGAGAAGTTGAATGCGAATGTCAGCGTTAAGCTGGGCGGGGAGTATGCGACTGGAAATCCGCGTTTGCTGGATGCTACACGCTTCCGGCAGGAGTTTGGCTTCCAAACGGTGCCGATTTTTGAGCAGTTGAGAAGGGCCGCAGAGAGGACAAGAGCTCAGAAGTGATCTTGCAGTTCCGCAAAGCTGCCGACCATGAGCAGTTTCTGTGGCGGAGAAGCCGCGTTGAGTTCCTCGTGCTCCAGGATCCAAGTATTTCCGTGAGGAACGAAAACCGCGTTCAATCCGGCGGCCAGCGCGGGATTGATGTCGGACTTCGGGCTGTTGCCCACCATCCAGGCCGAGCGAGGCGCGAGTTCATATTTTTCCACGACCCGGGCATACTCTGCCGCGTCCTTCTCTGCCACGATTTCTACGGCGGCGAAATATTGCTTGAGCCCTGAGCGCTCGACTTTCCCCGACTGCTCCAGCAACGCGCCCTTGGTCATCAGGATCAGATGATGCCGTTCCTGCAAGTACTCGAGGGTTTCGGAGACTTCGGGCAGAATCTCGAGAGGATGATCTGCGATGGCGTGAGCAAAGCTATGAATCTGGGCATGCGCCTCAGCCGTGACCGGCACAACGCTCAAGCGCTCAAAGGTATCGACGAGCGCATGCGCGAAACTGTGCAGCCCGTAACCGTGCTTCAGAATGCAGTCGCGCTCGACGTCGTTGAGCACCTCACGCACCCGTTCAGGAGAGAACTCGTGATGATTCAAAAACGAGATGAAGCGCGCGATGGCCCGCTCGAAGTAGACGTTATTTTCCCAGAGCGTGTCGTCGGCGTCGATGAGAAGAGTTTGGGAAGACAAGCTTCTAGCCTTCAGCTCTTAGCTTTTCGCTCAAGCCGGCAAAAGTTGCACGGTCGGCTCGAGCGGACATAAACGGTGTTCGGAGGATCGTAAGACCGGGGCGCTCACGAATGCTAAGAGCTAAGGGCTGAGCGCTAAAAGCTTCTTTTCAGACCCAATCCACTCTTGCTTCGGGCCCGATGATCCCCGCCTTGTGGCCCATATCGAGCAGGCGGCGGACGGCTTCGCGGCCGTCCGGGCCGTAATCGAGGGTGCGCTCGTTCACATACATTCCGATAAATTTGTCCGCGGACTGCGTATCCAGATCGCGCGCGAATTGCATTGCGTAGGACAGGGCTTCCTCGCGGTGATCGAGTGCATACTGGATGCTCTCGCGCAATGCTGCCGAAACTGCCGACGTCAGTTCAGGGCCCAAGGCGCGACGGATCGCATTGCCTCCCAAGGGCAGAGGGAGCCCGGTCACCTTCTGCCACCACCTGCCTAGATCCACAATGCGGTGCAGACCAGCTTTGTCGAAGGTCAACTGACCTTCGTGGATAATTAACCCCGCTTCATATTTTCCTTCCAGCACCTGCGGGATGATCTGGTCAAACGGTACCACCTCGGTCTCGACCCCGGGAGCGAACAGTTGCAGAGCCAGGTAAGCCGTCGTGAGCTTTCCGGGGACGGCAATTCTCTTGGTCTTGATTTCGCTCGCGGTGAACGCGCGCGGCGAGACGATCATGGGCCCGTAGCCCTCACCCACGCTCCCTCCGCAGGACATCAATGCGTATTTATCCTGCACGTACGGATAGGCGTGGAACGAGATCGCGCTGACGTCATAAACGCCTTCGCGAGCCTTCTGGTTCAGCGTTTCAATGTCGCAGAGCGTATGCCTGAAGCGCAGGCCCGCGGCGCGAACCTTGTTGGTGGCCAAGCCATAAAACATGAAGGCGTCATCGGAATCCGGGCTGTGGGCCACGGTAATCTCGCGGGCCTGTCCTAGGACGCTGCTGCCCGGCGCCTTGGCGGTTTCGAATACGGATGTCATGTTGTACTCCTCGGAATCTAGTGCTGGACTTGCGGGATTGAACCACGGCGCCAGCGAGTGGCAATGGCGGCGGCAACCATCACTTTGATGACCTCAGCGGCCAGGAACCAGTAAAGGCCGAGATAGGCAGCTTTAGACAGCGAATGCGTGAATACGTAAAGCCAGCTCATCCCTCCGGCGAAAAGCAAGATCTCAGCCAGAAGTCCCGCCGTCGCTGCCCGCAAGAAGCTTTTCGTTCCGCGCTCAAAAGCATAGCCCGCCAGGAAGGCGACGAACGGGTAAACCATCAGAAATCCGCCGGTTGGCCCGAGCAATTGAGCCAGCCCGCCTGGACCGGTGGGATTGAACACCGGCAAGCCGACCGCGCCTTCGACCAGATAAAGCGCAAGCGCCGCGAACCCGCGCCGGCTGCCCAACAGTAAACCGACAACAAGGACGCCAAGGTTCTGCACCGTAAGCGGTACGGGTGTCAGTGGCATCAACGGAATTGTGATACGAGCACACAGCGCCACGACGAGACTTGCGCCCACCACCAGCGCAACCTGGCGCGATGCATCCAGTGCCCGGTCCTGGGGAGTAACGAGAGGATGAATTGCAGATTTTTCCATCACTGACCTCCAAATCGCACACCGACTTCAGCGTTCGATGCTGTCCGGCTGGCGCGGGCGTTCTACTTCGGTCAACGTTCCTTCGTGCGAGGAATGGGCTTTCTGCAGGTTCCGCCGCAAATGCATATACAGGGCGATGGCCACACACACTACGACCAGTGTGCTCCCTCCCAGTATCAGAAACCACCAGATCATCCGCACAATCGATTAGGATAACAGATGAGCAGCTTCTAGCTTCTAGCTCCCGAACCCTACAAGCCCATTACACCATTATCGAAGACGGAAAAGCGAAAATTAAGAAAGCACAGTCTGTGGCAAGGCGCCGGTCTGATCAGATTTTGGGAAATCGATTTGCGAGAATCCTGGCCATCCTGAATTAAGCAATCTATGCGCTCACCAGCAGTGCAATGGTCCTTCGAAACAACCTGCGCCGCTCAGGATGACGTGGCTTTGCTAAACGGGAGGAGCCAAGAGCACGGAAGCTACCCTATCGCCCGACTCGCTTCTGGCGCAGCATCTCGACCCGCTTCAGCGTGAACTTCAGCCGTTCCCGGCCGAACTTGGACCCGGTAATGACCTTTTCGATGTTGCCAAACAGGTGCGGATCCTCCATTTTTTCTCTCAGCTCTCCGAGAAACGGATGCACCTTGGCAAGCAGAAAATACATTTCGCCGCTCACCGCAGGCTGCAGGAATAGCTCTTCGTTCAAGACTCCCTGGAGCACGAATGACGCGGCCATACTCCAGTAGCCTCCCACTTGCCGCAGCCAATTGTTTTCCGGCGAGCCCGTGTTCCCAGCAACTTTTGAAAAATCGTCGGCATTCTGCGGCCAGAATTCGCCGATCCACCAGCTGCGCGCCTTTCGCATTTCGGGTTCGCGGCGCAGATCGTAGAGTTGCAGAATCAATTGAGCATCGGCGGTAGTCGCCTTCTTGGACATGAAACCACCTCAAGATTGGAATTTGGAACTTGTGCAAACCCGGATTCTACGCCGTAGTCGCCGCCGCTTCCGTCGGCGGGGCCGCCCGCTCGAAATCGCATTCCTTATTGGGGCATGCGATCACCGGCCCGGCTTTTAGGAATTTCTCAACAAGATATTCGCTGCCGCAACTCGGGCACTTCTCGGGAATCGGCTTGTGCGCTGAGGTGAACTTACAATTCGGATAGTTCCCACAGCCATAGAACGTATTCCCCTTGCGAGCGCGCTTTTCAACCAGTTCGCCATCTTTGCACTCGGGACACTTCACCCCGATGAAGTTCTGTTTCACGTACTTGCATTCGGGATAGCCGCTGCAGGTGGTGAACTCGCCATAGCGCCCGTGGCGAATCATCATGTTGCGCCCGCACTTCGGGCAGACTTCGTCCAGTGGAATGTCGGGGACTTTCTTGCCCTGATCGAGACGCCGCGTGGTCTTGCAATCGGGATATCCCGTGCACGCCATGAACTGCCCGAAGCGCCCGCGCTTCAGCACCATCACTCGCCCACAGTTTTCGCAGTATTCCTCCTGCGTAGTCTCCTGCACGTCGGCCGAATCAAGATCAGGCAAGTTAATCGGATTCTCTTTGGTGAAGGTACAGGTGTTTGGATCTTCCTTATCGTAGGTGCTGCAAGCATAAAAGGACCCGTGCCGGCCCCATTTAATCACCAGCGGCGCCCCACATTTTTCGCACTTTTCGTCGGTGGGCTTCTCCATCCGCTTGATGTTCTCCATATGCTTTTCGGCATATTTGAGATCTTTCTGAAACTTTTTATAGAACTCGCCAAGGGTGTCGGTCCAGGTCTCCTTGCCCTCTTCGATTTGATCCAGTTCTTCTTCCAGATGCGCCGTGTACTGCACGTCGAAAATATCGCGGAAGTTTTCGACCAGCAGATCGGTCACGACCAGACCAATCTCCGTCGGGGAGAACTTTCCGCCCACCTTCTGCACGTATTGCCGCTCCTGAATGGTGGAGAGAATGGCAGCGTAGGTCGACGGCCGGCCGATGCCGCGCTCTTCGAGCTCCTTCACTAATGACGCTTCGTTGTAGCGCGGTGGCGGCTCGGTGAAGTGCTGTTCCGGCTTCAATTCCTTGAGCGTAAGTTTCTGTCCGGCTTCGAGCGCGGGCAGTTTGTGTTTCAGTTCCTCGTCTTCTTCGTCCTTGCCTTCCTTCGATTCTTCGTAGACTCGCAGAAATCCGTCGAACTTGAGAACAGATCCGGTCACGCGGAACCAGAACACGTCTTTGCCATTTTTCGCATCGATGTCGACCGTAGTCTGATCGAAGACCGCAGGATTGATCTGCGAAGCCACGAAGCGCTGCCAGATCAACTTATAGACTTTGAACTCATCTTCTTTTAAGTGCTGCTTGATCTGGTCCGGATGGCGCATCGCCGCAGTCGGACGAATCGCCTCGTGCGCTCCCTGCGAGTCTTTCTTCTCTTTGAACGTGTTGGGCGCCTCGGGCAGGTAGGTGGGCCCGTATTCCTTGCCCACGTATTCGCGCACTTCCTGGATCGCCTCGGGCGCGACTCGGGTGGAATCGGTGCGCATGTAGGTGATCAGACCGACCAATCCTTCTTCGCCGAGTTCCACGCCTTCGTACAGGCGCTGCGCAATCATCATGGTGCGCTTCACACTGAAACGAAGCTTGCGCGAGGAATCTTGTTGCAACTTGCTGGTGGTAAAGGGAGGCGCGGCGTTGCGGCGACGCTCTTTCTTGTCGACCGACCGCACGACCCAGCCGGCCTTTTCCAGCGCGGCCCGGATCTTTTCCGCATCTTCTCCGTTTGTAACTTCAATCTTCTCTTCGCCCTTGCCCACAAAGCGGGCGTCAAACGAAGGCGGCTTGCTGGCCGCGAGGTGCGCGTCGATCGTCCAATATTCTTTCTTCTCGAACGCCTTGATTTCGCGTTCGCGTTCAACAATCAGACGCAGCGCAACCGTCTGTACGCGTCCCGCGGACAGGCCGCGACGCACTTTGTCCCAGAGCAGAGGAGAAACCTGATACCCCACGAGCCTGTCGAGCACTCGCCGAGCCTGCTGCGCGTCCACCAGGTTCTGATCGATGGCACGCGGATGTTCGAAAGCCGCCTGCACCGCACGCTTGGTGATTTCGTTAAACGTAACGCGCTGAATGCGGGGCGGAGGTCCCGCCTCGCCCTTCTTCAGCTTCTTGGGTTTCTTCGCTTTCTTGCCATCTCCCCGGAGTTCGAACGCCAGGTGGGCGGCGATGGCCTCGCCCTCGCGATCCGGGTCAGGCGCCAGATAAATTGCATCGGCCGCGGCCGCCAGCTTTTTCAGCCGGGCCACAACCTTTTCTTTTCCAGGGATGACAACGTAATCCGTCTCGAAGTCGTTCTTGATATCCACACCCAGAGTGCTCTTGGGAAGATCCTTCACGTGGCCGAGCGAAGCCTCGACAGTGAAGTCCTTCCCCAGATACTTCTGGATGGTTTTCGCCTTGGCTGGCGATTCGACGATGACTAAACCTTTTGACAATGTATCCTCAATTTCCGTACTGTCCGTTTTCGAAGCTAGCACGAATGGGCAGAAAGCAACAAGTTACCGGCCGAAAGCTTCCAGCTTCTAGCTGCTAGCTTCTAGCCAAAACCGGTCGCTCGAGACGCTGAACGAACGACGTCAGCACGCGCTGAACTTGCAGAATCTTGGCCTCCAAGGCCTTGCACTCGTCAACCACCAGGAATTGAAGATCCCGTGCCCACAGCAGGTGATATTCCAGTTCGCTGAGCGCAGGCGCTCGCAATCTCATCGATGTGCGTCGCTTCGTCGGCCTTCAACAGGCTCAGGATTCGCTTTTCGAGAGGAGGGAGTCCCTGGGTCTCGGAATAGAGATGCGGAGGAATTGTCCGCGGATTCAGGCGAGGTGGGTGGAGTCAAAGTAAGTCCTAAGTTCTGTTGGAAGTTCTTCCCCTACGTCTTCCCAGGTCGCCACCAGCACGGCGCCCTGTTGGATGACGGTGTGCCGGTCCCCAGGAATTTCTGTTGGTGACGTTGCCGGGCGCCGCAAACAGGTCGCGATTTTGTTCGAGCGCACAGCCTGCGGTGATGCGCGTGGCGGATATTCCGCGGCTTCGACGACCACTACGCCCACCGACATTCCGCGGATGATCCGGTTACGGATGGGAAAGTTCTGCGAAAGGGCAAATGTTCCCCGGGGAAACTCAGAGATCAGAGCGCTGCCAACTGCCAGAATCTGCTCCGAGAGCGGCGAATTTTCTTGGCGATAAATCAGGTCGACGCCCGTGCCAAACACCCCGACCGTCTTGCCTTTGGCGGAGATGGCGCCACGATGGCTGGCGGTGTCGACACCACCGGCCAACCCACTCATCACGAATACTAATATTAATAATGACCAATCCTTGGGCGGCCAGATCGCATGCCCGCCGCTCGGCCACGCCAGCTCCGTAGGCGTCGGAGGCCGCGTCCCTACCATCGCTATACCCGGCTTGGTCAGCACCTCAGGATTGCCGCGAACGCGCGTGATCAGTGGAGGATCGTAAATTTCTTTCAGGCACGGCGGAGGAGAAGCGTCGTCCATCGAGAGCATGGTTACGCCGGCTGGCGCCGCGCTTGCGATCTCTTCCCGCGCTAAACTCGGCTGAATTACCCAGTGGCTAACCATTGGGCACAGACAGCACGGCTTTGGGTGCCCTCCAGTTCCGTTAACGAAGCGCGCGGAACCGAAATGTCCGACCAGTTGGCGCGCTTTCGTCGGACCCAGGCCGGGGCAAGCGCAATGGCCAGCCGTTCGGCGAGTTGCGTGGTGGCTGAGCATACGACGGCGTTTGACACCTGGAACTCCGAGCGGACTCTGATGATCCGCGCAGAGCCGTGTCCAGGTCACTCGTCGCCATGGTCTGCTAAACTTGTGGAAAGCATGCGAAGTTTGCGCATTTCGGCGATTTCCTACCTTAATACTGCTCCCCTGATGTGGGATTTCGAACACGGAGAGGCGGGTCGCCAGTTTGATATCTCCTACACCTTGCCTTCGGCATGTGCCCGTTCGCTGGCGGACGGTTCAGCCGATATTGGGATCATTCCCGCGGCGGCCTATGCCGAGATTCGCGGTCTTCAGGTACTGCCCGAAGTCGCCATCGCTTCGCGCAGAGCCGTGCGTTCCATTCTGTTAGTCAGCAAAGTTCCCATCGAGAAAGTTCGCAGCATCGCGCTGGATACGTCTTCGATGACTTCAGTCGCGCTGACGAAAGTCCTGGTCGAGAAGTGGCTGGGTGGCGGCAGAACATTCGCTGCGATGGCACCCGATATCGATCGCATGCTGGCCAAGCATGATGCTGGCTTGCTGATTGGGGATCCGGCTCTCAAGATTGACCGCGCACGCTACCACACACTGGACCTGGCGGAAGAATGGATTCGCCATACCGGCAAGCCGTTTGTCTTCGCTTTCTGGGCCATTCGCGGAGCCGCGTTGCAGGAAGCGGTCCCTTCGCTGGACCTGCCCGCAGTGTTTCAGAACTCGCGCGATCACGGGCTGGAACCGTCCCGCGTCAGCCAGATCGCTCGCGAGTGGGCACCGCGTCTGGAAATATCCGAAGCCGATGTTCAGAGCTACTTAACCCATAACATCCACTATCAGCTCGATGCCGGTTGCCTGGAGGGCTTGCGGTTGTTCTATCGCTACGCGGCGGAAATTGGCGCGCTGCCCACGGCACCCGAACTTCAGTTTGTAGACTCGACCAAGGAAGTGGCGCTCTGAACCAAGGTACGTATATTTCCGCGGTTCTTATTTGTACATACTCGACCGTCGGGCGGTTCCATGGCAGATTTCAGCCCGTGGATGGTCGCCTCAAATATCCTCTCCCGAGCCGGAAACGCCCTGGCAGCGACGATCGCAGCCGCGCCCAAGGAAAGCATCCTTCGCAGTAAAATCACGCGTCTCTCGGCTTCGTAGGGCCCTCCTACGACGTTTCAATCACTGGCACAGACGCTCAGTTGCTTACCGAGACGCCGAACCTCTGGCCTTTATCGAGTCCCATCGTTTGTCTTGTCATCTATATTGGTTAAGCTGAAGGTAGCTGTGGTTGCGGCAAAGTCGTGAGTCTGTTTCAGCCCATCCCGAATGCAGGCAGCGCCGCCGATGCGACCCGTCCTCTGGCCGACCGAATGCGTCCGCGCAGGCTGGACGAGTACGTGGGGCAAGAGCACCTGATCGGTCCCGGCAAGCCGCTGCGCACGCAGGTTGACCGCGACGATACTGGGTCGCTCATCTTCTGGGGGCCTCCGGGCACGGGAAAAACCACGCTGGCGAAGATCATCGCGAACCTGACCAAGGCGGAGTTCATCGAGTTCTCCGCGGTACTCGCCGGAATCAAAGAGATCAAGCAGGTGATGGCTGACGCTGAGCGCGCCCGCCAGTACGGCACCCGCACGATCGTTTTCATCGACGAGATTCATCGCTTCAACAAAGCTCAGCAGGATGCCTTTCTGCCGCACGTGGAGAAAGGCAATATTCGACTGATCGGCGCAACTACCGAAAATCCTTCCTTCGAGATCAATTCGGCTCTACTCTCCCGTTGCCGCGTCTATGTCTTGAAGCCGCTGACGGAAGAGCAGATCGTGCTGCTGCTGAGGCGGGCTCTAACCGATCGCGAGCGCGGGCTTGGCGAAAAGAATCTGACGGCCTCCGACGACGTGCTCAAAAAAATTGCCAACTATACCAGCGGCGATGCGCGCAGCGCCTACAACGTCTTGGAGGTCGCCGCCGGCCTGGCAGAGAAAAACGCCCACGGCGCACGGGAGATTTCCGACGACATTGTCCGCGATGCTTTGCAGAAGCGCATCTTGCTCTACGACAAATCCGGCGAAGAGCATTACAACCTGATTTCCGCGCTGCACAAGTCGGTCCGCAACAGCGATCCCGATGCCGCTCTGTACTGGCTCGGCAGGATGCTCGAGGCCGGAGAAGATCCGCTTTACGTCGCTCGCCGCGTGGTGCGCATGGCAGTCGAGGATATCGGACTGGCCGATCCGAATGCGCTTTCGCTGTGCATGGCGGCTCGCGATGCGGTCGACTTCATTGGCATGCCGGAAGGTAATCTGGCGCTGGCTCAGGCGGTCGTTTATCTGTCGGTCGCTCCCAAATCGAATGCACTTTACGCCGCTTACGGCGAGGTGCAGCAAGATGTCGAGCAAACGGCGGCTGACTCAGTCCCGTTGCATTTGCGCAACGCTCCTACCGGTCTGATGAAGGGTCTCGGCTACGGCCAGGGATATCAATACGCACATGATCTGGAGTCGAAGGTCGCCGACATGCAATGTCTCCCCGACAATTTGCGCGAGCGCGTGTATTACCGGCCTACGAATGAAGGCATAGAGAAGCGCATTCGAGAGCGCATGGAAGAGATAAAACGCCAGCGTTCCCGAGCCAGCGGAAGCGGCCCCGCGGAAGCAAAGAAAGAATCGTAGCCACTCGATACGGCATCATATTTGTAACTGGCTGATTCACATCGCCAACCGTTCGCCCACCCTGTGCGACAAGGATTGGTTCCGATGGTTACGGTTTCAAGTGCCGCGCACGACGAGTTGGTCCCGGTCCGCGCTCTGCCCGCCGACCTCGTAGACGATCTGCAGCGCGTGCAAAAAGCCGCCCAAAGGATCACCACGATCCTTGACCTTGACCAGCTCATCGACAGCGTGGTTGACGAAGTTACCCAATCCTTTGGCTGTCTCGAAGCGAGCATCTACCTGCACGACGAGGAGCACAGCGAGATGGTGCTAAGCGGAGTCAAGGGCTGCAGTCTGCATGGCAAAGGGCATCGCCTGAAGATCGGCACCGAAGGCATGGTCGGCTACGTCGCTTCCACGGGGCAGACACGCTATGCCCCCGATGTGCGTACCGATGACTACTATTTCGCCTGTGGAGAATCGACACTTTCTGAGGTCGCCATTCCGTTGCGCGTGGGCGAGCATTTGGTGGGTGTGTTTACGGCATCACATCCGGAAGTGGATGGGTTTCCACGCCAGCAATTGAGGATTCTGCAGGCCCTGTGCGATCACGTAGCGATTGCGATTCACAATGCGCGGCGCTTCCAGTCGGAGAGAGCAGAACGCGCCGTGATGGACCTGGAAGCGCAGGAAGCGCGTGCCATTCAGCAGGCGTTGCTACCCAAGAGCTCACCTTACATTCCGGGATTTGTGGTGTCCGGTTTGAGCGTGCCCGCACGCGCCGTGGGCGGCGACTGGTACGACTTCATTCCGTTTCCCGATGGCCGCTGGGGGCTAGTTTTGGCCGATGTGTCGGGCAAAGGCACTGCGGCGGCTTTGCTTATGTCGGCGACGCGCGGCGTCTTACGTTCGCTGGCCGAAGCCTGCTCGTCTCCCGGGGAAGTGCTGACTCGGTTGAATCAGTTGCTGGTGGATGATTTTCCTGCAGGAAAATTCGTCACCATGGTTTATGCGGTACTCGACCCTTCCAACCGAACGGTCGTGTTCGCCAACGCCGGTCATTTGCTGCCGCTATTCATCGACAGTCAGGGGAAGCGCTTCCTCGAAACGGAGCGAGGGCTGCCTTTGGGACTGGGCTGCGGAGACTATTCCGAAACCTCCATCACTTTGTCGGAAGGTTCCAAGCTGCTTTTCTATAGCGACGGCATCACTGAAGCCGAGAATACAAGCCAAGAGGAGTACGGGCTGAACCGCCTCTCGGCTCATGCCGCGAAGTCCGGTTCGTCGGCCGTTACGATTGTGGATGATGTGCGATCGTTCGCCAGCGGTGGCAGCCTGCTGGATGATGCCAGCGTAGTTTTTGTAGGAGTCGGACGCTAGCTCATCGCATCCGGGCGCGATGTTCTTTCAGGATGCAGCGGTCCATCACGACGAAGATTCCAGCCTTACGCGCTTTCTCCGCCGCTCTCTCGTGGATCACATCTTCCTGCATCCAGATCGCCGGGACTTTCAACTGAATCGCCTGGTCAACGACCGCTTCAACAAACTCTGGCCGCCGGAAGATATTCACGATGTCAATCTTCTCCGGCACATCGAGCAATGACGCGTAGGCTTTCTCGCCCAGGGACTCCTCGATGTGCGGATTCACCGGGATAATGCGATATCCGTGGGTCTGCATATACGCCGAAACGCCATGGCTGGCTCGCTGGGGATTACCAGAGAGGCCGATCACGGCGATGGTTTTCGAACGCTTCAGCAGTGCGGCGACAGGATCCGATTGCGGCGGTGAAGCCACGAGCCCTCCGGGGTCACTTCTTGCCGGCCTGGTCCAGTTTTTGCTTGAACATTTTGATCGCGAGCTTGCGAATTGTTTCCGACACTTCTTTGTTGCCGGAAAGGTTCTTCAGATCGGCCGTTAATAGATTTTTCATCAAGCCCAAGCCGAGATCGAGCGGTGTCCGCGGATTTGCAACCAGGTTGCGCACCACTTTGTAGTTCTTCATGAAACGGCGCTTCAGCGGAATCTGGCGCAGCACCGCTTCCAGCACGTTCTTTTGGCTGGCAAATTTTTCCACCTCTCCATCAGAGAGTTTGGGTCCTTCGAGTACCGCCAAAGCCACGACTTTTGTGCCGTCACGAATCAGCAGCGAGCGCTCTTCTTTGTTACCCTTCAACGCCAACTGGATGCGCCCCTTCACGTCGAGATGGCTGATTTTCTGGAGCGCGTTCTCGCGTTTGCCGTCGGCATGAGGCTTCTTGGGCGCAGCCGGCTTGGCACTGGGTGCGGCGACGGCCGCGCCAGGCGACGGCGCTTCCGCAACCTCGTGAACCGGAAAATAATTCGCCCCCAACAGCTCAACAATTCCGCCAATTGCCTGGAATGGCTTTTCTCCCTCGGCCACGATGTCCTGCAAGTGATCGTTGATGTAAGCGGCAACCACCTCGTCGTCTGGGTCCTCGCCTTCGGCGTCGGAAGTCGTCACCGAATCTGGCATCTCTCCCGCGGCCTCGACCTCATCGGCGACAGGCGGGCCATCGTCGGCAGGAGGAGGTTCGGACCGCCTCGCCAACTCCTCGGCTTCCTCGCTTTTCAGGTATGGGCTTGACCGCAGGGCTGCGGTGACGCCGCTCAGCGATCGCAGTCGCGTGCTTTTGAGCATCACCTCGATCGACTCCCGAGTCGCGGAGAGTGCGAGCTTGACCAGTTGCCCCTCGGATACGGAAGGATTTTCAAGAAGCGCCGCGAGCAATTTGGGTCGCAGATTATCGGGGGAGACGAGGTAGTCCAATACTTCGTGCGAAGTCTCGGTATCCGCCGCAGCTGCCAGCGATGCCTTTTCGTCCCATCCGGCAAGCGTCATGCGCGCCAGTTCGCCAAAGACTTTATTGTGCCGCGCGAGGTAGACCAGAATTTCAATATTTTCGGCCGCCGGCAGCTGAAGAGCGCCCCGGGCGGCAAACTGCATCATGTTGGAAGGCAGCTTCGAAGCACGGATTTGATCGATTACGCGCGCCATATTCATGCCTCGACGGCGGATTGCGATGCCGGGCCGCCGGAAATCATCTTGCGCTGCAGCAGAGAATCGAGTTCGCTCATGGCCAGCTCAAAGTCCAGCGTAATGCGATTCCGCTCGTGCATGAGAAATTGATCCCGCAAAGTCCGATAGTACCAAAGAGTGCCCTCGCGTCCAGCGTTGAACCGTGACCAGACGGATTCTCCGATGGCGCGGTAATCGCTGAGAATCGAACGAATGTTGTTCAGCTTATCGGCGGCCGAAACCAGAAGCGTGTCCGCATCTGCCGTTTTCAGGTGCCGCAAATATTTCTCCTTGCGCTCGCGCCAAGGAGCCTTGGGTTCGGTATCGGCATCCGTGCAACCATCGACCACATGGGCAACGCGTTTTCCGAAGCGGCGGCGGACTTGCTTCAGCATAGGCGCCCCTCCGCAGTCCTCAACGACGTCGTGCAGCAGTGCAGCGATCGCGAGATCCTCATCGCCTCCCGCCTCCAGCACCAGCGAAGCCACACCCAGCAAGTGCGCGATGTAGGGAATCGTGGACGCCTTCCGAGTCTGCCCGGAATGTTGCTCTGCAGCGAAAAGAAACGCACGCAAGAAGCGCGGACCGAGTTCGACCACCTTTTTGTTCGCGAAAGGCTCCACTTCTGGCAAGCGACGCGAGGCATGGGGCAGGGGCCGCGATTGATCTGGTTGGCGTTCGGTGGACGGTCGCCGCCTCACGACTTCTCTCCCCGCCGAGCCAACAGATAGGCTCGAATGAACGGCTGTAAATCTCCGTCGAGCACCCGATCTACGTCGCCGACTTCCGTCTTGGTGCGGTGATCCTTGATCATGCGGTAAGGCTGCAGGACATAAGATCGAATCTGCGATCCGAATTCAATGTCGAGTTTTGAATCCTCAATTTTCTTGGTGGCCGCGCGCTTTTTCTCCATTTCGAATTCATAGAGCTTCGAGCGCAACATGCTCATGGCCCGCTCTTTATTTTTGTGTTGCGAACGCTCGTTCTGGCAGTTGGCGACGAGGCCCGTAGCAATGTGGGTGATGCGCACCGCGGAATCGGTGGTGTTCACGTGCTGACCGCCCTTGCCGCTCGAGCGGTAGGTATCAATGCGGATATCCTCCGGCTTAATGACGATTTCGATACTGTCGTCAATTTCAGGGGAAACGTACACGCTAGCGAATGAAGTGTGCCGCCGCTTGGCTTGATCGAACGGCGAAATGCGCACCAGGCGGTGCACGCCGATCTCCCCCTGCAGCAGACCGAAAGCATACTCGCCGTTCACGGCAAAGGTAGCCGACTTCAGTCCCGCCTCTTCGCCCGGCTGGTAATCGTAGAGCACGGTCTCGAAGCCTTGCCGCTCGGCCCAGCGCAAGTACATGCGCAGGAGCATGTCGGCCCAGTCCTGCGATTCGGTGCCGCCGGCGCCGGGATGAATGGTAACGATGGCGTTGCGGGCGTCGTTTTCGCCCGAGAGCAGTGTCTCGGTTTCGAGACGGTCGAGCAACTCGCGAAGCGTGCCGATTTCGCGCTGCAGATCCGCGTCGACATTCTCGCCTTCTTTGGAAAGATCGAAGTAGGCGGCAATATCATCGCCGCGGCGCGCCAGGTCGGAATCGGTTGTGAGCACGTGCTCCAGCCGTTTCTTTTCGCGCATCACCTGCTGGGATCGCTGAGGGTTTGACCACAGATTCGGGTCGGCAGATTGCTTTTCAATCTCGGCTAACTGCGGACGGACCGTCTCCGCGTCAAAGATACTCCCGAAGTTCGTGGACTTTCTTGCTGAGTTTTTCGTATTCCAGCACTAACTCTTGATTCATGAGGACTCGTCAACCTTTTGCTTCTCGCGAAATGCGAAGCGCGTGAGCAGCGCTCCTAGTGAAATTATCGCACACGCATACGCGAACCAGTCGCCGTAACGGGTGTAGAAAGTGGTGACGGAAGCAAGCGCGTAGGGCGCGACCAGCGCTGTCCGCTGCTTGCGGGGAATGCGCGCCACAACACGCCCCCAAGGGTCGATCGAAGCCGTAACCCCGGTGTCGGTTGCGCTCAAAAGCCAGCGGTTATTCTCGATGGCGCGCATCCGCGTCTGGTTCAGGTGCTGCGCATAAGCCCCGCTGTCGCCATACCAGCCATCATTGGAAATGTTCACGAACAGCTGAGCGCCTTGATCGGCGAATTGGCGTACTTCGTCCGGGAAGATGGATTCGTAGCAGATGAATACGCCCAGTCGCTGCTCTCCCGCATTGAGGGCTTGGCGCGACGCGCCGCGTTGAAACTCGCCCACTTCCCTGGTCAGTCCCCCCGCAAATGAAAACAAACTCGGAAAGGGTAGGTACTCCCCAAAGGGCACAAGATGAATTTTGTCGTAGCGTGCAGTCCATTCGCCACTTGGACTGATCACTACTGCAGAGTTAAACATTGGCGAAGTCTGGCCACCCGCGGCCGTCGCCGACGGAGTTCCGATGGCCCCAGCCACCACCCAGGTCTTGGTATCGCGAGCTATCGCGCTGAGCGAATCGCGGAACCGTTGGTCATTGGTGAAGAATGGCGCGGGCGACTCGGGCCACACCATCAAGTTAATCTTTATGGCGCTGCCAACCACAGACTTTTCGGTGAGTTCCGCCAACTCCTGCAGGGTTTGCTGCAGGTAAATCGGCGTCCAGTCGGCGGAAACTGGAACATTCTGCTGCACCAGCAGTGCCGCATGATCCGCCTTGGCCGGAGGCGCATCGACCAATCTTCCAGCCTGCAGGACCGCGGCGGCGGCCAAAGCCGCTGCCAGCATCGCCCCACGCTTCTGCTTGGGAACCAGAAATGCCGCGGCTAACGCGACGTTCACCAGCGCAATTTCCAGAGAGATGCCATAAACTCCGGTCGATCCTGCGATGCGACAGAGAGCAAGGTTGTCGACTTGCGCGATGCCAAGAAGGTTCCAGGGAAAGCCGGTGATGCGGGTACGCGCCAATTCCACGGCGACCCAAAGGAAGGGAGCCACGACGAGCGGCCGTCGGAAGTCTCGGCCAGATCCAGCCAGCAAACTTACGAGCAGGCCGAAGAGACCGTGATAGAGCCCGAGGTAGCAGCAGAAGAGAAAAAGAGCGAGCGCAGCCTCGGGCGCACTCAGCCCGCCGAATCGCCGCATCGTGTCATAGATCCAGTAACACGTGCCTGCGTACCACAGGATTCCGCACGCATAGCCGAGCAGGAATCCTTGTCCGGGCGTGGCGGCCCGCAATCTTAAGGAGCCAGCAACTTCGAGTTCACCAGCCGGGCGTGCGCGCAGCAACGCGAGAATCAAAGGTGCGAGGGCAAACCACGAAAGAATATAAACTCCGGGAAGCGGGAAGATGATGACCTGAAGAATGGCCGAAAGTACAACCAAGAGCCAGGCGCTGGGGTGAATTTGCCGCACGGGGAAGGATAACAAAAGCAGCTCTTAGCTATTAGCTCTTCGCTTCCAGCCTTCGGACCTGATTTCGGAGTTTTGCTCACGGGCAGACTGCGGGGTCAGGCTCCCTCGAACGTACTCGACGATATCTCGGCTGACGTAATCTGGCGGGGTGATGCGGAATATCGGACGGTTCGCCACCGGTTTCAGGGAAACGGATTGCCATGACGGGCCCTCCGGCGCTTCGTGCAAGATCACTGCGCTTGCTCGGTCGAGGTATTCACGCGCGGAATTCTTGAAGTCGGCAGTCGATGGATCGAGTACCGTCAGATACAGATCAGGCCGCATGAACTTCAGCACGCTATTGGACTCGATGATTACGTTTCGTGCGCCTTCGAGTCGCTTTCGCAAGGTCGGCATGGCTTCGGCTAAGCGCCCCTGCTCGGTTCGAGTCCAAAATACTTGCGCTGCGCCGGCCACCAGAAAGCGTGATGTATCAGACTCGCCTGAGCGGTCGCGCTCTTCGGATATGGCCCAGGAATGATCGCCGGTGGCGCAGTCACACGCCTCTCCATTGGCGGAGCAGATGCCATGTCCGTATTGCGTGATCTTCACTGCGGTCCATTCGAATTCCGGCAACGCTGAGATCAAACCGGCGACCACGCTAGTCTTGCCGACGCTGCGCGAATGTCCGCCAACCACAACCAGAGCCACCGATTCTCGCTCCTTAATTCTTAATCCTTTTTCGCCAGCCGAGCCAAAGTCGCCAGTTGCTTCAGATATTCGCGCAACGGCTGTGCGGGAGTACCCCAAAATGCCACACCCTTGCCGCGTAACACTTTGTTGGGGAGAACGCCGCCCTGGCCGCCAAGCATGACCCCCTCTTCAATGCGCGCGTGCTCGCCAATTCCCACCTGACCACCTAACACCACCCCATTTTCGATCACGATGCTTCCCGACAGGCCCGTCTGCGCCGCGATAACGACATCTTCGCCGATCTGACAGTTGTGCCCCACGTGGACCAGGTTGTCGATCTTCGTACCGCGACGGATGCGGGTTTCATCGAGCGCACCGCGATCGATGGTCGCATTGGCGCCAATCTCGACGTCATCCTCAATCACCAGACGTCCGACCTGCGGAAATTTCTCGTAGTGCCCGGTCTTGCGGTCGCGCACGTAACCGAATCCGTCGCTGCCGAGCACCGCGCCCGCGTGCACGATCACGCGGTCACCGAGCGTCGTTCCGGGATACAAGGTAACGTGGGGATAAATCTCGCAGTGGCGGCCAATCCTTACTCCGGAACTGATCGCGCAGCCTGCACCGACCCGCGTGTTCTCGCCGACCTGCGCCCGTTCGCTGACGACAGCCCGTGCGTCTACAAATACGCCGGGGCCAAGCACGGCGGAGGAATGAATTACCGCGGTCGGGTGAACGCTCCGCTGCGGTGAAGAACCATCGAAGGTTGAGCCGTCCCGCAGCACAGAGGCGGCGCGCGCAAAAGCCAGTTTGGGATGATCGCTGACCAGCAGAGGCCGATCGCACTTCAAGGTTCGAGCGAACTCTCCCGCGATGACCGCGCCGGCGCGAGACCGTAGAGCCTCGTCCAGGTGTTTTTCGTCTTCGACGAAGACAAGGTCGTCCGCCGACGCCGATTCGATACTGGCCACCGCGCTCACCTCTACGCGGCCTTCGCCAATTAAGCGGGCTCCGACCGCCTCAGCGATCTGTTGCAGCGAGCGCTTCATGGCTCCCACTGTATAGCAGCGGGCCAATTGGAAGGAAGAGAGGAGGCCGAGAAGGGAAACGGAGAAACGAGACCCTACTCAGGATCTACGGAGGGGTGCAGGTGTTGGTTCCCTGGCACATAAGGAAAGTACCACTCTGATTTCCACAAGAGGGATCGCCTGCGCCGCCCTTCAAAGCCCACGTCCCCACCACTATTCCATTACTGAGCGATCCCGTGGTCGTTGGGGTGCCATTGGATGTGCCGGTCAAGTTGCCGGTTAGGGTGAGGGTATTGCCAGTCGGCGTGCGCGAGGTCACCGTATAGTTCAAGGTGCCCGTAACCTGGTTGGCCGCACCGGTGATCAAGGTAGCGTTGCCGGTTTCGGTGGAACCATTCACCCCGTTGGCAAAGCACTTTCCCGCATTGATGAAACTAAAACCTGTAATTTCTATCGGTCCGGAATTGGTGACCGAGAATGCGGTCACGAAATCGATCAGACTGGCCTGATCGGTACCACCGGTGAATTGAACCTCCCAGTTGCCGGCGGTCGCCGTATTGACCGTGTTCGTAGGGGTGTTACCGCCGCAGCCGCCAACCGCAAGGTCCAGCGCCAACACGATCAGAAAGCCAAGCTTCTTCAATTTACCGTCCTAGGGTTGAGATCACTATGAGAATAAAGAGATGCGGGCAGGCCCGTCAATGGATGTAAAGGGCTTATAAACCGTGACGCAGATCGCCAGACTGCGCCGTGCGGCATCGATCGAGGAGGAATCTCGTCATGGCGAGTTCCGGGGATCCCCTACCGAATGAAGTAGCCGGAGACTCTCCACTGCCCATCCCCGTCCAAGCTGGGAACCAGCGTCTCCATGGCGGCTTGTTGGTGTTCAGCGTTGCTGTCGTATTGGATGACTACATATTCGCCGGCTGGCGCTCCCGGCAGAGTTTTGGTGTACGCGGCAGTTTTGACTTGCGCGACTGTATCTAAGCTCTAGCCCAGGGGGTCCACAGGTTTGACCTAACAGGCTTTGCCACTGGTCTATGGGGACGGCCGCCTGGAACGATTGCGCAGCCGCGTCCGAGCTCTCGGCATACTTTCCGGAGTCGACGATGGCCAACCCCGCATCCGTGGACGTTTTGGGCGAGCCTTTCCGGTGTCGGCTGGGTCCGGTGTCTGCTGGGCTATGGACGCGGACCGAAGCAGACAGCAGGAGGCTGATCAAAAGCGGCGATGCCGACTTCGTTGGATTTGCGGCCCTGTGACCGGCGTAAGAGTGATCCTTTTGCGAACCAAATTCTTGGCGGCGCCATAGGGCCCCATCATCTGGAAATCCCGCGCGACTGCCGAGTCAGACCGAGCATTAACAGAGCGATCGAGACGCCGATCAGAAAACCGCCGGCAAAATCAGCAAAGCTGGCGGGGGTCCAGTGCCACATTCCGATTCCTGTCACGAATGTTAATGAGCCCCCCGCGGTAAACAGACTACTGCTTCGCCGAATCATGCTGCCTCCAAAGAAACCATCTCTTAATTGAGAGACGTTGGAAAACGCGGATTCTTACGCCCCTCGTTTCGATTTCAACTCTGCCAGCAGTTGTTCGATGCGGTCTTCTTTTTCGAGTGCGGCCAGGCGGTCGTCGAGATTGTCGCCGGCAATTTCCGACTTTGCCTGGCTCACCGCCTCCGAGTGCGCGACTTTGCGCTTCATGCGATCAAAAGCCGCAGCCTTCGAGCCGTCTCCCGACGCCATACGCGCGTCGCTGGCCTTGCCCACGGCGCGCGCGCGTCGATGCTGCGCCATCAGAACGTCAGCCTTGGCCAGCGCCTCGGTCAGCTTCTGCTCCAGTTGTCGCAAGGCGGACTTCAGGTTTTCCACCTGCGCCTTCTGGTCGCTCACTTGCTGCGTGAAGTTGTCGCTCAGTTCGCGATAGCTCTCTACGCGCAGCAGCGAAGCGCGCGCCAGGTCGTCTTCTTTTTTGTCGACGGCGAGTTCGGCCTTGCGCATCCACTCGGCCACCTTGTCCCCGTTTTCCTTCTGCTTTTTTTCCAGCAGATGCTGGTCGGCGATGGCAATCGCCACCTGCGTCTTGACCTGCAGAAGCTGGTTCTGCATGTCGAGGATGACCTGCTTGATCATCTTTTCCGGCTCCTCGGCCTTGTCGATCAGGTCATTGAGGTTGGCCCGGACTAGTGTTGAAACGCGCTCCAGTAATGCCATATCGAACCCCTTTCTTGGCTCTCAGCTGTCAGCTGTCAGCTTTTACGCTTCGCTTTCAATTCCTCTTCAATTCGTGCGCGCGGTGGATCTGCGCGCACTCTGCACAATCTGATTCCCTGCGCCGGAACGAGGCGCCCAGCAGCATGCCGATGGCGACTCCTATCGCCAACCATGCTCCTACGTGCCCGCCTACGATGCCGAACACCGCGCCCAGTGCAGCGCCTAAGGCAAGGCCCCATCCCGCGTGCTTTGATTGGTTCGTCATAACCTCGGCTCCACCTTCCGCCGCGCTTACGCCTTCGGCGCATCCCCCGGTTTCAGAGCTTTATCGCCGATCTGGCGTACTTTGCCCAGCAATTCTGACAAGGGCATGCCGGAGAGGGTCTCGAACAGCGCCGGTACCTGCGCCGCCATCTTGGTGATGTCACCGGTGATTTTATTCATGCCCGCTGCTTCGCCGTTTCCGGTGGAGACAATGGTGATCTTGTCGATGTTGGCTAACGGACTGGCCAATGCCTTCACGACTTCGGGCATGCTGGCGAACAGCCTGTCGATGACTGCTGCCTGGTTGTATTCCTGGAAAGCCTCGGCCTTCACGTTCATGGCCTTGGCTTCGGCCTCACCCTTTTTGAAAATGATTTCGGCTTCGGCCTCGCCTTGCGCGCGAATCGAAGACGCATGGCCTTCGGCTTCCGCGATCAGGCGCTGCTTCTCGGCGGCAGCCAGGGTTTCAATGCGCTGACGCTCGATCTCGGCGCCTTTCAGCACGGTCGCGATGAGTTCCTTCTCGCGGCGGTTGATTTCCGCTTCCTGCACCTTGACCTGCTGCTCTTTCTCGATCTGCTGCACTTTCACCTGCTCAGCGACTACCTGCTGCTGCATGATGTTGGTCTGGATGTCGTAGGCCTTGTCGGCTTGCGCCTGCTGGCGCTTGGTGACTTCCAGGTATTGCGCTTTCTTTATCTCCAGGTCGCGCTGCGATTCGGCCTGTTTGGCCAAAGAGAGCGTTTCGGCCAGCACGCGTTCCTGATCGGCCTGCGCCTTGGCTACAGCCGATTCCCGCTGCGCCAGCGCGCGCTTGATGGCCGTATCGCGGTCGGCTTCCGCCGTGGCAACGTCGGCATCGCGTTTGATGCGGGCTACGTCAGGCTTGCCCATGTTGGTGATGTACTCGTTCTTGTCGCGAACTTCCTTAATGGTGAACGAGATCACTTCCAGCCCCATCTTGTTCATGTCCTCGGCGCAGGTGCCACGCATGCGATCGGAAACCATCTCCGGCTGCTTGACGATCTCTTCCACCGTGAGTTGCCCGATGATGCCGCGCAGGTGACCTTCCATCACCAACCGGATCAGGCCTTCGCGCTCCTGGTCGCTCTTGGTGAGGAACTGCTCGGCGGCTGTCAGGACAGACTCGCGGTCGGACTTGACCTTGATCTGCGCCACGGCTTCAACCGTCACTGCGACGCCCTGTTTGGTGTAGAGATCCTGCTGCGGCGCGACATCGAACGACATCAGTTCCAGGGACAGATCGCGGCAGATTTGCACCATCGGCAGCACCAGCGTGCCGTGTCCCTGCACCACGCGCGTTCCGCCTAAGCCATACACGATGAGCGCCTCGTGTGGCCCTGCTTTGCGATAGAGCCTGGCTATTCCGCTCATGAGGAACAGCACGACCATCACTCCCAGCCCAACAACGATCCAAATCACGACTACATGCGAGAACCCTTCGAACATAAACGCCTCCCTGTTACCAGTGCAGTTGAAGAACTCTCAAGCTTCCGACTCACACTCGTGGGGAAATCCGGGTGTGAGCAGCCACGCTGCTTGCGGCGGCTGCCCGTTCAAGTTACGCAGTGCAATCCAGTTGTTCACCAAACAAAGCCCGGTCAACATCAGATAGAAGACGATCATCACGGGCCAAGCCGCGTTGGGTCGGTTCACTCGCACCGCACAGGCCGCAACGGTAAAGACCACGAGCATGAACGCAATGATGCCGAGACCGAGCCAGAGCGCACCTGCGCGCGAGGTCCAACCGTTCGGCTGCCAGTTGGCGTCGAAATGCACCGCTACCCGCGCCGGCAGCCGATCCCAGACTCGCAAGTAGCTCAGAGCTGTCACCGGCAAAGCCAGCCACATCAGCACGGTCGCCACGGTGTAGGAAGTCCGCTTCATAGAGTCTCCAGACGCGTCCTGCTGCCCCCCCCTGTGCGGGTTGCGGTTTCAGCTTCCAACCCTACCGGCAGTCTCGGAGTCGCTTTCTCCTGTCATCTCGCTCCACAAGCGAACGTAAGCAATTCCCTTCTCGTAGCGGGTCACTACCACTTCGGTTGCCTTGGCGATGGCGGTGCCGTCTTCGCTGCGAGCGCCACAAACACGACGCGTCCCTGCCTGGGAATACAGAATCTCGCCGGTGCCGCCTTCGCGAATGGGAACGCAGAGGCGGCCGAGCACCCCAACCATCTCGTAGTCGGCGGAATCCATGTTCTCGTCAGCAGAAATCAGAACCCGGCTGAGGAACAGGAAGATGATCCCCCCGCCGACCAGGCCGCTGACCACCGAAAACAACAGGCCCAAGCCAACCCATATCGACGAAAAACGGGTGAGCAGATATCCTGTGCCGCCAAACCAGGCCAAAAACGCGGCCAGCGAAGGCGGATTGAAGGGTGAAACCCCGCTGCGCGCCGCTTGCGTCGCACTCGTTGGGTGCGATGCCGGTCCCGGGGCGTGACCGCCGGCCAGGGGAGCATGTGCTGCCGCCCCGGTAGGCGCCGCGAGATGCGGAACGCTGTGTCCGTGAAAGTGCGGCAAATGCAAACGGCCGAAGCGAGCTCCTCCAAACACAAAGGAAAAGAAACTAAAGCAAAAACCGATCGCGAAACAGATCAAGTAAAAATCTGACCAGTCGAACTGTGTCCCTGTCATCGGCTTCGCCTCCCTTCCGCATGCACTAGACCACGATGATTCCCGCCAGCTACCGCCTCGGGCCGCAAAGCTTCCAGCAGGCGTTCGGCTAATCCTGGCGTGTCGAGAATCGCCCCCAGCAACAGCAACGAACTCCGCGTGTCTTTCTCGCGGGCGGCCTTAATCAGCACTCGGCTAACTTCCGGGTCGTTCGCGAAACGCTCCGACCCTTGCAGCAACCAGACGTCGAGTTGTCCTTCGGTCGTGCGCAGATCAGACGTCAGCTCAGCGTGGTAGCCGTCAGGGTCATCCACCAGGAAGCCGGGATGCACCTTGAAGAACTTCGCCAGCAGGGCCCGTGACGACTGCGTCATGTGCGGGCGCGAACCACTTTCAATCTGGGACAGATAGGACTGGCTGATTGCCTTCCCTCTTCCAGAGCCGCCCTTGCCCAATTCCGCGCGCATGGCGCGCACCAACTCGAGTTGCGTCATGGGACGACCGAGACCGCGCAGCGATCCTTCGACTTCGCGCAGATAGCGAATTTTTTCGCCCAGCTTCATCCATCACGGCTCCCCGTGATATTTCAAATCGAGATAGTTATATTGCAATTTGCGATCTCTGTCAAGAACCGGATGTCACGCATTTCCATCCACTTGCGGACGCCTTTTGTTGGCCTTGACTCGTAGGCGCAAAAACGCCCCCGATGACCGGGGGGCTCACGCTGCTCGGTTTCGTTCCGAACGCCCGAGCGTCGCACGACCTATTGATGTCGGCCGTTGTGTTTGTCGCGGTAAATCTGACGGGACTGGCGGTTTTGCTGATGGTTGACTTGCTGTTTTTCCTGCGCAGTCAATTTGCCGCCGTTGGCAGCACGGTCGTTGCCTACCTCATGGTTAATGCGAGCCTGGTTGTTCTCGAGGTGCGCGGTTTCGCGGGCCGTTAATTGTCCGCTTTTGATGCCCTGCGCGATGCGGTCCTGCTGATTCTCTTCGCGCTGGCCAACTTCGCTCCTGGGATTGGTGTTCTCGACGGCCGAGTTGTGCTTGTCCTGATAGATCTGCTTCGAGAGCTGATTCTGCTGCTGGTTGAGCGTGGCCTTGTCGGTCGAGGTCAGCTTGCCGTGGTCGAGCTTGCGCATGTCGCGCTCTTCCTGGTTCAGGTTGGACTCTTTCCTTTCCAGCTTCGCAGTTTCGCCGGCGGTGAGTTCGCCGCTCGTTACCCCGTTAGCGATGCGATCTTGCTGGTTCTCTTTGCGATCCTGAACGCTCTCCCCGGTGACGGGTGCGGACTGGGTCGTGCTTTGGGCCACAGCGGGCAGCACAAAAATGGCGAGCGCCGCGCTCAGCAACGTAATCTTCATTGGATGCTTCATAAGAACTCTCCCATTTGTCTGATTTGACGGATTTTGCTTAGCGAATCTTTTGAAACTTTGTGGCCACACGGGAACAAAACCCTCAGTGTAAAGAAATGTTGCGGGAATTTTATGACTTTGAGATCAGAGATTTTGGAGCCATGCGGACAAGATCGGCAGCATCGTGGCCAGCGTTGCGCAGAGCTTAAGTAACCGAGTCGGGCTCCAATCAGAATTGCGGCTGTTTACAGACCCGCTTCGATGCGGGAGCGCGGGTCGAGATAGTCCCGCAGGGCGTCGCCGATAAAGTTAAAACTCAACACTGCCAGCATCACGGCAAGCGCGGGAAACAGCACCAGATGGGGTGCGTCGAAAACGTGGGCGCGTCCATCGTTGAGCATGGCTCCCCAGCTGGCGGTCGGTGGAGGAACGCCGAGACCGAGAAAACTCATCGTCGCTTCGGCGAGAATGGCTCCGGCCATGCCGATCGCGGCCTGGACCACGACGGGTTGAATAATGTTGGGCAGAATGTGGCGGCCGATGATGCGCAGATCGCTGGCGCCTAAGGCGCGGGCGGCTTCCACGAATTCGCGTTCGCGGGCGGCGAGCACTTGCCCGCGGACGAGTCGGGCGTAACCGACCCACCCGCCGAGCGAGAGCGCGAGCACGAGATTGAAGATACCGGGGCCGCGGAAAGCGATAAGGCAATCGCCAGAAGAATTCCAGGGAACGAAAGAAAAGCGTTCATAAGAACAACATTGACGAAACGGTCGATGGCTCCTCCGTAGTATCCGGCGATCGACCCAATGATGAGGCCGAGGGCTAATGAAGCAAGGACGACGCAGCTGCCGACGAGCATGGAGATGCGCGCTCCGTAGACCACGCGCGAGAGAATGTCGCGGCCGAGTTCGTCGGTGCCGAACCAGTGTGACGAGGATGGCGGATCGAGTCGCGCGGGCAAGTTAATCGAGGCGGGATCCCGGGGAGCGATCCATGGCGCGAACAGCGCAAAGATTACGAAGATGACCACCAACACCACTCCCGCGGCTGCCAGGGGATTGTGACGAGCATTTCCGGAGACCCAGCGGCGGAACGAGATGGACGTGGCGGACATCAGGTCGAGTCGCTCCATCTTAAACCGCCGAGTGGTTGCTGAGAACAGCCAACCTTACACGCGGGGTTGTGCCTGCCAGTATCATTCCGCTTTGCATCCACTTTCACATTCAAAGGTCCCGATCATGATTCGGTGTCTGTGTTCTCTGGTTGGGTTCGTCATGCTGAGGACTCTGCTCTGCGCTCAGACGCCGGCGTGGCAGCCTGCCCCGGACATCTGAGTTTAGATCTCTGGCCGCACGGTGCGCCGGGAGCGGGGGCGAGCCCGGCACCTGAGGTCGACACCACGACTGCCAAACGCAACCTGGTTGCCGGCAAGCCGCTGGTCCGCCTTGGGAACATATCGGTTCCAACGCTCACGGTCTAGGAACCCAAGGGCAAAAATACGGGCCCGCTGTGGTCGTCTTTCCTGGAGGTGGATATCACATCCTGGCGGTCTACCTTGAGGGCACCGAAGTATGCGATTGGCTCAACTCTGTTGGCATTGCCAGGGTTCTTGTGAACTACCGCGTGCCTGCTTCCGGCCTTGTCCCAAATCGTCGGCCGCACTGCAGGACGCGCAGCGAGCTCACGGCCTGGTTCGTTCACGCGCCGGCCGGTGGCACCTTGATCCGAAGCGCGTCGGGGTCCTCGGATTCTCTGCGGGAGCGCACTTGTCGGCGGCTCTCAGCACTCGAACAGCGACTCTACGATCCGATCGATGACGCCGACAAGGTTAGCTGCCGTCCCGATTTTGCGGTAATCGTTTATCCGGGCTACTTGGCGCTTGCGGAACAGAACTTTGCGCCTAATTCCGAGATTCACGTCACCGAGAAAACTCCGCCATCTTTCATCGTACAAAACTCCACTGTTTACTTCCTCGCCCTGAAGAACGCCAAAGTTCCGGCGGAGATGCATCTTTATGCCAATGGCGGGCACGGTGACGGGCTTCGGCGCACCGAGCTTCCCATCACTAGATGGCCAAAATTGGCAGAGGCCTGGCTCGAAACCATCCACATCGTAGCCTCCGGTCAATCCACATCGGACCGGGTCGCTGCCAATTATCTGCGCCTCCACGTTATCCCGCTGCAGACAGCTGCAGACAGCTGCAGACATCGGGGGCTTGAGATCGTTCACCGAATGTGTTCTCATAAAGGAAAGCAGCGGGATGACGAAAGTCGAGCTGCCTGCGCGCCAAAACCTCCACCCTCAGCCTTACCTTCCAAGGAGGAAAATCATGAATAAAGTGTCGTACATTCCCAAGGACTACAGCTCCATTACGCCCTATCTCATCGTCAAAGGTGCCGCCCAGGCCATCGACTATTACAAGAAAGTTTTCGGCGCCACCGAACTCTTTCGTATGAACGGACCGGACGGCAAAGTGGGGCACGCCGAGTTGAAGATCGGCAACTCGCACATCATGCTGGCGGACGAAAATCCCAAAATGGGGCAGGGGCACACCAGTGCTGCGGCCATTGGCGCGAGCCCGGTGAGCCTTTATCTATACATTCCGGATGTGGATTCCGTCGTTAAACGTGCGGTCGCCGAAGGAGCAAAAATCCTGAAGCCGGTTGAGGACCAGTTCTACGGAGACCGCTCTGGCTTCATCCAAGACCCGTTCGGACATCTGTGGGGCGTTGCTACCCACGTGGAAGATGTTGCGCCCAAGGATCTGGAAGAACGAGCGAAAAAGATGATGCCGGCCGCGTAGTTTGATGAAGCAGAAGGCGGGGCCCGCTATGCCCCGCCTTCCTTCGTTCTACAATCCATCTCCGTGGTGCGGCGAATCCGCAATTTACATCGTTGAAAGAATTCGCTTTTAAATCGAGCGCCACTCTCGTTCTGCGCATCATAGCTTCGTTCAATCAGGAATCGAAAAGTCCGAATTCCGCTTGAGTCGGAGTAGGGATCACGATTACT
>Ga0210406_10000943_pt1 | contig 37681 bp, 29 predicted proteins | sample IncBWC30MmetaG_FD_155454 | JGI IMG/M metagenome (GOLD analysis project Ga0210406, IMG submission 155454) | Forest soil microbial communities from Barre Woods Harvard Forest LTER site, Petersham, Massachusetts, United States - Inc-BW-C-30-M | ecosystem: Environmental > Terrestrial > Soil >... | reverse complement strand
CATGCACCGCTTGGCGAAAGCTCATCGCTCAACCCGAAACCATCACCTCCATCGGAATGCGCGACTGGGCTCACGTCGGTCAGACGCTATGACCCTTGGCATAAGGTGACCCGCTCGCGCACACCCAGGGACTCGAGCAGGGCGTCTAGGTAGCGGCGGTGCTCAACGAAGCGATACGAGTTGGGGCCACTGTCAGGCAGCTTGTCGGAGTCGCCCATGCCGATCAGGTCGGGGGCGATGCAGCGGCCCAATGGCTGCAGGTGCGGCAAGACGTTGCGCCAGAGGTAGGACGAGGTGGGATTCCCGTGCAACAGCACGATGGGATCGCCCTGTCCCACCTCCACGTACGCCATCTCACGGCCGAGGACGGGCCGTCGCTGCTTTTGGTAGGGAAGCGCTGCAGAGATCATATTGCTTCTCCTTTTTTTACATTGAATCCAGTCCCGAGCTAGCGATCCGCTTCGGTCTGCCGAGCAGTAATGCTCAAGTAAGCCCAGTGATGGTGCTGGGCGCACCACGGGTCTGGCCCGGTGTTACATCTGAAAACAAGTCTGTCTCGGAGGGCAAAGCTCTCGCTCTGTCAGCGACAACCGAGACTTTTCCTCCCTCCTCCAAGATCAGATATTCGACTTCGCCAACTCTATGCACTCCATGTTGGCGCAGTAAGCTGTCCACATCCGCTCGGGATAGCCCGGATCGCGGAAGCGCGTCCTCCAATATTTTTCCATTGGCGACGAGTATTCTCGGGTCTTGGTCGACGAGACGCGCGACACTTGAATAGTGACGCAAATGGGAGACTAAGGCGTGCGCGAACAGCACCGCGATTAAGGTGACGGCCCCGGCCGGATAGTCGGCGTCAGAAGCGCTTGGAATTCTGCCGACTATCGCCCCGACCGCCACAGCCGCGACGAAGTCAAACGGAGACAGTTCCGCTAGAATTCGTCGTTTCCCTAGCCGCAGCCCGATGATCGCCGTCGCATATAGCATAACGGCCTTCCCCGCGATCCACGCCAGATGCTGGATCTCTGCGTTCATAGAGTTTATGTCTGGCGGGAGTGAATCCTCAACAATAGTGCATGAAACGGTTGAAGCCGCCGATGCACCCGGAAAAGACGGATCTACCGCTTGCCGAACAACGTCTTGGTTGTAGAGCGTCAGCGAGGCATAGAGATGCGCCCTCCGAGGCGATCTATCTCATCTGCTGCTCCATCGTGGCCCTCGGTGCGGGACAAACGAAACGAAGCGCTTCTGCGAAGCAAAGGTTTTGGCCTCTGCCGAACGTTCACGTTATCATGCAACCACATTTCGGTCGCAGAAGCCACTACGTACTTTTACCCAGGCCGAGCGCCAGTTCCTGGGTCGCCTCAACTGTTCGCGACGCCTCGGCGGATGACCGCTATTTGCGCATTGCGGCCGTCCATCGCGCCGTCTTCGAGCGGCCACCGGCGCAAGCGCGCGATTGAGTTTTGACCTAGTGGAGACCGGTCCGGCCGGCGGTTGCGGCTTGATTCGCTCCTCTCACGTAAGCTTGGCGCGCCAGCGAAAGATATAGCGCCGCCGAAACCCGGGTACGTAAGCCGTCGTCTCTGCGACGGCTGCGCCGCTTCAGCCTATTGCTGCGAAGCCCGGAGTTCGTCGGGGTCTGTCTGAGCCGGCGCGGCGGTTTTGAAGACGCCGCCGAACAATTGCGCGATGTCTTCGGCCGCGAGCGCCGCCGTGCGAACGACCCATCCGTGCTGCTGCGGCCGGACGGCTGTGGTGTCGGCCGTGGGCGTCGTCGCGTTCGACGCGACTGTGGCCACCCCGACATTGGCGATCGGCATTGGCGGCAGAGGCGCGGTGAGCGCAGCCGCCCGCGCCAGAAGCTCGGTGTCGTCATATGTCGGCAGCGATAGCCCTTCGGCCAGCGCGAGCGCGCCGGTCGGCGCGCGGTCCACCCCGGCGGTAATAATCGGCGGCAGCAATCCATGCTGCGCCGCCGGGCCGAATCCCTTGTTCGACGGCGGGATAAAAGCGCCGCCGTCTTGGTCGGTCTTCGAAGCGAGGATGAAATCCGCCGGACGCGTTGGCGGCATGGGCGCGTCGGCGAACGCGAGAGCCGCAAGATCGGCCGGCTTCCGCGGCGGTAGCGGCGCGATGAACTTCGGCCCGGCGCTGCTGCGCGGCTCTTCAGGCGAAGCGTCGCTGGCCACGTTGGGCTGCTCCAATTCAGCAACCGCCTGCGGCTTGACTGGCGGCGTCGGCGCTGACTCAGGCGCGCTGGCATAAGTCGGCCCGCTCGGCAGATTACGCTTGGCCTGCGCCACCGCCTCCGGCCCGGCATCGGGCGCCTGCGGCTTCGCGACCGGCGCCGGTTCGGGGGCGCTGGCGTAAGCGGCGCCGGTGGGCAAGTGGCGCTTGGCCTTGGCGACCGCCTCGGGCCCGACATCGGCGACCTCGACTGGCGGCTCTTGCACCTGCGGGCCGCCGCTTCGGCCGCCGCGCGCATTGCCGGTCGACGCCACCGTGGTCGTCGCTTCCTGGCCGCCGGACTCTTCGGCGTCGTCGGCGCCGCCGCCGAACAGCCAGGAGAAGAGCCCGCCAATTCCGCCGCCGCTCGCCACTTGCACATTTCCGCCGCGCGCTTCGATCTCGGCCCGCGCCTGCTCATAGCCGGGCATGGGCTGGCCGTCGGCCGGGATGAACACCGTCTTTCCGTCAGGGAATAGCCGGGTCAGCGCATCTCGGCTCATCTTCGGCCAATATCGGACCGACCCGCTGTCGATATGCACCCAAGGGGTGTTGCCGGTCGGATAGAATCCGACGCCGCCGACCTGCGCGCGCATGGCGATGTCGCGAATGCGCCCGGTGCCGACGTCGAGAAAATGCGCGTCAATCGCCTTGCCCTGCATATGCTGCGAATGCTCGGCCACTTGTCGTGACCGCCTGCGCAGCATCGCGTTGGTCTGTGGCGAACGGTAGCCGGACAGAACGTCGATCGGCTGGGACGACCCTGACTCGCGATAGACCTCCCAGATGATGTCGAAGAGGTGCGGGTCCATCTTGGTCGGCTCGTTCAGCCGCCAGTCACGGCAGAACCAGTTCAGTTTGTCGAGCGTGCCTGAGTCATAGACGCCGTTGACCATGAAGGTAAACGAGCCGGATTCGTTGGTGTGCTGGTTCGACAAGCTGATGGTCCGCGTGTCGCCGTTGGCGACCGCCGACTCTGTCGAGTTCGGAACAAGCCAAGCCGCCGTAAATGCCGCCGCCACCGCGAGTTGCGCTGCCGCTCCGCCGCGGCCGACGCACTTGCTCAGGTTAAAACCCGCCAAGAACCCATCCTTCCCCAACACGTCACGACCGGCGGCGAAGCCGGCTGACTGTGCCTATCGATGTCCCACTCTTACGCTTTCGCCGGCCTCTCCCGCCGACCACCGCGACCTCCTGAGCGCGCCTGTCCCCGGCGCTCCTTGTTCGCATTGTGACGCTCGCGTCACAGTTAAGGCAAAAAGCGATCTATTTCGCGTATAGCCCGATCTCGCCTCCCGTTCAATCTTGACTTGCCCGGGCGAGTATGACTCCGACCTTGCGAATCAGCCCGTAAACGTCCGGCCGCTCCTTCAGCTCGCCGAATTCGTCAACGAAATCAGTGAAGTACTCGATGTGAATGGGCAGTGGGTGAGGCAGGAACACTGTTCGCTCTTTTCCGCCGATCGCGGCCTCGATTCGCTCATCCGTCCAGCCAGTTGATTCGCCGCCGAGGACGAGCACGGCCAGGCTCTCCGGATCTTCGACGCGAATGCAGCCATGGCTAAAGGCGCGAGTTTCCTCGTCAAACAGATCCTTCGACGGCGTGTCGTGCAGATAGATCGCGTGGTCGTTCGGAAACATGAACGCGAACCGGCCAAGCGCATTGTCGTCGCCGGGCAATTGCCGGACGGTCAGCCGGCCGCCGACGGTCTTCACCTCGTAGCCGCGCCGGCTCAAGGCGCCGAGCTTCGACGCCATTTCCTTCCTGATGATGGAATCGGGCACCTGCCACGACGGGTTGATGAGCACGTAGCGCAGGACGTCGGAGAAGATCGGCGTCGGCGTCTCCGGCTTGCCGACAATGACGCGCGCCTGATGAATGACCCGGTCGCCCTCCAGCACCGCGACCGAGAAATCGGCGAGATTGACCTCGATCCGCCGCTCGCCCATGTCGCGCGGCTCCCAACGCCACATCTCCATGTTCGCAAGGATCGCCGCCCGTTGGCGCGCGGACGCGCCGACGGCGAACGTCGCGCCGGCCGAGGCCGTATGAATGTGAGCGTTGAGGGCCCGTTTCGTACGCTGCGAAGCCCCCTCTTCCTGAAGATCGAGCAGCGGATCGGGATCAAGCTCGGCGCTGAGAACACGGAACCGTCGTTCGGCGACGCCTGGATTCTCGAGGCGCTTGAATTCGTCACGCAGCGCGCGGTAGGCCTTCTGCGGCGGGTTGAAGTCGGCAAGCCGCCGGGCTGGATCCGTCGCCGCGGCGGTTTCCGCCAGGGCAATGCCCGGGTCGGCGACGCTCGGCGTTGCGAAAATGAGCGCCGAGACATGCGACGGCAGGACGCGCGACCCAGTCGCCTGCTGGGCATAGGCGACCACCGCCGAAGCGATGGTCGTTTCGGCTTCGGCGATCGCGTCGGGATCAAGGCCGGACCCCAGATCGTGGGGTAGAGCGAAAGCGGACAGATTGAGGCCGTCGTCGCGGGCACGCTTGAGCTGCCCGAGCGCCGCTCGCCCAACGTCGGTTAGGCCGGTTTCGCTGACCCACACCGGCGCGTAGGCGCGACTGGCGTAAAAGGCTGCGATGGCGCCGCGGGCGGCGCGCCAGTCGCCTGAGCCGAGAGGATTGCGGCGATCGTCACGCGCGACGAGTCGCCACAACGCCGCCTGGAGCGCGGTTTGTGTGGGTGAGAGCGAAGGCCCAACGGTCGGGTCGTATACCATAGGCTGCAGGTTATCCGGCGCGGCTGGCCCTGGAGCCTTCGACGATTCGGCCGAACCGCGACCGTCATCGCGAGCGGAAGCGAAGCGATCCAGAGATGAAGGTCCGGCGCCGCCGCTCTGGATCGCGGCAATGTCGAACACGGCAAGCAATGGGCTGGTTTCGCCAATATCGCCGAAATTCAGCGGCGCCTCGGGCGACAGCGCGAGCTGCATTTCAGCGGAATCGCTGGGGTTAGCGCACCCGCCCCCTCTTGTGGGGGCGGGCATAGCCCGTCCGTTGGACGAGCTTTGGGGGGAGGAGACGCGGCCGTAGGACCCTCTCGTAAACTCAAGAGCAAGCGGGGCTGACGCCCGCATCTCTGCGCCGAGGTCAGCGCCGAAGGGACCGGGCGGCGGCTGAGGATCGGCAAAGGCGAAGCTTGCGACGAGCGCAATCGCGACGGCGCTCAAGCCTGACAGCAGAACCGTGCGCACCGTCCCGCGCCCGAACGCGCTCATCCTCCGCTCCGACAATCCCCGCTTCGCCTGCATTATGCCGCAGCGTCGCCGAGCATGTCATCATCGGCGATGCCGATGTCTTTCATCTTGCGGTAGAGCGTAGAGCGTCCGATGCCGAGCTTGCGCGCCATTTGCGACATTTGCCCACGATAATGCGAGAGCGCGAAGCGAATGACCTCGGTTTCGATCTCCTCCAGTGTGCGCACATCGCCGCTGTCGCTGATCATTCTGAGCGAATGCGGATCGCGGTGGTCGTGAGCGGCCTGCCGGAAGCCGATTGAAGCCGCGGGATCAGCGGCGATCGGCGGCGGGGCCGGCGGAATGCGCACGTCATAGCCCTCGACCTGCGCCGCGATCTGCGGAAACTCCGCCGTCGTCAGTTCATCGCCATCCGCCAACACAACAGCGCGAAACATGGCGTTCTCGAGCTGGCGGACGTTTCCCGGCCAATCATAAGCGGTGAGCAGCGCCAGCGCGTCATTGGCGATACCGCGAATGCGCTTGCCCTCTTCGACGCAGAAGCGGGCGAGAAAGCGCACGGCGAGATCCTGCACGTCGCAGAGCCGGGCCCTGAGCGGCGGAATGGAGATCGGGAACACGTTCAGGCGATAGAAAAGATCCTCGCGGAAACGGCCCGCCTTGACGAGTTCGATCAGGTTCTTGTTGGTCGCCGAGACGAGGCGGAAGTCCACCTTGACTGGGCGCCGCGAGCCGACCGGATCGATCTCGCCATCCTGCAGCGCGCGCAACAATTTGACTTGAGTTTCAGGCGGCAGTTCGCCGATCTCGTCCAGGAAGAGCGTCCCGCCGTTGGCCTCCACGAACTTGCCGGCATGTTTGTCGGTGGCGCCAGTGAAGGAGCCCTTCTCATGCCCGAAGAGGATGGATTCGACGAGCGTCGCTGGCAGCGCGCCGCAATTGACGATGATGAACGGCTTGCCGCGTCGGTCGGAGCCGCCCTGGATCGCGCGCGCCATCAATTCCTTGCCAACGCCGGATTCGCCTTCGATCAGGACGGGTATGTTCGACTTGGCGGCGCGCTCGGCGAGGCGAACGGTGCGCGCCATCGATTCCGCGCGGGTGACGATGTCGCGGAAACTCAGTTCACCGGCGTTGCGCCGCGTGGCGCGCCTGAGTTCGTCCTCGAGCGCGTCGACGCGCAGCGCGTTGCGGATCGACACCTGCAGCCGCTCTGCGCCGACCGGCTTGACGACGAAGTCCGTCGCGCCCGCACGCATGGCGGAGATGACGACCTCGATCGAGCCATGCGCCGTCTGGACGATCGCGGGGATGGCGATATCGCGCTGGCGCATCCGCGCCAGGACACCCATGCCATCGAGATCGGGCATGACGAGGTCGAGGATCAGGAGATTGATCGGCGGCCGATCAATCGCCTCGAGACGCGTGAGCGCGGCTTCGCCCGATTCCACGCATTCGGCGTTGTAGCCAAATCGTCTGGCCATCGCCTCGAGCAAGCGCCGCTGAATAGGATCGTCATCAACAATGAGTATGAGAGCGGTCATCGTCCCCCGTGGCGGCCTTTGAGCCGCGCATTGCTCGACATTGTGGCATCACGGTAAATGCGATGTTAATGACGTCCCGTTCCGAGCCAATGTCTCGGCAAAAGCGCCGCGTTGTGGGCGTCAAACCCTCGTGAAGTTAGCAGCAGCCTAACACAAAGGCTTGGTTGATGAGCTCGAAGTTCCATTCTCCCCAGGTCAGTTTTTCTCCCGAAGCCGCTTTGTCGCCGTCCCCTGCCCCGCCCGACCTTGGCGCGCTGCCGGAATGGCGCCTCCAGGATTTGTACGAGGGCATGGACTCAGCCAACTTCGCTGCCGATCTCGAGCGCGCCGAGCAGGAAGCCAAGCTCTTCGCCGAAGCTTATCGCGGCAAGATTGCGGAGATTGCGGCCAAGCCGGATGCGGGCGAGACGCTGGCCGTAGCGGTCAAAGGTTACGAGTCGCTGCAAGATTTGACTGGCCGCATCATGGCTTATGCGTCGCTGCTCTACGCCTCCGACACCAGCAATCCCGCGATCGCGAAGTTTTATGGCGACGCCCAGGAGCGCGTGACTGCGCTGGCCGGCGACGTCCTGTTTTTCGAGCTCGAGCTCAATCGCCTCGACGACTCCAAGTTGAACGGCGCGATGGCGGCGCAAGCTCTCGGTCATTATCGCCGTTGGCTCGAGGACATCCGCAAGGAGAAGCCGCACCAGCTTGCCGATGACCTCGAGCGATTGTTCCTCGACAAGTCGGTCAGCGCCGCCGCCGCATGGAACCGCTTGTTCGACGACACGATGGCAACGCTGCGGTTCGATTTCGAAGGCGAGAGCCTGACGCTTGAGCCGCTGCTCGGCAAGCTCATGGATCCGGACGCGAAGATCAGGGAAACGGCGGCCAACGCGCTCGCCGCGACGCTCAGCGCCAACCTGCGACTCTTTACGCTCATCACCAATACGCTGGCCAAGGACAAGGAGACCTCCGACCGCTGGCGCAAGTTCAAGGACGTCGCCGACTCTCGTCACCTCGCCAATCGCGTTGAGCCTGAGGTTGTCGAGGCGCTGGTCACCGCAGTCACAGACGGCTATCCGCGCCTGACCCATCGCTATTATGCGCTGAAGGCGCGATGGTTCGGCAAGGCGCAGCTCGACCATTGGGATCGCAACGCTCCGCTGCCGAACGCGCCGCGGCGCGTCTACAAGTGGGAGACCGCGCGCGACATGGTGCTTGGCGCTTATGGCGCGTTCTCGCCGCGCATGGCCGATATCGCGCGGCGGTTCTTCGACGAAGGCTGGATCGATGCGCCGGTGAGGCCCGGCAAGGCCCCAGGCGCGTTCGCGCACCCGACAACGCCGTCCGCCCATCCCTACATTCTGGTCAATTTCCTCGGCAAGGCGCGTGACGTGACGACGCTCGCGCACGAGCTCGGCCACGGCGTCCATCAGGTGCTCGCCGGCGTCAACGGCCCGCTTATGGCGCCGACGCCGCTCACGCTGGCCGAAACGGCTTCGGTGTTCGGCGAAATGCTGACCTTCCGCTCGATGCTGACCACGAATACGGACCTCACTGAGCGCAAGGCGATGCTGGCGTCGAAGGTCGAGGACATGCTCAACACGGTGGCGCGCCAGATTGCGTTCTACAAGTTTGAGCGCCTCGTTCACCTCGAGCGCCGCAAGGGCGAATTGACGACTGAACAAATCAGCCAGTTGTGGATGAACACGCAGTCCGAAAGCCTCGGCCCCGCGATTGCGCTCAGACCCGGCTATGAGACCTATTGGGCCTATATCGGGCATTTCATCCACTCGCCCTTCTATGTCTATGCGTATGCGTTCGGCGATTGCCTGGTGAACTCGCTATACGGGGTCTACGAGCGCTCAAGCGATGGCTTTGCCGAGCGGTATCTGGCGATGCTCGCAGCGGGCGGATCGAAATCCTATTCCGAGCTGCTTGCGCCATTCGGCCTCGACGCAAAGGATCCGGGCTTCTGGAAGATCGGCCTCTCGGTGATCGAGCGCATGATCGACGAACTGGAGACGATGGCGTGAGGGCTCGCGGGCTGTTTCACGCAGGCTGAGTTGAAAACGCACCGTGTCTTCGTCGAAGCGACGCGATAGCGGTGCAGACCGCGGCGCAACGACGATCTCCAGGCCGAACCAGTGGCAGACCGGGCGCGACCCTAGATCACAATGTCTGCGCCGCTGCGAATGACCTTTACCGTCTGGCTCGCTCCTGCTGCGGTCGGAAGCTCAAGCGTTCCCGGCGCGCCGCCCTGGGCGAAATGGTCAATATCCCGCAAGCGACCGAAATCGAGCCCTGTTTTTTTCTCGAGGTCGGCGATTTTGATTTGCGTCGCGGCGACGTCGAAGACGGCTTCGAAGCCGGGCAAACTCTGGATGTCTTCCTGTCCGAGGACAAAGCCGGTCGCGGCCGGTGTGTCGTCCTGACGGATCAGCACACACACCTTCCAGAATTGAAGGGGGCATCGAACGGAATAGTTCATGCGGTCGTTCTTGTAGACTGGATCGGTTGACGAAAAGAGTGGACCGGTGATCACCGTCATCCGGCGGCGTTCCTTCTTCGCGTGCCGTTCGAGAAGGAACTGCTCCAATCCCTGCCAGCGGTCCTTTCCCCGGTTGAACGGCGACGCCTGAAGGGAGCAATTGGTGAAGTGGAAAGTGTCGTTGTTGGCCGCGGTGGCGCTGTCGACGTCGTCGCCCCACGCGGTGTCCTCGCGACGGGTCAGATGGCCACGGTCGATGCCGTGCTCAAATGCGTCCTGCCCAAGCTGCTCGGTCTTCTGGATGCGCGTGTCCTGGTACCAGCGATCCCCTTGCCGCTTGCCAATCTGCGGACGATGGTCGCCGTCGACATTGGCGGCCGAGAACCGGGCGGTGCGACGGCGTTTGTTCATGTAGACGCTGTAATGGTAGTAGGCGAGTTCGAAAGGGTCGCCGTTCTTGCGGGCGTCGGGCTGGACCGTCGCGGTGTCCTGCTCCATAGCACTGTTGATGGTCGGCAGAGGCACGTTCAAGCTGTCCAGAAAGTTCGGATCGTAGCCCGGCCGATCGCTATAGTCCTGATTGACGACGACCGCCTCTTCGGCCTCGACCCCGGCCGGCGCCGTCTGATCCGCCACGGCGCCGACGCTGCGCACAATCGGACCCGGCCGCGAGGGCGTTCCCACTGAGACGGTGACTCGCAGCGGGACGATCCATGTCGTCTCCCCGTCATCTGCCGCTGTGGTCTGTGGAGACTGCAAGGGAACTGATGGAGCCGATGGAGCTGATGCTTGCGGCGTCGGGCGCGATTGAGCGGGCGCGCCTGTTGCCTCCGCGCCAAGAGATCGCCAAGCCGGATCGAAGTCGCTGGTCGCCGCGACTGTCCCGTCAAAGTTCAGCTTTGACGCAACACGCGAGTCCCGCGCAAGCTCGTACATCGGCACGGCATAGTTCGCCTTCAGATACTCGCCGGCGAAATGCAGCGCCACGACCTCCCCCGAATCAACATCGATGATCGCAGAGCCCGAATTGCCGCCGAGCGTTGAGGCGTCATGGGTCATCGCGTTGACCTCGTTCTCGAAGCTCTGGACCTTGGCGCGAGCGCGCACGACTCCGGGTTGCAGCCGCTTCACGTAATAGACCCCGCCGAAAATCTTATCCTGGAGCGCGACGTCGTTTCGAGGGTCGGGCGCAGGGTAACCGACCGCGACAATATTGTGGTTGACGAGCTGCTCCGGCGAACGCACCGCCAAGTGGAGCATCTTGTCGGTCGGCAATCCGTCCACCTGCAGCAGGGCCATGTCCCAGTAAGGATGGATCATCTCAACGCCGCGCACGGTGAGATACGCCGTATGGTCGTCCCCTGGCGTATCCACCTGGCGCTTGAAGTCGATGGCGGCGTCGCCGCCGCGGTATTGGATTGTGAGTCCGAGTCCGCGCGAGAATTCCTGCGCGACATGGCGGTTGGTCGCGATCAGGCCCTTGCCAACCACGAAGCCGGTTCCCGCGTAGGGAACAAGCGTGGAAGTCGGCAACTCGATCCTTCCAATCAGCGGGAACAAGCCCGAAAGGCGCGTCTTGACTTCGGGAGTGTTTAGGCTGCTCCACGACTCGCCAACATCGTCGTAGGAATTGCCACGAACGAAGACGACGGGCCGGTTTTCCTTCATCACGATCGCCTCGAGGCCGAACATCTCGTTCGGTGTGATATCCTGATGGCGATTGTCCGCGAGCTTTTCGAGGCCGGACTGGACGTTCGTGCTTTCGGGGCTAACGCTCTCGAGCCCACCGGACGCTCTGCCGCTTGCTGGAGCGATTGACTCGAGACCCTGCCGTCCAGCGATTTGCGACAACATGTCTTTTAGACGCTTGGCCTTCTCAAGCTTGTCCATGATGAAACTTCCTTTCCTTAATATCGCTTTCGAAATATCGACTTCGTTCGCGCGACTGGCGGCGCCGCTCGAAAGGACAAGCCCCGCGCGCCCCAGGGCGCGGGGTTTGTTTCAATGCCGGTCCATATTCCCTTGCGCAATTGCGCCTTTGATGGAGGCGAGTGAAATCCCCTCGTTGGCGGAATAGCTGCCGGCTTTCCCATTCAGCCTTGGCAGCCCGTCCTTGCTGCCCTTGTGGTGGAGCGCGATAACCTCCCAACCATTCGCGCCGAACACCGGACTTCCGGAGCTTCCCGGCTCCGTAGGCGTTCGGTAATGGACGCGCGATACGCCCGGAATTTGCTGCGAGCCGCCGGGCGGCCCCTCATGATCAAGAAGCTCATTATCCTGAAACGAGAAAGCCAGGTCCTGCCCGCCGGGATACCCGATGACGTAAATCTTCGCGTTGTTCTGAACCGGTGGCAAAGCCGGCGCCAGGGGAAGCGGGGCCTCGCCAACGGTTGCGCCTTGAAGCTGCAAGACGCTCGCATCGTGGCGCGCCACCGGCGACGACGAAAGGATCGTCTTCACCGGCCACGCTTGGGCGGCGTCGGCAGCCTCAAAGACCACCTCAGCCGATTCAGGAGTGAGCGCGCCAACCGCCCCTTCGTTATTCACGACATGGAAGTTGGTCAGAACGACGAGTTCGTCGGATGGTTGCAACCCTAGGGTGCCAGCCGTCAGCAGGAACCCACTGCCGAAGCGTTGGCCGAGTCTCTGGCGAACCGCGCAGACCGATAAGGCGCGCTCAAGACCGGTTCTCCACCACTTATATGTCTCAGTTCCTTCCGCGCCGAGAATAGCCTGGAGCTGCCCAGGCGTCGGCGGCCGCTGAGCGCGCCATTGACGAACCTCCTCGGCTGTGGCGCTGATCTGCCCGCCCTTCAGCTGCAGAAGCCGCGCGCGCAGGGTCGCAACGAGACCCCGCCCGCGCTCGTCCAGCGTCTCGATATCCCACACTTGCGTGAATTGCCGCAGCGTGCTCTCGATTTGAAAGGGCTGGACCTTGTCCGAGGCTGCATAAGCGCTGACGTTCCGCTCCACAGCATCCCAGTCCCCAAGACCGAGGGACGCTTCGGCGAGCGTAGGTAGATACCAATCCGGATCGCGTTTCTCCTCCGGCATTGTCGCAAGCTCAGCCACGAGGCTCTTCGCGACACTCTTGAGAGAGAGGTCGGGAGCAATCTGCAAGCCCAGACGCCGCGCACGGCTGAGGAGCGCTACCAGATTGACGCCATGCCAAGTGTTTCTCGACGGTGACTGCTCGAAAGGAACGCGATAGGCGGCGACCGCCTGCCCGAGGGCCGCGTGCGCCGATGAATCCGCCTTGTCGCCCGCATCAAAAAAGATCTGCTTGTTGGCGCGGCCGATCAGACCCATCGCTTCCGCGAATTCCGGGTCGTCCTTGGGCAATCGCTGGGCAAGCGGGGTCAGCAGATCGATCGCAGCCGTCGCTTTCCCAGTGTTGATAAGATATTGCCCGTAAAGTCGGCGGTTTCGTGGGTCTTTCGGGTCGCGCCGGCTGACGGCCTCGGCCAGCTTTCCCATCTCTTCGTAGAGGAGGGCGTTTCGAAGCGCGCTTCAACCAAGTCCTTGGCGTTCGCCAAGTCTTCGTCCTCGCAAATTCCGGCCAAGCATTTGAGCGCCATTTGCGCCTTGGCGCGCAATTCCTCTTGCGTCAATTTATTCATGGGCCCCGCCTTGCGGCCTCGTTGCGCCAAGCGCATTGACGGACGCCGCAGTTAATCCATTGACCGCAATTCGAATTTCAAAAACTTAAGATACAAAAAACGACCGTGCTGGAGCGCGTTGAATAAGCCTATCTCCGTAAACCCAGTTGCCCCTCGTCGTCAACTTTGCCCCACAAAACGAGGCAATCGGCGCCGCTACAGGAGTGCCGTTCTGCGCCGTCAATAACGAGCTTATTTCTGCGGCGGCTGCCGCCCTCAGCAAGGCCTCGCGGTATATGGTTTTTTGTCAAAGCGGACCAAGCAAAGAGCTCAGCGGCCGCGGCGCGGACCTTGGTGGTAAAAATCGCAGGATTTGTCGGACTGGCTTGTAAGAAGACCGTCTCGGACATGGCGTTGAGGTCTTGAGACGATGGCTAAGCAGCAGACACAAGCAGCGTATCAGGCCCGGCTCGATCGGGTCGTCGATCACATCTACGCGCATATCGATGACGATATTCGTCCCGAAGGGCTTGCCGAGATCGCCTGCCTCTCGCCCTATCACTGGCATCGCATTTACGTCGCCATGCGCGGTAGGGACGATTGCTGAGCGCGCAGGCTACAGCGGCGCCGATCCCTTCGCGCGCGCCTTTCGTGAGGCCTATGGCAAGACCCCGGCCGACTATCGCGCGACGGGCAGCCATGCAGCGTTCAAAGCCGCGACCGAAGCAGAGAACCACACGGGATTTCCCGTCGCGATCGAGACGCTGCCCGCGACGCGCTGCGCGAGCGTCGCGCATAGGGGCGCCTCTTTGCAGATCGACCAGGCGATGGGCCGCCTGTTCACGGCGCTCGCGGCGCAGAAAATCATGGCGCCGGATCAGGCGATGCGAGCCCTGTTCTTCGATGACCCCGATCTCGTATCGGTCGAAGCGTTGCGCTCACGCGCGTGCTCCCCAGTGGCGGAGGGCCTACCTCTCGCTCCGCCGCTGGAAGAGACGGTCTTACGCGGAGGTCTCTATGCGCGATTGCGCTATCGTGGACCCTATGCGGACATGAAGGGCGCCTATCGCTGGCTGCTCGGCGTATGGCTGCCGCAATCCGGCCACGAGCCCGATGACGACCCGATCTTCGAAGCCTATCTCAACAACCCGCAGCACGTTGCGCCTGCGGAACTTATGACCGATATCCATTTGCCGCTGAAGGCGCCATGACAGATCGGCGATCGCCTCCGATGCAGGCCGATGTGGTGGCGGCTTTCGCCGCGTTCCCTGAGCGCGTTCGGGCGCGACTTTTGGAGGCGCGGGATCTCATCTTTGAGACGGCCGCCGACATTGAGAGCGTCGGTCCGCTGACAGAAACGCTGAAGTGGGGCGAGCCCGCCTATCTGACGGAGGCCACTCGCAGCGGAAGCACCATTCGGCTGGGCTGGTTTCGGTCCTCGGAGCGCGAGTGCGCAGTGCTCTTCAACTGCCGCACAACGCTCGTGGACGACTTCCGCAGCCAGTTTCCCGGCGTGTTCGCCTATGAGAAGAACCGCGCGATTCTTCTGAACGCACGCGAAGTGCTGCCAAAGGCGCCGCTATCAGCTTGTCTCGGAATGGCGCTCACTTACCACCGGCGGCGTTAGCGACTCGGTCTTTTTGCCGAATGTTCCGGGTGCACGCCGCTGAAATTGATCGGCGCCTCGCCTATATTTCATCCTTGCTGACGCTTCTCTGCGGGAATTTGGTTTGGATCAGGACAACGAAGCCAATCGGCTGAGCGCGCGCGCGACTCGCTACGCGCGACTCGGCGTCAACGCCGGCGCGCTCGCCGCGCGGGTCGGCGTCAATCGGCTGCGCGGGGGCGGGCGCGAGACGGACGCCAAGGCGCTCGCTTCCGCCTTGGGCTCGATGAAGGGCCCGCTGATGAAGGTGGCGCAGATGCTGACCACCATTCCTGACGCCGTGCCGGCTGATTTTGCCGCAGAGCTCACGAAGCTCCAGTCACAGGCGCCGCCAATGGGCGCCTCGTTCGTGCGCCGGCGCATGCGGGCCGAGCTGGGCCCGGACTGGCGCGAGCGCTTCGCTGAATTCGATTTGAAGCCCGCGGCCGCCGCGTCACTAGGTCAGGTGCACCGAGCGGTAAGCTTGAGCGGCGAGCGGCTCGCCTGCAAGCTGCAATATCCGGATATGGCGTCTGCGGTTGAGACTGATCTCTCCAATCTCGACCTTTTGTTCTCGCTCCATCGGCGCGCCAGCGCCGCGATCGACACCCGCGAGATGGCGCGCGAGATCCGGGAGCGGGTGCGCGAAGAGCTCGACTACCAGCGAGAGGCCAAGATCGCCCGGCTCTATCGCGTGATGCTCGCCGACCGGCCGTTCGTCCGCGTGCCACGAGTTGACGAGAGCCTGTCGACGCGGCGATTGCTCTCGATGGAATGGCTCGACGGTGAGCCGCTCACCGCCTTCGAGACCGCGTCGCAGGAAGCGCGCGACGCCATCGCCGTCGGCTTGTTTGACGCGTGGTGGCGCCCGTTCCTTCGCTACGGCGTCATTCACGGCGATCCGCATCTCGGCAACTACACGGTCGCGGCCTCGCCTGAGGGCGGCGAGCGTCGGATCGATGGCGTCAATCTGTTCGACTACGGATGCGTGCGCATTTTTCCTCCGCGGTTCGTGCACGGCGTGGTCGAGCTCTATCGAGCCCTGGAGGCGAACGATAAGGCGCGAATCGCGCACGCCTTCGCGATGTGGGGCTTCACGAGACTCACGCCCGGCGTGACCGAGGCGATGACCATGTGGGCGCGTTTCATGTGCGGGCCGATTCTCGACGATCGCGTGCGCACGGCCGCCGATGGCGTCAAGCCATCGGAATACGGGCGACGCGAGATCGGCCAGGTGATGCGGGCCTTGAGGGCCGAGGGCGGTGGCTTGCCAGTGCCGCGCGAATTCGTGTTTCTGGAGCGGGCGACGATCGGCCTCGGCAGCGCGTTCCTGCGCCTTGGGGCGCGGCTCAACTTTCATCGCATCTATGAGGATGCGATCGCCGGCTTCGACGTTGAGGCGCTCGCTCGCCGGCAGGCTGGGGCGCTCGAGGCGGTGGGGCTCGGCGCGGCTGGCGCGCCGGCTGAACGCAGAGCCTCCGCGTAGCCGGCTCGACGAACCGGAATTGCGATGCTACCGGCGTCGAGCCGCTTCACCGGGCCGAGGGAGGACAAGGATGCGCCGGACACAGGTCGCAATCATCGGCGGCGGCCCGGCTGGTCTGCTCCTGTCCCATCTGCTGCATCGACACGGAATCGACAGTGTCGTCATCGAGCGGCAGACGAAAGCGTATGTGCTGAAACGCATCCGCGCCGGGGTGCTCGAATTCGGTTCCGTTCAGGTTTTGCGCGATTCGGGCGCCGGCGAACGCATGGATCGCGAAGGTCATGCCCACGACGGCAGCTGGATCATCTGGCAGGATCGCGATCCGTTTCTTATCGACACCAAGACGCACACGGGCAAGCCGATGTGGTCACACGGGCAGACCGCGATCACCGAGGAACTGTATCGGATCCGGGAACGCGACGGCGGACGGATCGTTGAAGAAGCGGAGAATGTCCAACTCCACGATCTGACCACCCCCGCGCCTAAGGTGACTTACGAAAGGGGCGGCGCAGCCGTGACGCTCGAATGCGACTTCATCGCCGGCTGCGACGGGTTCCACGGCGTGTCGCGCCAGAGCATTCCAAAGTCCGTGCTCAGAATCTTCGAGCGCGCCTATCCGTTCGGCTGGCTCGGAATCATGTCGGAGACGCCGCCGGTCGGGGATGTCATTTACGCCCGGCACGAGCGGGGCTTCGCGCTCGCCTCGCTGCGCAATCCCGTGCTGAGCCGCTATTACATCCAGTGCAGCCTCGACACGCGGATCGAGGACTGGCCGGACGACAAGTTCTGGGACGAGTTGAAACGGCGGTTTCCGGACGATATCGGGGCCAAGATCGTGACCGGGCCGTCGATCGAAAAGTCAATTGCGCCGCTGCGCAGCTTCGTCGCCGAGCCGATGCGCTACGGACGGCTGTTTCTCGCTGGCGACGCCGCGCATATCGTGCCCCCAACCGGGGCGAAAGGCCTCAACCTCGCGATCTCCGACGTCTTCTACCTCCAGCGCGCGTTCGCGGCGCATTTTTTAAAGGGCGACGACCGCTATCTCGAGAACTATTCGGATATGGCGCTGAGACGCGTCTGGGCGTCCGAGCGCTTCTCGTGGTGGCTGACCAAGTTGCTGCATGTCTTTCCCGACGACGACGCCTTCGAGACCAGGGTCAAGCTCAGCGAATTCGACCATCTGCTGCGATCGAATCATGCGGCGGCTATGGTCGCCGAACAATATGCGGGACTGCCGTTCGAGAGCTGAGCGCCGCGAGCCGCAGCATCATTTCGCCGTAAGGCCGATAATGAAGAGCACGGACGCCACTATCGACGCGATCAGTCGAACGTGATTCCAGAACGTCCAATCCCGGACGTATCGCCCCCATAGGGACGCGCCCTCCCCGCTCGACGGATCGACGGCGGCGAGCGCATCGTTGAGGGGCACGTTGAAGATGAGCGTCACCCCAAGCATGCCGATGACGTAGATCACGCCGCCGGCGAGCACGGCCATCGATCCTGGGCCGCCCCAACGGAAAAGAGCGAGCCCCGCGAGGATCGCCGCCGCCAGCGTCGTGCCGAAGAACAGAGGCATGAACACGGATTTCACGATGTCGATGTTGATCGCGTTCATCGCAGCAATGCCCGTGGCCGGCGCGATGCGCGCGAAAGACGTCATGATGAAGGTAGAGAAAGCGAAATAGACGCCCGCGATCAATCCGCAACCGACCGCGGAAAACCAGAGGAGGCCAGTCATCAGGAGCTGCGCCATGGTTCGAACTCCATAAGCCGGAGCTAATGATGATGGCGCGAGATCCTCCGGCATAAAATCTCCGCACCTACCCAAATACGATAATTTCTCGCATTTGCTGAATGCGATAAACTCTCTTATTAGACGCGTCAAGAGGATTTACGAGCTGTTGATCGTGGCGCGAAGGTCAAAGCACGAGGAATCGGGCGCCGAAGGCCGAGGGGTCACCCGGCTTGTTCCGACTCAAAAGCGAAGCCGGGAGCGCTTCGAACGCATCCTGACCTGCGCCGTCGAGGTGATGGCGGAGAAGGGCAGCGAAGACTTCCGGATGAGCGACATTGTCGAACGGACCGGGATCGCGTTCGGGTCGCTCTATCAGTACTTCCCCGACAAGTCGGCGATCATCGGGACGCTAGCCGAGCGCTACAACGCGATCGGGCGAGACTGCGTCCGAAAAGAACTGACTGGCTTGCGGGATATTGCCGATCTGCACGACACGCTTTGGCGTATGACGGCGGCGTATTATCAGTTTTTTGTCGATGAACCGGCTGTGCGCGACGTTTGGCGGGCGACGCAAGTCGACCGGGCGCTTCAGGAACTCGACAAGGAGGATGGCGTCTTTCTCACGCGGCTGCTCTTCGACGCCTTGCGGCCACTCGCGCCGTCCGTTCCGGAACAGTCGCTGGCGGATTTTTGCCAGGTCGTGATGGTGCTCGTAGCCGCCGCCGTCCGCCACGCAATCACCTTGCCGCCGAAAGAGGGGCGACGATTGCTCAGCGTGTTCAGAGAGCTGCTGCCGCACAATCTTGACGCCGCTGTGCGGCCCGTTGAGACCGAGGGGCGCGCGGTTGCGGGAAGACGTCTCAACTCCGCGCGTCGCGCGCCCAAGAACCCGATCTAATCTTTTATCCGGGCCAGGGCCGGCACCTTCGCGACAGCGTCTTACCTCCGGAAAGCGAACTAGAGGCGCGAAAGAATCGGCAGCCTCGGGCCTCGGGCTAAAGTTGGTCAATCCGTCGGGCGACGTCGTGATTGCGGTCGGGAACGCTTTATCGCCAAGCGCCGTTTGACTTGAAGGCGCCTCGATTCGAGGATCGGGGGCAGATGTCAAAATGAACACGAGGAAGGCGATGCCGCAGCCATTCACATTGCGCGTCCCGGATAGCGATATTGCGGACTTACGCGAGCGTCTCGCGCGCACCCGTTTTCCCGATTCAGCGCCGGGCGAGCCGTGGCTGTATGGGACCGACGTCGACTATCTTCGCGGTCTTGTCGACTATTGGCGTACGTCCTTCGACTGGCGCGCGCAGGAGGCGCGCCTCAACGCCTTCCCGCAATTCAAGGTGACGCGACCGGATGCCGACCTGCACTTTCTGCATGTCCCGGGAAAGGGGCCCAATCCGACTCCGCTCTTGTTGATGCACGGCTGGCCGGGATCCGTGTTCGAATTCATGGACTTCATTCCCCGCCTCACCGATCCGGCGAGCTTCGGCGGCGATCCGGCGGACGCCTTCACGGTCGTCGCGCCGTCGCTGCCAGGCTACGGCCTCTCGTTCCGGCCGGGGCAGAAGCGGTTCGGCGTCGAGGAGATGGCGGACTGTTTCGCGGAACTCATGACCGACACGCTCGGCTACAAGCGCTTCGCGGTGCAAGGCGGCGACTGGGGCGGCATCACCGCCGCGCGCATGGGCTACGCGCACGCGGACAAATTGATCGGCATTCATGTCAATTTTCTAGCCGTCCGCCGCGAGCCGGACAGGATCAAGAATCCGACTCCCGAACAGCAAGTTTTTCTCGATCAGCTCAACCATTGGCTCAAGGAGGACGCAGCCTATGGGTCGATTCAAGGCACCCGCCCGCAAACGTTGAGCTTTGGCCTGACCGATTCCCCAGCCGGTCTTGCAGCGTGGATCGTCGAGAAATCCCGCGCCTGGTCCGATTGCGGCGGCGATGTCGAGAGCGTCTTTACCCGCGATCAGATGCTGGCCAACATCAGCTTCTATTGGTTCACCGGCGCGATCGGCTCGTCGTTCTACCCCTATTACTTCCGTTTCCATCGGCCGTGGATGATTCCGGATGGCGCCGCGGTCACGGCGCCGACGGCTTACGCCGAATTTCCGCGCGAGATGCTGCATCCCCCGCGCTCGCTGGCGGAGCCGATGTTCACGAACATTCGCCGCTGGACGGTCATGAAGAAGGGTGGCCATTTCGCCGCGATGGAGCAGTCTGAGGCCCTCGCGGAGGACGTGCGCGCCTTCTATCGCTCGCTGCGGTGAATCTGTCGGCGCATGAACAGCGATTGGAGATTGAGGCGCGCAGCCACAACGGACGCAGAGCTCATCGCCGCAATCTTCGCCTCGTCCCGACGCGCGGCGATGCCGTACCTTTCTGTCTTGCACGCAGAGTCCGAGGTCCTTCAATGGATCAAGGACGTTGTCCTACGAAGCAGCCTTGTCATGCTCGCCGTTGCCGACGATCGTCGGACGGGCGGGTTCGCCTCCGTTCAGAGCGGCGTTCTCGAGCACCTTTACGTCTCGCCGCTGCTGCAGGGCCGCGGATTGGGAACGTTCTTGCTCGCCACGGCTAAGGAAGAAAGCCCGCGCGGTCTACGCTTGCATGTCTTCCAACGAAATCTATCCGCTCGTCAGTTCTACGAGCGACGCGGATTTAAGTTGGTTGAACTTCGCGATGGGTCGTCAAATGAAGAAGGCGAGCCTGACGCTGTCTATGAGTGGATAGGCTCTGGGCCGCCCGCGTGAGCGAACCCATGAAGGTTTGACCGCCAAATAAATCAGGTCGCAGTGCGCACATGCAAACCGCCTCGCTCGGCGAGGAGCCTTGCGATATGCGCGCGCAATTCGGCGACTCCGTCGCCGGTCCGCGACGATGTCAAGATCACCTCCGGATAGGCGGCGACGTGCTTGCGCAAGCCTTCGAGCGTCGCTGCGATCCGCGCGCTTCGTTCGGCCGCCTTCACTTCGTCGCCCTTGGTCAGCACGGCCACGTAGGAGACGGCGGCCGAGTCGAGCGCGCGCATCGTCTCATGATCGCTCTCTTTGAGGCCATGTCGGCCATCGATAAGCACGAACACGCGCAAAAGAGAGGGACGGCCGCGCAGATAGTCGCGCGCGAGTTCACCCCAGGATTCTGACTTCGACTTTTCGACCGCTGCGTAGCCGTAGCCGGGCATATCAACGAGACGCGCCTTGCCGTTGAGATCGAAGAAAATGAGCTCCTGCGTGCGGCCGGGCGTGCGCGACGTGCGCGCGAGCGCGCCGCGGCCGGTCAGCGCATTGACGAGCGAAGACTTGCCGACATTCGATCGACCCGCGAAGGCGATCTCAGGCGGCCCCACCGGCGGCAAGCCATCGGAGCGCGCGGCGGCGAAGATGAATTCGCACGGGCCCGCGAACAGTTTGCGCCCGGCCTCGGTCCAGTCGTCGGGCGCAACCGTCGCTTCGCTCATACGCTCGGCGTCTTGGCGGGGCTCGCCTTCTTGGGGAACAGCTTGAAGAGGTTGTCCCAGAGCTCGACCTTCACGCCCGCCTTGCTCATGATGTAATACTGTTGGAGCACCGTCAGCGTGTTGTTCCAGGTCCAGTAGATGACCAGGCCAGCCGGAAACGTGCCGAGCATGAAGGTGAAGATCACCGGCATCCAGGAGAACATCTGCTTTTGAACCGGATCGGTCGGCTCCGGATTCATCTTCATCTGGAAGAACATCGACACGCCCATGACGAGCGGCCAAATGCCGAGCGCGAGGAAATGGCCGAATACCGGCAGCGCGGTCGGCTCCCACGGAATCAAGCCAAACAGGGTGAATATGTTGGTCGGATCGGGTGCGCTGAGATCCCTGATCCAGCCGAAGAACGGCGCATGCCGCATCTCGATGGTGATGAAGATAACCTTGTAGAGCGCGAAGAACACCGGAATCTGGATCACCATCGGTAGGCAGCCGGCGACCGGGTTGACGCCCTCGCGCTTGAACAGCTCCATCTGCTCTTGCTGCTGCTTGACGCGATCGTCGGGATAAAGGTCCTTCAGGGCCGCGATCTGCGGCTGGATCTTCTTCATCTTCGCCATCGAATTGTAGGAGCGATTGGCGAGCGGGAAGAAGGCGAGCTTGACCATGACCGTGACGATCAGGATCGCGACGCCGAAGTTGCCGACCAGGTGGTAGATTGCATCGATCAGGAGGAACAGCGGTTTGGTGATGAAATAGAACCAGCCCCAGTCGATCATCAGATCGAACTTCTTGATGCCGAGCTTGGAGGCGTAATTGTCGATCGTCGACACCTCCTTGGCGCCGGCGAAGACGCGGGTCGTCGTCTCGACCGTGGCGCCCGGCGCGACCGATTGCTCCTTGCCAAGGAAATCGGCCTGATAGTCGACCGGCTGAACCGTCCCGCTGGCCGAGAAGCGCGCCTCGATCGGCGCCGTCTGCGCCGGCATAACCGCTGAGCCCCAATATTTGTCGGTGAAGCCGAGCCAGCCGCCGTCGCCCTTGAAGGAATTGACCTTGCCGGCCGCCTTCTCGATGTTCGCGTATGTGACTTCCTGCACGCCGCCGTCGCCGATCACGCCGACGAAGCCCTCGTGCAGCACGGAATAGCCGCCGACAGTGGGTCTGCCATGGCGCAAGACGAGCGCGTAGGGCTGCACGGTCGCCGGCGCGCTGCCGGAGTTCGCGACCGAGTCCACGATCGTGAACATGTATTTGTCGTCGACCGCAACGACGCGCTTGAAGACGAGCCCCGCGCCATTGTCCCAGGTCAGCGTCACCGGTTGCGTCGGGGTCAGCGTCTGTCGATCGGGGGTCCACACCGCGTCGAAACCAGGAGTCTTTGCTCCTGCCGGGCTTACAAATCCGGTTTCGGCCCAATAGGGGTCAGGCGCGCCGGGCGGCGAGAACAGTCTGACATTCGGGCTCTTGGGGTCGACGGTCTCGCGATAATCCTTGAGGATGATATCGTCGATCTTGCCGCCCTTGAGGTCGATCGAGCCGCCAACGCTCGGCGTATCGATGACCACGCGGGGGCTCACCGCCAGCGCTGCGCTAACCGTCTGGGGCGCCGTCGCAGCCGGAGCGCCCGGCGGCGTGGCGACGGCCGGCGCGCCGGGCGGCAAAGCCGTCGGGGCGCCGGTTGGCTGGGCTTCGTTTGGCGGCGCGGTATTGGCCTGATTGGCCTCCATCTGCGCCTGGTGCTCGCGCTGATACAGAGGACCGGCGTAGAAATATTGCCAGGCGGCCATGACCAGGACCGACAGCGCGATCGCGAGAAACAGGTTTCGCGTGTCCTCGGATTTCATGTTCGCGCGTCTCTGTCCTTAGCCGTCCGTTTGGCCGGTCTGCGTCCGCGACCATCCGCCTCCCCGCGCCGGGCAGCGCGAAAGGCAGTGCGGACATCATCGACGAGCGCAACGAAACGGCGGCCCAGCGCCTCGCGCCGGGCCATCAGCACGTAGTCGTGATCTCGCTCCGCCTCAAGAGGCGCGGCCGCGCGCAGGGCCTCTTTCAGCCGTCTACGGACGCGATTGCGCTCGACTGCGCCGCCCACGCCTTTGGTGACTGTCAGTCCCACGCGCGCCCCAGGGACGGCTTCTTTTCCCGTTTCCTCGCGGCGGCGGGATTGCAGCGTGAAAGTCTCGACCGATGCGCGGCGCCCGCGTGACACCCGCTGAAATTCAGCCCGCTTGGTCAGGCGGCCAAAAAGTTGGCCGGCGCGGCCGGACCCGCCATCCTCATGCAAGGCGTCAAAGCTCCCTTCCGCGCCATCTTCATCGATACGCGAATGGCCGGACGACGGCCGAAGGCGAACGCAAGCCGATCAGGCGGAGAGCTTCTTGCGGCCGCGGGCGCGGCGCGCTGCAAGCACCTTGCGGCCGCCGACTGTCGCCGAGCGGGAGCGAAAGCCGTGACGGCGCTTGCGCACGAGCTTGCTGGGTTGATAAGTCCGCTTCACGGTCTAGTCTCCGAATTCCAATCGTCGGCGGAAAAAATCGAGCGCCGCTCGACCTTAAACGCGCAAACGCCGACTCGGCCGCTACGGCGGATTCAACCAAGCGGCGAGCCGAAAAAACGAACGCGGCGCTTGAGGCGCCGCTGCAAGGCCGGGCTTATGCCGCGCCGGCGCGAGCAAGTCAATCGTGGCTTCTACGGAAGCCTACTGAATCCGATGCTCGCAGTCATGGCGCCCGGAATCGAGGCAGTTCTGCATTTTGCGCTGGTGGTCGATGGTATTGAAGGCCCAGTAACCAAGCGCGACAAGGACCACGACGGCGATGATGGCGGCGATATTGCCGCGCCGGACCGAATGCGGCTCGTCGTCCTCCTCGCCGGACGAGGATTGGCTCATGCGGAGCGGCTCGAGGCCAGGTGCTCGACATCCCCGAGCGCCGCGATCGCCTTGGCGACAATGCCCTTCGCGTCGAGCCCGGCGGCGGCGTACATGCGCTCAGGCTTGTCGTGATCCTGGAATCTGTCCGGCAGCGTCATTGTGCGCACCTTGAGCCCGTGCTCGAGCGCGCCGGCGTCGCTCAGCAAGGTCAGCACATGCGCGCCGAAACCGCCCGCCGCCCCTTCCTCGATCGTGATGAGAAGCTTGTGCGTCGCCGCGAGCCTGAGAATGAGTTCGCGATCGAGGGGCTTGGCGAAGCGCGCGTCGGCGACCGTGGTCGATAGGCCCCGCGCCGCGAGCTCTTCCGCCGCCTTCAAGGCTTCGCCAAGCCGCGTGCCAAGCGACAGGATTGCAATCCGCGAGCCCTCGCGCACGACCCTGCCCTTGCCGATCGGCAAGACCTCTCCCTGCTTCGGCAGGTCGACGCCGACGCCTTCGCCGCGCGGATAGCGCAAGGCGATCGGACCGGAATCATGGGCTGCGGCGGTTGCGACCATATGGACGAGCTCGGCCTCGTCGGAAGCCGCCATCACCGTCATATTCGGCAGGCAGGCGAGATAGGCGATGTCGAACGCGCCCGCATGCGTCGCGCCGTCGGCGCCGACCAGCCCAGCGCGATCGAGGGCAAAGCGGACCGGCAGGTTCTGAATCGCCACATCGTGCACGAGCTGGTCGTAGCCGCGCTGCAGGAAGGTCGAATAGATGGCGCAGAAGGGCCTGTAGCCTTCCGCCGCCAAGCCGGCGGCGAACGTCACCGCGTGCTGCTCAGCGATGCCGACATCGAAGACCCGATCGGGGAAAACCGCTTTCATTCGGTCCAGTCCCGTTCCGTCCGGCATGGCGGCGGTGATGCCAACAACTTTGGCGTCGCGACGCGCCTCCTCGACCAACGCGTTAGCGAAAACACGGGTATAGGCGGGCGCGTTGGTCTTGGGCTTCGACTGTGTGCCCGTGATCACGTCAAACGCGGAAACGCCGTGGTACTTGTCATCGGCCGCCTCCGCCGGAGGATAGCCCTTGCCCTTCTTGGTCACCACGTGCACGAGCACCGGTCCGTCCTGCACGTCGCGGACGTTCTTCAGAATTGGCAAAAGATGGTCGAGATTGTGGCCGTCGATAGGCCCGACGTAATAGAAACCGAGCTCCTCGAACAGGGTGCCGCCAGTCCAGAAGTTGCGGCCGTACTCCTCAGTCAGTCGAGCCTTGTCATACAAAAACTTCGGAAGCCGGCGCGCGAGTTGCCTGGCTGCGCCGCGCAGTGAGCGATAGGCGCGGCCCGAAACGAGGCGGGCGAGATAAGCGGACATCGCACCGGTCGGCGGCGCGATCGACATGTCGTTGTCGTTGAGGATGACGATGAGTCGCGAGCCCAGAGCGCCGGCGTTGTTCATCGCCTCGTAGGCCATTCCCGCTGACATCGCGCCGTCGCCGATGACCGCGACCACATGGTTGGCGCCGTTGGACAAATCGCGGGCCACCGCCATGCCAAGGCTGGCCGAGATCGACGTCGATGAATGGGCGGCTCCGAACGGGTCGTATTCGCTTTCCGAGCGCTTGGTGAAACCGCTCAAGCCTCCGCCCTGCCGTAGCGTTCGGATCCGCTCGCGCCGACCCGTCAGGATCTTGTGCGGGTAGGCCTGGTGGCCGACGTCCCAGATGACGCGGTCGGTCGGCGTGTTGAAAACATAGTGCAGCGCGACCGTCAGTTCGACCACGCCAAGCCCGGCCCCGAGGTGACCGCCCGTCACCGAGACCGCGCTGATCGTTTCGGCGCGCAATTCATCGGCGATCTGAGCGAGATCGCTCTCTCTCAGCTTACGCAGATCGGCGGGCGAGACGATTTGATCCAGAAGCGGCGTTGAAGGCTTGCTCAATCTTTTCCCCAGGCGGTGCTTACTGGTCGCCGCATAACGGTGACCCCACACGTACACCAAGTCTCACCTTCACCGCAATTACGCGCTTTCGCCATTATGGCGCCGTAAAGTAGACCCGATTTGACTTGGGTTAACACGGTCGTGAAACGCGCAATGGCTGCGGAGCGTTCCGCTGTAACGGAATTGCTATCCGGGCCTGGCGCCCGACGGCGCCTACGCCTTCACCCGCCTTGCCGTGTCGTTGCTGATCGCGACTCTGATTGGGGCGGCTCGAGTCGCCCATCACCGCCGCCATCGGCGACCGGCGCCCGCATGTTCGAATCGAATGGGCGCGCCCGCCCTAGCGCGACAACGCCAATGAGCAGAAAAAAACCGACGCCAAGCCAGACATAGCCGTGACCGAGGAAAGTCCGCTTGAGCGCCTCCACCCCATTCGACGGAGCATCTCGCGAGAGAAGCTGCGGAGGCAGGGCCGCGCGAATTTCTGGCGCGGCGAGCAAGTCGCGCAACCGGGTCGCTTCGAAGTAGGGGATGTCGGACAGCGGAGCCCCAGCCAAATAGGACGCGTCGCCAGTGGCGAGGTAGAAACGCAAATTTCCCTCTTGGACCTCCGCGGTTTGGCGCCGCCATTCCACCGAGCCGGGCAGTGGGTGGGCGGGACGGACCAGCGACGCCGCGACGATGAAGAGCCATGCCGCGAGGGCCACGGACCACCAAATCTTGCGGTTGCCACTGCTCCCATACGATTCCACGAGCCAAAAGAAGCTTGTCATGTTGACCGCTAAGCCGATCAACAAACTATCCAGGTAGCGGATCTCGACCGGGATCAACGCGCGCCCGGCCGCGAGCGCAACGAATTGGGTTAAGATCCATCCGAACGCTGCGACATTGAACCAACGGGCATCGCTTAAAGCGGGGCGATCGGCAAATGTGCGCAGGCAGAACAACACCGACGGGGCCGCCATGAACGCACCCAAATTGGGAGGCGCGGGCCAACTCGCCAATTCGAAGACGGCTGAGAGGAACTGTTTCAACGAATGCGCCCGGTAAACGTCGGATGACGGCACATGAGGAATGAGGCTCGTCAGGACGGCCATCGTCGCCGCGAGGGCGGCGACCCCAAGCCATTCCCGCCTGCCGCTTCTCCGACCGCATGCCAATTGCAGAAGATGCAAGCCAATCGCTGCGGCAAATGTCAGCGCGCCCGAGGCCATGCAGAGGAATGAGCCGAGCGCGAACAGCACCCCCGCCGCCCATCGCGGCGACCACGCCCTGCTGTCGGCCATGAACCACAGGCTCACAAACGAAAACGCCAACAGCAAGTAGAAGTGCGTATTGAATCCGAACAATAAGTTGTCGAAACTCAATGGAAGAGCATTGACTAAAACGGACAAGATTATCGCGACTAAGGCCCAGGTATCGCGGAGCGGGCGTGAGAGCGCGTATGAGATGGCGACGACAGTCGCGGCGTCGAGGATCGCGTTGACGATCATTTCCAGGACGACATCCCAATAACCGGAGACGTTGAAGACCGCGAGGGTCAGCAATCGGGTGAAGAAAATAACGTGCTCATTATGGGCGCGAAACAAGTCGCCAAGCGTCAGCGAGCCCTGGAGATAGGGCTTCAACAGGTTGGCCGCTGCGCCATCCCATTCGTCCGCGTATGGAGTGACGTTTCCGGCGTAGTTGATGACGACCGCCCGAGCGCCGACGACGATGAGAAAGAGCGAAACAATGAGAAGCGTCTGGCGCCTGTGATCGAGAAAACGCAGAATTCGTTTTCCAGCGTCCATCGCCGCCTCAGTTACAGATCCCTCCGCTGCTTGCCATCGCCAGGCCGGCGTCGCAAGGTTGCGCAATGAGCCGGTCGCCGACGGAATCCATCGAAGACGCCGGCGGCCCTCCCCCCGACGGCGCCTACGCCTTTACCCGGCTTGGCGTGTCGTTGCTGATCGCGACACTGATCGGGGCGGGGATGTGGGCGGTGATCGTGGTCCTGCCGCCGGCGCAGCTCGATTTCGGCGTCGACCGCTCTGCGGCCTCGCTTCCTTACACGCTGATGATGTGTTCGCTCGCCTTCTCGACGATTGCGCTCGGGCGCATGACCGACCGTTTCGGCATTGTCCTGCCTCTGGTCATCTCCGCTGTAACTTTGGGCGTTGGGTTTGTTGTCGCCGGCTATGCGCCGAACCTCGGCGTGTTCACCGCCGCCCATGTGCTGATCGGAATTGGCGCGGGAACCGGCTTCGGGCCGATGATGGCCGACATTTCGCATTGGTTCGTCAAGCGGCGCGGGGTCGCGGTGGTGATTGTCGCTTCTGGCAATTACTTCGCCGGAACGATCTGGCCCCTCTTGATGAGCCTCACAATTCCGCTGATCGGCTGGCGCACGACCTATGCCGCCCTAGGCGTCATCGTTGCCGCTCTTGTCCTTCCGCTCGCTCTGGCGATGCGCCGCAGGCCATCCGCCAACGTCTACGAACAAGCGGAGGCTGCGACTGAGGCCGCGCGCGCCGACGTCGGCATATCGCCGCGGCTTTTGCTGGTTCTCTTGATCGCCGCCGGCTTTTCCTGCTGCGTGGCGATGTCGATGCCGCAGGTCCATCTGGTCGCCTATTGCGGTGATCTTGGCTATGGCGTCGCGCGCGGCGCCGAGATGCTGTCGCTGATGATGGCTCTAGGCATCATCTCGCGCATCGGCTCCGGTTTCGTCGCCGACGCCATCGGCGGCTCGGGGACGCTGTTGATCGGCTCCTTCATGCAAGGCGTCGCGCTTCTGCTTTATCTGTATTTCAACGGGCTCGAGTCCCTGTTCATAGTCTCCGGGATCTTCGGCCTGTTTCAGGGCGGCATCGTGCCGATGTATGCAGTCATCTGCCGTGAGCTTTTGCCGCCTCGTCGCGCGGGCGCGGCGATTGGTCTTGTGGTCTCCGCGACCATCCTCGGCATGGCGTTCGGCGGCTATTTCTCCGGGGTCATCTTCGACCTGACCAGCTCTTACCGGATGGCGTTTCTGAACGGGATCTTATGGAACGCGTTCAATTTCGCCATCGTCTCCTGGCTCTTCTGGCGCCGCCGGCGGGGCCAGCCGGTCGGCGAGCTGGCGGCCGCCTAGTGTCGCTGCCTTAAGCTTTCCGTCAGTCCCGGTCGATCGACCACGGGCCGGGGCCGGCGGCAGCGAGATAAAGGAAGATGAAGCAGTAAAGCAGCGCGGGCTCGCCAAAGCAGCGCGGGCTCGCCCATGTTGATCGCGGGAAGACCGGGCGCGTCAACAAGCCGAGCACGATCAGGGTACCCCTGACGACGGCATTGAATCGAGGAAAACATAGAGCGCTGCGATCTTGTCGCCGCGGACGATAATCACGTCCAAGCCGGTGTAATCGGGCTCTTCCCCGCGCGGACCGGACCCCCATGCCAGACGGCCGGCGTTATGGAGCGCCTGGGGCTCGCCGTGAGGCGTATACGCGAAGCTAGGGTGAGTCGCACGCAGGTCTCCTGCGAACTTGTCCAGAGCGTCGTGCCCGACGAAAACGCCGGGAGGCACATCGAGGACGCAGTCATCGCTGTAGAGCTCCTCGATCGCCGCACGACGGCGGCCTGCATCGCCTTCACCGAAAACGTCCTGGAGGTTGCGGTTTAGCAGTTCATGAATCCTGTCCGACATAGCGCATCTCGGTCGAAAAAACCTGTCACCCTTGTGTCTCAGTCTCTCCGAACCGCCCAAGGCCCGGAGCCGACAGCGGCGAGGTAGAGAAATACGAAGCAGAACAGCACCGCCGGCTCGCCGTAGTTCTTGGCCGGGAAGAAGCTCTGCGGGAAGTGCGCCAGGAAATAGCCGACTGCCATGAATCCTGAGAGAATGAAGGCTACCGGACGCGTAAAGAGGCCGATCGTGATCAAAAGACCGCCGATAAGCTCCATCGTTCCAGTGAAGTAAAGCAATCCCGGCGGCATCTGGTCGATGAACGGTAGGCCGGCCGGGAAGCCCAGCAGCTTGCCGGTTCCGTGCTCGAGGAAGAGAAGCCCAGTCAAGATGCGCAGCACCGAGAGCATCTCGCGCGCTCGCAATATAGAGCCCACGATCGGAATCGCAGGTCGGGAAACAACATCACTCATATCGTTCACCTTTCAGATTGAGAATGGACTTTTGCCTCACCCCTTCCGCAGCGCGCCGTTGAGGCCTTCAACCAAAAAGCTTGGCGGCGGCCTTGGCGATGAGGTCGCCCTGATGCCGCGCGCCGTCGAGTTCGATTTTCGTCGGATGGCGTTGACCCTGCGCGCCGGCAATCGTCGTTGCGCCGTAAGGCGCGCCGCCAACAATCTCGTCGAGCGTGCCTTGCCCCGCGTGGCTGTAGGGCAAGCCGACGATGATCAAGCCGAAGTGCATCAAGTTGGTGATGATGGAGAAAAGGGTCATCTCATTGCCGCCGTGCTGGGTCGCGCTCGAAGTGAATGCGCCGCCCACCTTTCCGAGCAAAGCGCCGCTCATCCACAGCTGGCCGGCCTGCTCCCAGAAGCTGCCCATCGCCGAGGGCATGCGACCGAAACGAGTCGGCGCGCCGACGACGATCGCGTCATAATTCGTCAGCTCCTCGACCTTGGCGATCGGAGCGGATTGATCGAGCTTGAAGTAGAAGGCCTTGGCGATCTCGTCGGGGACGTTCTCCGGCACCCGCTTGACGTCGGCTGTAGCGCCCGCGGCCCGCGCGCCTTCCGCAATCGCATAAGCCATCGTTTCGATGTGGCCGAAACTGGAATAATAGAGAACGAGCACCTTCGCCATATTCATCTCCTCAAGCTTGGACGGTGGGACAGGCGATCAGATGATCTTCGCCATTTGGTCGAAGGAAAACCTGGGGCTGCGCGGGAACAGCTTCTCGGCGTCGCCGTAGCCGATATTGATGAGGACATTCGACTTGACGTGGCCCTCGCGGAAGAACTCGGCGTCGACCTTCGCATTGTCGAAGCCAGTCATCGGTCCCGTGTCGAGACCCACCGCGCGCAACGCGACAATCAGATAGGCAACCTGCAACGTGCCGTTCTGGAAGGCGGCGCGAGCGGCTTTCACGGGGTCGCTGGCGAACCAAGCCTTGGCGTCGGCGTGCGGGAACAGATACGGCAGATGCTCGTAGAAGTGCTCGTCGTAGGCGGTGATCGCGACAATCGGCGCGGCCATCGTCTTATCCAGATTGCCGGGCGCCAGAGCCGGGCGAAGCCGCTCCTTGGCTGCTTGCGACCGCACAAAAAGGACGCGCATGGGCGATTGATTGGCGCTGGTCGGCCCCATCTTCGCCAGTTCGATCGCCTTCTGAAGCAGCTCGTCCGAGACAGGCTTGTCGCGAAACACATTGTGTGTGCGCGCCTCAATGAATAGCTGCGCCAGCGAGTGCGCCTCGATCATCTTACGGTCAGGAACGTGAATGGTCATGCGGCGCGGCCCTCGAGTTGTTGCACTGCCGTCCCATGTCGACTGTTGTTTCGATCGTTGCAATTGGCAAAATTATGCTAGGATCCATCTCTGGAGGTGATGGATGATCGACTCGCTGACGCTTGACCAAATGCGTGTTCTCGTCGCGGTCGCCGACGCGGGGAGCTTTTCGGCCGCTGCGCGTAAGCTTGGCCGGGTGCAATCAGCGATCAGCCAGTCGATCCAGACGCTCGAGACAACGCTTGGGCTTTCGTTGTTCGATCGGTCCGGCAAGACGCCGCAGCTGACTGACGCAGGAAAAGCGCTGCTCGGCGACGCGCGAGCGCTGATCGCCGGGGCGCGAGCGATCCGCGCCCGGGCGCAGAGCATGGCTGAAGACGTCGAGCCGGAACTTACTCTGGCGGTCGACTCAATGCTGCCGATTCCACTTCTTATGGAGAGCCTGAAGGCGCTGCGCGTCGCCTTCCCGCTTCTGCCCGCGTCGGTCTACACCGAGGCTCTCGGGGGTGCGGAGCAGCGGCTCCGCGACGGCGCCGCTAGGCTTGCGATCTATACGATCGCGCCCACAACCCCATTCGATCTCGTCAGCGAGTTCATGACGCGTATCGCGATGTGGCCAGTCGTGGCGTCCAACCATCCGCTCGCCGCCCTGCCCCAGCCGCTCGGGCGCGAAGCGCTCGAGCCTCATGTGCAGCTCGTGCTGACCGATCGCACGCCGCTCACCCAGAACCTGTCGGGCGGAATTCTCAGCCGTCATATCTGGAGGTTCGCGGATCTAACCACCCGCCTTGATTTCCTGCTGGCCGGGTTCGGCTGGTGCAACATGCCGAGCCACATGGTCTCCGAGCATGTTGCTGCCGGCCGCCTGCGGAGGCTCACGATCGCCAATCAGGAGGAAATCGCGCTGCCTCTTTCAGTCGTGCACGAGCGGGGGCGCCTGCCGGGCCGAGCAGGACGATGGCTGATCGCGGATTTGCGCGAGCGCATGAAGACCTGCCCCGCCGCCCATCACCCCAACCAAGACGAGCCAGCGGCGGCCGAAGCCGCTGCCGCTTGAGACCTTTTCGCGGCGCGCTTTTGGGTCAGCGCCGCGCAATTATTGCTTCCGCGAGCAAAGTAGAACCGCGAGCGCGGCTCTCGCTTCGTCGATCAACCACTCCTGGTATCGGTAGTACATCTCCGAGCCCATCGGCGTGACATAAGAACTCATCTGATCCTCACAGCGGCGGCGAAGCGCATCAAGCTCCTTCATAAGCGCTTCCGCGGCGTGTCTGTCCTTCGGCGTCTGGATGACGGTCTCGGGCGGTAGCGCCCTGATCTGCTCTCGCGTGATGCCGGAATGCGCCCGCGCCTTGACTTGCTCATCGGTCAGGCCGGGATACGCGAGCGCCTTCAGCCGTCCCTCCAGCAGCGCCCGGTTCGCGTCGATACGCCACAGCCGGAAGCGACTGTAGGAGCCAACCGCATTCAGCAAAACCGTGGCCGCCATCGCCAGATAGATCCAATAGGCGGGCGACATGAGATTCACGAGCCAGGGGAAATATTTGTCCGCGATCTCGGGCTCGCCGCTCGCGAAGTATTCGCGCGCCTCGTCGGCCAATGGCGCGCTGTCCTGCGACTTCGCCGCGGGCGGTGGATTTACGCGCACGAAATTGGGGAACTCCTCGCTGAGCAGCATCAGGAAGGCGACCCGCTCCGCGCGATGCACGCACGAATTGGTCATGACAAGCGTGTCCACTTGCGCGACGAGCTTGTCGGTCGCAGGGATCGGTCTGGCGATGTCGTAATACCCGGCGGGAATCCGGCCCAGGCGCAACCATTTGTCTCGCGACACCAGGCCTTCGATGTCCGCAGGAGCGACAATCTCGAGATCGAACTTGTTCACCAGCATGCGCACCATCTCGGCATTCTCGTTCATGACGGAGGCGGCGAGGTCGAGCTGGCCGTCGCGGACCAACCCCGCTTGCGCTTCGAGATCATGGTTCGAGGGCTTTAGACCGAGACCGCTAAGGTCCGAATTCTCCATAAGTTGCTGCATCAGGTAGGCCGTGCCCGAACCTTCCGGACCGATCCCGACCGAAGCGCCTTTAAGATCACCGAAGGTGTTGATCGCGCGTCCGCGCCGGGCAAACAGGAACAGGGATTCAGGCTGCGGCAGGCGCCCAAGGGTGGTCAGGCCGGCGTCAGCCGGCGCCGGCACGCCATCCTGCACGAAAGCGAACGCGGGAACGCACACCCCGTTCTCGCCAACGAGGCGGGCGATATTTTCGACCGACCCGGCCGTGGCGACGACTTTCAGGTGGCCGTTTTTCTTATGCGCCCGCGCGGCTAGCCTATCCCCCAGCGCATGATAAGCCCCGGTCGGCGCTCCGGTCAGGACGGAAGCTCTTAGAAAAGCGTAGTCGCCGGAGACGGTGTAATAAAGGAGCGCGGCGACCGCCGCGAGAGCGGCAAGGGCGATCAAGAGCCCCCTCACCCACGCCTTTCGACCGCCGCTCGGTCCGAACGCAAGGTCGTCCAGAAGACTCATGATTCGGTGCTCAAATTGGTGAACTTCGCACCGTCGGATATTCGTTGCGCTGAGCGCGCGACGCAAGCGCGCAAAACGTAGGAGACGTGGGAGACTGGATGGCCTAGCGCGCTCGGCTCTCTCGACCGTAAAGCAAGAGCATGGCGACAATCACGATTCCGTAGATGATCTGCCGGCCGGCGTCCGGCATCTGCACGACCGAGAGTATGGATTGCAGAAGCGTGATGAGAATGACGCCGGCGACGGTGCCAAGGTAACTGCCGCGTCCGCCGAGGATCGATGCGCCGCCGAGCACGACCGCGGCGATCGCCGGCAACAGGTAGGCGTCGCCCATCGCTTGCGCCGCCTTGCTCGCATATCCGGCGAGCAAGACGCCGCCGAAGGCGGAGAGCCCGCCGGCAAGGGCAAATGCGACCAGCACCACGCGCTGGGTGTTGATGCCCGAGAGATAGGCCGCGCGCTCGCGATTGCCGATGCCGTAGACGGCGCGGCCGAAGGTGGTGCGCTTGAGCAGGAAAATCGCGCAGGCGCCGACCACCGCCCAGACGATAAGCGCATTTGGCAGGCCAAAAAAAAGTTCGCCGGTGGCAAGTGTGCGCATCGCCGGCGACGAGGAATCCTGCGGCGAGAAGCCGCCGGTGTGGAGCACCATCAGGCCTTGCGCCACCGCATTGACCGCAAGCGTGATGATCATCGAGGGAATGCGCAGGTAGGCGACGCCGAAGCCGTTGACGAGGCCAAGGGCGACGCCGCAAGCGACGCCGAACGGTATGGCCATCGCATGGCCGACCGGCCCCCATCCGGTCGCAGCTGTCGACATCATGCCCCCGACCGCGACCACCCACGGAATGGAGAGGTCGATCTGCCCGAGCAGAATGACGATCATCGTCCCGGTGGCGATCACGCCAAGGAACGAGGCGACCTTCAATTGCTGCAAAAGATATTCGGGCGACAGAAAGCTGCGCGAATAGAGCGAGCCCAAAAGCAGCATCACAATGATGCAGGCGAAGGCGATCGCGACCGGCGGATCGATCCGCCGCTTGAGCGCGTCGGCAAACCCCGGTTGCGCGTGCTCGCTCATGGGAAAAGCTCCAGCCGGTTGCGGACCTGGAACACCCTCGCCGAGCCGACGCAGACCGCGGCGAGAAGCACGAGACCCTGGAAAAGCGGCTGCCAAAGCGGATCGAGATTGAACACAAACAAAAGGTCGCCGATTGTCCGGAACATCAGCGCGCCGAATATCGCGCCGATCGCGCTGCCCGAGCCACCGAACAGCGACACGCCGCCGAGCACGACCGCGGCGATTGAGAACAGCGTGTAGGTATTGCCGTTGGCTGCCGAGGCCTCGCCCGAATAGGTGACGAAAGTGAGAAACAGCCCGCCGAGCGCGGCGACAAATCCCGATAGAAGATAGGCGCAGAACTTCGCGACGTCGACCGGAACTCCCGACATGTAGGCCGCGGTCTCGGACGAGCCGACGGCGTAGGTCGCCCGGCCGATCGCCGATCGGCTATAGGGGATCCAAACAAGCAGAACGACGCCGCCAAGCGCGACCAGGCTCGCCGGCAGGACCCCGAAAATACGTCCGGTCAGCCCATCGGCGAGCGGCCCATACACATCGCCGCCGGGAACCGGGCGCAACAGAAGGGCTAGGCCGAAAAACACCGCGCCGCTGGCGATGGTGGCGACGATCGGCTGCAGGCGCCCATAAATGACGATGAGCCCATTGACCGCGCCGCAGGCGAGGCCTGTCAGCAAAACCCCCAGAACGCCGAGCGTGGCGCTCGCCGCTGTTCCGACTACGATCCACGAGGCGACGCAATTGGTGAGGACAAACACCGCGCCGACCGAAAGATCGATGCCGGCGGTGATAACGACGAAGGTCTGCGCCATCGCCACCAGCGCGAGCAGCACCCCCTTGTTGGCGGCCGTCTGCACCACATTGGCGCTGAAGCCCGCAGGATGATTGCTCGTGTAGATCGCGAACATCACCACGAAGAAGACGGCCGAGAGAAGGGTCGCGCGGTTTTGGGCGAGAAGATAGCGCCAATCGCTCATTGCGCCGGCGCTCCGGCCGCGGCTTCTTCCGGCGAAATGTTGAGCGCGCTCGCGATCAGCGCCCGCTCGGTGATCTCGGCGCCTGCGAGCTCGCGCCTGATCGCCCCGTTGTAGAGCACCAGGGCGCGGTCGCAGCAGCCAATCAATTCGTCATAGTCGGTGGTGTAGAAGACGATCGCGGCGCCCTCATCCGCGAGCCGGCGTAACAGCATGTAGATTTCCTGCTTGGTGCCGACATCGATGCCCCGCGTCGGATCGTTGAGCAGGATGATGCGCGGCTCGGCCATCAGCCACTTTGCGATGACCACCTTCTGCTGATTGCCGCCGGACAGCGAGCCCGCAGGAGCGTCGCTTCCCGCGGTTTGGATGTCCAGGAGGTCGATCATCTCGCCGACCAGTCCATGTTCGCGCGCGCGATCGATCACCCCGCCTTTCGAGACGCGCGGCAGGGCGGCGAAGGAGAGGTTTTCGCGCACCGACATCGGCAGCATCAACCCTTCCGTCTTGCGATCCTCGGGAATGAGCGCCATGCCGATCCGCCTCCCCTTCGCCGCATGCGGGCTCGAGGGGGTCACGGGGACGCCGGCTACTCGAATCTCGCCCGATACGCCGCGCAGGACGCCGAACAAAGCCAGTAGCAATTCGCGTTGGCCCTGCCCGTCGAGACCGCCGAGGCCGACGACTTCGCCGGCTTCGGCGGTGAAGGAAATGTCACGCAGACGATCCGACCAGCTGAGGTTCCGGAGCTCGAGCAGCGGTGCCGCGCCCTTTGCCCGCGCCGCCGGCTTCGGCGGAAAAATGTGGCTGTACTCACGCCCGATCATCATTTCGACGACCTCGTTGTCGGTCTTCGTTCCGGCCACATAGGTCGCGACATTGACGCCGTTCCTGAACACGGTGCTCTCGTCGGCGAGCTCCGCGATCTCGTGCATGCGGTGCGAAATGAACAGGAGCGCGAGCCCCTCCTGGCGCAAGCGCTTGAGGACGACGAACACCTTGGCGACGTCGGCCGCCGTGAGTGCCGAAGTCGCCTCGTCGAGAATGAGGACGCGCGGCTTGCGGGCCAGCGCCTTGGCGATCTCCACCATCTGCCGGCGCGACAGCGGCAGATCCTTGACCAGCGCCATCGGATGAATGTCGGGCGCGCCGGCGCGCTCGAGCGCTTCCTCAGCGAGGCGTCGCTGCGCGCGCCGGTCGATCAGCCCGAAGCGGCGGGGCGGATTGGAGATTGCGATGTTGTCAGCGACCGAAAGGTCGGGAACGAGCGAAAGCTCCTGAAAGATGCAGACAATGCCGGCGCGGTTGGCGGCGGCCGGCGAATCGAAGGCGACTTCCGCCCCGTCGAGCACGATGCGTCCTGCGTCCGGCGCCACGACGCCGGACAGGATCTTGATCAACGTCGACTTGCCCGCGCCGTTCTCGCCGAGAATGGCGTGAATGCGGCCCGCGGATACTGCTAGGTCGGCGTTGGAGAGCGC
>Ga0210406_10000941_pt1 | contig 37716 bp, 32 predicted proteins | sample IncBWC30MmetaG_FD_155454 | JGI IMG/M metagenome (GOLD analysis project Ga0210406, IMG submission 155454) | Forest soil microbial communities from Barre Woods Harvard Forest LTER site, Petersham, Massachusetts, United States - Inc-BW-C-30-M | ecosystem: Environmental > Terrestrial > Soil >... | reverse complement strand
ACCGAGGTGCCGAAGTCGCGCACCGCGGTGATGGGCCGGATCCGCGCCGTATCGTTCTCTACCACGGCAACCGAGAGCCCATTGCGGTTGAAGATGATCGCCTCCGACGGCACGATCAGCGACTGCGCCTTGCGCGGGATCTTCAACTCCACGCGGCAATACATCCCCGGGGACAGCGTGTGCTCCGGGTTCGGCACGTCGATCTCGGTCAAGAGTGTGCGGGTGCCGGGCTGCAGCGCATCCGCGATGCGCGCGACGCTGCCGGGGAAGTCACGGCCAGGGATTTCCGGCACGCGTACCACGGCCTGCGTGCCCGGCGTAACGCCGATAGCGTCGTCCTGCGGCACATAGAGCTGGATGCGGATGACGTCGGCATGCGCCAGGGTGAACATGAAGGTGCCGCTGGCCGCGTCGGCCTGCACCAGGCTGCCTACGTCGACGTTGCGCTGGGTGATGACGCCCCCGAATGGCGCGGTCACGCTTTGATACGTCTTCTGCTGGTTCAGGACCCGCAGCTGCGCCTCCTGTGCGACGATGTTGGCGGTCGCGACCGAAACCGCCGCGTGCCGTGCCTGCAAAGTCAGGCGATCGGTGTCGCCCTGCTGCAGCGTCGCCCAGCCCTGCTGCACCAGCTTCCGGTCGCGATCCCATGTCACCTGTGCGAGCTCGCGTTGGGCCTGCGCCTGTTCGAGGGTGGCGCGCAGCTGTGTCAAGGTGCCCTCAGCCTGCGCGATCTGGTGCTCGATCTCAGGTGCAGTTATCTCCACGAGCAGATCGCCGGCCTTTACCCGGCTGCCGATGTCGACGTTGCGCTTGGAGATGTAGCCGCTGGCGCGGGCATAGATGTTCGCCTGCTCGAAGGCTTCGGTGGTCCCGGGCCAACTCGCGACGCGAAACGGCTCCGAGGCGCGCACCGCCGCAGCGCGCACCGCCGGCACGAAGTCGCGCCGGGCATTTGCGGTCGCCATCACCTCGGCGTGCACCGTGTAGTGCTTCCAGAATCCGTAGCCGAGGGTGCCGACGAGAAGGGTGATTACCAGGAAGGCCAGGAGGGTGCGGCGGGCCCTACCTTTCGATTGCACGGGCGTCTGCAGGGACTGATAATCGACCGGGTGTTCATGCACCAGGACGCCGTTGTCCGGGGGCGGGGAGAGCTCGTTCATACCGGGTCCTCTGCAAAGACGCCCTGCGCGGGCTTGCCGTCATTGCCCTTGCGCAGCAACGCGAAAAGATAGGGCACCACGAAAAGGGTGGTCGGGGTGGCGAACAGGAGCCCGCCGATCACAGCGCGGGCCAGGGCCGCGTTCTGTTCCTCGCCCGGGCCGCCGATCGCCATCGGGATCATGCCGACGATCATCGCGGTTGCCGTCATCAGCACCGGGCGGATACGGGTACGGCCGGCGGCGATCGCCGCCTCGAACGCGCTGTGGCCGGCGAGCTGCTGCTCGCGGGCGAACGTCACCAGCAGGATCGAGTTCGCCGAGGCCACACCGATCGCCATGATCGCGCCCATTAGCGAGGGCACGCTCAGCGTGGTGCTGGTGATGTAAAGCATGGTGACAATACCGCAGAAGGTCGCGGGCAGTGCCAGGATCACCACGAAGGGGTCGCCCCAGGTCTGATAGTTCACCACCATCAGCAGGTAGACAAACACCGCGGCGAACAAAATACCGATAGTAAGGTCGCGGAACGCCGAGTTCATGCTGTCGATCTGGCCTACCACCTCGATCCGGTTTCCCGGCGTGAGCTGCGACTTGTACTGATCGACCACCTTGTTGATGTCGGCCGAGAGCGAGCCGAGATCGCGGCCGTCGGCGTTGGCGTAGATCTCGTACAGCGGCTGCACGTTAGCCTGGTTGGCGTTGGTCTGGATCGAGTCGCGCTTCAGCGTCGCCACGTTGCTGAGCAGGCCTGGCACCGGGTTGCCGTTATTGCCGACCGTGAACTTGGTCACCGGCGTGTTCTTCAGATCGTTGAAGGTGTCGGTGCGGTATTCGGGCGTCTGCACCGCGAGATAGTAGGGTGTCCCGTTCGCCGGATCGGTCCAGAAATTTGGGGATACCTGCTGCGACGAGGCGAGCGAGGTGTTCAGGTTGAGCGCGATGTCACTCACCGTCAGTCCGAACTGGCTGGCGCGGGCGCGGTCGATCTCCGCGAAGAACTCCGGTCCGTTGATCTCCTGCTGCAGGTGCACGTCGGCAAGGCCTGGGATCGCCGCGATCTTCTGCTGCATCTCGCGCGCGATGCGCAGGTTGTTGGCGCGGTTGTAGCCCACCGTGCGCACGTTGATCTGCGCCGGGATGCCGAAATTCAGGATCTGTGTCACCATGTCGGCGGCCTGGAAATAGAAGATGTTCTCCGGGAATTCCGCCGGCAGCACCTGGCGCAGCTTCTTGATGTAGGTCGTGGTCGGCTTGTGGTCCTCCTTCAATGCCACCAGGATGACGCCGTCGTTGACGCCCGTCGCGGTGCCGTCGCCGAAGGCATAGTTGTAGGAGCGCGCCGGCAGGCCGATGTTGTCGACGATGAGGTCGCGCTCGTGCTCCGGGATCACCTCGCGGATCTTTTCTTCCACCTGCTGGAAGATAGCTTCCGTCTTGTCGATGCGCGTGCCGGCCGGAACACGGACGTGCAGCTGGATCTGCCCGCCGTCGATCAGCGGGAAGAAGTCGCGACCGTCGAAGAAGAACAGGGTGCCGCCGAGTGCGAGGATCACTACCGCAATCGAGGGAATGATCAGCCTATGTTTCACCACGCCGGTGAGGATCTGGGTGTAGGCGGTGCGCATATTCTCGAAGCCGTGCTCGAACTTGGCAGACATCCGCGCGAAGAAGCCGTTGCCGGTCTCCGCGCCGTGCTTCTCGTTCTTCAGCAAGAGCCCGATGGTGATCGGCGTCAGCGTCCGCGAGAACGCGTAAGATGCCAACATCGCGAACACCACGGCGAGGCCGAGCGGCGTGAACAGGTATTTCGCAGGTCCATGCAGGAACACCACCGAAGTGAACACACAGCTGATTGCGAGCGTGGAGACCAGTGTCGGCACCGCGATTTCTGCTGCGCCGTGCAGCGTCGCGGAGGGCAGCGGCATATGCTCTTCGGTCAGGAGACGGTGCGTGTTTTCGATCGTCACCGTGGAGTCGTCGACCAGGATCCCGATCGCGAGCGCAAGCCCGCCCAGCGTCATGGTGTTGATGGTCTCGCCGAGGAAATACAGAACCACGAGTGAGGTGAGGATCGACAGCGGGATTGAAATCATCACCACCAGGGTCGATCGCCAGGACCCCAGGAACAGGATAATCATCATCGCGGTGAGCACGCCGGCGATCGCGCCTTCCCTCAGAAGGCTGACGATCGATTCCTTGACGAAGATCGACTGGTCGAACAGCTCTTTGATCGCCATGCCGGGCGGTGCCGCAGCGCGCGAGGTGACGAGCGCGTCCTTCACCGCGTTCACGACGGCAAGTGTGGAGGCATTGCCGTTCTTGATAATAGACAGCAACACTGCGCGACGGCCGTCGGTGCGCACCACGTTCTGCTGCACGGCGTTGCCGTCATGCACCTGGCCGATGTCCTTGACGAACACGGTGGCGCCGCCGGCGTACTTGATGGGGATGTTGTTGAGGTCCTCGATCGAGGTCGGCACCGCGTTGGTGCGGACCGTGAACTGGGTGTCGCCGATCTTGGCGAACCCCGACGGCAGCGTTAGGTTCTGTGCGTTGACGGCGTTGACAACGTCTAGCGGCGTCAGCCCCTTCGCCTGCAGCTTTAGCGGGTCGATGTCGACCATGATCTGGCGGTACTTGCCGCCGGCCGGGGTGGGCAACGTCACGCCGTGGATCGGGGCGAGCTGCTGGCGCAGCCTATAAATGCCGTAGTCGTAGAGCTGCTGCTCATTCAGCGTGTCGGAGGAGAGACCAATTTGCAGCACGGGCACGCTTGAGGCGTTGTACTGCACCACCACCGGCGCCTGGATCCCTGGCGGCATCAGCACGCGGATGAAGTTGGTGGCCGCGACGATCTGCGAGATCGCCAGGTCGAGGTTGACATCGGGCTGGAAGAACACCTTCTGCACCGAGATGCCGTTCAGCGTCTGGGCCTCGATGTCCTGGATACCGTTGACGCTAGAGGACAGCGCGAACTCGCTGTAAGTCGTGACGCGCTGCTCCATCTCGGGTGTCGACAACCCGGTGTACTGCCAGACGATGGTCACGACGGGGATGTTGATCTCGGGAAAGATATCCGTTGGCATCGACACGATAGAGGTCGAGCCGAGGAACAGCACCAGCACCGCCACCACGTAAGAGGTGTACGGAAATCTCAGGGCGAAGCGAACAATTCCCATGAGTGAAAAAGCCCTTTATTAAGGCTACTTGGTCAGCGAAATGGCGAAGTTCGGCTCTTCATTGATCAGATGATCGGGCATATTCTGATTTGCTTTGGACGCAGCTTTCACGAATCGGATTTAGCCCCCACTACCCAAGACCGCCTCGGGCCCGCCTACAGGCTCCCCCAGTTAATGGCAGACTAACAATGTCACTTGCAAAATGGAAGTGACATATCGATATTTACTTGTAACAAGCAAGTGAAGTAAAATGTCGATATGAATGCGACGTGCAAAAAAGACGTTCGGTCCCACTGCTCGGTGAACTACGGCCTAGAGATCTTCGGTGACAAGTGGTCGCTCTTGATCGTTCGCGATATCGTTTTCGCTGGCAAGAAGACCTACGGCGAGTTCCTCAAATCGGAAGAAGGATTCGCAACAAATATCCTAGCCTCCCGCCTTGCCTTTCTCGAGGAGCAAGGAATTCTCTCAAAGGCACCTAGCTCCGCCGACAGACGGAAGGACTTGTATACTCTGACTGAGAAGGGTCTGGATCTCATTCCCATTCTCCTTGACATCATTGTTTGGAGCGCGAAGCACGATCCGAAGTCGAACGTGCGCCGACGCAAGGAGTTCGTTGCTCGCCTGAATCGAAGCACCCAAAAGGTGAGCGAAGAGGTGAAGGAGCTGGTCCGCAGCGGTGGGTGTATATTTTCTCAGTGAAACCGCGCAGATCGCAAATCATCAGCGCAGCCTCCAACGACTCGATCTGCCCACGTTGGATCCGACCAAGCCAAAATGCGCTGCGCCGTCCTTTTTCCGGTGTCGGTGCCAAGCAACGTCAGTTCCTCCTTGCGAAGGAGCGTTAGATCCGGGGGCTGCCTCGCAACTTTGAACCCAATTAGAATTGGTTCAAGTAATAACCCGCTTTCTTTACTGCCAAAGCTGCACCGGACGCCTTGCGGCCCGCCGGGGTAACAATCGCAAATGGCTGCTTCGGCGTTATGCTGCTTGACTTATTCCGCAGCTCGATCTGGGTGCGGCCGACCATCACCAGCTGATGGCCGGCCCTTCTTTTTGGGACCAGCCGTGGCGCAGATGAAACTCAATTAAAGCCGGTCATGCTTCCCCAGCCGCCCATGCCGCCGGACTCCGTCTGGGGCAAAGCGGGTATCACGGCCGCATTGGAGTTGCGGAACTGCTGGCTGGTGAACTGCCGTGCGTTACGGACATGATGACGCTCTTTTGCGTACGCGATTTCCGTGGTTGCGCCAGCAATCAGTGCCACACCGAGAAGAGTGAGAATGATCTTACGCATGGTAATCTCCTGTTTGACCTCGGCTATATGCAGGGTCAAACATCGATTTGATAATCGTGAAAGTAGTGAAAGGACTATTTAGCAGGGCTTAATGATGCCCTGCTCGGCAGCACACGCGTTAGCTGAGTTTCATTGAAATTCGCCACCACATAAACCGCATTGAACGGGACGACTGCCATCAGTTGCGTCCCGGCTTGCACGAATTGTCCGACCCGGGGCGATCGCGCATCGATCGTGCCATCCACCGGCGCGGCAATCGTGGTGTTGGACAGGTTAAGTGCCATCTGTTGTTCGACTGCTCGGGCGTGATCCAATTGCGCACAGCTTGGCTCGTTCGGTGGTGAGAACGTCGAACTTCCTTTCGGCCGCGGATTTTCCGTGCTGCAACTGCGCGATCTTTTCGCGCAGCGCCGCGTCGGTCTGCTGCGCGCGCTGAATGTGCCGCAGCCGGTCTTCATCAATCCGTCGTAACGGATCTGCTCTTCCCGCCCGAATTTCAGCGTGCTTCTGCCGCGGCGATATCGGCGGCTTCCTGCTCGATGACCGGTTTTTGCAGAGCAATCTGCGCATCGAGGTTACGCACAGCGGCATCTGACGCTGTGACGTCCGCATGGCCGTGATCAAGCGCCGTCTGGCAATCGCGATTAGCCGAAGTCAGCCGCTCCTGCGACGCCCACGGCCAGCGGTAGTGCAAAGGCCGCAAGCCGGGTCGGGTAAGGCTTATTTTCGTATTCGAAACAGTGTTGCCCATGACTTTCTCCGGAAGGAGCAGCCTCTTCCGAGAGGGCGCTGGGCTATACCTGTGGAGATGCAATGTCGCGCGCATCTGATAATCTAGAAAGAAATGGGAGAATTATGCAGTATAGGTGGATAATCGGAGACGCCGATGGATCGCTTGACCAGTCTTACGGCGTTCGTCCGGGTGGTGGACAGCGGCGGGTTTTCGGCCGCCGGCCGGCGCCTCAACATGTCGACGACGATGGTGAGCAACCACATCCAGGCGCTCGAAGACCGGCTCGGCGCGCGGCTCCTCAATCGCACCACACGGAAGGTCAGCCTCACCGAAGTCGGCAAAGCCTATTATGATCGCTGCACGCAGATCCTGGCCGAGATTGAGCAGGCGGACGAAGTCGCCGGTGCGCTGCAGTCGAAGCCGCGTGGCACCCTGCGCATCTACACCGCCACGCATATTGTTCAGTTCATCGCACCAGTGGTTGCGGAATTCCTCAAGCTGTATCCAGAGGTCAAGGTTGATCTGACGATCGGCGAGCGAACGATCGACATGATCGATGAAGGCTTCGACCTGGCGATCCGGCTAACGCCGCCGCCCGATTCCAGTTTGATTGTCCGCAGTCTGGCGACCTGGCGGCACGTGCTGTGCTGCTCGCCCGGCTACATCGAGCAACACGGGCCGCTGCAGCAATTGTCCGAGCTTGCAGATCACAATTGCCTGCGCCATGCGCTTTATCCCTACGAGGATGAGTGGCGCTTCGTCGACCGGAACGACGCGCCGGCATCGGTGCGGGTCTCCGGCAACCTAATCTCCAACAGTGGCGAAACGCTGCGAACTTCCGTCCTCCAAGGTGTCGGTATTTGGCTGGCCGCGGGATTTCTGATCGCCGACGATCTCAAGTCGGGTAGGCTTGTCCGCATCCTTCCCGAATACCGGCCGGTGGAATTTGCGATGAACGCGGTCTATCCGCACCGCCATCATCTGTCGGCCAAGGTCCGAAGCTTCATCGATCTTCTCTCACACCACAGCGCCGAGCATCAGCGGCTTATTATGCCAGGTCCTTGAACGAGACGAGCATCGGGTCTTTTCGATGCTCGCCTACGTCTGGGGGAGGTACGCGACGCAGAAACGTGCCACAATCGGCACGCCCATTTGGAATACCCGCTCTCCGCAGATTGTCTTGCGGAAATCATCGACGGAACGCAGGTGGCTCGCTTGAGAGTTCAATTAAAGGTGTTTCTGCGGTCGAAGTCGAGATTGTCGTTCCGGGGGCCGTTCGCACGGCTCTCAATTGAGTTGTAGACGTTGCGGAACTGCTGGCTCGCGGCTATCGACGCCCGGTACGCTTTGCGTACATGATGCTCGGACGCTGTGGCCATTTGAACCGCCGATCCGCCAATCAGCAACGCACCGAGAATGGTCAGAACTGTCTTTCGCATTGTAGTCTCCTCTTACACGATATCACGAAGCAGTTCTGCCTCGTGCGAGTCGGACATCGTGCCAGACGGCTAATCTGATAATCGGTGGAAATGGGGAAAGACTGTCAAGCGGGAGCGGATAAACGGCTAAGAGGGCTAAGAGAGTCCTTGATCGACCATGAGGCAGCGCATGGCGCCTGGTCGCCCGGAGGCTCGCCGTTCTGACCCGCATCACTTGCGCTGCGCCGGCTTACCTGAAGCGCTTCGGCCGATGTCGATCAAGTCGGCTTCACACTTGACGTCGACTACTCGCCAAACACGGCATTCCGCGTTGTGCAGCTCACGCCACCGGTATCAAGTTGCTCGATACAGATCGGTAGAGGGCTCACCGACGCGCCCGTTGGATCCCTTCGCAGCATCTATCTTGTGGTCACCGACCTTGAGGCTGTGCGAAGCCGCCTGCTCGAACGTGGGGTCGAAGTCGGTGAGATCCGGCACAAGACTCCCATTGATGCCTGGGACGGGGTTTTGCACCCGGGCTCGACCCGGCGCACAGGGACTACGCCAGCTTCGCCCACTTCTCGGACCCGGATGGCAATAGCTGAGTCCTGCAGGAACGAGGGTACCGCACTGCGTGAGGTCGAAGCTTCACGCACCAGTGGCTCGGTAAAGCGCTACTGGGAAATCACCCTTCTCGGACTTGCGAACGAACCTCTTGTCGCAGAGCGAAGGCGGGGGTAACCGCTGGATCACAGCGCGTAAGCGTTCCATAATCGCCCGCCCATTATGCGAAGGACCGTTTTGCGCCAGAAGCGGCCATTCCATAACGGTTCATTCCGCGAACCCGGAGCCAATTACCTGAATCTCAAAGATCGGCCTCGGTAATCGTCGTCCCGTTGGTCTCGCCGCAATTTCTCCCCATATTGGTTTTGAAATCTGGCAACTGCCTCAGGGATCGAGGTGCGCCGTGTCTGTGCCAATCAACCTAAGTGAAATCCCTCACCGCCTATATCCGGACATATGGGCGCAGATTCGTGCGCGGGCGCGCAGTGACATTGGTGCCCTCACCTACCTCAATGCCCCCTATCCGGATGAAGACAGTCCAAGCGATTTTTTCTTCGGGCGCAGTGGACCTTTTGATGACGCGCGCCAATGCTATCGCCTCGGTAGGCGGCTGCTAAACGGATGTCGAAATCTTCTCATCCAAGGCAAGCTTCGCGCGGTTGGTTTGACGTCAGACGGCAAGCGCACCCCCATTTCAGCTCTCTCATGGGGTAATCTCTGGCCGATGTTCGCAACGAATTGGGCTTCGGGTCCAGATAGCCGATTCTACGATGTTCAAATCATTGAACCATATAAAGAATTACAGATCATTGAGTGGCTTCATCGCCAGCCTGACCTTGCCACTCAAAAGAAGTCGACGCTCTTTGAGGCGGCAAAGGCGGAGTTAGGGGCAACGCACCGCATTTTCAACGGGGCGTATAAAACCGTCCGCGGACTACCGCGTGGCAGACCAAGAAAGATGCTCATAAATAAATAGACGTCGATTTTTGGGGGCTGTCAGCACGGACTGAATTGGGTCATCGATATGGCTTGCGGCCCTGGCTGATCAGGGCCGCAAACCAACGGGCCCTTATGCAAAAGCGAAGGCTATACGATCACAACGATAGAATGGTTGCGCCTTTACCAATCCGCGACCTTCGGCCGAACCCAAATAACGCGCGCACTCACTCGCGGCAGCAGATCGAACAGATCGCCCGCTCGATTGATCAGTTCGGGTTTACGAACCCCGTTCTAATCGATGGTAGTAACCAGATTCTTGCAGGCCACGGTCGCGTCGAAGCCGCAAAATTGCTTGGCGTCGAGCGCGTACCGACTCTCCGTATCGAGCATCTCACTGATGCGGAGAAGCGTGCTTACTTCATCGCGGACAACAAGCTTGCGGAGAAGGCAGGTTGGTCCGACGAGATCCTCAAGATCGAGCTGCAGGAGCTGATAAATCTGGATTTCGAAGTCGAACTGACCGGCTTCAGCCCCGGCGAAATCGACGCGCTGCTCGACAATCAGCATTCCGACGGAGAGGACGTCGACGATATTTGCCCGGAATGTGATCCGAGCCACGTTGTGACCCAAACCGGCGATTGTTGGCGCGCCGGACGTCACTTGCTTCTTTGCGGCGATGCCAGAGACCAGGTCTCCTATAAGCAACTGATGGCCGGCGAAAAGGCCGCTTATGCCATCACAGATCCGCCGTATAATATCAAGATCGACGGTAACGCCGCCGGGCACGGCCGCGTCCGCTACCGTGAGTTCGCTTTTGCCTCCGGCGAAATGAACCAGACCGAATTCACCACCTTCCTCAGCGACGTCTTCCGGCAGATTCGGCATCACACGGCTCCAGGGGCGATTTGCGCGGCATTCATGGATTGGCGGCATATGCCGGAGATGCTCGTTGCCGGTCAGATGAATTTCGTCGAACTCAAAAACCTGTGCGTTTGGGTCAAACCGAGTGGCGGACTCGGCAGCTTTTATCGCTCCCGGCACGAGTTGGCTTTTGTCTGGAAGTGCAGCCGCGGCAAGCACGTGAACAACTTCGAGCTCGGACAGCATGGTCGCACACGAACCAACGTTTGGGAGTACACCGCCGGCTCTGTCAGGGCTGCCAGCGCACAAGGAGATCACCCCACGCCAAAGCCGGTCGACCTGATTGCCGATGCAATCCGGGACTGTTCGCGTCGAGATGATCTCGTTCTTGACCCGCTCAGCGGTAGCGGAACGATCCTTCTGGCTGCTGAGCGAACTGGACGCGCAGCACGAGCTATCGAGATTGATCCGCGTTATTGCGATCTGGCAATTCGCCGCTGGCAAACCCGCACCGGACAATCGGCGATCCATGTCGATAGCGGAGCCTCGTTCGCAGACCGCGAGAGCATGACGCTGCATCAAATTGAAGCGGAGGCGCTACGTGAGCGCAAAGGACAAAGGCGCCGGTAAGTTGAGGCGCAGCGCAGATTTGCGAAACTCGGCGGTCGGCTATGGCCGACCGCCGGTGGCAAGCCGATTCAAGTCGGGCAAGTCGGGCAACCCGAAGGGCCGGCCGAAGGGTGCAAAGAACCTAAAGACATTGATCAGAGAGGCAATGACAGCAAGCATTCCAATTCAAGAAGGTGAAAAAACCAGGCGCGTAACCAGATTGGAAGGCGTCGTGCTACGCCAAATCCAAAGCGCGCTCAGGGGCAACGATAAGTCTGCAATGGCCGTCCTTAAAATGGCGCTGCAGCTTGGTTTCCTTCAGGACTCCAGCGAGTCCGGTGAAATCAATCTTAGCAGCGAGGACGAGCGGATTTTAGATGAATTGCTCATTCGCTCTCGGAACGACAAATAGGCAAACCGGCTTTATGTCCCTCGATGACATCTCGACCGAAGATCTCCTAGCGAAGTTGACCCCCGCGGCTCGTCGGCGATATCTCGACACGATGCTGGGCCAGGACTTTGCGGCTTTCGTCAGGAAGGTGTTCGAAACTGTATCGCCGGGTGATGTGTTTCTCCCGAATTGGCACATCGATGCCATGACTCATGCAGCCGAGCTCGTGATTGCGGGAAAGATCAACCGGCTGATAACGACGGTGCCACCTCGCCACCTCAAATCCATCATATTCTCAGTGGCGTTGCCTGCGTATCTGCTGGGACGAGATCCGACCATGCGGATCATTTGCGTTAGCTATTCGAGCGAACTTGCTGTTAAACACGCGATTGATTTTCGTGCAGTCATGGCCTCTGCTTGGTATCGCCGCGCATTTCCCAAAACGATAGTTAGCCGGGAAAAGGATACGCAATTCGAAACGATGACCACTGCCCGAGGATATCGTTACGCCACCTCGCTTGGCGGAACCTTAACCGGACGTGGCGCCGATCTGATCGTACTGGACGACCCGCAGAAGCCGGAAGAGACGTTGTCAGAAGCACACCGAAACAGTGCCGGGCAATGGTTCGATACGACATTACTGTCGCGTCTCGATTCCAAATCGAAGGGAGCAGTCGTGATGGTCATGCAGCGGCTGCACGAAGACGATACTTGGCGGGTCGTTTGTTTGGAAAGGGGGGCTGGGAGCATCTCAAGATTGCGGCCATAGCGGAAACAGACGAAAAGATCTTGGTCGGCCCGCGACGCCTCCACAAACGAATGGCCGGCACAGCAATCGATCCCAGACGAGAATCGCTCGAGGACCTTGAGCGCCTAAAGCAGAGCATGGGTAAATTGTTCTTCTCGGCGCAGTATCAGCAGGAACCAATCCCCTTAGCCGGCAATCTCATCAAGGCCGACTGGTTCAAACATTACGACACCGCTCCGACCCCTAGCGGTAACGACCTCTTGGTTATCAGCATCGACACTGCCATGAAGGGGGCACCTTCCGCTGACTATTCGGTGGCCACGGTTTGGCTTGCTCGCGGTGAAAACAGCTACCTACTCGATCTCTGGCGCGAGCGCGTCGACTATCCCGATCTCAGGCGCGCCGTGCGCCGACTGAAAGAAGAGTACCCAACCGCAGTTTTCTTGATCGAGGATAAAGGGTCGGGGACAAGCCTGATCCAGGATTTGAGATCGGAGAATAAGGCGCCCATTCCCATCAATCCCGAGGGAGATAAGGTTACTCGACTTGCTGCCGTTTCGGTTCAATTCGAGTCGGGGGCGATTTGGTTTCCCAAGGACGCGCCCTGGCTCAGCAGTCTGAAGGTTGAACTCCTCGGTTTTCCCAACGTCAAACACGACGACCAGGTCGATTCCATTTCCCAGGCGTTATCCTGGATAAAGCAGCACCGTCAAAACCAGATCCCGTTTGTGACACCGATTGTTGTTTTCACTCCCCGCACTTACTTCGGGGACATCTCGCCCCATTGGTAATTGAAACCTTTCGACGAAAGCTATAATGCCGCATCAACATTAACCGAGCTAAACTTCCGCAGGCGCCAAGCGGGGTCAATCGGAAAACCAGGCGAACTGTCCAACGATCGCCATGAACGCCGGCGAGTTTGAGCCGGCGAACCAACCGGACCCTATGGCCTCTAGCTCCAGCACCAGTATCGCCAAGAAAGCTCGCTCCAAGGCCGAGGCGGATTTTGCCACATGGCTCATGATGGCCAAGCTCGGCAGCTTCGATGACCTTCCGCCAAACGCGCAGAAGTTCCTGACTGACTATCGAGCCCGACTCGAGATGATGAGCGAAGCCGAGTCCACGGTGCTAGCCGTTCGCGAGGTCTACAGCGCTTATTACAGCGAGATGGGAGGCGTGGGCGCGGCGCCGGAACCGCAAGCTCGCAAACCGACGACAGAGGGCAATAAACCCCAGCCCGCTCCACCGGCTACGCGCAATTCGACCGGGCCAATGATCCGAAAATACCTCCCGGCCTTGCTGATTTTCGCGAGCATGGTGGCTCTGATTGTCGCATATAGATATCTGACGCACTAATTCATCAGCGCCCGCGGTCGTGGGGTTGAACTGCTGGGTGACCGCGGCGAAGGAGATCGACTGGGCTTCGAAGGCCTCGACCAGGCTTCGCGAAGTCGACAAGCGAACTGGCAGCCCGCTGCGAGGGAGATTAGCTTACGACTTCCGTTCCTTCGATCGCGCAGCTGCACGATCGGCGGCGGCTTGTACCTGATCCGGGGTCGGTGGCTGTGTGCGCTGTGCACGTCTCCCTAACTCGACGACCGGCGATACTCGGCGTTGTTTCGCTTTCTTGCCGGTACCTTCGGTTAGCCAGCGCGTGACTTTCGCCCGGCGATAAAATTTCAGCAACGGCGCGGTCGCACCTTCGAAAGTTGTTTGATCCTTCGGATCGACGGCGCGATAACTCGCTCTCTCCAGGCCAAGAAGAATCAGACACCGGATGGCCGTCGAACGCGTCATTCCCTCTAATTCGCGTTCACTCCGGTATACGTCGGCCCAAGCGTCAATATCCTTGAGCCGGCGTCTGCACATCCACGATCTGGTCGGCCATGTTTTGGAACATACGCCGGGATGCCCAATCCGTTGCCGCAGGGACGCAAGATCTCACGGCCGAAGCGCAAGAAGCCATAAGATTGCTCACAATTCGCTCGACTTCCCCACGGAAAGGAGCGTGTGTGGTGTCACCGAGGCATATTCGCCTTCGAGATTCGACTGATCCCTCCCGCCCGCGATGACAACTTCCGCGGGCTCGTGGCAGTGCCAGCACATGATGCTGTCATTGATCCAAGGGAGAGCCAGATGGCCACCAGCAAATCGAAATCAAAATCCGCAAAGACGGCACGCAAATCGTCGCGCAAAGTTAAACGCCCTGCCAAGAGCGGCGTCCCGGCTCGATCGACACCCACCGCCGCGACCAATGCCGCCGCCTCAAAAACGGCATCATCGAAATCACCTGCGTCTTCGTCATCGAAGCAGTCGGCGGTGCTGAAGATGCTATACGAACCGAAGGGCACCACGATCGCCGCGATTATGAAGGCGACCGACTGGCAGCAACATTCCGTCCGCGGCTTCTTCGCGGGGGTGGTCAAGAAGAAGCTCGACCTCAATCTTGTCTCCGAGAAGGTAGACGGTCAACGCATCTATCGGATCGCCAAATCCGGCACGGCCCGGTGATGGTCATGGAACGGACAGCGCCCGCTCAACCCACCGATCCAGCCGTCGAGGACGAGTTGGATCGGCTGGCGACGATGCCGATTGCCCAGTTACGGATTAGGTACAGGGAAGTGTTTCGAACCGATCCGCCGAAGGCGTTCGGCCCGGACCTGCTCCGGCGCAGCATCGCGCATCGGATTCAGAAGAAGGCCTATGCCGGCCTCTCCCGTCCCGCGCAGCGCCTGCTTGATCAGGCGATGAAGGCTTTTGCTGCCAAGCCAAACGGCAAGATCGTGTTGCCGCGCCGGATCAAACCAGGCTCGGTTCTTGTCCGCGAATGGAAGGGCAGGAGTCACCGCGTCATGGTGCTGGCTGACGGGTTCGCCTATGAAGGAGACGTCTACAGCAATCTCTCCGAGATAGCCGTCCTGATCACCGGGACCAAGTGGAACGGGCCACGGTTTTTTGGGCTGCGTTCCAAGACGCAAGGGAACGACGAGCCCGCGGCTCCTGATCCGTCCGATGGCGCAAAGCGAACAGCCGAGGCCGTATCGGCCCGTTCAAATCATCTGGGTGGCGGAAGCGACTATCGGAAGCGGAACGCCAGCAGTACCGGCAAGTCGGCTTCGAACGGCGGTCGTCATGGCGGCTAATTCGATCAAACTGGTCCGCTGCGCCATCTACACCCGCAAGTCGACCGAGCATGGGCTGGAACTGGAGTTCAACTCACTCGACGCCCAGCGGGATGCCTGCGAGGCCTATATAAAGAGTCAGGCCTCGCAGGGATGGCGGACCCTCCCCCAGCACTATGACGACCCCGCCTATTCCGGCGGCAACCTCGACCGCCCTGCCCTTCAGCAACTCTTGAAGGATATCGACGCCGGCCGGGTCGACGTCATCGTCGTCTACAAGATCGACCGGCTGACCCGGTCGCTGGCCGACTTCGCCAAGCTGGTGGAAGCCTTCGATGCCAAATCGATTTCGTTCGTCGCGGTCACCCAGCAGTTCAACACTACGACATCGATGGGCCGATTGACCCTGAATGTCCTGCTGTCCTTTGCTCAGTTCGAGCGCGAGCTGTCCTCCGAACGGGTCCGCGACAAGGTCGCGGCTAGCAGACGGAAGGGCAAATGGACCGGCGGCACCGTGCCGCTTGGCTTTGACGCCAAAGACAAGAAACTCATCATCAACAAGGCCGAAGCCGAGACCGTCCGCTATATCTTCAAGCGATATCTGGAACTGCAGAGTTTCGGGAAACTGGTGGAGGACCTCGACGCCAGGGGCATCGTCACCAAGCGCCGGGACACCAAGGTCAGGAAATTCAACGGCGGGATACCCTTCACTTACGGTCCCCTCGCCCACTTCCTGAAGAACCGGCTCTACATCGGCGAGACCGGACACAAGGACAAATGGTTCCCAGGCGAGCACGCAGCCATCGTTGACCGAAAGACCTTCGAACAAGTCCAGCAGCTTCTCGGCTCCAAATCCGCAGGCCGAAAGCCCCACCGCACCGCCAGCGAAGCGCTGCTGATGGGCAAACTCTACGACGACCGCGGTAACCGAATGAGCCCGAGCTTCTCCACAAACAACGGCGTCCGGTACCGCTTCTATGTCAGCTCAGCCTTGCTGCGTGGACGGAAGGCTGAAGTCGGGTCGGTCGGACGGCTTGCTGCACAGGCGATAGAAGACGCTGTCGTTCAAGCGGTACGAAATCATTTTCCGACCGATGAACCGATCGAGGATGCGCAATTCCTGGACCGGCACTTGTCACGTGTCGAGCTCGGTAAAAATGAGCTGATCATCTCGATGAAACCGCCGGAACAGAATCGCACCGATGAATGCAACGGCGACTCAGCTTTGCGCATTCGTTTGCCATGGTTACTGCCTTCCGGCACCCAACCTTCGTCCTTTAATCCAAACCCACCGAATTACAGGGAAGAACCAGACGCGAGGGCAGTCCAGGCCATCGTGCGAGCACGGCATTGGGCATCAGAACTTACCCATGGCACCTATGCGTCGGTGGATGAACTCGCGGCCAGCACCAAGCTCAACTCAAAGGTAGTCAGGAACGAGCTTCGACTGGCGTTTCTTGCCCCCGAAATCCTTGACGCCATCCTGAATGGCAAGCCCGGATGCAGGCTCGCCGATCTTCGAAGGATCGCAGCAATCAGCTGGTGTTCGCAGCGATCCGAACTATATCGAAATCACTGCCCCACCGCCTAACCTAAACATTAAAGTTCCGTGAGAAAGCTTTTGATCGCCTTCCTGTTGCTTATTTTCGCGCCGATCGGCGTCTCGGCAACGAGCTATTGGTTCGGCGACCGTCAAGGCAATTGGCAGACGGCGGACCGGTCAAGCGCCGGGCTCCTGCCGACGGCATCGAACCATCCCGAGGCACTCATCCGAGTCTACGCAGCGCGCACCGCACGGTGGCGCGGCATTTTTGAGGTTCACACCTGGATTGTATTCAAAGAAAACGGCGCATCGCGCTACGTCCGCTACGACTATACAGCGCGGGGCGAGCCGATTCGCACGAACGGATTTGCGGCGGACGGCCGCTGGTTCGGTGCGGTGCCGGAAACGATCGTCGCCGTCGACGGGGACAACGCCAAAGACTCATTCCGAAGATCCAACACGTCATCGAAAACTATAAGTTTCGCTCTCTTGGCGATTACAGCGCATGGCCCGGTCCCAACTCAAACACATTTGTCCAGGCCGTCCTCGACGCTGTTCCGGAACTAAAAGCGGTCTTACCGCCAACCGCAATCGGCAAGGACTATCCTTATGAGGGTGAATGGCTAGGCATAACGCCTTCCCGAACCGGTATCTATGCATCCCTCGGGGGTTATCTTGGTTTGACGATCGGATGGGTCGAGGGGATTGAATTGAATTTCTTCGGCGCCGTTTTGGGAGTCGATGTTCGTCGACCTGCGCTCAAAATTACCCGGCATTGGCCGGCTGGGCTTACCCGTCGCATAGTGACCGCCTCGTGCTTTCGTCCATCGGATTTTATGGAACACCGATCTGGTGGATGAGCTAACGCACGGGTGCATTGAGCGCCGCGACTCTGATCATGCGACTAAAGTAATTCCGGCAAACGATACAGGAGCCGTCTCGCCCTCGGCCATCCTGCTTCGACAAACGCATCCAGGCATTCAATAAGCTTTGCGCGACGTGCCTGATCGTTGAACATATCTCGATGATCGGCAAGGAAAATACCGACGATTTCGACAAATCGGTCCGCTCCCAGTGACTCGAACTGGAAGCCATGCATCCGACCGGCGTCCAGCAACGCGTGGGCTACGAGGTCGAAGACACGCGGCGGATCGGCTAGGCGAAGTGACGCCAAAAGATCGATGAGGTAGTAGATCGTGTGAGGTGTCCCGACGTCGCCAATACGGCGTAATAATTCCGAGTTTTCGTCGAGAAACGCCATCTTGCTTTCAGCCGTTACGAGACCGGTCGGTTCTTCTTTTTCGTTCGCCCGAAATACGCCCGATGAAAAGTATAATTGGTCACCGACATTGTCTAACAGACGCGCGGCAGCGCGAACTTCTTCGTGATCTTTATCCGTGCGCGACCCAGGGTCCAAGGTGATGTACCGCTCTATCTCGGCGGCGCTAACTTCGACAAATTCTCTAGCTAAACGCTGTGCATTGCGCCGCAGGCGGATATCGGCCTCATTCGTCGTGCCGTATCCAAGGATCACGGTGTCACGGAGCGTCGCTGCAGCGCGACCAAGTTCGGGCGTGTGCGCGGCCAAGTCGGTTTGCCAGTCGTTTAATAGCTGACGAGAACGGGGTTGCTCGTAATTCACCCAAAGCACGGCGATGAGATTTCCGATACCCTCAATGATGCGATCCCCATGCGGCTCGGTCTCCCGCCGCGCACGCGGTATCAACTCAAGCAACAGCGTTTCAACTTGCTCGGGCGCATGATGCACCGCACGGACTAAAAAGCCCGTAAAGCGCTGAAGGACGGGGAAGCTTTGTTCGTCGTGGGCAAAATGCTCTGCGAAGCACCATAACGTCGGGCGCGCAAACTCCCAAAGCTGGCCCATATAGTCAGCAACTGCCGCCCTCACTTTCTCGGCTTCATTCGTCAACAGCGGCTCGATTTTCGGGATGAGCCGAGTCGCAGCCTCTTCACTAACCGAACACAGCAGAAGCGCGGCCTCTACCGCCGCAGCTCGCAAGTCGGTTTGCGGCTCTGCCGGACAGAGGGCGCTAGCGCCGACCTGCAAATAGGATTCGACAAGGTCCGCAAGAGATCGAACGACTTGGCTCTCGGTTGCCAGTTCGAGCTTCCGGCAAGCTAGACTCTCGCACCCTTGTAGGAGCGTCGTCCGCGCGTGGTCGATCACCAATCGCGAAGGTGACGGCGGCTTGGAATTTCGTAACGCATCGGCGAGCGCAATCAGGGCGCGCGCACCGTCCGCAACGCTTGCAGCGTTCGTCCCGTCCGGGGCCGGACGGCCCGGAGCCGCCTCTACGAGACGCAAAAGGGCGGCGTTGGCGTCAGCCTCTATGTCAACACCCGCGTCTGTGAGCCAATAATACGGCTCGACCGCGCTCATTTCGGTGAAGACCGTATACGCCCGTTCGTTTCCGCGCGGTATCGCCTCAGCCGTCGCCTCGCTAAGCAACAGCTTTGCCGCATCCACCTCAAGGTTGTCGTGCCCAATGGCACCGAATAGCGTTGCAAGAAATCGTCGCTTAGCGCGTTCCGGGTTTTCATATTCGTCGAAGGGAATCGCAAACACCGCCTCTTCGAACTGCCGCTTGTCCCTAGGGGCTATCGTCGAGTAGACGGCGGCAACAGCGTCGATCGCATCCTTACGTGTGTCGTTCGACCGCAAGAATTGCGGCGAGCTAGCAAACGGCCACATCACAGGTCCGAGAACGTTGGGACGTCGCGCTGCCGCCAGAAACATTCGAGCCCACAGCAATGCGAGGCGGTTATTTGCGATTGCGAACTGCGCGAGGTTGATAGCGTCTGACGGTGATCCATCGAGAAGACACTTCTTGAATGCCTTGATCATTCCTGCGACATTGTCAGCATGTGCGTACCGATCATCCGGATCGTGTGCCCAGATGTGGCTCCCGTCGTCGAGCAGCACGACGGTTTGCCCGGCAACTGTAATCGATTGTTCATTGGCATTCGTCGGGTGCTCGCTCGCAACCGTACCTTCCAACGCGGCAAGCAGCACACAAACACCTAAAGCGGGATCGCGTTCGAGAAATTCCGGAACATATTGGGAAAGCTGCCATCGGGCATGATCGTAGTCCTGCCGCTTGCTGCTAGTCATCGCCAAAATTTGGCTATTTCCCATCGCCGTCTTCGACGTATCGAGCACACGGTGCGTGAAGGCGGACCGATAAATTTCGACCGCGAAATCGGGATCGTATGCCGCAATGTTCCTGGCCTTTCTCGCGAGCGGCGGAATGTCCTCGTGAGCGTGGTTCGCAAACCGCTCACCTATCAGAAGTTGGCTCAGCAAGGCGCGTGACGCGGCTATGTCGGTTTCGTAGGTATCGCCGACCAAATCAATCCCGACCGTTACCAGTTGCCCTCCTCGTGCATCTCGCAAGGCGAAAGCAAGCAGCGCGCGTGCGGCTTGCCCAAGTTGCGCCCGCTGGTCGGCGTCGGCGACCTTACCGACAATCTGGAAGAGCAATGTGCGCAAGGGCCATGCGACGATATCGACATGGGCGGACGCATCGGTCGCAAGTTTGCACCACGGGGCGAACGTCGAAAGCATTCCATCTTCAACTCTGACCGTCACCGATCCGACGATATGCGTGAAAGCTCTTGACGTTTTATCGCGATGCCTCGCGGAATTCAGAAAGGCAGCCAGACCCATCAGGTCGCTAGCCTCGACGGGGAGGTCGGACGCCATTCGAGCGGCAACGCTTCTAGCCACCGGATCGGATGAGCTTTGTCCCGTTAATTCGACAACGGCGGTCCAAAACTCCGCCCTCTCATTCGTGGAATTGAGCCAAACATCGTGCAACGCGTAGGCAAGCGCCGGGGCGAGCATTAGTGCAAGTCCGGGCTGCGCCAAGAGGCGCGTCGTAATTTTCCCGATATTTAGGGGTTCGATGAACAGGCGACTAGCCGCATAGTCGAACAGAATGTGGTGTCGAAATCCTATATATCGGTCGCCCACAACCGGAACCAGCACATTTGCCTTAAACAACGCGTCAAGCGCCGAAGGTTCCTCACGTGCTACGGCTAGTCTCTCTGCCTGAAGCGTATGCGTCGTGACCATATGCTCAAGCGCCGCCCGCAAACACACGTCCGCAGCGATGCCGAGGGGTGTCACTCGACGGCTCCAGTACATCGCCAACAGTTCGACTTGCGACCTAACTTCACCGAACTCCGAGGCGGAAAGCCCCGTGGACAAAAGGTCGGCTAGGAGGCGCGTGTTAAACGGCACACCCGCAAGGTCGCGCAACTTTTTTCCGCCCTGCGCGATCGCCGTCGCCAGCGTCGGCGCTTGGGAAAGTAGCTGAGTGAATTCGGCTTCGCTCCAAACCGGCACGTTAACGTGCCGCACCGATGGAAAAGCATTATCTTTGAAATTTCTGTCAGGCGGTGCGCCGCTGAACACGTCGCGGAACTGCTCGCCCAACTTTAGATCGAAACTACGAATCGAAGCGATGATGCGCCAACGGTTGCCGGGCAGCGCCATCACATCTTTGATCAGTGACCGAAATACGGCCTCGCCTCGGCCGCCGCGTGTCGCGTCGAGCGCATCAATGAATAGGTAAGCGGTCTTTGTTCCGGGCCAATTCTCGAGAAGGTCCGGAAGCCGATGCGTAAGCCCTAACTCATCCCGTAAGCCATCTGCGGTATCGACAGGCAATCGGTCGACTGAAAACTGAATGACTTCGCACTTTTCCTTACGAAGGGCCGACGCAGCCGCGCTCACAACGGCGCTTTTTCCAGATCCTGGCTCACCGATCACGAGTAGCGAGCCGGCCTTGGCAGCCCGGGCGACTGCGCTTGTCGCCGCCCGTTCGACTGTGATTGATTTTCCGTCAACAATCGTAGTTTCGAACGCGTCCAATTCCGCAGCGATTCGCTTGCTGTGCAGTTTCAGTTGTGCGATATCCGCCTGATAACTTGGGGTGGCTTTCAGCGAGACTCCGGCTTGCGAAATGAAGTGCCGGAATGCTTTCGCATCCGCACCATGCCGCCGTTCCATCAATGCTTGGCTTTGGCGCTCGGTCGCCACGAAAGCACCGTGTGCGCTTGGCGCTTGCAACGTCAGTAGTCGCATCTGCGCGATGGCGGCTTTGCGATCTGGCCCGGCCAAGTCGAAGCGCATGACCGCGATAAGCGGCAGAAGCGCAGCGATATCGGTATCGTTTGCTTTCTTGCCGGTGACGGCTTTCCACGCAGCTTTCAAGGCATAGGACAATGTGCGCAGTACGGCACGTTGCTTCGCAGGCAACGGAGCGGTTGCCTGAGCGCGCAACGACGAGAGCGCCTTCGCAAGATCGGTGGTTATATTCTGTGACGTGCCGGGACCGACCGCGATGATCAGTCGGTCGCGCCCGACGTTGAGCGGGCGATCCCACCCCCGCTCTCCTTTTCCGGCCAGTCCTGCGTGCCATTGGCGAACGACTTGCTCGGCCGTCTTTCCGAATTCGCTCATTAGGGCTTGAGACAGGCTAAGTTTTGTTTTGGCCTGAACCAACAACCACCCGTCTTGATCGGTTTCTGCGACAATATCGTCGAGCGGCGCGTCGCTTTCGAAGCGGATGCTCTTTATTTTGAACGGAGCCAATCCAAGCTGTTCATCGCCAAGTGACTCGGTGAGCATTTGAACCGCGAAAACCGCACCCACGGACGCTTGAAACGTAACGCCCGCAGCCGTCGCATTGCCGCCGCCCTTAGCGTGCAACCCCGTACGTCGTTTCGATTTGGGATTTTGTTTTTCCGCTGTCCGAGCAGGCTGCTTCCGCAGTTTCTTCTTCACCGCCTTGACGCCGGGGCGGCGCGCGGTCGCTTTGGCTGACCGCGTGCGCTTCGAGGCGTTCGCCCCTCTACGGGCTTTTCGTTTCTTCACCATATCGTTTATTGCCAAAAACCTCGCGCAGAGAATAGCCGGATTCGAACTTGCGGTACGGTTTCTAATTGACAGTCTGTGCGGCGCCCCATCGCTCCCACTCAAGAACGCCTTCGCGAATGCCCATCTTGCCTTGCCGACTCGGTGGCGATTCTTCAAAGTAAAAGGGCCGCTCCTTTGGCGGCTCTTCACAATCTGATGAATCATCAGTGCGTTAGTTTGGTCGCGGGGACAGGATTTGAACCTGTGACCTTGCGGTTATGAGCCTGACGTGCGCTTTGGACCCAAACTGCAGTCTCTCGCCTAAGGAAGAAGTATTTCCAAAACCGCGTTCCGCACCGATCTGCGATGACTTGAAATTCAACGAATTTCGAAGATCCTGGCCGCTGAGTCGGGCGGCCTGATGTTCCGAGAGTTTCTTCTCCCGCGTGTGATTTGCAACACATAACGCGATCGCGAATCGAGTTACCCTGCCTGGCGTTTCTCCCAAACTGGAACCCGTCGCCAATGGCGGGTTTTTTTGAGGAGCGCCGTCCGCGGCCCGACTAGCGCGCAAGATGGCGAATCATGTCAACCGTTCCAAAACACGAACCGGAGGTAAGGCGAGCAAAGGGCCGCGCGTATGCTGCCCGGTGCAACGGGATCGCGACCAATTACGATAGCAAGACGATCTACCAGGCGCTCGAACTGTCAGAACAGGCTCATAAGGTTCACCGACTGCCGTACGTCGTCGGCTTAAGCCACCTGAAGCAATTTCCGCCTGACCGATTCGAGTGGATTTGCGACGAGGGCTCCGTCACGATCAAATTGCGCGACAAGCAGACCGGCGCTCTGGCAAAATGGCCGCACTGGGCTTTCGGCTAGTTGGTTCGGCCGCCCGCTGGCGCGCCCATGCGTTGGCGCCGATCGACCGGCACATGCCAGCCCGCGAACGCGCACCAAAATGTGGCTGGAAGAGCGAATCGAATCCTGAACCAAACATTCTTGTTCTTCACCTTTTTTAGACGACCTTGGCCTCTCGCACAGTCATCTGATCCGCCACCTGCCACCCCGGCCAATCAGTGCAGGTCGAAAAAGTCTCCGCCGAAAGTCTCCCGAAAACGGGAATATTTCCGATAGGGGCCGGAGACTTACCAGAACCCGCTTGTTTTCCGAGTAATCGATTGGCACGACGACGAGATGGACGCCGCCCCCTTTGAAGGCGGCTTCGAGCGTCGGAGTAAGGTCGCCGCACTTGGTGACCCGAGATCCCTTGGCTCCATAGCTCTCCGCATATTTCACGAAATCGGGATTACCAAAGGTCAAGCCAAAATCCGGGAAACCGTCGACGGCTTGCTTCCACCGGATCATGCCGTAGGCGAAGTCCTCAAGAATGAGAATGACCAGATCGAGCTTGAGGCGAACCGCCGTCTCCATCTCCTGCGAATTCATCATGAAGCCGCCGTCGCCGCAGACGGCCATTACCCGCCGTTCCGGGTAAAGGATCGACGCCATCATCGCGGACGGCAGACCGGCACCCATCGTCGCCAGTGCGTTGTCGAGCAATACCGTGTTGGCAACGTAGGTCCGATAGTTCCGCGCGAACCAGATCTTATACATGCCGTTATCAAGTGCGATGATTCCATCCTCTGGAATAACCTCTCTGACGTCGTGAACAATGCGCTGAGGGGTCATCGGCCAACGGTCTTCCTTGCTGCGGTCGCTGATGTGGCTCAAAATGCCTTCGCGCAGGCTCAACAACTCACCGCCGTCGTGCAATCGGCCTTCGACGCGATCTGCGAGGAGTTCCAGGCTCGGGCCGACATCTCACACGACCGCTACCTGACCATTGATTTCAAAAATTCTCTACCCGCTCCGTCTTAGGACAGGTGGCTTCCTGTTTACCGTACGCCCGACGATTCATCCCAAAGCGATTTGCATCACCCGTCCGACTTCCACGCTATAGCAAAATTGCACTGCCGGCCTCACCTGGCAGTCGGGATCGAACCAAGTCTCCGGCCGCAGTCTCCCGAAAATGGGAATATCTGCGGAGCCGGGCAGAGACTCTCGGCGATTTGGCCGACCAAAGGCGCCAAATGGGAAGATGGAGACCGGCTTCAAGTGCGTGAAAGCCCGCCAATGGCGGGCTTTTCTCGTATTCCGCGAAGTGTCCCCACGAAAGCCCGACTGCCTGGCTGGCGACGCAGTCCTGACCGGACCAGTCTCCAGGCAAATTCCCTGCAAACAGGGAATTTTTCAGGGAATTTCGCGATTCCTGGCCTTCTAGAACGGCGTCCGTGGCAAGAAATCCCTGTGCTGCAGTCATTTCTCCACGGATTCCCTACGCAAGCTAACAGGGAAGAAATTTCAAAGAACAGGGAATTTCTTATCCGCTACAGGGAACATTTGCCTCCAGGGCAAGAAAGTCAACCGTGCCAGTCCGGGGCGGCCCCAAGCGGACGGCTTCCATTGTCGGGGGTTCGAGTCACTGGTCCGCTACATCGCTAACCCCCACAACAATGCGTCGAGTTGCGGACCGTGCCGGCAACCCGGTGGCCTGCGGCGAGGGCGGCCTCCGCGAACGCGCGCCCGAGGCCTTGGCTGACGCCGGTGATCAGAAAGTTCTTGGCATTCATCTGCTCGCTCCTGAATCGGTAGAACTTTGATCGCGGGCCTACGATCGAGGCCCCGGCACACAGACCTTCGAATGCTTCGAGCTCTCAGCGATTGGCGCGCCCCCACGCCGGCGTCAGATCAGGCGGATTTCGACGTCGATGTTGCCGCGGGTCGCCCTCGAATAGGGGCAGATCTCATGGGCATCGTCGACGATCGCCTGCGCCGTCTCTCGCTCCATGCCGGGGATATGGATCGTGAGTCGTGCCGCCAGCGTATAGACACCGTCGCCGCTGTAGAGGTCGACCTCGGCATCGAGCGAGGTCTCGGGAGGCAACGCAATCCTCCGCTTGCGCGCCGCGACGCCCATCGCCCCCTCGAAACAGGCCGACCAGCCCGCCGCGAAAAGCTGCTCCGGGTTGGTACCCTTACCTGGCGTCCCGGGCCGATCCAGCTTCACCTGCAGCCGACCGTCGTCGCTGCGCGATTCACCTTCGCGGCCGCCGGTCGTATGCGTTCGCGCGGTATAGATGAGCTTCTCTTTGCGGGTATCGATCACGTCGGTCATCGTCCTACTCCTTCGCTGTTGAAGCGTTGGGAATGCCGGCGGCTGGACGGCAGTGGCCGTCGCGGCCGGCAATTCGACATTTGGGTTCAAGTTTTATTTACAAATGCTCATACTTTCTGGCGCCTGCTCGCCGTTCCTGACGACGGCCCGCTGCCCCGCGCCGACCGGCCGCACATCAGAGCAAGCGGCCTGCAGCCCGCCGTTGCTCGAAAGCCTTGACGTTGGTGTAGGCGAGCAGCAGCGTGTTGCAGGGGATTTGCGCCGCGACCGCCTTGTCGAGCATAAAGCCGAGGATGTGTTCCACCTCAGTCCGGCCGCCCCGTTCGATGTCGCGCAGCATCGAGGTCGAATATTGGGAGTCCTGCTGAGAAAACGTCTCCTCCCAGGCTTTCATGAAGGCCGCGCTCGGCGCGTGACCGTTGGCAGCGGCTATCGCCGCACCACAGCGAAGCTGATCGAGAAAAAGATCGCGGCCATAGGGGGTGCGGACAATCTCGCCGACATTCGCCCGCATCAAGCAAGTCATGGCGGCCGCAGTGGAGAGGTGAACCAGCTTTTCCCACATCCGTTGAACCATGTCGTCGACAGCGAAGACCTCTACACCCTTCGCACTTTCAAACAGCGCCGCCAGCGTTCTTACGCGCTCGGTCATTTCCCCTGATTGCTCGCCGAAGGTAAGCGTCCGCCAGTCGTTGAATTGTCTGATCGCGCCGTTCGGCATGATCGTCGCTTGAATTTTCGCGGTGCCGCCGAGCACGCGGTCTCGGCCGAATTTCTCGTTCAACGCATCGATATGGGCAATTCCATTCAGGAAAGGCAGTACATATCCAGTCGGCGCTACGGCTGGTACGATCGACGCGATTGCAGCATCAAGATCGTACGCCTTGCAGGTCAAAATCACCGCATCGTAGATCGGTGTCACCTCCGAAGCGAGCACCGTCCTCACTGCTACCTGCGCGTCCCCGAACGGGCTCTCGATCCGCAATCCCTGCTCCGAAAGAATCTTGCGCCGTCCTTCACGGACGAGAAACGTGACATGGGCCCCGCTCTCCGCGAGACGGCCGCCGAAATAGCCACCGGTGCCGCCGGCACCGAGCACCAGGATCTTGGGTTTGCTCACGATGTCGCCTCCTTGCGCGTCCGGTTGCCGCTCAAACCGCGCTACCCCGCCTTCGTACGGCTTCGAGGCGAGGATCGAAGGTAAACTCGACCCGCACGCCGCCCGGCTCGTACACCATGAAATGGATCTTAGGGCTGGAGCCGGACAGTTGCGGTGCGAACTCGACGACAACGTCGGGCCAGCCCGATACTCGCTGGTAAAGGGCGTCGAGGCCGGCCCGGTCGGCGACCGCGAGCGCCAGATGATGCAAACCGACATTGGCGCACCGATCGAACGCGATCGCCATGTCAGGTGGCGCGACCTCCCACAGCGTGAGGACGCAGTGTCCGTCCGACAGGAACACCGCCGGATAATCCGGACGTTCACCGACAACGTGCCATCCAAGGCAGTCGCAAAAGAACTTCCGCGAAGTCGCAAGATCGCGAACGCTCAACCCCACGTGGTCGAAACCACATGTGCCGACTTTGACTTCGTCTGACATAGTCAAATCACCTCAAGCCGACATATTTTGTCTTCGTCCCAAACAATTCCGCTGCCGGGACGCTGTGACGTCAACACTTTGCCGTCAATTATTCGCAACGGTTCCTGCAGCAAGGCGTCAGCCCAATCCACGTATTCGAGCCAATGTGCCGTCGGCGTGGCCGAAAGAAGCTGAGCGCTGACCTCCGGCATCAGATGCGAAGACATCTCGACGCCCCTTGCAGCTGCAAGCGCGGCGGCCTGCATCCAGCCGCTGACGCCGCCGATCCTGGCAACATCAGGCATGACGTAGTCGCAGGCGTGAGCGCTCAGGGCAGTGAGCATGCCTTCCGGTCCGTTGAAATTCTCACCGATCTGGACAGGTACGCGCAATTCTCTGGCGATGGTGGAATGCGCGTCATAGTCCTCGTGGGGGATCGGTTCCTCGAGCCAGTAGATCCCCTCGTTCTCGAGTTGTCGTCCGCGAGCGATCGCTTCAGCCGTCGTAAGCGCCTGATTGTAGTCCACCATGATGGCGACCGCGTCGCCGACGACGCGGTGTACGGCCTTCAAGGCGGAGATATCCTCTTTGGCCGACGGATATCCCAATCGAAGCTTGACGGCCTTCAATCCGCTTGCGAGCAGCGCATCGGCTTCTTTCGACAGACGGTCCGGCTCCATCAGCCCGAGACCGCGGCTGTCATAAGCCTGCAACGCCCGCGGCTGGCTACCCAGCAGAGCGGCGAGCGGCATTCCCCTGGATCGCGCGAGCGCATCCCAGAGCGCCATGTCGAACAGCGAAAGAGCCATTCGCACGGTGCCCGTGACGCCAAGCAATGCAAACTGGCGCGAAAGGGAACGTGCCGCGTCGTAGGGGGTCACCCGGCCGCCCGCCAGCAGGTCGAAGGCTTCCGCCAGGTGTGCGGCGATCGCGCGGGCTCCCGATGGTCTGTAGCAGAATGTGTAGGCGTGCCCGGGCACGCCGTCATCCGTCACGAGATCGACCAGCAAAAGAGGAACCGTCCTGACGATCGCGGCACTCGTTCCAAGCGTGAAGTTGAGCGGAACGAGCACACCGCGTGAGACGAGGGAGCGAAGCTTGAGCGGTTGTATGACGGTATCGGAGAAAGTCATCGTTTATATCCATCAGGTTGTCGTGCCGAGTCCGGCACCCAGTGTCTACGCGGCGGCCTCGAGAACAAGTTCTACCTCGACCGGCAAGCCCAGAGGCAGGCTGGCCACGCCGAGCACGACACGGCCCGACAGCATCTCGGGACCGAAGACCTTGAGGAGCACTTCGGAAGCCCCGTCGGCGACCTTCGGGTGATCGCGAAAGTCCCCTGCCGTTGCGATGTAGACGCCGAGCTTGGCGACGCCTGTCACTTTGTCGAGCGAGCCGAGATGCTCCCGTACGGCGGCGAGGGCGCTGAGGGCCGCGAGCTCTGCGGCGTTTCGGCCCTCCTCCACCGACAACTCCCCGCCCAGACGACCGATGAATTGCGGCTTGCGGTCGACCACCGGCAGCATCCCGCTCAGGAAGAGCAGCCTGCCGATCTGCACCGTCTCCACATAGTCCCCGAAGGGAGTCGGCGGAGGCGGCAGGGTGATGCCGAGATCCTTCAGCCGCTGTTCGGCGCCAGCGGCCGGCGCGTGGCCAAGGGTTACCATCTGCCCAGATGTGCGCCGCCGTCGACGTTCAGCACCTCCCCGGTGATGTGCGGAGCCTCGGTCAGGAAGACGACCGCATCGACGATCTCCTGCGCGCTCGAAATGCTGTTCATCGGCGAAAGCGTCTTCAGGAAATCCTTCGGGTTGTCCCTGTGCAGCGGGGTGTCGACGACGCCCGGCGCCACCGTGTTCACGCGGATGCCGTCGCGCGCATATTCCATCGCGATATTCTTGGAGGCGGCCTCGATGCCGCCCTTGGTGATCATGGCGACCGACACCGGCATGCCGGCGATCGGGTGGCTGATCAGGGGCGTCGTGATGCTGACGATGCTGCCGCCGCTCTTCTGCGCCACCATCTGGCGCACGACGAGCTGCGTCAGATGGAGAAAGCCTTCGACATTCGTTGCCGCGAGTTTGCGGTAATCGTCGAGCGTATAGTCGACGAAGGGCTTGGCGAAGAAGATGCCGGCATTGTTGACGAGGGCATCGATTCTGCCGAAGCGGGAGAGCGCCGTCTCAACCACCTTGCGGGCGGTCGCCGGATCGGCGATGTCGCCGTCCACGCGGACCACCTTGTCGGAGGCCGGAATCTCGCTGGACCGGCTGACGCTTCGCGAGGTGGCGACCACGTTGTAGCCGCGCCCCGCGAACGTGTTGACGAGGCCCGCGCCGATGCCCTGGGAGGCACCGGTAATCACGATCGTTTTCGATGTCGACATTGTCTTTCTCCTTTGATGAGTGAGGCGCCTCAGCGCGCTTCAATTGTGAGAGCCGGATCGATCGGAGTCGGATCCAGGTGGTCGAGGTAGTTGCCCATCGTCGCCAGAGCGATGCCGACCGTGAGTTCCTTCAGGGCGGTGGCGTCGTAGCCGGCAGCAAGGAAATCCCGCTTGGCGCCTTCCGAAGCGAAGCCCCGTCCTGCAACGATGTCCCCAGTGATCTTCACGAGGGCATTCCGTTTCGGCTCCTGAAGCGCCATCCGGTTCCGGATGGCGGCGATCGTGGCGGGGGCCGTCCGCATCGCCTTCAGCATCGTCGTGTGGACTGCTGCGCAGTAGCGGCAACTGTTCTCCACGGACGCGGCGAGCAGGACGATCTGGCGTTCCTCGGCCGTGAAGGACGAATGGTTCCAGGCCCGGTCCAGAGCGAGGTAGCCGTCCAGCGCGGCCGGCGCGTCGGCAAGAGCCGAGACCAGGTTCGGAATGAACCCCAGCCTCTTTTGAATCTCGTGCAGCCCGGCCTTCGTCCCTTTCGGCGCAGTCTCGATGTTGTCTGCCATCCAACCCCTCCGCCGTTGCGTCGGTTGCGTTGGTGGAAATGTGTCGAATGGAGCCTTCTTTGATTAGATGGAAATATATGGAATCTATTTTCCATTAATGAGAAAGCTGCAGCATGATCGATCTCAACGACATCGCGACCTTCGCAAAGGTGGCGCAGCTCGAAGCTTCAGCCGTGCGGCGCGCGCCCTCGGCATGCCCGGTCACGCCATGCTCGGTTTCAAAAGGGGACTGTCCTGACGATGGCCGCACTCGTACCGAGCGTAAAGTCCAACGGAACGATCACCCCGCGCGAAGTCAGGGAGCAAAGCTAGACCGGCCGGCGCCCGTTTCGGTGGGTTTCATCTTCCATCGTATCAGGGTTTCCATTTGCCATTCTTTAGGAATCCCTGAGGGACCACGGAAGCAGCCCAACATGCTGCTGGTGACCAGGTCGCTGCTGGACCTGTGGACCCCAGGGCAGTCCACCCGCTTGATCACCTTTTCAAGATGAACGCTTTGGGGCCCGATTGCGAGTGACCGCGAACACCAGGAGACCCGCCATCGCGAGAAATCCTCCCAGCATGATCAGACCGGACTGGAAGCTACCAGTCTGATCCTTGAGATAGCCAACCATCGAGGGTCCGAGATACCCACTCAGATTCCCCAGTGAATTGATCAAGGCTATGCCGCCGGCCGCGGCTGTCCCACGCAGTATTGCAGTGGGCAATGTCCAGAAGACCGGCAGCGCCGAGTATATTCCAATTGCTGCGAACGTCATGGCACTCAAGGCCACAATCGGCGCGCTCGCAAGGAAAGCACTCGCAACCAGACCACCAGCGCCAGCAAACGCCGCCAACGCCATGTGCCAAACCCGCTCGCCCGCCTTATCGGAGTGCCGCCCCCAAATAACCATCGCGACGGCACCAAACGCGTGAGGAATGGCAGTTATAAGCCCCACCTGCTGGTTGCTTAGCTCGCCAAAGCCTTTGACGATTTGCGGCAACCAAAGGCTCATGCCATAAACGCCGATAACAATTCCGAAGTAGATTAGACCAAAAAGCCACACCTTGAGGCTCACCAATCCAGCCGCGAGAGAGTGCTTTTCGCCGCTATGAGCAGCCTCCGTGGCGATCCTGTCGCTGACAATCTGACGTTCCGACGGAGAGAGCCATTCAGCATCGGCTGGCTTGTCGGTCAAATATTTGAAAACTACAAATCCAAGCAGGATCGCTGGAATTCCTTCCATCAAGAAAAGCCATTGCCAGCCACGTAAGCCAAATCCCTCCAGGTCAAGAATTGCGCTGGAAACTGGAGCACCAAGAACGCTCGATAACGGAATTGCGACGAGGAAAGCACCAGTTATCTTCGCCCGAGTTGACGCGGGAAACCAATAAGTGAGGTACAAGATCATACCGGGAAAGAATCCGGCTTCCGCAGCGCCAAGCAGGAAGCGGATTACAAAAAGGCTGGTTTCTCCCTGCACGAAGGTCATACCCGCAGAGAGAAGGCCCCATGTGACCATGATCCTTGCGATCCATCTGCGCGCACCGACCTTCTCGAGCATGATATTGCTCGGAACCTCGAACAGAAAATATCCGAGGAAGAATATTCCAGCCGCATTTCCATAAGCCGTCGCTGAAATTCCGAGATCCTTGTTCATTGTGAGTGCAGCGATGCCGATATTGATACGGTCAAGGAACGCTACAAAGTAGAGCAGGATCATGAATGGTATGAGGCGCCAAGCGACTTTTCGGAATGCGTCATCCGCGGGCCCGATCTTTTCCGCTGCCCTTAGTCGTACAGTCGTATCGGCCATTCCCGTTCTCTCGTGCTTTCGCCGCGTTTTCGCATTTGATGTTTGTTAGCCCGGCCGGCGCCTCAATTTTGCCGGGGTGCGACGACCAATCGCCAAATCTTAGTCGTAGAAAGCAGGGAGCAACTTAAGCTTGTCGGATTGCTTCTTGTCATGATTGATGAAGAGCGTCGCCTTGTATGTTCCGATCAGCTGCCTGATTCTTTCCATCGACGCGATCGATTCCGGCTTATTGGTATTGAGGGACGGAACTATGCTTTGTTCGAAATTCCCTTCCAGATGGACGACGTCGCCGGACAGAATGATGAAGCCAGAATTCTTGAGATGAACTAGCAGCGACTGGCTGCCGGGAGTGTGCCCTGGTGTGGAAACCAAAATGACGCTCCCGTCGCCGAATACATCGGTATCACCGTCGATGAGCTGAAGGTTCTTCGGGGTGCCCAAGAGTTTACGCGCCAGTGCCATCAATTGATTCACGTTGTCATTCGACCCGTCGGGGGAATGTATCCAGCTGTACTCAGCCCGCTGCATCAGAATTGTGGAGTTGGGGAACAAGCTCACATTGCCTATGTGGTCTCCATGCGTGTGCGATATTGCGACCCGAGCGATATCGTCTCGCTTCAGCCCGATCTCGGCGAGTTGATCTGTCAGTGTCCTATCGAGGTGATAGACGATCAGCTTCGGCAAGGTGGACCAACCTCGGGGGTCGCTGAACGCTGTCTCAGGAACACCGGTATCCCAGAGCAACCATTCGTTTCCATGCCTGATAAGCCAGCAGGTCGATGAGAACTCGATGCTAACTCCGACGTTCTGGCCCGGCGTCCATACCGATTCGTCGTTTGCGAGGGAGCGACCACAATCCAACCGGAAAAGCTGTTGCGCTACAGCTGCATTGCGGGGATCTGGCAGTTTCGAGTCGGCGCGCGCATCCAGCGTGCCTTCCGCTATGAGCGAGAAGGCAACCACGACAAATGATACCGCTAATTTAACTTGTCTCAGCATGACCAGTCCTCCTCTTAGAAAACGCGGCGCTTGTCACCGTGTCGAGCTTTACACTCGGCAAGCGCGCGAACTGAAAAGCTGCCAAGACAAACCGATCGCGCTCTGTGGCAGCAATTCGGTGGATATCACGGAGCACGTGATACCAACGGCTTACCCTTTTCGACGATGTAGTGGGCGATAGCCTTGAACAGCCCGCCGCTGACATTACAGACGTTATGCACTTCTTCGAGTGCGAACTGCAGCGGCTGTCCCGCTTTGAGAATCAAGTCCGGCTTGCCATCGAACTTCGCAACAGCCTCTCCTTCCAGAACATAGGCGCTTTCGATTCCTGGATGACCATGGCGGCCGGTGCACTCGCCCGACTTGAGTTCAGCAATCACAACTACCGTCTCGTAACCCGGTGGGAATTCGATCGTCTGTAGTGGCGTTCGCTTCTGGGCAAGTGAGCTACTTGCGGTCGCAGCAATCAGAATGATGGCACCCAAGAACACCGCCAACGGCCGCGTAACGAAGCACATTTCTCTTCTCCCTAGTGAGATCAATGAAGTGACGGGCCCCTCGCGAGCCTGTTGTCGCGTCTCCGACAAAACCCGTTTGCGAACTTCTCTCCGAAGAGGCTGGCACCACCGACTACGACTTTGTCTGCCATCCGACCCCTTCGCTGTTGCGTCGGTTGCCTGGGGGAAGTCTGCCGAATGGAGCATCCTTTGATTAGATGAAAATATATGGAATCTATTTTCCACTTATGAGAAAATAGCGGCATGATCGACCTCAACGACATCGCGATCTTCGCAAAGGTGGCGCAACTCGAAAGCTTCAGCCGTGCGGCGCGCGCCCTCGGCATGCCCGTGTCGACGGTCAGCCGCAGGGTGACGGTGCTCGAGGAGCAACTCGGCGCGACGCTTCTCCAGCGCACGACGCGCCGGCTGAACCTGACGCCGCAGGGGCGCGCCTACTTCACTCAGTGCAGCGAACCCCTCGGCGAGCTCTACGATGCCGAACGGGCCCTCACGCAGGCTCAACGAAAGCCGGAGGGGCTGCTCAGGGTTTCGGTGCCCGTCACCATAGGACAGGAATCGTTTTATGAATTCATATCGTCGTTCTTGCGGACCTATCCTCGCATTCAGATCGATCTGTTCGTCACCAACGTTTTCCTCGACCTGATTGCCGAGAATGTCGACGTCGCCCTGCGCTATGGGGAATTGCGGGATTCGACGCTCGTCGCTCAACGCATCGGAAAGAGCGTCCGCTATCTCGTCTGCACGCCGGACTACCTCGGCGGTCGCAATCCTCCGTCCAAACCCCACGATCTACGCGAGCATCAATGCGTCCTTCTTAACGGGCGGAACAATGAAGCAGAGTGGGAGCTCGCCAGCGGCAGAAAATCGATCAGGGTACATGTTTCCGGTCCGGTCTCCGCTCGCGACCACCATGCTGTGAGCGCCTTCACATACCGCGGCCACGGCATCGGGTTCCTCCCCTCAACATTTTGCGACGCGCGGATCGCAAGAGGAGAACTCATTCGCCTGCTCCCAGAATGGTCCTCTCCCGAAATCTTCATTCACACGGTCTACCCCACGCGCCGATTCCTGCCGTCCAAGCTCCAGGTCTTCCTAGAGGCGTTGAGGGCCTGGAAGAGCCCGCTCTGGATTCCGCTGCGGTGATGGGCCCGCCGATGCGGGAGCTGCCTCCGCTGGAGCGAGGCCAGACTCCTATGACCGACGCCGATTGTGCTCGGGAGACGAGCCGACGAAGCGCTTGTTCGGCCGTTTGATCGAATGGTTTCCCGTGCTCGAACATCTCGCCTATCGATGTGCGACGAGGATAGGCAGTTTGGTGGACGCCATCAAGTACAACATCGTCGAGTCGAAAGTGAAGGATTTGAAGGAGAGCGAGGCCAGACTCGCCCAGTATTGGGTGGCGACCCGCAAGCGGCATGCGCATATGTTGGCGCACCGATAATCCTCGTGCACAAGTATCCCACTCGATACCCCACTTGCACGTTTGGTCACAGCTGATCCCGGGACCGAAATGATCGAGCATGATCTAATGCGTTTGCACAAATCGGAGCGGTTGATCTCCACACGCGCGGCCGATGCCACCATCTCGGCATAGAGGGGTACGGCGCCTCATCAGGCGGTAAGAGGCACTGTGCTGCTCGGTCCAGTCCATCAAGAGGAAGTTTGGACTAGGTCCAGCCAGCGGGAGCCAGCGAGATCTAACATCCACACTCAACGACCGCTTTGAAAGCGGCCGTTCCATAGCCGCCCATTCCGCGAACCGATTATCGGTCTTATCGGTCGTCGCCGCCTTTGGCGGGTGCGGTTGTCTCTTGCGCCGCTTCGGCTGCGAAGGTTGCGCATGATCGATTCTAGCCTGTAGGACGGCCAGTGCTCGCACGGACCTAACAAGTTGCTCGTGGGTCGGCGGATTGATCCATCTCACATTCGCCGGTTGGCCGGCGCGCTCCGAAATGGTGACCACTCTAATCGCGCAGATGTCCGTTTTGCTCGCCCCAATTTGAGCTACGGCTGAAAAATGGATTTCAACTCCGACAAGAGCTTGTTCCGCCAATGGGGCGTCAGACGGGCGCTTCGAGCGCTCGCACCTTCATAGTTGAGCTTGGTGGCTGAAAACGTTGCTTCCGGTTGATCGCCCACACTCGATGACTCGTATCGTCCTTGGCGTGAGACGCTTCGTACCGCCAATCACGATCTGGGCGATGTTGGTTGCGCCAGGATCGTTTACTGCAGCAGGTCCGATCAGCGTTGCCCACGATGATACGGGGCTTTCGCCACTCCAGCCATGACAACTGACGCACGCTTCCTGGAAAACCCTTTTCCCGATTGAGTTCGCGGTCTTGCCATCCTTCGTCGGGCGCCATTTCAAACGAGTTCCAAAAGAAGCGCCCTGGCGTCACGAACCTCGCGTGTCTCTTCGCCGCCCTCAATGACATCCAAGATTGGCTCTAACATCATCCGGCGATCACGGCTCGTAGCATTCCTACGCCCTAACCTTGCAAGTTCTGTTACCGCACGTAGTTCGTGCAGACGCGCTTCTTGCTGCCGCGCCGTCTCGATGGCCTTTAGGAATGCGGCCTCAGCCCCTTCCATATCTGGCTCCGCTTGCGTCAGCTTTACCAGGCCCGTGAGACGATATAATTCGGCCAGCCACCATCGTTCGCCCGATTGTTCTACAAAATCGAAGGCGCGTTGCAGTGTCAGATCAGCTTCCGACACCTCTCCGGCTCCCAGCAGAGCAGCGGTAAGGTTCGCAAAGAAAAACGAATCTCCGAGATGCGCGCCAGTTGCGTGCTGCGCGCTAATGGCATCGCGAAACGCAGCAATGTTTTCGGGCGTTGGCTTTATCATTGAGCGCGCGCACGTAAGTGAGAGTGTTCCCCAGAGCCGGAATTGCGCTACCTTCTTTTCGGTGCAATAAGCGACAAGATCCGCACTGTGTTGCTCACATTCCTCAGCTTTACCGGACAGGAGTTCGGGCCAAATTACGCCAAAGAACGTGCAAGTTGCTATGGTCGGTGGGTGTCCATGGTCCTTAAGTTCAGCCGTCACCTGCTCGGCGACTTGTTTCGCTTGATCGAGAAGGCCGAGCTCCATCAATGCCCATAGCTTGTAGCAGAGGACTGCAAGACCGGGATCGATTCCAAAGCGATAGCTTAGCAACTTGAGCTTAATGGGATCTCGATATCCCTCAGCCAAGCGCAAAGTCTCCAGCGCCTGACGATATTGTCCAGTAAAGTATTGCACGGAGCCGAGCGCACGGTAACCAAGTAAGCGGAATGCGGGATCGTCTTGCCGGTCGGTAAATTCAACCATCTGCAGGGCGATTTCGAGCGCTGCGTTCATCTTGGCAGCTACATAATTTGCGGTGCAAAGACCGTGTAATACCAAGATGCGTTGCAAATCTGACCCAATTCCAGACTCGAGAATTTGCTTTGCCGCCATCAATGCGGCCAGGGTTTCCGAGGTGCTGTAGCCCTTCAGCGGTAAGAGCGCATTTGCATGCGCAAGATGCAACGATAATTCAAGAGATTGTCGATCGGATCCCTGAGCAAGGTGGGGCACCAAGGCCAGCCCGGCTACAATATGGCGATCAGCTTCGGTCGGGGCCGACTTGGACAACGCTCTCTCTGCGGCAGCGAGCCAGTAACGCACTGCGGGCTCATAAAGTCCTGCTTCAGTGTAGTGGTGGGCGATGATCGCGGGCGCCGATTCAGCCTTATCGGAAAATTGTTCGACTAGCGCGCGTGCGATATCGGCGTGTATGCGCTGTCGGCGGCTTCGCAAGAGCGACGCATAAGCCGTGTCCTGCACCAAGGCGTGTTTGAAAATATAGGTCGCTTCAGGTGGTGAACCGCGAGCGTAAATCAGTTCGGATTCGATCAGTTCGCGAAGTGCCTTCTCGAGTTGCGCCCCCTTGATAGGTGATATTGCATCCAACAACCGGTAAGAAAACTCGCGTCCGATAGTCGCTCCAATCTGCGCGGTCTCTTTGACCGGCGATAGACGATCCAGTCGCGCCATCAGGGAATCTTGTAGCGTCGCTGGAATTGCGAGTGGCGTTAGTTCTTTGGCAAATACATAAGAGTCCCCTTCCTCCCGGAGCAGGCCGGACTCCAGCACGGTCTTCGTCAATTCCTCGACAAAGAGTGGAACGCCATCAGTCTTAACGATTATCTCCTCTAAGACTTCCGCGGGAAGCGACTTGCCCCCCGTTATCCTATTGACCATCGAAACGGTCTGCCG
>Ga0210406_10000940_pt1 | contig 37747 bp, 36 predicted proteins | sample IncBWC30MmetaG_FD_155454 | JGI IMG/M metagenome (GOLD analysis project Ga0210406, IMG submission 155454) | Forest soil microbial communities from Barre Woods Harvard Forest LTER site, Petersham, Massachusetts, United States - Inc-BW-C-30-M | ecosystem: Environmental > Terrestrial > Soil >... | reverse complement strand
CAGACGCTGCCGTTCAGCGACGATGGGGCGCTAGCGGCGGAGGAGGAGTTCGAGCGGGCGCTCTACGCGAGCGCGGCGAGGTGATGCTCTGAGCGATCCGTTCGGTGCGCCTGCCCTCCTCGCGTCCGACGGCTCCCGGGCACGGCTAGGATTCTATTGCTTTCAGCGACGAAGCATTGCACGACATGACTGTGCGATCACCGGAATGGCTCCTTTGCTCTTCTCCCTCTTTGGTTCGCCGACTTGGTTTCGCCTACGGATTGCTTTATATCGATGGTGTAACCGTCGTAGCTCTGCCAAAGGAATCCACGGATTTCGCCCTTGCGGGCGCCCGTGAACGCCGCCACTGCGACGATCGTCGCGGCCGGTTCGGGAAGAATCGCCAGCATCCGAACTTCTTCCTCAAGCGTATAGGCACGCGTTTCACCCGCCGGGCGCGCTCTGGGAATCTTCACTTCCCGCATAGGGTTGGGAGAATCGAACACACCTTGTCGGCCGGCGTAACGAAACAAGCTGCTGAGAAAGTGCTTGATGTGGCCGAGCGTCGAGCGGCACAGATCTTCCTGACGAGCAATCGAAGACAACGTTTGCTCGCACTCGAAGGTCCGGAACGAATCTAGCCCGGGGAGCCAACTTCAGTTTTTACAAACGGCGACCTTGACTTTATGTTCTCATTGTGAGAACCTACCTTTCCATGCGCGTCATAAAACGAGGCGCTCTCGAACAGTTCTGGCAGAAGCACCCAGACGCGAAGGTGAGCCTTGAAGCGTGGTACGGGGTGGTGCGCAAGGCAAATTGGAAAACGCCTGCGGAAATGAAACAGGTTTATCGCAATGCTGACTTGGTTGGACGGAGAACGGTGTTCAATATAGCTGGCAATAAGTACCGCCTAATCGCGCGAGTGAACTACTTTACTCAAAGTTTTTGTGTTGTACCTGCTGACGCACTCGGAATACGACGAAGGGGCCTGGAAACAATGAGCACGACAACTATAGACCTCGACGAGAAGACTTACGGGCAATTACTGGGCCGCACGCTTCCCCATGTCATCCGCACGGATGAGGAATCCGAACGTCTCACGAATGAGCTGCTGCGTCTCGACGAACGTGAGAACCCTTCGCCAGAAGAAAAGGAACTTGCCGAATTGCTGACCATGCTCATTGACGAGTACGAGGAGCGGCGCTATCCAATTCGGAAGGCAAGTCCGCAGCGGACACTCCAGCATTTGATGGAGGCACGCAGTTTGACTCAAAAAGACCTCTGGAAAATATTCGGCTCGAAAGGAATTACTTCCGAGGTATTTCACGGGAAGCGCTCCATCAGCAAAACGCAGGCAAAAAAGCTGGCTGGATTTTTCCATGTCAGCGCAGAGCTGTTCATCTAGAGAACTTGGGAAGGGTCCTAAGGCGGAAATTTACCAAACCGCCGCCATGAATCCCGATTAAGCACTGCGATTAGCGGGGACAACCGTTCGGATTCTTCGCGAAGGATCGACTGTCACGAAAATGTAACGGTAGTCGTGGAAAATTGGTGAGAACTTGCCAACAAAAGGTGAATAAAGAAGAGAAGTTGACGCTCACGTTTCATCGCAACTTGCTGATTCTCCTCGGAAAACTCCCGCTCCGGTAAATTATTAGCAAATAACTCCAGTGGCTGTTAACCGAAGGGTTGGCGGAGTTGCCGCCTCGCAAATTGCGGATATCTTGCGGTGCGAAACGCTTTTTTGAGTGCACTCTTGGTGCTCTCTAGCGTGCAAATGGGATGATTCAGTGCAACTGACAGCGTGCTAAGTTATTCAAAAGATATGAAACGTGGTGAGTACGAACAGGGCTGGTAGATTTAGCAAACCGCCGCATTCAGGACCCGCAGCTGTCACGAAAGTAGGTGCACGTCGCGGACCGGTACAACGGTCCAGGAAACCGCCGCCAAGAATCAAGGTTTCGCGCGTAGGACAGCAACACATAGTAAGGCGCAAGGAGGAAATGCGACTACAATCAGCTGGAGCGCGTTAAGTTCAGGGGATCCGATGCAAAATGACCAAGATCGTAAGTCTCATAGATACCGTTAGATACAGAAATTGGCTACGAAGCTGGTCCTTTATATATACGCTTTGTGGGCGGATTCCCTGAAATCGTCTCGCGCCTGCAACGGTCATGTAAACCGTTGTCAAGAAATGGGTTCGGGTCGGCAGCATCGCCGGGCAATCGCTCTACCCGCGGGATGCTCGTCGATCAAGAAGCGCATCAGCCATGCAGGATCATTCTGAAAATGCCCTGTTAAAATGCGAATGAGCACCTGACCCGGCCGTCTTCGGGGCGGCGCGTCGTGAATGGGGAGGTTGAGTACGTTCCATGACGGTCTTCGATTGGCTCTTCAAAGCCCGCGCAGCACTTCACCGGCAAACAACCGCGCCGTTGTACTGAAAACCTTTTGCTGTCTCTGCAGTTCACGGTTTTCGATCTTCACTTGTGCGTCGCTGTGGTAAAACTCGATGTACGCGCACGCAAAAGGCTCAAACCCCGCACTGGGATCAGCGCTGGTGATCGCATCGTTCAACGCCTTCTCGCGAGTTCGGCTCAATCCGTGTCTCCCGCGAGAGGCGCTACGCCTTCGGTCGCGCCAGCATCGCCTGCCCTACGTGATACGACATGTGCGCCGTCCGACCTAGAAGCACGGTGAATTTGCTCCGATTCGGTTCGCGCTTGAACTCTTCTTCCGAAACGGCGGTATGCCGCCCCGCCCAATCCGCCGGCGAGAACTTCGAAAACCCTTCCCAGAGCTTCTCGTTGATCTTGTCCCATGCCAACTTGAGAGATTGAGCCGTCACCATAAGTTCGATGGATCTATCCGGTTTCGTAATGAACATTGCGTCGAGTTCCGGGTGAAGCCGTTCGGCAATGCCTAGCAGCGGCAAGAGCCCGTCGTTCACCGCTGCAAGATGTCCCCACAGATAGATCAGGCGGTTTTTCCCGGGAGCGACTTGATGCTCTAGTTGTTCCGGCGAAAGAGTGCCGAACAACTTGTCGACGCGCTCTACGTTTGACTTCCATCCGCGAAGTGCCGCATCGATGAGTGAGTTTTCCGTGCTCATTGTCATTTTCCTCTTTCAACTGCCTATCGAGTCATCTGTCGAATTCTCGCCGATTTCCAGAATGGCTGCGTTCAGCTCAGGTTCAACCGCCTCCGAGCGGGTGTGCCGCGCTGAAGTCGACAACTTCAAACTGCACCGGTCGGTTCGACGCGATGCCGACTGCCCCTAACTGGTGACGGCCTCCTGTGAAGCAATCATGGTGTCGCTCGCTTTATGGATACAACGGAGCTTGCGCTCCAGCCCCCACCTAAAGCGCGATACAGTCCAACGAGATTGGTGGTGACAGTCGTTTGACTCTGCACGAGCTGATCTTCGTTCGCGTACAGATCCCGCTGCGCATCCAGGACCGACAAAAAATCGACAAGGCCCGCCTTGTATTGCTCCGTAGCGAGATCCACCGCCAACTGGCTGTGTGATACCGCCTCGTTCAGCCGGTCGCGACGTTCCTGTTCCTGCGAATAGCTGACCAGGGCGTTCTCGACCTCTTCGAGGGCATTGAGAACTGTGGATTGATAACCGATCAGAGCCTCCCGCTCGCGCGAGGTTTGTACGGCGATGTTCGAACGTATGCGGCCACCAGTGAACAAGGGCAGACTGATACCAGGACCGGCCGAAAAGAAATTTCCTGCACCTAGCGCGAGGTCGTGAAGTTGAGTGGCTTGACGGCCGGCCGTGCCGGTGAGTACGAAGCGAGGAAATAGATCCGCCTTTGCCTCACCGATCCGGGCTGTCGCGGCGGCTAGTTGCGCCTCGCTGCGGCGAATATCGGGACGCCTCTTCAAGAGATCGGAAGGCAAACCGACATCGACCTCCGGTCCAGCTGGCGGAATCGGACTCGTTTTCTCGAGTTCGCTGCGCAGCGCGCCGGGTTCTTCTCCGAGCAGAACACTCAAGCGATGAATGGAGACATCGATTCCGCTGAGCAGGGTTGGAACAACGGCCTTTGTGGACTCCAGTTGCGCCGCTGCACGCGATACATCGAGCTCGGTGGCCAACCCTGCTTTCGCCCTGGCGCTAGTCAAATCAAGAGTGTCTTGCTGCGTCTTGATATTTTTGTTTGCAATCTCGAGCCGGCGTTGAAAACCTCGCAATTGCGCATAGACCCGCCCGATATCGCCCAAGAGGATCACGAGAACATCGCGGCGGTTCTCTTCTGCAGCCGTCGCGTCTGCTGCGGCCGCCTGCACGCGCCGGCGGGTTCCTCCAAAAACATCCAATTCCCAAGAAGCGGAAAGGGCGCCCTGAAAATTGTTGAATTCGACCGGAAGGATAACGGGAGAATTTTGCGGTCCGACTGGCCCGATGACCCTCTGGCGATTGCGAGTGCCGGAGACTGCGCCGTCGATCGAAGGAAAATAACCCGACCGAACAACGCCACGCGCTGCCCGTGCTTCCTGCACGCGTTCAAGAGCCAGCTTGAGGTCTAAGTTTCGACTCGCGGAGCGCTCGACGAGTGAATTGAGCTCCAGGTCTTGGAACGAAGCCCACCATTCATCGGTCTCGGGTGACTTTGTTTCCGCCCCGCGAGTCGGGGCAACCGTCCACTGCGTTGGAACTGCAGCTTGTGGCCGTCTATAGTTCGGTCCAACCGCGCAACCCGCCAGCAGAAGAGACGAAACAACTGGCAAAGCCCAGCTTGGCTGTCTCATTGCCCGTGTCCTGCCGCGGAATCAGGACCCTGGCGCGACGGGTTCACCGCGTCCGGAGTCTTGATGTAAACATCCATTTGCTGTCCCACATAAAGAGAAGCGTCTTGGTCCTTCACCCGATAAATGACTTCGAGAACGCGCGTGTCCACGCGCTCTGTGCTATCGCCCGTCAGCGATTTTTTGGGGACCACATAAGGTTCGAAGCGGACAAACTCCAGGGGAATTTTTATAGAACCGTTTCCACGAGGAGAGGCCGCCGCCGGCGCTCCGCCGCGCACACGCCAGGCATCGTGCTCATCCACATCCACACGGACGTGCAAAGGAGTGACACTGCCAAGAATCATGAGAGGCTCACTGAGCGGCCCGCATTGCGCGAACTGGCCCAGCCGCACTTTGTTCTGAAGAATGACGCCCGCAATCGGCGCGCGCATGGTCAGACGATCAATATTGGTTTCAGCCATCTTGACCTGAGCTTCCGCCTGAGCGACTTCCGATTTCGCGACGGCAATGTCGGGAGCCCATGCGCCCGCTTTTAATAACTTCAACTGGGCTTCCACCTCGGCCAACCGTGCCTGCGCCGCTTTGTAGGCAAGTCTCCGCCGCTGCACGTCCTCGTCACGGACCGCCCGTTTGTCGGTAACGCTTTCAATCAATCGCACTTGCACTTCGGCATCCGCCAAATTTGCCTGGGCCTCACGCACGCGTTCTTCGGCCGGTGGAACGTCTTCAGCGCGAGGCTCCTGTTCGAGCTTCGCCAGGTGCGCCTGAGCCCCTTGTAGCGCAGAGCGCTTGACCTGTTGATCTGCTCGCAGGTCGCGGTCATCCAAAGAGAACAGCTTCTGGCGTTGCCCGACACGGTCTCCTGCTTTTACGTACAGCTGCGTGACCATGCCGGAAACGGCGCAACTGACGTCAATGTTTTCAGAGTTGGCTTCGACCAGCCCCACTCCCGCGACGACCTCCTCGAAGCTTGACGTAGGCGGAGCCGAAGGCGGAACCGTCGGTTCCCGCTTGGGACGCGTACGCGCCACTGAAATCATCCCAAGAATCGCGGCAACCGCGGCAAGGATCGGAAGAACTGCTCTCTTCATGACTGAATCTCCTTCTTCCCGTTTCTCTCCGTTCTTACGATCCGCCCGTCGTCCATGTGGGCGATAACGTCTGCAAAGTGAAAAACCCGCGAGTCGTGCGTTACGATAACCGCCGCGCGATCCGGATGAACGGCGTTAGCGGCGACCAGCTTCATCACAGCTTCCCCGGTCGCGTGATCAAGCGCGGCAGTCGGCTCGTCGCAGACGACCAGCCGCGGCTCGTGTACCAGAGCCCTCGCGATAGCGACGCGTTGCTGCTCGCCTCCAGACAGCATGGCGGGCAGTGCGTCGCGCCGCCCATTGAGCCCGAGCTGATCGAGCAGCGCCTTCGCACGCTCAACGGCTTCCGTGCGTTTCATTCCGGCCGCAATCAGCGGGACCGCCGCGTTTTCGGCGGCCGTCAGCGCCGGCAACAAATTGAATTGCTGGAAAACGAAGCCGACGTTTTCACGGCGAAACAGGATTCGCTGGTTGGCTGGCAAGCGGCCAGCGCTACTCCCGAACAATTCCACCTCACCTTCGCTTGGATCAAGCAAGCCAGTGATGACGGATAAGAGCGTGGTCTTGCCGCAACCGCTCGGGCCAACAATAAAGGTAAGTTCCCCGAGCCGGGCCTTGAAGTCGACACCGCGCAATGCCTGGACGCGCGTGTGATCGCCGAAGTGCTTTTGCACCCCGCGGCAGGAAATAGCGATGGATTCGTTTTCTTGCACTGCTCACCCTCGAAACACTGCCGCAGCCTCTAAGACGATGACACGCCGGATACTCAGAAGACTGGCGATGATGACAACGAACAAGATGCAAGCGCCTGTAATCGCGACGCTCTGCCACATCAGAATGATTCCCCGTGTGGCTATTTTCTGGAGGGTCATTTCAAAGAAAGCGGCGGCCATGCCCGTGCCCAGCCCGAAGCCCATCACCCCAACGGTAAATGCCTGCAGCAGCACCATGCCGGTCAGCCTCCAGTTGGTGACGCCGATGGCTTTCAGAGCGCCGAACTGCTTCAGGTTTTCCAACGTAAACAAATAAAAAGTCTGACCGGCGACGACGGTCCCAACAATTAGCGCGATCGTGATGGTTATCCCGAAATTTACGGGTATGCCTGTGTTCTTCAAATAGTAGAGAATGCAGTCCCAACGGAATTGATCTGTTGTGCGCGCCCGTAAGCCGGTTTGTGTCTCGATTCGCCGGCAGACCTCTTCCGCGTTAAGGCCGGGTTGCGGCCGCACCACCACGTAGGAAAGCTGGGTGCGCTCCCGTCCGATAAAATTCACCGCCTCACTGTAGCGTGTATGAATGACTGGATTGCTCAAAAAGGGAGCGGATGCGTCCGAGATTCCGACGATCCTGACCCTGTGGTCGTTCATCTCCAGTTCGCGGTCGAGTTCCAGTGGTTCGCCCGGGAAGAGCAGGATGTAGCCGGCGTTGTCGATAACGATGGAGTCCGGCTCCTGTAACCGTTGCCAGGAGCCGAGCAGCATTTTCCGCGGAGCGCCGGTCAGCGTCGCGTCGTCGAGGCCGAGCAGAATACAGGTAGCGAACTTTCCCGCACGAGTCCGGGCGACGGGAGCTCCCTTGAAAAGCTTCACGGCCCATTCGACACCGCTCACACCGCGTACCCGCGTCAGGTCGGTGTCCTTCAGCGCCTTGGTTTGCTCGAAATATTCGGTCTTCGCATCCATCACCCATACATCCGCATCGGTCACATCGAGAATCTGACTGCCGGTGCGCTTGAGAATGCTCGCGAAAATCGACGTCTGGTTCTCCAGCAGAAAGGTGCAAAAGGCGATGGCGAAAATCAGCCCCAGATACTTGGCTCGGTCCCCGGTTAACATTTTCAGCGCTACAAAATTCATCAGAGCACCCTTCGTTAGATGACTATGATCATCCTATTTGCTACAAAAAGAGACTTCGACTCCTTTCCGTACTGCAACAAGGCGGCGTCCTTTCACTCTTCTGGCGTTTCTTTGGCGCGGACGGCCTCGCTCCGCTCCTTCACGCGTGCCAGAACTCGTGTCCAGTATCCGGCTAGCGCATCTGGCACACTCTCCGCATTGAGTCCCAACTCGGCATGCCCGTAGAATTCAAAAGTTTTCTTCGCCCCATCCGCCGCCCGACTCGGTTCCGCCTTGGATTGCTTGGACATGGAGACACCTCCGATGGTTTTCGAGCAGGTAGGGGTCTGGCAGATGGTTTTCATCGGCCTTCATCCACATTCTTCCGGCTGCTCCGCAGACTCTCGATGACGAGGTGTAGCATGCGCTACAAAATTAGCGTCACCGCTTCGGTCCTGTCAAGACAATTCTGTATCAACTGCTACACAGCATGGTAAGCTGTCTTCATGGGGCGAGGAATCGAGTTTGATTATGACAAAGCGATTGCCAGGGCTACCCGACTGTTTTGGAAGACCGGGTACTCGAATACTTCGCTGCGCGATCTACTGAAGGTAATGAACATCGGTGAAGGCTCGTTCTATAACACGGTCAAAAGCAAAAAGAATCTCTATCTCGAATGTTTGAAGCATTATCGTGCCACTGTGATGAGTCAACGCGAGACTGCTTTGTTCTCGCAAACGTCGGCAAAACTGGGAGTGCGAGCTCTTTTCAAGAGTGTCCTTGATCAGATGGACGACCCCAAGCGGCCGGGATTATGTCTTATGGCGGGCAGTATGTCTCGCGATGTACTCGATGAAAAGGAAATCCGTGATTATATTGTGGGCGAGGGCGTGGCGTCAGGGAGCCGCTTTGTCGAGCTGTTGAGATCCGCCCAGGAAGCCGGAGAGCTACCCAAGGAATTCGAGCCGGCGGTTGTCGCACAGATTATAGGCGCCTATATACAGGGAATGTCCCGAGCAGCTTTGATTTCTTACGACCGCCCGAGGATAGAGCGGCAGGTCGAAGTTCTCTTGACAGGATTGGGCCTCTGAAAGCTACGACTGCCGCCCGCTCAGGGTACGAGCCATTCACTCCTTCATCTGTAACTAAATCCTTTGCTGCGAGGCGAGCCGCCTTGCGCCTCGCTTCCACATCGAGTTCCGCACCGAGGCCCGATGAATTTCGCTGCGCGGCCTTCCGTGGGAAGCATCTCGCTCAGAAAAAAGCAGATTGCCCGTCTGCGCTCTGCAGCGGACAAGACCCGGCCCTGGACTGAGGGTTATCAGCCGCCGAGTTGAGAAAAGGCCCCAGCTCCGCCGTCGATGGCGAAGTCTGCCCCAACGACGTAGGCCGAGTCCTCTGATGCTAAATATACGGCCAGCTTCGCGATCTCCAGCGGCTCCGCGATTCTTTTGCTGGGATTGTAAGTGCGAAGGACATCTTTAATGGCTTCGCCCTCTTTCTCACCGGGAACACGGCCGAACATTTCAGTGTCGGTGGGCCCAGGACTCATAGCATTCACTCGAATCTTTCTATCCGCGAGTTCTGCACTCATGGTTCTAGCGAAACTGGAAAGTCCCGCCTTGATCGCCGACATCATGCTCGTAGTGGGCCAGGCTGTTTTAACGGTCACTGACGAAGTGATGATCACCGAAGAGCCGTTTTTCAAAAGGGGAATTGCCTTTTGAATTGTGAAAAATACTCCCTTCAAGTTCACGGCAACTAGGTTGTTAAACGTATCTTCCTCGACGATTTCGAAAGGCCCAAATTGACTATAGCCAGCGTTCGCAAAGACCACATCGAGATGACCAAATTCAGCTTTAATTTTTGCGTAAAGACTATCGAGATCCGATAGTTTGCTGACGTCAGCACGGAATGCCAGAGCCTTAGGCCCGAGGGTACTTCTGGCCTGTTTCAACGTCTTCTCATCTGTGCCGCAAATTACGACACGAGCACCTTCACGCTCGAATTCCTGAGCGGAAGCCAGACCAATTCCTCGCGTCCCGCCGGTAATTAGGATGTTCTTATTTTTTAGTCTTCCCATTTTATCTCCATTTCTATAACCACCCGCCACCTTTAGCTGTCTATCGTCATCTGAGTAGATGTCTAGTATCATCTAAACGTTGCAATAGTCGAGTCCGGAGAATGCAACCATGCGTAAGTCAAAAGCAGAAACCGCCAAAACACGCGAGCGCATACTCGAGGTGGCCAGCGCCCAGTTTCTGAGGCACGGAATCACGGAGGCTGGCCTCGCCCGGCTCATGCGGGCTGCCGGACTCACCCACGGCGGTTTCTACCGCCATTTCGTCTCCAAGGATCAACTCGTTGCCGAAGCCTGCAGTCGGGCAGTTCACTCGCTCATGTCCGGCTTCGAATCCCAAATCGAGCGGAAGCCTCCCGAACAAGCGCTGCCGCTGCTCGTCGGCAAATACATATCCCGCAGTCACAGGGACCAGCCGGCGACCGGTTGTGTCCTTGCGGCACTCGGGAGTGAACTGGCGCGCGCGGATGCCAAGACACGGGAGGCGGCCACGGAAGGTTTCCTGGGCCTCTCCCGGTTGATTGCCAGACAGCTCAAGAACATGCACGCCAAAAAGGCCGAAGCGCAGTCTATGGCGATCGCCGCAGCCATGATCGGTGCCATCACGCTCGCCCGCATCGTCCCGGATTCGCGAATTTCAAATTCCATCCTCGTGGGCACCCGGGACCACATACTTAAATCCGTGCGACGGAAGTGTTAGCGGCCCCCAGGTCGTCTGGCTGATCCGCGGGACCGCACCGGACTCCCGCAGGCACCGTCGGGAGTGGCTCGCTTCCGCGTCACGTTCACCGAGCCAGACATTTATCCCTATATCTGCTCTCTGCATGATTTCCTGGGTATGAAAGGAACGGTATTCGTTCTTCCTTAAGACGGTTGCGCTCTCTATGCGTTCGCAGCCAAAAATATCCTGAACACCAACTCCTGAGCAGTGATCTAAACTATCCCCTAGGTGCGAATTAAAGTCCCGAATAAATCATCTGCACGAACATGTCGCTGAGCATGCCGTGACTCCACACAGGGTCCAAATCGGCCAAAGGTTTGCTCGTCGCTATTTCGTCGGCCGATTTGCCGGCGGTCTTCAGTTTTTGCACGCGATCGCGCGCCACAACCACCGCTAGTAATTGTGTCTGTTTCTAGCGTTTCCGTCGCTGGTCGACTGTTCTTTTTCCCGGAGAATAATCAATGCTTCGTCGATCAGAATTCTAAGCAGCCAACTGCGAAAAGCGCCTTCATATTCGAACTTTGGCGGATTGCAAGAAGCCGTGAGCCAGCAGTTTTGCATAGCATCTTCTGCGCCCTCGTTACTGCCTAGCACGCGAGATGCGATGAACCGGAGCAGTCCGCGACAGCGAGCGAACCTGGCCGCGAATATCGTTGGCTGTTCTTGTGCACCGTTCGAGATCGTGCGGTCCTCGTACATGTGCGACCTCATTATGGCGTTCACGATCATGGATACTCTTTCGACCAATGAATTCGGGATGTTCGAACCTGGCTCGCGCAATAATACTGATCGCCGAAGCCTGGTGATGCTCTGCTGTTGCGTGGAATACATCCAGCTGGAAAAAATGCATTCCACGCCGATAGCAGTCTGAATTAATTGCGTAGATTACTGACCGTTTCCCTCGGTCAGTTCCGCGGAAACAGCGGTCAAATAACCGAACAATCCTCCCGAGCCACGGTTCGGTCCGGCAGTGAAATACAACTCTGCCGCGGGCGCGGCTGCCGCATCATGGTTCGCGGGGCTGACATTTCCCGAGCTGATCGCCCAACCCACCAGGCGCTGCCAGAGCCGCGGGACAAACCCCACGGGTTGATCAACTGCGGATCCGCTACAGCGGCGGCGCTTGAGCTGTTGGACACAAGATTGGTTTGGTTGTAGTGCTGGGCAAGGCAACCCAATTCCGTCATCAGCAAGACTGCTGTAGCAATGGTGAAGCGCAGAAACGTTTTCATTTGCAAGACTCCTGGTTCAATTTTTCAAGTGCTTCTCACAACGGAATTAGGAAACCACGTGGTGGAAGTTGGCTTGTGTCCGAGAGAGCGCCGATGGACCGAATTGTTCGGAATTCCCGATAACGATTGAGGCTTCTCAAAAGATCGTCAATCCCGGATCGGCCGAGATTGGCCGCGTCCTTCGTTCACGCCGTGTCGTGTTTAACGCAGAAGTTCGTGGCGATATTCTGTAGGACTCGCTCCGCACATACGGCGGAACACTCGCGCAAAGTGCTGCTGCGTTTTGAAACCGCAAGCCACCGCGACGTCCAGCACTCGCGGCTCGGCCTCGCGCAGCATCTCCTTGGCACGCTCCACCCTTTGCCGCAGCACAAACCGGTGCGGGCTCTCGCCCGTCGACTTGCGAAACATCTGGGAGAAATGGGCCGTGCTCAGGCCGGCCGATTGCGCCATCTCATCGAGAGTCAGGTCCTCTTCGATCTTTGCGTGCACCAATTCCCTTACCCTTCGCAAACGCGCGGGAGCTAATCCGCCGCGGTACGCCCGCGCAGCGGGGGCTGCATAATCATCGAACGGCGGCTGATTCCGCCGTGACGCTTCGTGGAATCGCAATTCTGATTCGCCTGGCGTGAGATACTGCAAAACCGTTTCCACATGATTTCGCAACAGCATCCCTGCTTCTCTCTCGCAGCCGTTTTCGAGAGCGTCGATAATCGGTTGGTGCGATTCGACAATTTCAGGCAGCGCTCTTGAAACTTTTCCGATCGCAGCGCGGATTCGCAATTCGAACGCAAGAGCGTCCCATATACGAAGCAAAGTGTCGTTTTGCGACGCCTGAAGAATATTCCTGTGGAACTTGACGTCGTGCTCCGCGCAGGCATCGAGGTCGCCCTGAGCAACGGCCGCGCGCATGGCTGCCAATTCGTTCCGCAGTTCCGCCGTATAGCCTTTCAGCACGGTTGCGGCAGTTCGCCCGGCGATTTCTTCGATCGCGGCTCGCACTTCATAGGCTTCTTGGATCTCATTGGCGTTTGGAGAGCGGACGATTGCCGAAGAATTTCCGGAAAGCGTGACCATGCCGACCGCTTGAAATTCTGCAAAGGCTTTCGTTACTGACTCGTTGTCCAATCCGTAGGCAACTGCAATTTCACGTAGCTGCACCGATCGTCTGGTCTGAAAACGGCCGCTAAATAGTTCTCTGGCCAATCGCGAACGGCCCAACAAGGGCAAATGGGCCTCACCGGCCACACGCACCGCTTTCCTGTTTTCCCGGTCCAACAACACAATGCCCTCCTCATTCAACTGGTTTTCGGCCGGGGTCAAGGGGCGTCCAACGCGAAATCGTGCTGTCTGCATCTCGAAAGACGGACTAGCAGCCCAAAGCACCCGACCGGTTCGTGACCCACAGTAGGGATCCGAGCGGGCCGTGGTGTGAAGTTCCTGTCCGGATAGAGTGGATTCTTTGTCCAGCGTTCATATTACTGATAATAGGATACTTATAAGGCACAAGACTGCGAGCCAGCCCTAGGAAAGACACATGTAACCGAGGACACCGCCGAGATACTCTAAGTCATCTTCGGGTAGTTAATAAGTTCCGTCATCTCATCAAGACGAGTGTGCGAAATGAAGTCTTTCCAGTCATTCCGCCTTGATACAGCGGACCAGTGCCTGTGGCACGGGCAAGAGCGGGTGTCCATCCCGCCCAAAGCCTTCGACGTCCTGCGTTATTTAGTCGAAAATCCAGGGCGGCTGGTGACCCAGGACGAGCTTTTGGAAAGGTTGTGGCCGGAGACCTACGTCAACCCCGAAGCGATCAGAAAATATATTCTCGATATCCGGAAAATCCTGGGTGACCGACCTGATAAACCCGAATTTATCGAAACCGTGACCAAGCGGGGGTACCGGTTTATCGCACCGGTCACGAATGATAGCGCGACGCCGGCGCCTCAACCGGAGAACGCGGCGCTAAATGAGTTCTCGCCGGAAACTGCACCGTCAGAATTGACAGAACTGAAAAAGAAATCTCGTGTCCACTACCTCCAGAAGTTCACAATCGTCCCGATTCTCGCAGTAGTCGCAGTGGCCGCAGCGGCCGGTCATTTCTGGTTTGCCCCAAGCAAGGCCACCCTCCCTTCGTTGAACGCCAATTCGATCGCGGTGCTGCCATTCGCCGACGTAAGCCCCAGCAAGGATCAAGAATATTTTTCGGATGGACTCTCCGAACAATTGATTCACGAGCTCGCCAAAGTCCCAGGCCTAAAAGTAGTTGGCAGATCCTCCTCATTTCAGTTCAAGGGCAAGAACGAGGATTTACGCAACGTGGGACATAAGCTTGGCGTAGGCAATGTTCTTGAGGGAAGCGTGCGTCGAGAGGGCAACCATGTACGCATCACCGCGGAGTTGGTCAAGGTGGACGATGGCTTCCAGCTTTGGTCCCAGGCGTATGACCGGCAGATCAATGACATCTTCGCCGTGCAGGACGAAATTGCCCGGGCCGCCACCGAAGCCTTGCAACTGAAACTGCTCGGAGCCGACGGCCAGCCGGTTGCCTCGAACTCGCGCGCCGCGAATCCCGAGGCTTATCAGGCCTACCTGCAGGCGAAATATTTCAGTGTGCGGGGACAGAACACCGAAGATCTTGGCAAGGCACTCGCCTATAGCAATCAAGCCATTAAGCTGGATGAGAAATTCGCTCCGGCCTGGGCCTTGCGAGCGTCGGTACAAGATATGATGGCCGAAGTCGGCGTGACCGATGTCACAGAAGGGTTTCGAAATGCACGCCGCGATGCGGAGCGGGCCGTCGCGCTCGATCCTACATTGGCCTCGGCCTATTTGGTACTGGCGAGAACGCAAATCTACGGCGATTGGGATCGGGATGCCGGCAGCGTTTCGGTTACCAAGGCAGCGGCTTTAGAACCGGGCAGCGCGGAAGTTTTGCGGCTCCGTTCGTACCTGTCGAGGGAAGCGGGAAACCTCGAGGACGCAACGAGGCTCTATGAACAGGCGGTGGCGCTCGACCCTCTTCGTACCGATTATTATTCTGGCCTGGGATATTTGCTGTATGCGGCCGGCCAGTTTGATAAAGCGGATACCACCCTGCAAAAAGCTCTGGACTTGAACCAGCGAGCCGCACTTGTCCATCTCACTTTGGGCAAAATTCTCATCGCAAAGGGAAAGCCGCAACAGGCTCTAGCCGAAATTGAGAAAGAACCACTCGAGTGGGGAAAACTCACGGGAAAGGCGCTCACCTATAATGCTCTCGGCCATCAACAGGATTCGAATGCCGCGTTGGCCGACCTCATCGCGAAGTATGGCACCACTGCAGCCTATCAGATTGCTCAGGTGTATGCGTATCGCGGAGAGTCCGACAAATCGTTCGAATGGCTGGACCGTGCCTACAAACAGCGAGACGCGGGGCTGTCCGAGATCAAGACCGATCCTCAATTGAAAAATCTTCGCCGCGATCCGCGATACACCGAACTTCTGAAGAAGCTGCGCCTACCGACATAGAGTCGTTGGCCGTTCACCAGAGATTCTGCCAGTTCCGACTGTGGCTATCATCTCCCCTTGTCTAATATCAATAATGTAATGCATACCTCATCCTCAAGAATTCCGGAGAACTTGGTCCAAGAGCCATACATTCAGGCACAGCACAATCTATTTGATGTGGTTTCCTGATCGGGGTTTTGCAGCGAATCTTTTTGCCTGTTGAGGAGACAGAATATGGAGTTGTGCCTGTGCTCCCGATCGTTCGGTTATTTCACAGAAGACAGGCACTCAATTTGAGCTGGATGGCATGTCCAGAGCGTGAGCAAGACTTTCATTAGGGGAAGTCCTCACGGCCCCGGCCGCCACGCGTTTTCACTAGTAGCTGCGGAGTCTAAAACAGCTGTAATGAGCCGCGATCAGGCTCGGTTCGTTACGCTGGACTCAACCAGCGGTCTTTGTGAGAAAGTGCCTCATCGCGAGTGCGATCTCTTCGACGTGCGTCTCAAGTGCGAAGTGTCCCGTATCCAGCAATTGGACCGTCGCGTTTGGGTTATCGCGGCGGAAGGCCTCGGCGCCTGCCGGGATAAAATATGGATCGTGCTTTCCCCATATTGCGAGTAGCGGCGGCTGCGAGTTTCGGAAGTATTTCTGGAAAGCTGGGTAGAGTCTGACGTTGTTGGCGTAGTCGAGAAACAGGTCCAATTGAATGTCCTTGTTGCCGGGACGCTCGATCAGCGCAGCATCCAGTGTAAAGCCTTCCGGCGCGATCAAATCCGGGTTAGCAATGCCTGAAGAATATTCGCGGCGAATTCCCTCAGGGCTCAGTACCTTGCGAAGGGTTTCACGATTGCCCGATGACGGGTTACTCCAGTAGCGCCGAATCGGCGCCCACGCGTCTCCCAGCCCTTCTTCGTAAGCATTGCCGTTCTGTGAAACGATAGCTGTAACTCGCTCCGGACGTGCCATGGCCAAACGAAAGCCCGTGGGAGCGCCATAGTCGAAGACATAAAGCTCATAACTGTTGAGTTGCAGCGCGTCCGTGAAGGCCAGCATCGTGTTTGCCAGCGCATCGAAGGTGTACTTGTAATGACGTTTTTCGGGAACCTCTGTAAACCCGAATCCAGGAAGATCGGGGGCAATCACCCGGTATCGGTCCGCCAGCCGCGGGATCAATTCGCGGTACTGAAAAGAAGATGTCGGAAAGCCGTGCAGTAAGAGCACCGGTGGTGCATCCGCTGGGCCAGCCTCGCGGTAGAAGACGGTTACTCCATCCACTTCGATGCGATGGATGGAGGTATGTGGCAGGTGTGTTTTCTCGACCATTCGTTTCCTTCCCTCGCGGCAGCCAACGGCCGGCCGCCCGAGAATTGCGGGAACCGCGCCAACAAATCCAAGAAGGCTGCCACGCATAACGAAATTTCGGCGATTCATGATTTCCGCCTTGACGACGCACCCGCTTGGCATCGCAACTCCAGTTAGAACCTCACACAGTGGTTACATAACAGGCGTGACTCGATATTTGCAATGGCTCGCTGCTCGAATTTATTAGGACTGCAGCATGCATCCCATAAATTTCACAGTCGGATGGTAACCAAGACGCAGATATATGGGGTATCCGGATTCTGTGGCGTGCAGCACGGTCCGTCGGATGCCGGTCGCTTCATGGGCGGTCTGCAACGCATGACGCACCACCGCTTCCCCATAACCCTTGCGCCGTGCGTCGGGTGCCGTTGCCACCAGGAACAGAAAAACGCAGCCCTCGTTGATGATTGCAGTTGCGGTGGACACTGGCTTGTCGCCTTCGTAGCCGACAAATCCATATGCATCCTCGCGCCAGAGTGTGTGCTCTTGCAGAAGGGAACGGCTCGTCTCAATGGGAACGCCGTAAGATGCGCAATTGAGCTCTGCGAAGGCCTGTATCGTCGAGTCATCAGAAATTCGCGCCAACCGAAGCGCTGAATGTCCCGGCGCTTCCATCGGGAGAATGTCGCCCGCCATGCCGGTCATGGGTATACCTTGCACAAATTTTGCTTGAGCCAAGATCGTGGCCAGGTTTTCTTTTGCCGATCCGCTCACATTGTCCAAGCACACGATAAACAATCCTCCATACTGGCGGGCGCGCATATATGTAGCCGCTTGCTGCACTCTGTCCTGCAGCACCTGAGCATCGGTCAGCTCCTCGGTCAGAAAAACCGAGTTGTAGAAAGGGAATTGAGTATTCGGCCAGCTAATCGCTAGTCCTGGCCGATTCGTGGCGTCAACTTGGGGAAATGGTTTTCCAATCAATCTCCAGATTGTTATAAATTGGTGAAGCGATTCGACTAATTCCGAAGTTGCGGTGTTCATATTGATCCCCACCTAGATAAGCGCTTACTTCCTTAACCACGCATCGCCATTTACTGACCGAATTCCACGGAAGTTCTGGAGCTCTTCTTCGCCAAAGATCACTCGATCTGACAATTCGGACTCGAGCTTGTGCTTCAGCGACTCCATGCTGGACTGGACGCACGAGGGAAGCTTGGATTCGCCTAGGATTTCTATCATTCAATCGAGACGTTGAGTTCAGCGAAGCCGCGAAGAACGTTGTTAACGAGGCGCTCTTCATGCTCTATGTGGAACCGCTTCACCATTCTCGCCAATGAGCCGAAGATGGCTTTCATTTCGAGCCGGGCTAAATGGATACCTGCACACATGTGAGGCCCAGTTCCAAATGCCAGCTGGTTAATGGAATTGCTGCGGGTCACATCAAACTCATGCGGATCTGGAAATTTGCGCCCATCTCGGTTCGCAGCACCATAAAACACGATTGCGCGCGATTCAGCGGGAAGGGTAATCCCGTCCATGGCGTAATCGGAAGCGACATAACGAGAAAAGCCCTGGACGGGCGCCTCGATCCGAAGGATCTCGTTGATGGCGTTTGGAATAAGAGAGGGCGACTCGCGTACCTTGTCCCATTCTTCGGGGTGCTTGGCGAACAACCAGACGCCGTTGGAAATACCAAAGATCGTGGTATCGAGACTCGGTCCCATGTAGTCGATCATCAGCACGGGACATAAGGATCGATCAACTTCGCCTCGATCTGCCGCATCAAGGATTGCCTCGGCCCAACTACCGGGTTTCAGTTTTCCGCGAACCGCCTGAGTGGTCGCATAGTCCATCATTTCTTCAAGAACAGGCAATGCATGGCGGGCGCGGTCATTTTGAGGGCCGAAGCAGTCGAACATCTTGTCGGCCCAGACAAGCATCCGTTCCCGCCCTTCTTCGGCCAGTCCAACTTCATTTGAAACGATCGATACCGGTAGGTGGACCGCTAACTCCCTGGTCGCACAAAAGCTCCCCTTCGAGACCAACCGTTGAACTAGCTCCTCAGCTTCAACGGTTACTCGCTCCTGTAATAACTTGAGGGCCGACGCCGTGAGCGGCTTCATGATGATGCGGCGAAGGCGATTATGATCTTCGCCGTCACTGCAGAGAGTATTGCCCCGAAGAACCTGATTCATGTGATCGTTCATCATCACGCCGAAAGACGACGGAAATGTCGCTGGATCCTGAAGAGTTCTCCAGACGCTGTCGTAGCGTGTCAGCGCAAACATCTCGTATTTCGACAGCCAAACGGCAGATCCCGCATCCTGCAATTCAGCGTAGGTGGGCCAGGGATCGATCAATGCGTCATCAGAATATGGGTCAAGGTGAGATATTGGTGTTTTGACGTTCATTACAGAAGCCATTTCGGTGAGTTCCTTTCGATGGTTGTCACTTCCACTCGATGAGAAAACCACGCGAAACAGATTGTGTTGGGTCTGAATAGGTGTTGCCGGGCCGGATTCTTCGGAATCCTTCAGAATAATGAACATTCGGTTGCTGATTGCTGTCCTCAGGTCACAAAGGAGGGTGCATGGTTACCGACACAGATTACGAAGGCTAACGCTCAGTCCAAGGAAGGTCTTACAGGATTCCGCATCGGGCATGATGCCCAACTGGATTACTTCCGAATCGCCGACCACCTCGACGAGAACACATCCTTTTTGGTTTGCGCACCGCGAATCTGGATCGCACTCCAATTAGCCGGGCTCGGATGCCCGACGGCTCTTACCGGAGAACTTCGTATCGATACTCCGTAGGGCTGGCTCCGCAGATCCGGCGGAACACGCGCGCAAAGTGCTGCTGTGTTTTAAAACCGCAAGCTACGGCCACATCCAGCACTCGCGTTTCGCTCGCGCGCAACATCTCCTTCGCGCGCTCTACCCGCTGGCGTAATAGAAACTGGCGGGGGCTCTCGCCCGTAGACTTCCTGAACATTTCCGAGAAATGAGCCATGCTCAGCCCTGCGCACTGCGCCATTTCGTCTAGGGTCAGCTCCTCTTCGATCTTCGCGTGCATCAATTCCGTAACTCTTCGCAGGCGAGCGGGAGCTAGTCCCCCTCGGCACCTCTGCACTGAAGGGCGCCGGACTGCATAGCGATCGACCAGTGCGGCGGCAAGGGCCTGCTCCACCGAGTCTAGAAACAGGTTCCCGCTTGGAAAGCCGGCAATCCTTTCCGCATTCACTGCGGCGACCAGCGCGCTCACTCGGGCGTCAACCAACCTGCACTTGGGGCGCAGTTCGACCTCGCTACTCGTTCCATCACAGGCGGCCATCAGCGCTTCTTTAGAAATGTTGAGTATCAAACGTCCTTGGTCGGCCGCTCCAACCCACACTTCCATATGACGGGGAAACAGTCCCATTTCACCTGCATTGAACGTTACCCTGGTCATTTCAGAACGCCGCGGGCCCGCCTCAAGAGAGCCGGATCCGAGCGTCATCTCGAGCCCGTGCTCATGGTGTACTCGCAGGTACGGCTCTCGGATAGATCCAGGCATATCGACAGCTACCCTCATTTGCGCCTCCTCCTGCTAGTCCATTCGATGTGCTTCCCCGCAGTTCGTCACAAATTCTCGCCATGAAGGATTCCGGAAGACTAGGCCCAGAAGTCGACTCTCAGACACAACTCAATCTGCCTGACGTGGTTTCCTGCGGCTGGTAAGGAGCAGTCACAGCCCTATGAAAGGAAAACAGCATGAAGAACACGCCGTCCCCGTTGAAGGCATTCAAGAGAAGTGCATCCCTGGATCTATCCAAATGGTATATGGGGATGTTGCTGACCAACCTCGCGCAAACCCCAGATACCAACGGAGCCTTCTCTTTATTTGAAGGGACTTTAGTACCAGGAACTGAACCCCCTCCGCATGTGCATTCACGCGAGGACGAACTCTTCTACGTACTCGAGGGAGAGTTCGACGTGTATATAGGAAAAGAAGTTTTCAATGGGAAGACAGGGGAATCCGTCTTTCTCCCCCGATTCAAGCCGCATGCATTTATTATCCGCTCGCCTCGCCTTCGCCTGCTGATTCTATTTGCGCCCGCAGGAGTGGAAGAAGCCTTCCGCGGCATGAGTTCTCCCGCCCAAAATCTGGAACCCCCTACTGAAGCGCTTACCTACTCCGCAGAGGATTTGGAGCAGACCGCGAAGCGATTCAGCGCGAGCGGTGTACGGATGCTGACTCCGGAAGAGGTTGTGGACCACCTGCCCTTATATCCTCACTCGGTTCCATCGAACGTCCGCAAGTGACCAGGCCAACGAGGTTCTGCCGTCGCGAAGGGGAAGATCGTGCGCAGGAAGGAATATCCGACATGAACTCTTTGATATGTAGTCTGCGTTTCTTCGCTTTGGCCGTTTTCCCAGGTGTAATTGACCTCTGCTCGTTCGGTGCGCCACATGGCCAAGAGGTCCCTTCCAGCGTTCCCGTCACCGCGCAAGATGGCCTGCCGCTTGCCGAAGCGCGTGCCATCGCCAAGGAAGCCTACATCTACGGCTTCCCGATGGTGGACGGGTACCGCATCCAATATGCGTACTTCGTGGACCGCAACAATCCGGAGTTCAAAGCGCCGTGGAACCAAATCCGAAACTTGCCCCGCGTTTTCACGCCCGATGACAACGTAGTTCAGATCCCCAACTCGGATACGCCCTACTCGATCCTCGGTCTGGACCTTCGAGCCGAGCCGATGGTAATCACCGTTCCGCCGATCGAGAAGAGCCGATATTTCTCCGTCCAGCTGATTGACCTTTACCCGTTTAATTTCGGCTACATTGGCAGCCGCACAACAGGCAATGACGGCGGCAGCTTCCTGGTCGCTGGTCCGGGCTGGAAAGGCGCTAAACCGCAGGGCGTCAAGGCGGTGTTTCGGTGCGAGACGGAATTCGCGCTCGCCGGTTTTCGCACGCAGCTTTTCAATCCCGGCGACCTCGAAAACGTGAAACAGGTTCAGGCAGGCTACAAAGCGCAGCCGCTTTCGCAATTTCTCCGGAGACCCGCGCCTCCCTCTGCGGCCAGCGTTGATTTCGTCAAGCCGCTCACGCCCGACCAGCAGCGCACTTCATCGGAGTTTTTCAATATCCTGAACTTCATCTTGCAATTCTGCCCGACAAATCCATCAGAGAAGGAACTCATGGCGCGGTTCGCCAAGCTCAACATCGGCGCAGGAAAGAACTTCGACGTGGCGACGTTTTCACCCGAAATGAAGAGTGCCGTCGAGGCCGGCATGGCCGATGCGTGGGAGGCGTTGGCGGAGGCAAAGAAGCAAGTGGATCGAGGCCAAGTAAGCGCTGGCGATTTTTTGGGCACACGGGAGTATTTGAAGAACAATTACATGTATCGCATGCTCGCCGCGGTGTTCATCATTTACGGTAACTCCAAACAGGAAGCTATGTATCCGGTTTATACCGTGGATGCAAGCGGGCAGAAGCTGGACGCCGCGCGGAACCGCTACGTTCTGCGTTTCGCCACGGATCAATTGCCACCTGTCAACGCGTTCTGGTCGTTGACGATGTATCAACTGCCATCGAGGCTGCTTGTGGCGAATCCCCTCAACCGCTATCTCATCAACTCGCCGATGCTGCCAGATTTGGAACGCGACCCTGACGGAGGCGTAACGCTTTACATCCAGCACGATTCACCGGGTAAGGACAAGGAATCCAATTGGCTGCCCGCACCGAGCGGGCCGTTCTTGATGTTCTTGCGCCTCTTTTGGCCCAAACCCGAGGCGCTCGACGGTAAGTGGAAGCAGCCGCCCTTACAGCGGGCGGAGTGAATTAGAACCGTAGCTGTGCGGAGAGATCGGTTGGTTAGTGAAAAGATGAATGGCGATCTCGGGAAAAGCTCCGCTCAATGATTACGTCCGCCGTATAACTCCAACGGAGTTTTTTGCAGGGCCAACGCTTGTTCTGGGGCCAGACGGGCGATTCTTGTTCGGGAGCGCTGTCGAATTTCCATCAAACGATCGCAACACGCCCGTGGGTGGGCAGTCCGACTCTTCATCATCCGACGATCTGATGTTCGGTGAGAGGGTTGAATATGTGATGTGGGGTTTCTCCCTGCAGACGGGACCTGTTTCACGATTTCGCGCGTCTTGGGCACGCCCCGGGAGATGAACTTCTCAAAACGACGCTCGGTCTCATGACCGGGTGGCATGCGACTTTACGCGCTCTGATTGGGGCAACGGCACCGGAGACTATCAACGTGTTCGAAGTCAAATCTGCGGAGCGTATTGCGCCGTGGAACACTGGAAGGGTTACTCTGCTCTGGCGACGCCCTCCACAACATGACTCCTTATCGCGGAATGGGAGCGAACATGGCTCTTCTCGATGCGGATTCGCTCCGACGCTCATTATTGAGAGTGCATCGCGGAGAAAGCGAGCTGATTCCGGCGCTTCATGACTATGAAGCGGAAATGATTGACCGGGGATTTCGCGCGGTGGAGGCCTCCTTGAAACAGATGAAACAGGTGCATAGCCAAGGAAGGTTCGCGAATGCGATGAGGGGGGTTTCGTTGAAGACGATCGATCGATTTCCTGTTTACCTCAAGAGGGCGATCATCAAACGTCAGTAGTGCGGGTGGGCGCGTGTGCTCGGAGGCGATCCTCGCCCATTTTTCGAGCAACTCGCGATCAAACGGCAAATCGGTAAAGTTTTGGCGCGGGAACTTTACTGAGGCCTCCCGGTCAAGTGGACGATAGCTCCACTATACGTCCAAGTGGCATCGGGTTGCTCGTAATCCTTACAGAATTGGCGGGCAGGCGTGATGATCGCTTGCTACAAGCCGACTTCGAAGGACTAATCTCACCTGCATGCGGATAGCTTCCGGATTCCCGACCACTCGAAAGTTGGCCAGACCAGTTAATATAAGGGCGTGAATCAGGAGTTTTGCGCAGTATGAATCGGAGCTGGCGGTACCACGATCTCGACAAGTCCGGTCGCCACGTCGTAGACGAGGCCTGATATAAGCCAAGAGCCCGGCAATGCGGGAATCGCCCGGAGCGCAGCAACGTCGAAAGCGACTGCCGCCCGAGGATCGGTGACCGCTTTTGTCTTGAGCTCGCCTTCCTGTATTTGAAAATAGTGCGCCAGCTTTGCGGGGTCGCCGACAAGGCGAGTGATGCCGCAATCGGTGTGCTGAAGTACGATGATGTGAAACTCACCGCCGCCTCCAGGAATCTCTTCGGCAACTTCACCGATTCGCCCGAGTAGTCCCAACTCTTCCAACAACCCCGGCGTGATTCGACCGCCGATGTTACGCATCACGACGGCCTCGCCCGGTTTGATTCCAAGTATGTCAGCAGGATCTACACGCATATCAGCGCAACCGATGACGATCGCCTTTACATTTGGCAGCGCCCTCGGAAGCGAAGGCATAAGTGTGCCCTCAGCAGACTGCCGAGCAGCAAATTCTTTGTTACGTTGTAACATGTGGCCGAGATTGTTCAGCTCGCTGGCTCGTTGTGTAGCACTCGATTGGGTCATGGTGTCCTCCCTTTTCAAATAGATTCCGCAGCATTAGAGTCCGGTACATCGGCTTGTGGGACGTGATTGATCGCTATGGCCTAAATTAGTGGATTACGGTCAACCCGGAAGTGATCCGTGCTTCCGTCGGATTAGTACCGACAAACGCGCCAGCAGTGAACGATCAATCTGTAGCGAGAAGCCGACTCGATACTGATCCGCTGCGCACAAGCTGGATTCGTTCCGCTATGCAGACTGACCGAACATCACTTGGACGGAAGGGAACGTTTGAGGTGAATTCACTGCAATCTGGCGTACTCGGTTTTGGCTTGCTTCAGGATGGGAATGTCAGGGTCGGCGTCTTTCCAGAGCGCGAGGAAGTCTTTGTAAGCGGCGAGCGCCCGGACGCGAGCGGCGTCAGCGTCAGCGCCCTGCGAAGTTCTTGCTTGTAGAGCATTCGCACGCGCCACGCCCAGGCGAGCCAATGCTCCCGTCCAACAATTCCATACGATGCCGCTGTGGTCGAAAGTCTTCTGGAACTCTGCTGCAGCTTGTGTGCCCTGCCCCGCCGCCAGAAAGGCCTGTCCACGGATGTAGGTGGGATAAAGGCAGGAGGCCTGATTGATAAATGGAATATTGCCAAACTCAATTGACAGCTGTGCGCGTTCAAGGTGCTCAATGGCTGCGGCCGCATCCTTGCGGTCGATCGCAATTTGGGCGTTGATGCTAGGCAGCCAAAGCGACTGTATCTGCGTGCTGAGCGGGTAGCGTTGGTTCAAATCCCGCATGAGCGGCTGTGCTTGGGATGCATCGCCCACTAAAGCATAGGTCAGCGCTGCTTCAACTTGTACGCTGGGGCTAGCAGGATCGAGTCGCAGTCCCGCGGCCACGTCGCTGCGAGCTTCCACGACGTTTCCGATAGCGGCCTCGCGCAACGCCGCATTCTCCCACCAGATTGCGCCATTTTCTTTACTGTCAGTCCGAACAGCAGAATTCACAGCGCGTTTCGTCAGTTCCCGAGCTTTCTTGATGCGGCCCGCATAGGCTTCAGTATCGGAATCGAGGGAAAGGCCGGAATTCTCATACGCAGGATCTTCTCTGAACCATCGTTGTTCGGTCGATATGGTCTGTGAATCCGAGCCGAGGAAACCAAGGCCGTAGAGCGCGACATGAAGGAGGTAGTCATCCAGTTTTCGCGCCCGAGCCTCTTGAATTGCCTTCCGCGCTTCGTCGAAGCGCTGCAGCGCCATGGTAACATTGGCGATCTGATCGTAACCCCCGACGTTGTCCGGTGCGAGTTGCTGATACTGGTGGGCAACTTTCAACGCTTGTTCATATTGTCCCCCAGAGCCGTAAGTCTGACTTAGATCCAAATACGCGCGACGGTCGCGGGGATAGTTATCTATTGTGTCTTGGTTGGCCTGGGCTGCCTTTTCCAATTCTCCTGTGACCCTGTGATAGTAATCTTCAACGATTAACAGTTTTTCGCGTTGACTAGCGTGCTCGCGCAACTCGAATGCTCTGGTGAAATACTGGTTTGCCCGGCCCAACTGCAGTAGGCCGAGATAGTTTCCAGCCAGCGCCCGATATGCCATGGCGAAATCGGGGTCCAGTTCAATGGCGCGTTGATTATGGGGCAGTGCCGCCGCAGCTCCTTTTTCACCGTTGATTTTGACGCCTGTGCTGTACGCCTGTAGGGCTTCGAGTGAGGAGGTTGTTGCCTGCTCAAGGGGTACATCGTATTTCTGCACCGAAGCCAGCGACTCTCCCAACTGGCCACGCAACTTAGCTGCGGCGTCTCCTACTCGGTTAAGCACTTTCTCTTTGCCGTCTGCTGTTACTTGTTGCTCAGCCAGGGTATCGCCGGTCTGGCAATTCACGGCCTTCACTCCGATCACATACTCGCTGCCCAAACTCGCAATTGAGCCGGCAATGTAGGCCTTGCTGCCTGCTCGTATACAAAGTTCTCGGGCAATGTCGGGCATGAGCTTTGTGTCGGGTGGGTGCGTCATCAGCTTCAATGTCGAGACAACCTTGTTGTACGACAGGACATTCAGAAACGGCGACTGGTTCAAAGAAACACTGAGCGCCGTCCTGAGCGTGTCGTCAAACACCGGGTCGCCCGTGCTATTGGCAAAGTCCGCCAGAACGACGGTGTCTTTCTCGGTGATCTTAGGTTTGCGATGAAGATGGAAATAGCCCCTACTTCCGAGCACGGCGATCACTAGCACCGCCAGGATCGCCACGATCCACCTTATTCCGCCGCTCGTGACTTTTGCACTTGACGGCGCTGGCGAGCTTCCCGACGCTGTGTTGCCCTTTAGCGGTTGAAGGTCAGTGCGATTCGTGGACGCAACAGCATGGTCAGCACCGCTCGTTTTTTGTAGATCGAGTTCCTCGAATCCGTACTCCGTCGTTCTCAAATCCACTTCGGATGAAGCTATCAGCCCGTTGTCGCTGATCGTGCTGCGCTCGTTACCCTTTTCATTTGTGAGCTTCTGCACGGCGGCAACAAAACGATATCCTCGGCCAGCGACGGTCACGATATAGCGACCCTCCTGAGGCCCTTCACCGAGCATTTTGCGCAATGTCGAAACGTTCACCGCGAGGTTAACTTCCTCAACGAACGTATCCGGCCAGACCTCTTTCAACAGTTCATCCTTCGTGAGCAGCCGCCCGTGATTGCGCACCAGGCATACGAGGGTGTCAAAGACCTTCGGCGTGAGGGACAGGCGCGTTCCATCGCGCGAAACGACGCGTTCGGTGGGATCCAAGGAGAAGGGACCGAACCGGTACATCTCCTTCTCTATCAGTGACATTGCAGCCTCTTAAAAGACTTTTAAGAAATTCCAAAGAGGAGCCTAAGACACTGCGCGGGTCTTTCGACTACTTTCGTTATTTTACATCACGGCTGTAGCGGGCCAAGGCCAAATTGGCCCAGGAGCAATCAACACCCGGATCAACGATTTCTTCCAGCACTTCCACACCCCAACTTAGAAGTGCGGCGAATCCGTCTGAGCGACTCAAGGAGAAAGTCTGATGATTTTGGAGAACCGACAAGGATGCAAAGCTGTGTCGATGGTTGGCGCAGATGGTCAGCTAAATGAAATTGGGCGAGTACGACTGGCCCGAGAGTTGTTTTGTAATCGGTACCGCCCAGGCCAGCAGGTGCAGCTGAGGGAAGTTGCGGACAAGTACGGGTTGGGCAACGACCTCGTCCTGAAGATCTTCAAAGAATTTCAGTCGCTCGGATTAGCGACGCTTTCAGGCAATTTCTCGGCTGTTGTGCACTCCCAAAACACCAAAGAGATGCAGGAAGCGTATGAGCTACGGGCCGCGCTGGAGGAAATTTCAGGAAGAACAGCTGCCGGAGCGCTCAAAGGTAACACCAAGGAGTTAGAAGAGGAATTAGATGGCATGCGGTCCGCAGCCTCTGTTGGCGACCTGGACGCTTACGCGGAACATGACGCGAAGTTCCACAAATGCATACTAAAGGCGTCGGGGAATTCAGTTCTCCAACATGTGTGGGACACTCTGGCATTCGATGTACGAATCCGCATTGCGATTGGAAAGATCGCAAAAGATCTTCCCGAAGTGGTCGAATCACATCAGCCAATCATCGATGCCCTCAAAAATGGACGAGCAAGGGAATCCAGCGTTTTATTGCGGAATCATGTGGAAACTATAGTGGAGTACCTCAGGAAATCGGATTCTGACTCGGGGGTTCACAAGGCTTTTCGCAAAGATTTAGAAGGTGCGAAAGACGTCCAGCAGGCCTTTTTCCCGCCACAGTCCTTCTCGATTCCTTGCCTCTCCACGGAAACCTTCTACAAGCCAGCTCGTGGCATCGGCGGCGACTATTACGACTTCCTTGATCTGTCTGGCGGACGCTGGGGTATCGCTATCGGCGACGTGTCCGGAAAAGGAATTGGTGCCGCCCTGCTCATGGCCAGTCTACAGGCCTCCCTTAGAGCACAAGCGCTGCGCCCACATTTGGACCTTCCGGCGATAATTGGAGGCGTCAACCATCTCGTTCATGAATCATCCCCAATCGCTCTTTTTGCATCACTCTTCTATGCCGAGTACGAGCCCGCGAGTCGCAGGTTGCAATATGTGAATGCTGGCCATAATCCGCCGATCATCGTGAGGCCGCGAACACAATGCTGCGAACTGTTTCACTTGCGTGCACAAGCTGTACCTATCGGCATGTACGCGGGGGTCCAGTTCGACGCCACGCAGTTCCAATTGGCGAAAGACGACATTCTAGTGGCATACACAGACGGAATCACGGAGGCGGCCAACACTTCTGGCCAACTCTGGGGAATGGAAAGGCTCGAGAGCCTGCTGCGGTCTTGCTGCCGAATGGCGCCGCGGGAAATCGTTGAGCGCATCCTGACCGAAGTATCCGACTTTGCAAATGACGAGTCCCAGCGTGACGATGTGACCCTCGTGGTAATGAAAGTTCAAGAGGGATGCGGCATTTGAGAAGTGGCTACTAATTCGTAGATGTCCAACACTAATCGGGAGTTGACCGGGCACGCACATCGGACTCTGGAATTTGAGAATCGAAGCCTAAACCACTATTGTCCGGACCGTGATGATTTATTCATCGCATCAGACGCTGCGCCCACGAAGTGCTTATCAGTGATAAGGAGCTGAGTTCGCGGGTGCGAGCCCTCGCTCCCGATGGCATCGATCACATCGTCGAAGTCGTGTTTGGAGCCAATATCGAAGCAAATATCGAACTCCTGAAGCAGGGGGGTTCGATCGCAAGCTATGCCACCGATAACGCCGCTCCGAAGATTCCTTTCTGGCAAACAGAGAAAAAGAGCTAAGCAACGATTAGGGGTCCGGTCGTATCGGCTGAAGCGTCCAATAAGTCAGAGAACGCCAGACCCACTCCAACGGGCCAAACTGGAACCTACGGAGCCAGAGCACGCTCAGAGCAATGTTCAGCACCCAAACGCAAACCATTACGAGGTGATGCTGGAGATAGGTAAGCCTGCCGTAGAGTGCCCATGGACACCACATGAAGAGCCACTGACAGACCAGACTAGTAAGGATGTAATTGGTGAGTGCCATTTGGCCTACCGCAGCGAGGGCAATCTTAACTCCTCGGAATAAATTGGATTTGATGAAGAGCATCAGAATGGATATCATCCCGATTCCTGAAATCAGCTTCAATATCTCGTACGGTAGATATAGCCAGACCTCCGCAGTTATAAAGTTGAATTGGCCTTGATAAACCTTCCACAGACCAGTGACATAGGAGGGCGCTGAGAGCAGCAATCCAAAAAATGCATACAAAGAGTAAGTACGCCAGGAATACTTCGCCGTTAAGAACCCCGTTTTGTACAGACCCATTCCAAAGAGCATGCCGCCGACAGCTTCCAGGACGACGAACCCCCGCGAAATCAAAAGTTCAGTGAAGAGGGCGTGAAATTGGCTCGCGACTGTAGCGAGATAAGGTTGTGCCTGCGAGGGCCCGCCATCAAGAGGTGGAACGACAACCGCGTGTACGGCGCGGAGAGCGTGCCACTGCCCTTCAATCTTCACCTGATCGCGAGTAAGCGCCGCACCAGCTTGGCGAGCGCCAACCACGGCCTGACCGTGTCGGCTGAGATCGATGTCCCCTGCCGTACCTAAGAAATAAGGCAAAAAGAGCGAAGAGACGCAGGTCACGAGCCCACCGAGAATAAGGAGAGTTCGCGCTCCCAATTTCCGGCAAGGATAGAGAAAGAGGAGGCCGGCAAGGCCATATGACAGAAGGATGTCACCGGGCCAGAGCAAAGTTGCATGGAGCAAACCGAAAACACAAAGCCAGAAATTGCGGCGAAGATATATGTCAGCCAGACTTCCGGTCCTACCCATGCGTTCAGCGCGTTCGGTCATCAAACACAAACCGACGCCGAACAGCATGGAAAACAGGAATCTGGCCTTCCCTTCGGTCGTGATCCATTTGAAAAGAAGAAGCAGAAGATTCAGGTGGAGGTGCGCGTTCATGAAAGTGGTATCCGGAAGCCCCTGAGGAAGTTCGAAGAAAGTCTCGGGCCCCGAAAAGATGTCTATATTTGAAAAAAGAATCCAGAGGAGCGCGATACCGCGAAGAATATCGATCGTTGCGATTCGCTCCTCTCGGGTGACCGGGCCACGGAGTGGCTGACTCTTTTGAGATATGGCAGCCAATTTGTGTGTCTCCTTTATCGAGGTGTTTGCGCCAGCACCAAAAAACCGCATAAAAAGATTGAGTTTGTGTCTGAACATAGGCGTCCGGATCGAATCTTTTGTTGCAGGATGGAGTTACGGGCTCGACTGGCTTTCCGTATTCGGTACCAACGACGCAAACGATCGCAGGTGATCCAGGCTGGATATACTGAAGAGCTATAAGGTCTAGGCCGGTTAAGCCAACACGTTCATGGTCAACGTTCAGGCTCGACGACCGGAAATCCGGACTTGAAATCGACCAGCAGCCCAAACAAATCGGAGACTGCCTTGGCATCACCGATAGTTGTGATCTCGCCGTGCTCTATCGCATCGGCGAGCGTGCGCCGTTCCAGAATGACGCTTTCAAAGACAGGCCGAGTTGTCGTCACCGTGGTCGCGGCATTGGGAGCGGTCTTGCCAGCGATCGAGGTCAATGCGCCATGCTCAAGGGTAGACGCAAGGGACTCGCGTGTATCGGTGAATCGCCAGTTGATCACGATATTCGCTCTTCCGGCTCGAGGCCCGTCTATGCGCGTACCGAGATAATCGAACGTCTGGGAGATTGGCATCGCGTGCAACATTTCTGCGCTGATGCCGGGGACGGACCGTGCTCCGCCGCGGACGCCGCTGCGCAATTCCTGTGCTCCGAGCAGGTAGGCGTTTCGCCACATCGCCGATTCAGCAAGGTATCCCAACTGCTCGAATACATCCGCCGCGAGACCGCGCGCTTCTTCGTTGGAAGGATCGGCGAAGACGACCTGGTTCAGTACCTCAACGACCCAGCGATAGCGGCCCGCTCTGAAGTCGTCGCGCGCTCGCGCGATCACCGCTGCCGATCCGCCCATGTACTCGAGATATTTTTTGGCCTCTTCGACACGCGGCAGACGGTTGAGAGTCGCGGGATTTCCGTCGTACCAGCCGATATAGCGCTGATATACAGACTTTGAGTTGTGCGAGAGCGTCCCATAATATCCGCGCGCGGACCAGTCGTTCTCAAGCCCAGGCGGCATCGTAAGGGCCTCAGCAATCTCGGTAGGCCCCAGCCCCTGATTCATCATTCGAATGGTCTGGTCATGCACATATTTGTAGAGGTCGCGCTGACTAGCCAATCGGGCCCGCACCCGTTCGTTACCCCACACCGGCCACTCATGTTGGGCGATCATCACCTGTGCGTCGGCACCGAATTCATCGAGGGCGGTATTGAGATATTGCGACCAACGATTGGCATCGCGCACTGCGGTGCCGCGAAATGGAAGCAAGTTGTGCAGCGTGTGAGTCGCATCCTCAGCCATGTCCAGAACGTACGACTGCGGTAAATAAATCAGCATCTCGGAGGGTGCTTCCGAGTCCAGAGCAAGTTGAAATATGAAAGTTACTCCGTCGAACGTGCGGGTCTCCACCGGCCGCTGAATGGTTTCGCTAGGTGGGATTATCGGTCCGACCCCGCTCGTTCCGCGAGACTCGATCTTGCCATCGCCTGCATCAACGGTCCCCCGTTCTCCCCGCGGCAGCGGAGTTCCAAACTGATACTGCGTGCGCCGTGCTGTTAGGGTTCCGGCAACAACGGATTCCCCGGTGATGGCTTCCATGAAGCCGACTGGCGCAATGATCTTCGTTTTTCCGACAGCGACGTCGGCGGGTGAGACCACGCCGCTTGCCCCTCCATAGTGATCGACGTGGCTGTGGGAGTAGATGATAGCTATAACCGGCTTGCGTGGACGATGCGCAAAATAGAGGTCGAGAGCCTCATGTGCAGCTCCTGGTGTAGAAAGTGTGTCGATGACGATGAGACCGGTCGCGCCTTCCACGATCGTCATATTCGCACTCGAGAAATCGCGAACCTGATAGATTCCGTCGGTAACCTTAAACAATCCGTTTATGGCGTTGAGTTGCGCCTGACGCCAAAGGCTAGGATTTACGGTCGGCGGCGCCTCATGCTCAAGAAACGCGTACCGATCTGAGTTGACCGTGTCAGGTGTGGTCGCGATGAATCCCCGCATCGCGTCCTCGAAGTCTTGGCGATCACTAAACGGCGACTGCGCTTGGACAGCCCGGTTAGCGGCTGCAACACTAGGTTCCGCCGGCTTGGTTTGCTGAGATTGTGCGGGATGAGCAACGGTCGTCATCGCAATGAAGCACGCTATCCATCGTGCTCGCCGCCAGTTCAAGAAAGTCCACCGGGCCATTAAAGCTCCTCTCTTCGTCTTGTGCTGCAAAGTTCCTCTGTCGCCGCTATGCGTCCCTAAATTTCATAACGTCGATATCATAGACGTCGGCCGTGCGACATAGAGTTTTCAGGTATAGGCCATATTTCTACTGTTTTCTGCCAAGGTGAATGACTTGAGAGGGAAGCTGCCCAGTCAGCCGACGAAACATAGTGATGAAATGTGCGAGGGATTCGTAGCCCGTGGCTGAGGCTGCCTCGCTTACTGTGCTGCCAGTCAGTAAGAGATCTCTGGCCGCGGCGATGCGGAAATGCATCAGCGCTTGTTTGGGGGACAGCCCGACTTGATGTAGAAAGAGACGGCTGAGATTGCGGAGACTCAGTCCTGCCTCTTGAGCGACTGCGGACATTCGAACTCGCGTCGGGTGATCCCGAAGCAAGATCGTCAATGCTTTCCGCACCCTTTTGTCTCGGGCTTTGGCTTCCAGGTGGGTCACTTCCAGCAGTGAGGCCTGCTGAGCCCATTCTAAACTTTCGGCGAGAACTTGGATAAAAGTAGAAACCAGAGATTTTGCGGACTTTGTTTTTGGGTTTAGCAGGATGTAAAAGAGGAGTTCTTTACACAGCTGATGCGCTGGACACATGGCAGGACCGCATTGGAAGGAGGTCACTGCTCGCCAACGCGTGTGATCGACAAGACAGACCAGCCGTTCTCCCAAAGCCTCGCTGGCTTGAAAGTTAAGTGAGGTGTTCGGCGGCACATATAGCATCTTTCCCGGCCCACCCACCAACGAACCTGATCGCAACAGAATTTTGATCTCCCCTTGCAGGGGAATGAAGAGCAGATGCTGAGCCCAGTCATGCCAGTCTACTTTCTTCCCTGGGACATTGTGGTGTACCAAATACAGCCCTGGAAAACGGACGGCGATGTCCTGACCTACGCGCATGCTTGTCCTTCAGAGGAACCAAGATCCAAATCTAACTATACTTCCGGAGAAACCGGAAAGTTATCTGCAAGGTCCGGCTTGCCCTACCTAACGAGTTACGAGCAAGTCGGAAGTATGCAAATGGCGATGGCGGCGATGCTCGCCAGGATGCCGTCGGGACGAGACTCGCCTAAGACTAAGACCCCGGCGCTGGCCGCTCTCTCCTCTGCGGCCTAAACGCGCCCAAAGCCACTTACGCAGCCTGCGGCTCACGAAAATCTGATTTTCAACTTTACCATCTAGAGTGCACTCGATGTGCAATGGCGTACTGTCTCCGCAGCGCCAAACAATCACGCGGAGAAAACAAATGACGCCTGGAAACCGGCTCTTTCTGAATCGGGTGGGTCTCGCGCCCAAGCAGGCGCTCACGCAGCGCCGCATCTGCGAAGGACCAGTTGCCGAAGGGCAGCACGGCCACGGAAGCGGCGTTCGCCGGCGGCTACAAATCCCTTGCGCAATTCATTACGGTGTTCCGCCGGCTCACCTTACAATTGCCTTCAGAAGTCGCCCGCGTTGGCTCAAGCCAGTAGAAGTATGGCTGCTGACCGAAAGCCGTCACGGTTTTCCTCATGTCTAATAGACACGCGTGGGCGTCATGCCACCACGATACACATCGCAGTCTTGCGGGCTAAAGCCCCGGCGCTACGAAAGAGGAGCGAGTTATGAATCGGATACTGCTTGTTTTCAACTTGGCCGTGCTAGCCGGCGTCACCGCTGCCGCCGCACAGCGCCTCGAGCGCGTCAATCCGTCTGGACTGAGCGGGCCGCAAGCCTACACGCACGTCGTCAAAGCCGGGAAGATGGTGTTCATCGCGGGTCAGGTCGGCGCGGGCGCTGATGGAAAGATCGCCGGGCCCGGAATGAAAGAGCAAACCGAGCAGGCGTTGAAGAATCTGCAGACAGCCTTGGTGTCGCAAGGACTCGACTTCAGTCACGTTGCGAAGACCACAATCTATACGACCAACGTCACGGAATTCCGTTCGCCTGAGGTCAGCGAAGTCCGATCGCGGTACTTCGGCCAGAACCGACCGGCGAGCACGCTCGTTCAGATCGTGCAGCTGGCATCCCCGGAATACAAGATCGAGATCGAAGCCATTGCCATCGCCCCGTGACGCGTCGGCCATGCTGCGCTCGAGCGTTTCAAGAAAATAGCTTTTCAAACCGTATTCAAGGAGCTGAAATGACCGTCCTCTCTGATGTTTCACTACCGCAGATAAATGTTCTGGGTTCCACAATGGCCTACCGAGAAGCGGGAGATCGCGATACTCCGGTTGCACTTTTTCTACACGGGAACCCAACCTCGTCATACGTATGGCGGAATGTCCTTCCACTGGTTGCTCCGATTGCGCATTGCATCGCGCCGGATCTTATCGGGTTCGGCCAATCGGGCAAACCCGACATCGAGTATCGTTTTGCCGATCATGTGCGCTACCTCGATGCGTTCCTCGATCAGGCTGGAATCTCATCAGCATTCGTCATAGCGCAAGACTGGGGAACTGCGCTGGCATTTCATCTGGCAGCCCGCCGGCCCGAGTTCATCCGCGCGCTTGCCTTCATGGAGTTCATTCGGCCCCTTCCTACATGGGATCACTTTTACCCGGGCGCAATCGAGACCTTCCAAAAGTTCAGGACACCGGGAGTCGGCGAAAAGATGATTCTTGAAGACAACGTATTCGTAGAAGCGGTCCTTCCTGGGGCAACCGCGCGAAAGCTGACGGATGAGGAGATGTCTGTTTACAGGGCTCCCTTTCCTACTCCCGAGTCGCGCCGGCCCACTTGGCGTTTCCCGAATGAAATTCCGATCGCAGGAGAACCAGCGGATGTGTATTTAACATTGGAAAAAGCACATGAAGCTCTAGCGGAGTCGACTTACCCGAAGCTGCTTTTCGCGGGGAACCCAGGCGCTATAATATCGCCGGCCTTCGCCGAGAGTTTTGCCAAGGGACTCAAGAACTGCAGACTAGTGCAGCTTGGCTCCGGCCTTCACTACTTACAGGAAGACCATCCGGACGTGATCGGCGGCAATGTCAAAGAATGGCTTATCGAGTTGGGCGCTGGTTCCAGCTCGAAGCAGAAGCTGACATTGTAGGTATGTTCTCTGATATGACCAACGTCTGTATTTCACCCAGAGTGCCGTTCTACAACGGTGTTTGAAACCGTTGCAGGGGGGAAGCTGATGGCTCCCACGCAGCGGAGGCTGAGAGCAACATTGTTAGGGGCCGTCAATACTTCGTTCCTGCTGTGTCGGATTGCTGTTGCGCCGTTCCGATACGAAGACGGACTGTTCCGATTGTGCCATGAAGGTGGGATTTGATTGCGTTTACCTTCAGTCCGGTTGCCCTTGCAATTTCAGACAGGCTCCTTTCGCCGACAAACCACAGGTAAAAGATACGCCGTTGCCGTTCGGACAGGCCGCTAACGATATTCCAAACGCGGCCCAATAACTCACTAGTCAGCACGTTGCTTTCCGGGGATTGCTGGTGCGCTTGAAGTCGATTCTCAATGGCTTTCACGTCGATCGCTAGAGAGATCGGGATTTGAACGCGCGAAGAAAACAATCCTGCGTGATCGACTCGGCCAAATCCTTGTTCTTCAATGCTGCAAGTGCATATCGCAGAATATAGGGGCGGTACTTTCGCACGAGAGCGTCAACGTCATCGAGCTCGAGACTACCGAGCAACGACTTGAGCTATTGTCGGAATGATATTGGGATAGATTGAGTGCTTCGACTTGCGCGTGGTTGCCGCGACTCATCGGGACCTTACCGAGATGGTCAGACGGAACGAGTTCCGCAGTGATCTCTACTATCGTTTGAACGTATTTCCCCTGCTGCTGCCGCCTCTCCGGGAACGTCGTCAGGACATCGAACTGTTGGTCTCACATTTTGTCCAGGTGTTTTCTAGGCGCATGGGCAAACGGATTGACCATGTACCGGCGGAAACGCTCGAAGCGTTCGTCTCGTATTCTTGGCCAGGGAACGTGCGGGAGCTTCAGAACTTGATCGAACGAGCAGTGATCCGGTCGAACAACGGAGTCCTTCCGAACACCCTGCCAAAATCTGACGTGAATGTGGCCACCAACCCTCCCGGATTAGCTCTTTCACAGGACACGTTCGAGGATTCTACCCGTGCTCTGATTTTGCGGAGCCTCCAGGCGACGGAGTGGATTATTGGAGGACCATGTGGGGCCGCCGCTCGGTTGAGACTAAGGCGCACGACGTTGATTGCCAAAATGAAGAAGCTCGGAATCTCACGGCCGGTACGCCGAAGCGACATCTGAAAGAAGCGCTCGGGATCATATCTACCGGTTCTGATGTACCCACACAGTGCGGGACCGGTCAAGTTGACGCATGACCGCCATGCGCTAATCTAGCCGTATCATGCTCGCACGACCAAAGAGTATGCGGCGTGAACTAATTTTCGTACGCGGCATATTCTTGCGAAATGCCGGAGTCTTTGTTCGCTACATTTACGTCGATCGATACTTTCTCGCAACACCTTTACAGCGAGGTTGCCACCAAGTTTCTTGCGGTACTTGAGGCAGTCAGCGATTGTCTTCGCCCGCGCCGTAGACTCGAACAGGAACGCCATCAATTCTTCTATTCTCGACTCCCTGTGTCAGTGCTTGGCCGGAGAATCGGACGAAGCGCAGGTTCAGGCCACCGGCCACAGGCTTTTTCGCTTTAAAGTCGATGGCCGTCCGAATCGAGGCAGAGTCAAGTGGAAGAAGGCCGTGGAACCTGACTGCGGACTTCAGGCAAACGACGCCATTGGGTACCCGCTTAACAGTTGGTCGCTTCGCCAACCGAGGGTCTTGCTTGTCGAAGCTGAAGGTACGACGGTCTGTTGAACCGTTGTCTCCTTATTGGCTTGAGGCAGACGTACGAAAAGCCAACTTCAAGCCAAGTATCCAGGGTGACCTTTGGGGGAACAGGGGGCTGGCGGCCAAAAGCTGATAAGTTTGATTCCCAAAGCAGGTGCGTCGATGAAGACTCTTGTCGCTCCATGCATCGAGAATCACTGGGATGGTTAGCTTTCGCGCGCGAGTGCTTGCAAGACGGCTTGAGGTCGAATGGGCAGATGACGCACGCGCGCACCTGTGGCGGCAAAGATTGCATTGCCAATGGCGGGCGCGATCGGCGTCATCGCCGGCTCGCCAAGTCCAACCGGTGTTTCTGTACTCGGAAGAAATTCAACGTCAATTTCCGGTACGTCTCCCATGCGCAGCACCCTATAGCTATCGAGATTCGTATCTTTGGGCTGTCCGTTGACGAACTCGGTTCCTTCATGGAGGGCCAAACTCAATCCCCACAGAGCAGCGCCCTCCACCTGGGCTTCAGCACTGTCCGGATGAATAACCGTGCCGCAGTCGATGACGATGTTCATCTT
>Ga0210406_10000939_pt1 | contig 37752 bp, 36 predicted proteins | sample IncBWC30MmetaG_FD_155454 | JGI IMG/M metagenome (GOLD analysis project Ga0210406, IMG submission 155454) | Forest soil microbial communities from Barre Woods Harvard Forest LTER site, Petersham, Massachusetts, United States - Inc-BW-C-30-M | ecosystem: Environmental > Terrestrial > Soil >... | reverse complement strand
GTTCTTATAGCCTGCTCGGCCGTAGCAGGACTGGTCATTCGGCATGCCTGAAGGCTGAGCGAGATTATCTGAGGTGTCTCGTTTAGCCCATCTTACCCATCCAGGTGTTGAAGGTCAGAAGAGCATTCCCACGCTCATTTTCCGGTGAGCAAAGACACACCGACTGGCACCGACGAGCCCGTGCAATCGATAGTCTTCACTTCCCGTACTCGTCATGACGCCGCCACCACAACTCCGTCTCATTGCGTCCCTTGGGAGCGCGGTCGAGCCACTGGTACATACTCCAGAGGCCATCGACTCCGCGCGCGTAGGTGGAATACGTGTGGTAGAGGATGCCGTCTTCGAGCGCGAACACGCTCACGCCCGGCCGCTCGCGAATATACGTCGCGGCGTCCGTTCTGCACATAGCGGCGAACTTCGCAGCCCCATCGGGCGTCGAGCGCGATATCTCGGCTCCTTCCCGTCCGGGTGTCCGCGGTGGCGCCTCGCGCCGGTAGTTGTATTCGATGTCGCCCTCGCGCTGTTGCTCCTCGGTATAGGAAGCGCAGAAGTCGAAGTTGAAGTCCCCGCCCACCGAAGATGCCCACGGGAATGTCCAGCCCATCCGCCGCTTATACGCCTGCAGCTTTCCCAGCGGTGCACGCGACACGGCCCAGAGCATCACGTCGTGATTGGCCAGGTGTACCGCGATTCCGTTGAAGCCGTCCGCGATTGACGAGCACGATGGGCAGCCTGCGGCGTAATCGGGACCGAACATGAAGTGATAGACCAGCAGCTGCGAGCGCCCGCGGAAAAGATCCGCCAGCGAGGCGCTCCCCTCGTCGGTCTCGAAGCGATATCCCTTGTTGATCGGCACCCACGGCAGTTCCTGCCGCTGGCGCGCCAGTTCGTCGCTGCGACGCGTAAGGTTCTTCTCCACCTTGAGCAGTTCAAGTCGTGCTTTCAGCCACTGATCGTGCGTCCCGGTTTTGTGTGTTGGGCTCACTGTCTTTGTCTCCGTTTGTTGAATGTGTTGAATGGTTGTTGCGTTTTCAAAATGACCTCATGGCCATGCGCTATATTTAGCGCGGAGCAATCCAAGGTGGGAGTGACAAGTGTGGCGGGATTCCGATGGACTCTCTGATCACGGCCGCAGCACGCGCGCTGGCGGCGGGCGACCCTCTCGGGGCTTTGAAGCGAGTCGCGCTCCGCGCCGATGCGCCCGCACTTGCGCTTCGCGGGATCGCCATGGCGCAGCTCGGCGATTTCGTGCGTGCTAAGGAACTCCTGCGGCGTGCGGCGCGCGCCTTCCCTCCCAAAGAAAGCGTGGAGCGGGCGAGGTGCGTCGTTGCCCAGGCTGAGATCGCTCTCGCAGCGCGCGACCTGGGCTGGCATCCGCAGGCGCTTGAGGCTGCGCGGTCCACGCTCGAAATGCACGGCGATCGACTCAACGCCGCGCATGCGCGATACCTTGCGGTTCGGCGTCTCCTTCTGATCGGACGCCTCGATGAAGCTGAGCGGACGCTTGCCGATCTTGATCCCTCGCCATTCCCGCCCGCGTTGCGGACGGCCCATGAGCTCGTGGTCGCGGGGATTTCGGTGCGCCGCCTCCGGGCGAAAGCCGCGCACGCTGCGCTGGCTCGTGCCGAGCGCGCCGCCCGTAACGCACGGATCCCAGCTCTGACGGCCGAAGTCGAATCTGCTTACCGAGTCGTGAATACGCCGGCGGCTCGCCTAATCGTGCGAGGCGAGGAGCGTCCTCTCAGACTCGAAGATGTTGAGGCGCTGCTTGCGTCGAAGGCACTCGTCGTCGATGCATGTCGCCACGTCGTGTGTTGCACAAACACTGTTGTTTCACTCGCCAGACGCCCCGTGTTATTCGCCCTTGCGCGCGCTCTAGCGGAAGCGTGGCCCGAAGATGTGGCCAGGGACCAGTTGCTGTCACGGGCCTTCGGAGCAAGATTTACCGATGAATCGCATCGAGCGCGCCTGCGCGTCGAAATCGGCCGTCTCCGCAAGGTGCTTCGTGTGCTGGCCTGTATCAGTGCGACCAGCCGAGGCTTTCGGTTGTTAGCGCGGCGCGGCCGCAAGGTCGTCGTCCTGGCCCGGTCCGTCGAAGAGGAGCATGCGTCTGTGCTCGCCTTCCTTGCCGACGGTGAGTCGTGGTCGAGTTCGGCCCTTGCGCTGGCGCTCGGGGCTAGCCAGCGCACCGTGCAGCGGGCCCTCGATTCGCTCGCGGCATCTGGCAAGGTGCAGTCGTTTGGTCAAGCGCGAGCGCGTCGTTGGATCACGCCGCCCGTGCCCGGATTCACGACCATTTTGTTACTCCCCGCTCCACTGCCGGGCGACTAGGATGTAAACATGAAGCGATCGACTGCGGAAATCGTGCGCGAATATGGCCCCTTCGCCGGTGCCGAGCGAGTGAACGGTGTCACCTATGACGGGCAGCTCGTCTGGTTTGCTTCCGGAGACAAGCTGAGCGCCTTCGATCCCTCAAGTGGAAACCTGGTGCGCTCCATCGATGTCGCCGCGCATGCCGGCACGGCCTTTGACGGCAAGCACTTGTTTCAGATCGCCGAAGATCGCATCCTCAAGATCGACCCCAAGACCGGCCGTGCGCTCGCCAGCATCCCCGCCCCTGGCGGTGGCAGCGACTCGGGGCTCGCGTGGGCCGAAGGTACGCTCTGGGTCGGAGAATATCGCGGCCGGAAGATTCATCAAGTCGATCCTGAAACCGGCGCAATTCTTCGCACCATAGAGTCCAACCGCTTCGTTACCGGCGTGACCTGGGTCGATGGAGAACTGTGGCACGCCACCTGGGAAGGCGACGAGAGCGATTTGCGGCGAATCGATCCTCGAACCGGAGAGATTCTCGAAAGCATCGAGATGCCGGCCGGAGCCAACGTGTCGGGACTCGAGTCCGACGGCCGTGACCAGTTCTTCTGCGGAGGAGGAAAGACCGGCAAGGTCAGGGCGGTCCGGCGGCCTCGGAAACGCGACGCCGCGAAGGGAAGAGGATCTAAGACGCCGCGCGACTCCAAGAGCAAGTAACCTAATGTTCCGCTTCCAGTCCTCCCATAAGCGCGGATTATTTCGCGCGCTCCGTCCGGCCGATCGAATCAAGATGACCGAGTATTTCCGAAGGAAGTTGCAAAGTTGCGGCCCGCAGGTTCTCACGAAGATGCTGCAGCGAAGATGTACCCGGGATCAATAGGATATTCGGCGAGCGTTGCCACAGCCATGCCAGCGCAACTTGCATGGGAGTAGCTCCCAGTGCGGCCGCCGCGGAATCGAGCGCCGAGGACTGCAAGGGCGAGAATCCTCCGAGAGGGAAGAACGGCACGTAGGCGATCCCCTGCTTTGCCAGATCATCGAGAAAGCTGTCGTCCTTGCGCTGCGCCACATTGTAGAAATTCTGCACGCATACAATCTCCGTGATGCTCTGCGCTTCGGCCAGTTGCGCAGGAGAGACATTGCTCAGGCCTATATGGCGAATCAATCCCTGGCGCTTGAATTCGGCCAAGACCGTCAGTGGTTCTGCGATCGATCCTTCTGAGGGCTCGGTGAATCCGCCTACGCGGAGATTCACGACGTCCAAAGCGTCGAGGCCGAGATTTCGAAGATTGTCATGAACACCGTCCGCGAGCTCCTGGCGCGAAAGGGCAGGAACCCATGACTTGTCTTCTCCGCGGCGGGCGCCCAGCTTGGTGACAATCACAAGATCCTCTGGATAAGGATGCAGCGCCCGTTTGATGATCTGATTGGTCACGTGCGGACCGTAGTAGTCACTCGTATCAATGTGGTTGACGCCAGCCGCGACCGCCTCTCGCAGAACCGCCACAGCAGCGTCAATATCACGAGGCGGCCCCCAGACGTACGGGCCAGCGAGTTGCATCGCGCCGTAGCCCATACGCTTCACTTTCGGGGTCGCTCCGGCAAACGTAAATGCTTCGCCAATTTCCATCTGCTTCGCCATTCTTTTCTCCTCAAAATGATTGCCAGATTTACCTCGCTTTGTTTTACTGGTTAATTAGATGAAGGAAGCTTCAGGTTAGGAGTTCGCATTTGCCCCAACGTGCCGCAGTCGTGCTGGAGCCGCGTAAATCGCCCGTGCAGGCCCGTTCGGCCGCGAGCGTCGAGGCGATTCTGAAGGCTACCATTCAGGTTTTGTTGCAGGTCGGAAAGGAGCGTCTGACCACCACCAGGGTGGCACTGCGCGCCGGCGTATCCGTAGGAACCCTATATCAGTACTTTCCGAACAAGAGCGCGCTTCTGCAGGCCGCTTTGAAACGTCACCTGGCCGAAGTAGCTGAAGTTGTGGAAGTCACCTGCAAAGCTCACGAAGGTCTGACACTACGGCACATGGTAACCGCTCTCATCACTGCATTCCTCGATGCCAAGATGAAAGATGCCAAGGCCAGTGTCGCTCTCTATTCAGTGAGCTCCGACGTCGACGGCGCGAGGATCGTGCAGCAGATGGCAACTCGGTTCCACAAGGCGATTGTGAGAATGTTCCACACGTCGGCCGACTCGCTGGCAACCGACCCTCAACTGGTTGCGTCCATGCTCCAGGCAGCTATGACCGGAATCAGCCGGACGATCCTGGAATCGAATGCTCCGGAGAAGCAGGTGGACGCTTTACGCCAGGAGTTGATCGTTGCGGCCTGCGCGTATCTGGATGCGTGCACCGTTCCCGCTTCAGCTAAACCGGCAAGTCTGATCGGCGAAGTCGTTGCTCCGGCGACGTGAGGACGTCAGCGCACACCGGTTCGAGGATAGTGGGTTCCGGTCTCATACTTCTCAGCAACTGCTTCGAGACTACAGCGCCGCCGCCCGGCTTGTTCCCGCCGCCTCAAACACATCTCCAGCGTCTGTCTCGGCAATCGGGATGAAGACTTTCACGACTTCGGGATCGAACTGGGTGCCGCTGCTTTTGATGAGTCGCGAGATCGCCTCCGCATGCGGCAGCCCCTGGCGGTAGCAGCGGTTCGAGACCATCGCATCGTACGCATCGATGACCGAAATAATTCTCGAGACCAGCGGAATATCCTGCCCCTTGAGGCCGGCCGGGTAGCCCGTGCCGTCAACGCTCTCGTGATGATGGAGCGCATACAGACTCGCCTCCTCCAGGCCGGGAAACAGGCTCAGGATCGACCAGCTGTATTCGGGATGGCGATTGATCACCGCGCGCTCTTCGCTCGTCAGCGGCCCATTCTTCTTCAGGATTGCGTCCGGTACGCCGATCTTTCCGATATCGTGCAGAAGCGCCGCCACTTCTACCTGATACGAGCGCTCCTCGGGAATATTCATCTCGCGCGCCACGCGGATCGCCCACTCCGCCAGCCTGGTGCTGTGCACGCCTGTGTTGATGTCCTTGAGATCGAGCAGATGATTGAAGGCGCAAATGACGGAATTGCGCATCGCCAGCTGCTGCTCCTCAAGTTCCTTGATGCGGAGCAACAACTCGGGAGCGTTCCATCCGGCGTTGGCGACCTTTTCAGTCATTCTTGTCTGGAGCCTTTTTCGGGAGGTCCCGCTCCGGTTGAGCGTGGCCTCCCGAAAATCCAACTGTGAGTCTTAGTGAAGGATCCGGCAAGCCAGCAACGACTGATATGTATCCAGCCGGCCGAAGCCCATGTCGAGGTCGCCGATGTAGTCGGCTGCAGCCAGTCCCAGCGGAACATTTCCGCTGCGGCAGCCACCGTTCGTGCCGAGCATCATCGCGGCTGTTCCTGCAACCAGCGGAGTGCTGAACGACGTGCCCCATCCGGCAGCGTACGTGCCCCACGGATAGGTCGTCATCACCGCTTCTCCGGGAGCCGCCATCCAGACCGGCGGTGCACCGTAGTTTGTGAACGACGATTGCGTGTCGGAGTTCGAAGTGGAGGCGACATCAACCACACCGGGCAGGGCAGCTGGATACACCACTGCGCGTTGGCCCTGGTTGCCGGCCGAAGCCACCGATACGACGCCCTTGCTGTTCGCGTAGTTGATAGCCTTGGCCAGCTCCGGCGAATAGGTAGCGTAGTCGAAGCTCATGTTCAGAACCTTAGCCCCGTTCTTCACCGCGTAGTAGATGGCGCGCAGAACGTCCGAATCGTAACCGGTGCCATCCGCGTGGAACGCTTTCAACGGCATGATTTTCGCCTGCGGCGCGACCAGGTGCACCAGACCGGCCGTCATCGTGCCGTGTCCGAAGGCTGAGTAGTTGCTGCCGTCGAGAACGGCCACGGTGCGCTGATCCAGCACCGCCACGGTGCGCTGGTTCACCTCGCCCGTTTGCCCGGAGTTCGGATCGGGATACGCATTGACGTCCGTCTTCTCGGAGCCGCCCGCCGTGTTGCGCGTGAAGTCATACCCGTTCACAAGAACGGCCTGCAATACCGGATGGGTCGGATCAACGCCCGTGTCGATCACCGCGACCGTCACGCCCGCTCCGGCGGCATTGAACGTCGAATGCGTCTGATTCGTACGCACCAGCTGGTTTGCCGGCTGGTTGACGTACCCGCGCCATACCGTCGTGCCGTAATACGAAATCGGCTGCTTATCGGTCAGGTAATTCGGCGTGGCCTGAGCGTATGCTTGTGGCTGCGTTTTCACCGACTGGTCCAGTTCGACCGACAGGATGGCTGTCTGCAGATTCAAACGCAGAATGCCCGTGAGAGGATCGAGCACCGACGGGAACGTCACCAGGAACAATTGCCCGTCGGGATCGCCCAGACCGCCGACCACTCTGCAGCCCGTCAGCAGGCAGCTCAAGTTGATTCCTGGAAGTCCCAGCGAATCGCGCACGATCAAGCGCGTCTCCGCCTGGGCGGCGCTCGGAGTGAAAACAGAAACCAGCAGCAGGCAACAAACCAGAATGCCCGAAACTCGCAGACTTACTTTCTTGCCTTTCATGACCTTCATATCCCCCTCGAACTCGGGCCTTGGTAGTCGGGGGATGGAGGCGAGTCTAAAACGGGAACTCGCTGCTCGCTACTTACGGCCGTAATCTCTACTGGTAACAGCCCTTCAATACCTAACGTAATGCTCCACTAGTCGAAACTTCCTAGCGCGATTCGCAGTGTCTTGCGGCCCATCGTGATTACCGACATGCGCAACTGATTTTCCGGCTCAAATTCCAGTTGAAACTCACCGCACTCGTTGACTTCCGTCTTGGTGATCATGCGGCCTTTTTCTGTCCATAGCACAACCACCGCGCTGCTTACCCACGAGAGAGGTGCCTGCCGGTCCAGCACTTGACCCACGACGCTAATCGCGTTGTCCGATACCTTGCGTTCGAAGCGCAAATCCACCGTGAGGCTTTCCGACTCATAAATCACTTGCCGCGCATGAATCGCGCCGCCGCGTATGCCCACCGGCAAAGGCTGCAGGGCCGTATCGAACACCAGTCCGGCCCACGTTGCCCGCGCATCAGGCGCATCCACTGTGAACTGCAGCTTGACCAGTCGAACCAGATCAGCTGGCGCCTGGTACTCGGCTTCGCGCACCGCAACTGATCGCACCCGACTCCACAACCCTTCCGTTTTCTTGCAGTCGGTGCAACCGTCAGCCAGATGCGCCGACAACTTCCGTGTTTCCTCTCCGAGGCCAATGCCGCGCACGTAATCAGCCCAGACTTCCTCTGCAAAATGCGTCATCACAAAGACCCCTCGAAACAGAAGAGTCTTTTCATTCGCGGGTAGCTAGACTTTTCGGCTTCGGAGCAAAAGAGAGGCATCCCACCGAAAAAATATAGGTCCCGCAAAATAAATGTTGTCATTCGCTTACCCCTTTCCTATCAGTGAGAAAGAAGCCCAATGGTAGGGATGCGGCCGGGCCTCTCGCACCTCGAGCATGGTTGCGCGCATGGCTTCGGCCTTCGACACTCCCTGCTGCAGCCGCGTGTAGAAACCAATCATGAAATCCTTCGAGCTCTCGTCGTGAACGTCCCATAGACTCAGGACCAGCGATTGACCTCCCGCCTGCAGCAGTCCCCGAACCAGTCCCATCAGCTCATCTCCCGGGGTCACGACATTCAGCCCTGTAGCGCAGCCACTTAACACGATCAAGTCGGCGGGCATGTGGAGCTGCGAAATTTCCCAGAGATTCAGATGCGAACCTCCCAGCCGGATAGACGAGAACATCGGATTGTCTTTCCGGAAGTAGCCATGCGTGGCGATGTGCACGGTCCGGGCCTGCGGCCCCTGTGTCCGCAACACCTCGTGCGTCGCGGCCTCGCCCACGAATAACTTGGCATCGGGCAGGACGTGGCTCAGAGCCTCCACTTCCGTCTTGATGGCCGGAGCTTGCGCATCTGGAACGCCCAGGATCAGCGAATGTCCTGACGCAATGGTCGGCTTGCTCTGGCACACTGCGTAGACGCTTGCGCTCGGCGCGTACGAAATCGTATGTGAATCGATCAGATACGAACTTCCATCATGCAGCGCGTGGAACGGCAGGTAGTGCAACAAGCCGTGCGGCACGAAGACCAGGTGCTTCATGTCGAGCAAGTGGCGCACCGGCGCGATCACTTCCTGGTACAGATTCCTGAGATGAGCTTGCGTCGACGCCGCCATCGCATCTCCGAACGTCGCCAGGTACCGTGGGTTCAGCCGGAACTTCGAGATCTGCAATTGCAGCAAATGCAGCAGCTTTTCAACCCGCGAGTGCACCGTCACGGGCACGATCTGCAACTGCTCGCGGGTCAGCACGCAGGCGACAATTCGGTCCTGGATGCGGAAGTATTCCACCAACGCAGTATCGGCCGGCAAAGCCGCGCGAATCCGTTCCAGTGACGATGTTGACGCCACCTGCACGCCGGCGTCATGCGCCTCGGCAACCGTGGCCTCTTTCAAGGCCCGCATCAGGTCGGCTTCGCGCGCTCGCGCCTGTTGCTCCAGTTGCTTGATTCTCTCTTGCGAGCGCTCTTCCGGACGCAGTTGCTCGCGCTCGATCAGGTTGTAGTACCAGTTCAGTTCCTCGCGGAAGTTGCGGATGGAGCGCACCAGTTCGCTTTGCCCGGGATCGGACGCCGTCGACACGCGAACCGACTGGCTGAGCAGATCCATCAGCACTCGCGACTTCGCCTGCTCGATATATCCGAATGCTTCTTCCGCGCCGTTCGGCCGGTGCAGGCACAGATCGACCAGGTTCTCGTACACCTCCAGCTTGTTCTGGAAGAACGCAATCTTCAGTTCCTCCGCGCGCAGCTTGCCCCGCACCTGTTCGATTGCCTCCCGCGCCCGCAAGTACGACTGGTACGCCGCCTCCGCCTTCGTCCCGGCGCGTTCGATTTCGCCCATCAGAAACTCCGCCTGGTAGCGAAGCAGCGGAGAATCGAGACTAACGAGTTCCTGCAGCGACGCCTCGCAATGCTTTCTTGCCGACTTCAGATCGTTCAAGCGCAACGAGATTCTGGCCAGCAGCAATTCCGCCAGCACCGCCTTGCCGCGCATGGGCGAGGTCTTGAAAAAGTCGTTCGCCGCCACGCTCAGGCGCTGCGCTTCAAACAGGCGGCCTTCGTTGAAAAGGACGAGGGCTTCATACAGATCGATCAATGAGGGCCACACCTGGTTCTTCTCAGTGACGAACATCTGTTTCGCCTGCGCGAACAGCTTCACGGCCTCGAACGCTTGCCCGGTCCGGCTGGCCGCGATGGCTGCAAACGCGAGCGCCTTCGCCCCTTCGTATCCGAAACCCAGGTCCTTGAATGCGTCGTGCGCGGCGCGTCCCAACTCGCCTGCCTCGTTGTTCAGGTTCAGCTCGAGATAGATCTCCGACAAGTCCAGATTGCACAACGCCACCTGATAGGTGTCAGGCGCTTTCTTCGCGCTGGTCGCGGCCTCGCGCAGCATCTGGATGGCTCGCCCGAATTCGCCGCGCAGGAAGTACAGGTAGGCAATGTTGTAATCGGCATATGCGACCAGGATCGGCATGCCTTTCTGCTCGCAGTACTGGCGTGCCTTGCGGTGCAGGTCGAGGGCCTTCGGAAAATCATTCAGACTGATGCAGCACAGCGAAAGATTGCTGAGCGCCGCCGCGACGCCTTCGGAATCGTCATGCTGGATCAGTTCCTGGTAGGCACGTTCGTAGAATTCGACTGCTTCGGCAAATCGGTCCTGCCGGTGATAGACGTTGCCAATATTAATTTCCAGGCGCGCCAGCCGCCGTGCATTTCCTTGTTGTTTGAAGATCGCTCCCGCGCGCTCGCCGGCCGCCAGTGCATCGTCGTAGCGTCCGAGCAAGAGGAGCGGCTGAATCGATCCGCTTAGCGTGCGGGCCATTTCGGGCTGCTCCCCAGCCTGTTCGAAGAGGGCGATGGCCTGCTCGTGCAGTTGTACCGCCGCCGCATGATGATCGAGCGCGTACAGCGCATTTGCTTTCGCTCGCAGGCTCTTGGCCAATGAGATCTTGTCGCCTGTCACTTCCGCGACCTCGATGGTGATGTCCGCGATGCGCTGCGCCTGCACGGTATCGACGCGCACCTCGTGCCACACGCGCTCGGTCAGGTGGGCGACCACTTCGATCCAATTGGCTCCGGCATTGTCTTTGATGTACTGCTTGCGGATCTCCGCGTCGGCACAGGCGAGCAGGTGCTCGATGAGCGCATCCACCTCCGTCTTGCGCGCCGCGTGGACGCTCATCAGAAGCCCTTCTTCTCCAGATACTTTCGCAGGCGGCTCAGGCAGCGCCCGCGAATGAATCCCACCGATCCGGTCGCAAGGCCGAGTTCCTTCGCAATCTCGTTGTAAGGACGCGTCGGCGTTTCGAAGAACAGCATCCGGATCAGATGTATGCAGCGCTCCGGCATCTCGCCGACCGCCGCGCGCAGCGTCTGTTCTTCTTCCGATTCAATGACAACGTTTTCGGCCAGCGGTTTTGCGTCGACCGGCGTCTCAACCCCCGACGAATCCAGCCCCACCGTGCGCCCGGCTGCGCGCTGATGGCGGAGGCATTCGTGATATGCCGTCTGGATCAGCCACTTCGGAAGGGCGCGTTCTTTTCGCAATTGTGAAAGATTCGCGAGCCAGCTGACGCACACCGCCTGAAAAATGTCTCCCGCATCCTGGTGCAATCCCAGCTTCGTCGGGATCGAATAAATCAGGTTCTTATAGCGATCGATTAGCGTGGCCCATGCCTGATGGTCACCGTCGAGACAGCGATGAATGAGCTGCTCGTCGGTCTCGGCGGCCTCGGCCGCTCGCTGCATTCTGGCCGCGGTTCCGGTCATTGCACTCCCGCGGTCTCGGGGGCATTGCGGATGAAGAGTTCGTCGGCATTCCAGAGCGTGTTCGGTTCCAGCACCGCCGGATGGAAATTTCCGAGCCGTGGATTCGCCGCCGCTAAGACGTTCGGCGTCGCAAGAAAAATGAACGGCAGTTGCTGCGCCACCAACTCCTGCACTCGGTCATACAGCTTCTTGCGCTTCGCGTACTCAAGCGTGACCATCTGCTGCTGCATTAGTTGGTCGACTTCGCGTTCCCAGTCGGTGGCAGGTTCCGCCTCGTGGAGGTGCCATAAATGCGACGTGCCACTCGAGGTCCACACGTTCATTTCCGGGTTCGGATCGGCGTCCCCTCCGCCCAGTCCCATTACGGCTGCTTCGTAGTCGAAGCTCTGAAAGACGCGATCGATGAGCGCGCGGAATTCCAGCGGAACCACGTGGACCTGCATGCCGAGCTGAGAAAGATCGTCCTGGATCAGCGTCGCCATCTTCATTCGCTGTGTATTCGAAGAACTGGTGACGATCGAGAACTCCACCACCTGCCCCGAAGGATCCGCGAGAACATTTGAGCGGTTCCAGGAAAATCCAGCCGACTTCAGTAGTTGCCGCGCATTTTCAAGCGAGCGGGCCGGATGAGGCAGGGAACTGTTGATCCAGAACTTATTCCCGGGACCGACGTTGCCCCACAAAGCCGCACCGCGAGTTCCGTACACCAGCCGTACGATCGAATCGCGATCAATAGCCGCGGAAACTGCCTGGCGAAACTTCAGGTCGCGGAACCACTTCTGCTTCTGCGCCAGCGCATCCAGCTTCTTGGCGCCGAGATCATTCTGATTGAACAGAAGGAAGTTGTATTCGAGGCTCGCCCCCAGATCGGCCAGCTGCGCGTGCGTGCGATCGTGTTCGCGATGCAGCAGGGTAAAGTTATCGGAACTCAGGCGGCTGATCATGTCGGTATCGCCCGACTCAAAGCGCATCACCTGCGAGTCTTCCGTCCCGACGAACAGAAATACCAGCTCATCGAGATACGGCAGCCGTGCGTTCTCCCGATCGACTTTCCAGTAGTAGGGATTGCGCTCGAGCACCACCTTTTGGCCGGGCACGTATTGCTTGAGCCGGAAGGCGCCGAGGCCCGCGATGTCGGTCGGTGCTGTGTTGAGGGACCATGCCTCGGCGAACTTTCCATCGTGAAATGGTTTTTCCAGAAGATGTTTCGGCAGCATCGCAAGCCCGTCAAACAGTCTCTCTGCCGATGCATAAGGGCGCGGCAGGGTGAAGCGCACCGTGTAGCGGTCCACCTTCGTTACCGTGATCGGCTTGCCATCAATAATCAGCAGGTCGCGTTGCGGAGCGTCGACCTTCTCATCCATGTAGACGGCGAACGTAAACAGCACATCGTCGGCATCAAACGAATGCCCGTCAGAGAATCGAATCCCTTTGCGCAGCTGGAGCGTGAAAACGCGACCGTCCGGCGAAATCTTCCACGACTTGGCCAGAGCCGCCTCCGTCTGCTGCGTTGCCCGGTTGATGTCGATCAGGTCTGCCATCATCCGGCCAGTCACTTCGCGCGAAACCGCGTCCGTCGCCAGCACCGGATTCAGCGTTTTCGGCTCGGCGCGGTCTCCAATCGTGACGTGACCGCCATAGTGGCCGCTCGTTTCTGACGAGCGCGCCAGTTCTTCTCCAAGCTGAGGCTTGTCGGGCGAGACCGCCGCAAAGCAAACGGCGGCGAGCAGACACACGAGTAGGGTTAGGCGAGTTATAGCTTTCATGACACCCCTATCCCCACAGAACTCAGATTTCTAGGTTGAGTGAAATTCTAAATGCGAGTGCAGGGTGTCGGCGAGAAGGGCATAGATTACGGAGGTAATGACAAGCGCTCCGATGGGCGCCAGGAGCCAGCCGTAAGACACAAGCACGCTGTATTGTTGCAACGTGCTAAGCATGTTTCCCCAACTCGATACCGGCTCGCTCACGCCCAATCCGAAAAACGACAGCGTTACTTCGGCGGCAATGTAGCGCGGCACCAGCATCGCCGCTTGCGTGAGAAGTACGGCCCATACTTCCGGAAAAATGTGTCGGCGAATCACGTACAGGTCCGATGCTCCAAACGCCTGAGCGGCCAGAACGAAGTTCCGCGAGCGCACGCTAAGTACGATGCCCCGCACCAGTCGTGCCGGACGCGCCCACCCGATGAGTCCGATGACCGCAGTCAGCAGGAAAAAGGTGCGGACCGGGCTCAAGTGCAAGGGCAGGAACGCCCGGACTCCCAGGAGAAAATAGAGCCAGGGAAGCGACAGAAAAAGCTCCGACCCCGCCATCAATGAATCGTCGATCCAGCGCCCGTAAAATCCGGCCAGCAGACCAACTAGCGTCCCGGCGCACAACGCGATGAGCGTAGCTGCGATTCCGGCTGCTACCGAGATCTGGCCGCCATACAGCACGCGCGAGAATTCATCACGCCCGAATCCGTCGGTGCCAAATAGTGCAAACTGCCCCGGTTCGTCCACGCCGAACAAATGCCATTCTGATTGAACCAGTCCAAGAATCTGATACCCGGACCCTCGCACCAGGAAATGAAGAGGAAACTGTTGACTGCGATCCTCTTCATATCCCTCTGAGCCAGGAACCATTCGATACAAGAACGGTCGAACGTGCCACCCGGCAGCATCGTGAAGGTGCAAGCGGCTGGGTGGTGCATACGGAAGTCGCCGATTTTGCGCAGCCGGATCGCAGGGCGCAATCAATCCCGCCAACAGCAAGATCACGTGCAGGCCGATGACCAGTGCGATGAGCGCCCGCGTCCTAGTGCGCATCGGCTTCCTCAATCCGGATGCGCGGATCAGCCGCAAGTAACATGATGTCCGCAACCAGATTGCCTCCTACCATGAACATCGCCGACAGCATCGTTCCGCCAATCACCACCGCGAGATCGCGTGACAAGGTCGCGTCCAGAATCAGCGGTCCGAGTCCCGGCCAGCCGCAGATCACCTCCACCAGCAGCGAGCCGCTGATCAATCCCGCCAGCGAAAATCCGAACAGAGAGATGACCGGGCTCGCAGCCAGTGGCAATGCGTGTCGCCAAAGCAAGCGTAGCCGTGGAATGCCAAAGCCGCGCGCCGCTTCGATCGCCGGAGACCGCAGCGCCTCCACCACGCTGGCGCGCACATGGCGCACGATGATCGAGCTTTCCAGCAGCAGCAGCGCGGTGGCGGGCAGCAGCAGATGCTGGACGGTATCCAGCACACGCGCCCCGCGCGACCAACCATCGCTCTCGAGCGAATGGATGCCGCCCACCGGCAGAATTCGCCAGCGGACCACGATGGTCAGCAACGTCAGGCCGATCACCACTTCCGGAACCGAAATCAGCAGCGAAGTTCCCGTACTCACCACCCGATCGAGCAGTCCATCGTGCCGCGACGCGCTCCAGATGCCGATGGGCAGCGCCAGCCCCCACGTCAACGCCATCCCCACCGTCGTTAACAGCAGCGTGTTCTTCGCTCGCTCCCAGAGCAGGGGCGCCACCGGCGAGTTGTACGCGATCGAATAGCCAAGGTCAGCATGCAGTGCGCCCTTGGCCCATCGCCAGTAGCGGGTCGCGACCGGTTGATCAAGCCCATAACGCATGCGCAGTGACGCGATCGTCTCGGGCGAAATCTGTGGATTCAGCCGCATCTCGTCGAAAAAACTTCCGGGCGCCATTTCGGTGAACAGGAAACATAGGACCGAAACTCCCACCATCAGGAGCAAGGCGCGAATTAGTCTGCGCAACAGGAACTTCATGGGCGTGATTCAGTGAACGGACTGGTAGCCATCCCCAGATCGTGTTCACAGTCTCCAGCAAATGCGGGATCGAAACAATTACGGATGGAACGCAAAGGTACTTGGACCTTTGGTTGGGGTGAGGGCTAGCGCTCGGCGACGATCTCAGTGACGACAATTTCCGACGCGCGCCCGTTAAAGATCACTTCGCGGCTGCTGATCAGGACGTCAACGACTTTGCCGGATTTGGTCCGATGCCGCCAACGCTCCTTCTCAGACTCGTGTCGTGCTGCTCCCAGGGTCTCCCTGAGAACGGGGATAACATCCTCCGTCGGCCGGATGTCCAGAATCGTCTTCGCCAGAAACTCTTCTCGCGAATATCCGTACAGGCGCACGGCTGCCTCGTTCACCGCCACGAACGCCAGTGACTTCACGTCGTAAACCCACATCGGCGTCTCGGCGGTTTCAAAAGCATGCGTCTCCAGGTTGGAGATCAGGATTGCCGGCCTGGCGCTCGTGCCCATGATCGATACACCTTCGACGCTGTTTTCATCGGCGCCAAGCCGAACTCGCGACAGATTGTTTGCCACGCGATAGGATTGGACCTTTCGTGCAGGCTGCTCGTGTGCAGGAAAAGTTTGTGTCGGACACTCCTGTCGGACTGGGCTTCCTGTTGGACTCCCGTCTGACAAAAATGTCCGAGCTACAACCGCGCTTGGTGGCAGTTACTTAGCGGCCTCGAGTTGATCGAGATCGGCCAGCACTTCTTCGCTGTGTCCCTGCGGATTCACTTTCAGGTAGACCTTCCGGATTACGCCCGTCGGATCAATGAGGAAAGTATTGCGCGCCGCCAGTGTTATACCGTTGTATTCCATTACCGATCCGTACTTCTGTACCGCCGTGTGCTCCGGGTCGGCCAGCAGTTTGAAGTTCAGGCCTTCCTTGGCGCAAAAACCCTTGTGCGAGTCGACATTGTCGACGCTCACACCGACAATCACCGCGTTTTTCTGCGTGTACTTGTCCAGATCGCGCTGGAAGTTATGTGCCTCCACCGTGCACCCTGAAGTGAAATCCTTCGGATAGAAGTAGAGCACCACCCACTTTCCCTTGAACTGGTCGAGCGAAACCTGTGCGCCCTCCTGAGACGGCAAGCTGAACGCCGGGGCCGGGCTACCGGCGGCGGGCGTAGCCTGATCCACTGCGAGGGCGAGTACGCAAGTCAAAGCGAACAGCAACATAAACGCGGCGAAGTATTTCATAACGCTCCCTTTCAAAAACGCGAGTCATCATAAATGATGGCAGCTGCCGCCCGCGAGGTTGTCATCACCGGAAAACAGGCAGTTTTTGTAAACATTTTGTCTCCACAGCGGTAGTTAAAGATTTTGCAGTGCCATGCCGATGAAGTCCGCAGGACGGAACGAGTGGCAACAGGAGCCGTCCTCTCCCATGAAGCTCTTCTCGTCGGCGCCGACCCCCTCTGCAGACCGCACCCACCGTCGCTATCCGCGATCCATCTTCAGCGCTCCCCTTACCTTGCGCCATCTCGATACAGGTGGCGTTCGCAAACTAGGGGGCATCACGCTCGACGTGAGCGAGGGCGGTATGGGCGCGCTCGTCCGTGGAAACCTCCAACTCGGCGAGGCGGTCGACGTCGATCTGCACGTCGATGGTCAAGTGCTCAACGCCGTGGCCATCGTCCGCTACACCAGCGGCGTGCGCACCGGCTTCGAATTTCTGGGCATGACAGCCGAAGAGCGGGCGCAGATCGCGCAAATCATCAGCCGCAAGGCCGATCCTTTGCGTACGCACGGCTGGGCCCAGTAACGCTGCTAATGCGGCCTCCACTGAAGTACCCGGATGCAAGCCGTGCACACTGCCGGCGTTACAATAACGGCGTCAGCGAGCGTCGCGTGGGGGGCCTCTTGCCTTAGCGTTTCCTGAGACCTGAGACCTGAGACCTGAGACCCAAGACCCAAGACCCAAGACCCAAGACCTCTTACCAATGACCTTCTCTCTCCGCAAAGCCACCGAGCACGATGTCCCCGTCTTGCGCGAGTTAATCGACGCCTCCGTGCGGAGGTTGCAGTCCATCGACTACTCTCCCACCCAGATCGAGAGTGCCCTTGCGACTGTCTACGGAGTCGACAGCCAGCTGATTGCCGACGGAACATATTTCGTGGTGGAGTCGGGCGAGCCGGAAAATAAGATCGTCGCCTGCGGAGGATGGAGCCGCCGCAAGACCCTTTACGGAGGCGATCGCTGGACCGGCCGCGAGGATAGCCTGCTCGATCCCCAAAAAGATGCGGCCAAGATCCGCGCGTTCTTCGTGCATCCCGCCTGGGTTCGGCGCGGAATCGGAACCCTGCTGCTCGATGCCTGCGAGCAGGCCGCCCTCGCTGCCGGCTTTCGCCGCTTCGAGATGGGCGCCACCCTGAGCGGCGTTCCCCTGTACACGGCCCGTGGCTATGTCACCCTCGAAAACCTCAGCGTGCCGCTGGCAAACGGCGAATCCTTGCCCATCGTCCGCATGGAGAAGCGCTTCCTCTAGCTTTGCTCTTTCGGGCACTGAATCGGGCCGCGAAACGGCGCCGCATAACTGAACGCGATCGAGGGTCTTCAGGAGTGCGGATGTTAGGTTAACGGCTCGTTAATACGAAAAGCATCAGCACCGGCGAACATGCCATTTTGCTGGGGGAAACGCTAATTCCATCTCCCCCGCCCATTCGTGCCCCCGGATAGCACGCCGGTGCCATTCCCAGATTTCCCCCACCGTTTTACTGTGTCCTTGAGCAGTACTCGGGGGAGGGCTGTTCAACGAGCGTCCCAAGACTCTAACCAGAGTTTGGGGCGTTTTGTTTTGCAGTCAACTCTTCCCGTGCCGCCCCCGGAAGCTGCCCATCGCGTTGTCATCCTAGCGCAGCGAAGGACCTGTGCATCGGTTTCTGGCCAGCGCCAAGGTAGAGCGAGATCCCTAGGCCCGCGCCGCCTCCAGTCTCGCAACCCCGCGCAGCGGATCCGACAAGCCCTTCATCACCTTCTCGAAAGCCGCGAAGTCCAGCGACTGCGGCCCGTCTGACAGAGCCCGCTCCGGGCACGGATGCACTTCGATGATCAAGCCGTCCGCGCCTACCGCCACCGCCGCCCGCGACATAGCCCCGATCAGGCTCTGCTTTCCTGTCCCGTGCGAGGGATCGGCAATTACGGGCAGATGAGACAGGTCCCGCGCCAGCGCGACCGCTGACAGGTCCATCGTGTTCCGCGTCTCGGTCTCAAACGTCTTGATCCCGCGCTCGCACAGGACCACATCCTTGTTCCCGCCTGCCAGCAGATACTCCGCAGCCAGCAGCCACTCCTTCACGGTCGCCGACGGTCCGCGCTTCAGCAAAACCGGCTTGCGTATCGTGGCCAGCTTTCGCAAGAGCGCGAAGTTCTGCATGTTGCGCGCCCCCACTTGCAGCATGTCCGCATACTCGCAGAGCAGTTCCACGTCTTCGGTGCTCATCACTTCGGTGACGATCGGTAACCCGGTCTCTTCGCTGGCTTCGCGCAGGATCTTCAGCGCTTCTTCGCCCAAGCCCTGGAAGTCGTACGGAGAAGTTCTCGGCTTGTAGGCTCCGCCGCGCAGCAGGCTCGCCCCGGCCTTTTTCACGGCGTGCGCCGTCGAAATCATTTGCTCGCGCGATTCCACCGAGCACGGACCGGCGATCACGACCACGTCCTTGCCCCCGATTGGAACTCCGCCCACCGTCACCACCGAGCGCTGCGGCTTCACCTGCTTGCTGACCAGCTTGAAGGGCTGGGCAATCGCGACCACGTTGTCCACGCCGGGGGCGACCTGCAGCGCCTCGATCTCGTGCCGCCGCCCGCTGCCCACCGCCGCCACGATCGTGCGCTCCGTACCGCGCGTCACGTGCGGCTGGTAGCCGGCTTCCCGGATGCGGTCGATGATGTGGTTGATCTGCTCTTCCGTAGCTCCGTCAGACATGTTGACGATCATGCGATTGGCCCCCTTTGGCCGGAAAAACGAAAGGCCGCGATTCTTGAGAATCGCGGCCTCGGAACTTTTTGAGATCTTAGGTGACTATTGCCGATACGCCTCACCTACGAGCTCCGCCCCGGCCGCTACTCTCGTAAACCAGTAGCGAGCAAATGCGAAGAAGTAGGTAAATCGCGTCATCGCCATGAATCTTAACCGCTCACCCTGGCTCCGTCAACTTAGACCGGAGCACACCCGCGCGCCCGTGGGCGCCAAGACCTCGTTCAGGCGTCGCCGTCCGTGTTACTGAATCGAACTGGCAGCCTGTGAAAATGCGTTGTTTGCGTTCGAACCGATCAGCCTTACCGTACCGACCACCAGCACCAGGATCACTGCCAACATGACTGCGTACTCGGCGATATCCTGGCCTGAATCATCGGACCACAATGTAAGCAACATCTTCAACATACCCTGCCTCCTATTAGGCCATTTCTCGCGCGTACCAGATCTTCAATGGGCTCCCTATCATGCCCACTCAATCCGAGGATGTCAAATGGGTGAAAGGCCTGTAAATTGAGGCGTTTAGCAGCACTGATTCTTCCCCCTTTGGGACAAATCAGGTGTAAATGTAAAAAACCTCTTTACTTGGGTGGTTCAGAAAGCTGAGGGGCGTTCGCCTGTGCGGGCGGATTTTCTCGTTGCACGAGCTGTTTTCCAGACTCCTGCACGTAGCCCAGGACACGATCCGGAAGCACGCCCAGGTAGACCGTGGCAGCCAGCGCGATCCCAATAGCAAGCCCGAGCGGAAACGAAACCGGCAGCAGAGGAATTTCCTCGTGCGGTTCTCGCATGTACATCACCACGATCAACCTCAGATAGTAGTACGCGCCAACTGCGCTGTTGATCACGCCAATGATAGTCAGCCAAACCAATCCGGATTGCAGCGATGCGCTGAAAACATAAAACTTCGCGAAGAAGCCGCCCGTGACCGGAATGCCGATCAGCGAGATCAGGAACACGCCCAGCGCTCCCGCCAGGATCGGAGATTTCCTTCCCAGCCCGGCGTAGTCGCTCAATGTTACGTAGCGCTCGCCGGCGTTCGCGAAATGGCTGACGACCGCGAAGGCTCCCACATTCATGGCCGCATACGAAGCGGTGTAAAACATCACCGCCGGCGCGCCCAACTCGGGACGCGCGGCAAAGGCCACCAGGATGTATCCCGCGTGCGCAATCGAGGAATAGGCTAGCAGCCGCTTGACGTTGTCCTGCACCAGCGCGGCCACGTTTCCCAGCGTCATCGAAAGCGCGGCCGAGATCCACACCAGCCAGAGGCGTCCCGGCGCGTTGATCTCCAACAGAATGCGCAGCAGCACAGCAAACGCCGCCGCCTTGGGTGCGGTCGACATGAACCCCACCACCGGCGCAGGCGCGCCTTCGTACACATCCGGCGTCCAGATATGGAAGGGAGCCGCCGCGACTTTGAACCCGATACCGACAAACATCAGCGCGACCGCCACGTAAGCCAGCAGCGGAATCTGTGCGGAGGCCAGCGTCGTACTGATCTCGTCGATATTGGTCGAGCCCGTGGCCCCGAACATCATGGCCACGCCGTACAGGAAGAAGGCCGTCGCAAACGAGCCCAGCAGGAAATACTTCAGGGACGACTCGCTACTGATTGCCGACCGCCGTCGGAAGCCTGCCAGAATGTAAGTGGAGATCGACGATATCTCGAGCGCGATGAAAATCAGCACCAGTTCGACCGCCGACGACATCAGACACATGCCCACCAGGCCGAACAGGATCAGCCCGTAGTACTCGCCGGCGCGGATCTTCTGCACCGCCATGTACTCGTACGAAGTGAGGATCACGACGATGCCGATCGCCAACACCAGCACGTGGAAAAAGACGCTGAAGCCATCGACTCGAACCATGTTCCAGAAGGCCAGGCCCGGCGATCGCGCCATGAACCAGTTAGAAAGCATTGCGCTCGACACGCCAGCCAGCCCGATGGCACCCAGCGTCTTCTGGCTCTTTTGCTCGTCCATCAGCGGATCGAGCACCATGATCACCATGCCGAAAATCGCCAGCACGATTTCCGGAAGCAGGCGAACGTAATCGGAAGCGGCCGGCACAACCTGCGGGTTCACTGGCCCACCACCTTGCTATCGTCTGAGAGAGAGACCTTCGGTGGATGGACGGCCGCCTCGCCCGTCCGGCGCACGGGGACGCCCGCTGCTCTGCCGGATCGGCTAGTCGTGGACATAGACTCTGCCTGCGTGAGAGCGTTCTCCACTGCCGGGTCAATGATGTTGAGCCACAGCAGAGGCGCGACGCCCATGATTAGCGCGGCCACGGCCGTCGGCCACAGCGCCAATTGTTCCCGTCCCGAAAGGTCGAGAAGGGAACTGTTCTCCGCGTGTGTCACCTTGCCGAAAAATACCCTCTGATACATCCAGAGCAGGTAGCACGCGCTCCAGATCACCCCCGTGGCGCCGATCACGCCGTACCATGGATTCGCCTGAAACGCTCCGGTCAACACCAGGAACTCACCCACGAATCCGTTTAGCAGCGGCAAGCCCACCGAAGCCAGCGTCACGAACAGAAAGAACGTCGCGTACTTCGGCATCGGGGTTGCCAGCCCGCCCATGTCGGCGATTTCGTACGTGTGCTTGCGCTCGTAGATGATCCCCGCCAGCATGAAAAGCGCCCCAGTCGACACACCGTGCGCCAGCATCACGAACATGGCGCCATTGAGGCCGGCCTGCGTGAAGCTGAAGATGCCCAGCACCACGAATCCCAGATGGCTCACCGACGAATAGGCGATCACCTTCTTCATGTTGGGCTGCACCATCGCGACCAGCGCGCCGTACACGATTCCGATCAGCGCCAGCGTGCAGACCCAGGGCGCGTTCTGCCGCGCCTGCTCAGGAAATAATCCGAGATTGAACCGCAGCAGACCGTAGGTGCCCATCTTCAGTAGCACGCCCGCCAGCAGAACCGATCCCGCGGTTGGTGCCTCCACGTGCGCATCCGGTAGCCAGGTGTGGAAGGGGAACAGAGGAACCTTGACGGCGAAGGCAATAAAAAATCCCAGGAACAGCCAATTCGCGGCACTGCTGAAGTCCTGCACTTGTCCCGCGCGAATCGCGTTCTGGATGGTAATGAAGTCGAAGCTGCCCACCTTTGCATACAGCCACAGAATGGCCGCCAGCATGAACATCGACGCAACCATCGTGTACAGGAAGAACTTTACCGCCGCGTACACCTTGCGCCCGTGCCCATAAATGCCGATCAGCAGCGCCATCGGGATCAGCGTCGATTCCCAGAAGAAATAGAACAGAAACAAATCCAGCGACGTGAACACGCCGATCAGAGCAGTCTCCAGCACTAGCAGCAGGATGAAAAATTCCTTCACCCGCTCATGAATCGAGTTCCACGAAATGAGCACGCACAGCGGCGTCAGGAAGGTAGTCAGCAGCACCAGCCACATCGAGATGCCGTCCACACCCATGTGGTAGTGAATGTTCGGCGTTGAGATCCAGGGCTTGTCGATTTGGTACTGAAAGCCGGGCAGCATGCGGTGTGCGCGAGCCACCAGGTGCACCGACGCTCCAAATGTGAACAGCGAGATGATGAGCGCAAATATGCGGATGTCGCGATCGCGCCGCGGAATAATCAGCAGCAGCAGTCCGCCAATCGCCGGAGTAAACGTCACCAGCGTCAGGATGATCGGATCGAGCGGATCGAGGAAGCTAGTGTTCATCGCACTCCCATCCAGATCATGTAGGCGATTACAATCGCGCTGCCCGCCGCCACCCAGCCGGCATACGAGCGCAGGTTGCCCGACTGCATGTGCCGCGCCGCATCCGAAACATGGCGTGCGCCCTCGGCCGTATCATTCACCGCCGCGTCAATCACGCCTTGATCGACGCCGTGCCACAGGATGCGCGTCGAGCCATCGACCAGCGGCTTCACGAACAGGGTCGCGTAGATTTCGTCAATGTAGTACTTGTGGACGACTGTCTCATACAAGCCGCCGAGCATGTCGGCGATCTTTTGCGGAAGGTCGGTACGTTTCAAATAGAGCAGGTACGCGAGGTACCAACCCATTCCCGCTGCACCCAGCGAAATCGCAATCAGCGCGATTTCCGTGCCGTGACTCAGCGCCTCCGTGGCAGCTGTCGAAGCGCCTTCCCCAAACACCGGCGCCAGGAACTGCTCGAAGCGGCCGCCGATCCCAACCCATCCTCCGACGAACGACAGCACGGCCAGGATCATCAGCGGCACCAGCATCACCATCGGGCTCTCGTGCGGATCTCCATGCCCACCGTGTCCGTGAGAGTCGGCGTGCCCACCCGCCGTGTCTCGTCCGCGGTAGTCGCCCCAAAACGTCATGAACCACAACCGGAACATATAGAAGGACGTGATGAAGGCCGTGGTCACGCCGATAAACCAGTACGCCGGATTCGCTTGGTACGCGCGCGCCAGAATTTCGTCCTTGCTGAAAAATCCGGCGAAAGGCCAGATGCCGGCAATCGCCAACGTCGCCACCGACATGGTAATGAAAGTGATTGGGATGTACTGCCGGAGCCCGCCCATCTTGCGCATATCCTGCTCGCCGCCGACGGCGTGAATCACTGAGCCCGCACCCAGGAACAGCAGGCCCTTGAAGAACGCGTGCGTCATCAGGTGGAAGATGCCGGCAGAATACGCCGCCACGCCGCAGGCCATGAACATGTATCCCAGCTGCGAGACGGTTGAGTACGCGAGCACTTTCTTGATATCGGTCTGCGCAATGCCGATGGTCGCCGCGAACAGAGCCGTAAGAGTGCCGATAATCGCCACAACAGTCAGCGCATTGGGCGCACGATCGAAAATCACGTGCGAACGCGCGACCATGTAAACGCCCGCCGTCACCATCGTCGCCGCGTGGATCAACGCCGAAACCGGAGTGGGACCTTCCATCGCATCCGGCAGCCAAACATACAACGGGATTTGCGCCGACTTGCCCGCTGCGCCGACCATCAACAGCAGGCCAATCGATGTCAGCAGCCCGTAGCCGGCGATCTCGCCCGGCAACTGCGAAACCGACGCAAACACCTGCCCGAAATTCAGCGATCCGAAATGCTTGATCAGCAGAAACAGTGCAATCAGGAATCCGAAATCGCCAATGCGGTTGACGATGAACGCCTTCTTCCCGGCCGATGCCGCCGAGTCTTTGGTGAACCAGAATCCGATCAGCAGGTACGACGCCAGCCCCACGCCTTCCCACCCGATAAACATCTGCAGGTAGTTACCCGCCAGCACCAGAGTGAGCATGAAGAACATGAACAAGTTCAGGTAGGAAAAGAAGCGGTAGAAGCCACCCTCTTCCCACATGTAGCCGACCGAATAAATGTGGATCAGGAATCCGACGCCGGTCACGACCAGCAGCATCACCAGCGTGAGCTGGTCGAGATAGAACTCGAAGTTCGCGACGAACATGTGCGGCCCGCTGCCGGAGCGAATCCAGTGCGCCAGGAACTCCGTGTACGGCAACTCAAGCGACGAGAAGCGCGCCGCCACGTACAGGGCCATCAGAAAGGCGCCGCCGGCAAATGTCAGCGCAACGGCCGACACTGCCTGCCGCGAGAAGCGGCGTCCGAAGAACCCGTTGATCGCCGCGCCCAGCAAGGGCAACGCCGGAATCAGCCACAGATGGAGAGAGGGCGTCATAGTTTCAGCAGGTTCACCTGGTCCACGTTCAAGGTCTCGCGCGTGCGGAACACCGCGATGATGATGGCCAGTCCCACGGCCGTCTCCGCTGCCGCGACGACCATCACGAAGAACACGAAGATCTGGCCGCTCAGGTGACCCCACTGCGCGGCGAATGCGACAAACGAGAGATTGACGCCGTTGAGCATCAGCTCAATCGACATGAAGATGGTGATGATGTTGCGTTTGATCAGAAAACCGATCACGCCGCACGAAAAAAGAATTCCGCTCAGAATCAGGTAATAGGAGACCGGGACCATCAGCCCTTCCTTCCCTCGGGCGAAGGGGGCGTGTCCGGCTTCGCCGCCAGAAACACCGCGCCCAGAATCGCGATCAACACGAGCACTGACGTCAGTTCGAACGGCAGCAGGAATTCGTGAAACAGCAGCCAGCCGATCGTCTTCGGATATCCCGGCAGCGCGCCCAACGCCACAGCACTCTGTCCGGAACGCCGGATCAGCACCCACGCCACCAGCAGTCCTCCCGCCAGCACGCCCGGCACCCCGATCACCATCGCCACGCTGCTGCCCTTCGTCAGCTCTTCTTCGCCCGCGTTCAGCAGCATGATGACGAATACGAATAGCACCATGACCGCGCCCGCATAGACAATGACCTGCACAGCTGCCACAAACTCCGCGCCCAGCAGCAGGTACTCCACCGCCAGCGAAGCCATCACCACCACCAGCGACAGCGCGCTGCTGATGGGATGCCGCTGCACCAGCAGGTTCACGGCTCCCGCCACGCAGATCGCACCAAAAACGAGAAATAGGATTAAATGCAGCATCGTCGATTCATCAACCCGAAATGACTAAAGGCAAATACCGACCATACCTAAACCTGGTTCGTATCAGGGTATCGCTTCAGCGATACCGTTAGACGCCAGTACTCCGCGCCCCTTTAGGGGCTGGCCGGCGGACATTCACGACCGGTACGCCACCACCAAAGCCGTAACCACCAAATTCGCGATCGCCAGCGGAAACAAAAACTTCCATCCAAACGCCATCAACTGGTCATACCGAAACCGCGGCAACGTCCCGCGCACCCAGATATAGATAAAGAGAAACACGAAAACTTTCGCCACGAACCAGAACGTCGGCAGAATTACCAGCAGCAGCGGAGGCCCGAACACCGGCCCGCTCCATCCGCCCAGAAACAGCAGGGTCGCCAGGCATGCCACCGTGATCATATTCGCGTACTCCGCCATGAAGAACATGGCGAACTTCATCGCGCTGTACTCGGTGTGATAGCCCGCGACCAGTTCGGTCTCGGCTTCCGGCAGATCGAACGGAATTCGATTCGTCTCCGCATAGGCCGCCATCAGGTAAATAAAGAATGCAACGAACTGCCCGCCGTAAAAAATGTTCCACTTTGGAATGAAATACCAGTGCCCGCTTTGCGACTCGACAATCTCCCGCAGGCTGAAACTGCCGGAAACAATCAGCACGCCCACCAGCGACAGCCCAAGACAGATCTCATAACTGATCATCTGCGCACTCGCACGCAGCCCGCCCAGCAGCGAATACTTGCTGTTCGACGACCATCCGGCGAGCGCCACGCCGTAGACGCCCACCGAGGTGATCCCGAGAATCACCAGCAACCCGACGTTCAGATCGGTGATCTGCAACGGAATCGTGTACCCACGCACCGTGATCGCAGTTCCGAACGGAATCACCGAGATCGAAGTCAGCGCGCACACCACGGCAATCATGGGCGCTGCGATGAACAACGGCCGATACACGTGCGGGGGTGTCAGGTCTTCTTTCACCAGGAACTTGATGCCATCAGCCAGCGGCTGCAGCAGCCCGAATGGCCCGACGCGCGAGGGGCCCCATCGGTTCTGCATGTGGCCCACGACTTTTCGCTCGAGCCACACCGTGTACGCGACCGCCGTCAGCAGTATTAAGATCACCAACACGATCTTGATGACGGACGCGAGGATGAACACCTGGAGACTGGACAATGCTTTTCCTTGTTCGTGAGACCGTTAAGAACGAACAACCTGGGACTGCGTTTGCGTGAACGGCCTAGTCCGCCGCGACTTCCGACGGCTCTGCCTGATGATTTTCGATGACCGAGTTGAGCGCCTTCGAGTATCGGCCGAGTGTTCCTGAACTGAATAGCGTGTCCTTGGCCGGATCGATTAACTCCGGCTTGTGGATCACGCCCGGACCGCTATCCGGCAATGTCGTGTGCTGATCGTTGCCCGCCAGCAAATTGATGCGCGAGACGTCATAACCCGGCACCAGCCGTTGAATCTCATCGAGAATCGCCGTCGGCTCAAAGGGGCTCATCTTTAGCTCGAGTCCGTGCGCTTCGAGCCACACCGCGTGCCGGTCGGCCTCGCCCGATTGCGCACCGCGCGACTGGCCCATGTCGGTTTGCTCGCCCGCGCCGAACGGTACCAGCTTGCGAATGTTGAATCCCATGGCGTCGGCGATGCGCACGATCATCTCGAAATCGCTTTTCGTGCCCGTGACCTCTCCCGCTTTCTTGACCAATTGCAGATCGCCGCAAGTGTTCGTGAACGTGCCCGACTTCTCGTAAGCATTCGCCGCCGGTAAAACGATGTCTGCCATGAACGCCGTTTCGGTCAGGAACATTTCCTGCACGACCACGAAGGTTTTCGAAAACGCGAAGGGATCGATCGACAGACGCCCTACGGGATTCGCGCCCACGACGTACAGCGCTTTCAGTTTCCCGGCCTTGGCGCTCTCCATCATTTCCGGCAAGGTCAGCCCCTGCGCGGTGGGTATGTTGCCCCACTCGTCGTGGAATTTGGTCTTATCGGCGACGCCATGATAGCCGGGCAGCAGGTCCGGATAGAGGCCCATATCAGCCGCGCCGCGCGAGTTCGCGTAGTCGGCCAGGCAGACGAACTTCGCGCCCGGGATCGCCGAGCCGAACTTCACCAGGGCCGCAACGTCGTTGCCACGAATCTCCGAGCCAAAAATGATGATTAGATTCTGCTCGCCGCGCAGCTTGTCGCGCAGCGCAACCCACGCCTCGCGATTGGTCTTTTCGTTAGCGATTGCGTCGCCAGTCGAATCGTCGCCGGCCAGGAAAGCAGCAACTTTTCCTTCCGTGCCCGCTGCAACCTGCGTGAATCCCGCCGCCTGCCGTCCCAGCTTGATTGCCTGCGAGTTGATCAGGTAAAGCCGCGAACGGTGCAGCCGTACGTTATTGCGGATCTGCCACGCGAGCAGTGGATGCTGCTCGGTCGGATTGTTCCCAATGACGAGAATCGCCGGCGCGTCATAGACCTCGCGCATGGTGGCGGTCGCTTCATGCTTACCGCTCAGGGCTGCTGCGAATGCAGGGAAGTCGGCGGTGCGATGGTGGTCGATGTTATTGGTCTGCAACACGACGCGGGCAAACTTCGAGAGCAGATAATTTTCCTCGTTCGTCGTGCGGCTCGAGCCCACCACGCCGATTGCGTGGCCGGCATCGCGGTCACGGACTTCGGCGAAACGCTTGCCAATCAACTCAAACGCTTCTTCCCACGTGGAAGGCGTGAGTTTCCCGTGCTTGCGGATGAGAGGCTGCCGGATGCGCTCCGGATTATCGGCAAAGTCGAAGGCGTACCGGCCCTTCATACACAGGAAGTCATTGTTGATGCCGCTCTTGTCGCGATTGTCTCCGCGAACAATTTCCATCCCGGTGTCCGAGCGGCGCACACCCAGTGTCGTCTTGCAGCCATCGCCGCAATGCGTGCAGATGGTGCCGACATGCTTCATCTCCCAGGGCCGCGTCTTGTAGCGGTACGCGCCTGATGTCAGTGCGCCGACGGGGCAGATGTCGATGCACATTCCACACTCTTCGCATTCCAGATGATCTTCTTTATTGGGCGCGATAATCGACGAGACGCCGCGGTTCTGCACGCCCAGCGCCCACACGTCCATGCCCTCGCCGCACACGCGCACGCAGCGATAGCACAGGATGCAGCGCGGCCGGTCGAAGAACACCACCGGAGACCATTGCTGCTCCTCCTTGTGGTTCTTCGCTTCCATGTACTTCGATTCGGCAGCGCCGTAGGAGAACGTCATGTCCTGCAATTCGCACTCGCCGCCCGCATCGCATACCGGGCAATCCAGCGGATGGTTCCCCAGCAGCATCTCAACCATCGACTTGCGCGCTTGCCGCACTTCCTCGTTGTCGCTGATGACGACCATGCCCTCAGACACGACGGTCGTGCAGGCTGTCTGCAACTTCGGCATCTTCTCGATTTTCACGAGACACATGCGGCACGCGCCCTGCAACGACAGGTTGGGGTAGTAGCAGAACGAAGGAACTTCAATGCCCGCAGACTTGCAGGCCTCAATCAACAGCGTCCCCGCGGGAGCCGCGATTTTCTTACCGTCGACAGTGAGCGTTACGTCAGGCATCTGAAAATTGGGTAATTGGGAAATTTTGTAATTGAGTAATTGAAAGACAATGTCGTCCTCTTTGCTGTTTGCTGCGAGGCTGTGAGTATTGCTGAAAGTTCTTTAGCTTCTATCAACAGGTCTCGCGTTAATTGCGGCTTCACGATCCCAGATTCAGTTAGCAATTCAATCCACAGCACAGCTTCGTCCGCTTCTTCCGCCACGATTCCGATTCGCGCTATAAATTCTGCCTTCGATCGCGCTCGACAGACGGCTCTATAGTTGGCGGCCACCGAGGTCCCGCACCGCAGCAACTGTTTACCCAGGACCTGCGTGTCGTCCGATACGGCAAAGCTCGAATCAACCTGATAATCCGTAACGCAAAAGCCTTTGTCCGATCCCGCAACTCCTCAGGCCTTGACGCCATAAACAAATTACCCAATTACTAAATTTCCCAATTACTCAATGGGAGAGGACGGGCAACTCCGCCACCGAGCCCTCGACTTCAAACGGACACGGCCTTCCGTCCAAATGTTCTTCAAACTCTTGGCGGAATTTTTTCACGAACGCCATGGTTGGCATGGCCGCCGCATCGCCGAGTGGGCAGAACGTCCGGCCCAGCATGTTTTCCGAAAGGTAGTAAATGTTGTCGATATCTTTCTTCACCCCGCCTCCAGCGTGGAAGCGGGTCAGTGTCTTCTTCAGCCAGTCGGTCCCCTCACGGCATGGGATGCACCATCCGCAACTTTCGTGCTGGTAGAAGTTCATCGTGCGCAGCGCGAATTTCACAATGCAGTTGGTGTCGTCGAGGACCACCACGCCGCCGGAGCCGAGCATCGATCCTGCCTTCGCCACCGAATCGAAGTCCATCGCGATATCAATTTCGTCGGGCAATAGAACGGGTGTCGACGATCCACCCGGCACCACGGCTTTCAATTCGCGCCCATTCGGAATCCCGCCACCCACGTCGTAAATCATCTTCTTCAGGTTGTAGCCCATGGGCAGTTCGTAAACGCCGGGCTTTGCCAGGTTCCCGGCCAGGCAGAAGAGCCTCGTGCCGCCGTTCTTGGGAGTGCCAATCTTCGAGTACCAATCCGCTCCGCCAAGAATAATGTGCGGAACGCTGGCCAGCGTTTCGGCGTTGTTGATGACGGTTGGCCCGCCCCAGAGCCCGACTACGGCCGGGAACGGAGGCCGGATGCGCGGAATCCCGCGCTTGCCTTCGAGCGATTCCATCAGTGCCGACTCTTCGCCGACTTCGTACGCGCCTGCGCCGCCGTGCCAGTAAATATCGAGGTCTTTGCCGCTGCCAAAAATGTTCTTGCCGAGGAAGCCGCGTGCGTATGCGTCGGCAATCGCCTTCTGCATGATCACCGACAGGTAGCGATACTCGCCGCGAATGTAGATGTATCCCGTCTGCGACCCCACCGCGAGCGCCGCGATCATCACGCCTTCAATCACGGCATGCGGATCATGTTCGAAGATCAACCGGTCTTTGCAGGTGCCGGGCTCGCTCTCATCGCCATTGCACAGCACGTACTTCGGCTTGGCCGACTGCTTGGGCACAAACGACCACTTCATCCCGGTCGAGAATCCGGCGCCGCCGCGGCCGCGCAGCCCGGAGTTCTTGACTTCGTTGATGATCGCGTCCGGCTCCATCGGGAGCGCCTTCTGCACCGCCTTGTAGCCGTCAAGCTCGAGATAGCGATCGATCGAGGTCGCGCCCTGCCCAAACCGGCGGGAGACGACTTTTACTTCATCGGGATGGGAGACGAGAGTTGCCATTTGCTTAGAGCTTTCAAAATTGAGTAATTGGGGAATTTAGTAATTGAGTAATTGAATGTCCACGGACAAGACAGAGCAGATTTTCAATTTCCCAACTACTCAATTACCCAATTTCTCAATCCTCCTCACTTCTTCAGTCCCTCAAGAACCTTATCCAGCCTCTCTACGGTGAGGTTCTCATGAAAATCGTAGTTGACCTGCACCGCCGGAGCCCAACTGCAGGCGCCAATGCATTCCACTTCTTCCAGCGTGAAAGTTCCGTCGGGCGTTGTGCCTTTGTGCCCGATGCCCAGCTTCTTGCGGCAATGCGCGTAAAGTTCTTCTCCGCCGCGCAACATGCAGGCGATGTTCGTGCACACCTGCACGTTGTACTTGCCCCGCGGCTTGGTGGTCAGCATCGAGTAGTAGCTGATCACGTTGCGTACATCGAGTTCTGTCAGTTCCAGCCGCGACGCAATCTCCTGCACAACCTCATCGCTGAGAAATCCAACCTCATCCTGGGCATAGAGCAAGGTCGGCACCAGCACGGACCGCCTGGTCGGATAATGCGTCAGCATCTCGGCAAACCGCGTCTCGAATTCGTCCGAAAATCGCATCGCGAGGTTTGAAACTACAAATTACCAATTACAAAATTACAAATTACACAATTTCTCAATCCCTCATCCCCTACCGGTCAATTTCCCCCAGCACAATATCAATCGACCCGATCGCCGCCACCACATCGGCAATCAGCCGCCCTTCGCACATCATGGGCAGCGTCTGCAAATTTGCCAGGCACGCCGCGCGCATGTGTACGCGATACGGCTTGGCTGTCCCATCGCTCACCACGTAATAGCCCATCTCGCCGCGCGGTGACTCGACCGCCTGGTACACCTCGCCGGCCGGAACCGAGAAGCCCTCGGTGATGATCTTGAAGTGATAGATCAGGGCTTCCATTTCCGTCTTCATCTTCTCGCGATCGGGCAACACAACCTTCGGAGCATCGGCCTTGATCGGTCCTTCCGGCATGCCATCGAGCGCCTGCCGCACAATGCCAATCGATTCGCGCAGTTCTCGCACCCGGCACATGTAGCGGTCGAACACATCGCCTTCCGTTCCCAGCGGCACCTGGAACTTGAAATTCTCGTAGCCCGAGTACGGCATATCGCGCCGCAAATCAAAATCCACACCACTCCCGCGCAAGGTAGGCCCACTTGCGCCCAGGGCCAGCGCATCCTCCGCGCTGATCTTTGCCACGCCTTTGGTACGCATGCCCCAGATCGGATTGCCCGTCAGGAGGTTCTCGTACTCATCGACCTTGGAAGGGAAGCGGCCGGCAAAGTCCCGCACCTTTTCGAAGCATCCAATGGGCGGCTCGAGGGCGATTCCGCCAATGCGGAAGTACGAAGTCATCATGCGCTGCCCGCTTACCATCTCAAAAATACGCAGGATGTCTTCCCGCTCGCGGAAGCAATAAAGAAACACAGTCATCGCACCGATATCCAGCGCGTGCGTGCCCAGCCAGACCAGGTGCGAGTTGATGCGCGTCAGTTCGTTCATGAGCACGCGCAGCCATTGCGCCTTGGGAGGAATCTCGATCCCAAGCAGTTTCTCCACCGCCAGCGCGTAGCAGAGATTGTTGGTCATCGGGCACAGGTAGTCGATGCGGTCGGTCAGCGGGACCACCTGCTGGTAGAACTTCGCCTCGCAAGTCTTCTCGATGCCGGTGTGCAGGAAGCCGATGTCCGGCATGATCCGGATCACATTCTCGCCGTCAATCTCGAGAATTACGCGCAGCACGCCGTGCGTCGAAGGATGCTGCGGGCCCATGTTCAGGATCATGGTGCGATCCTGCAGCGGCTCGAGTACCGGCGTGGGATTCAGGTGCGACATTACCGGTAGCCCTCCACGGGATAGTCCTTGCGCAGCGGGTAGCCTTCCCAGTCTTCCGGCATCAGCAGGCGCCGCAAATAAGGATGTCCGGTGAAGCGGATGCCGAACAGGTCGAACACCTCGCGCTCGAAATAATTCGCGCCCGGCCATACCGATGTGATCGACTCGATCACCGGGCTTGACCCGTCCAACCGGACTTTCAACCGCACGCGTTCTTTTTTCGGAATCGATAGCAGGTGATAGATCACTTCAAACCGCGGTTCGCTGGGGTACCAGTCGACGCAGGTCACGTCCGACAAATAGTTGAAGGGAAACTCCGGGTTGTCGCGCAGCAGTGCGCAGGCTTCGCGGATGTGGGCCCGGTCGACCGTAATCGACATCTCGTCGCGATCGAATTTCACACCCTGCACGGCCGGTGCGTGCCAGTCGAGCAGCTTCTGCAGAGCCGGGTGACCCTTGAGTTCCTCAACATTGGTGATGGCTGGAGGCAAACCCATCAGAGCTCACCTCGTCCTGACGTCGCCTTGCCCCAGTCCAGCACGCCTTTTTTCCACACGTAGAAGAAGCCCACCAGCACGATCGAGATGTACACCAGCATTTCCCAGAAGCCGAACATCTTCAGATCGCGCAAAATGACCGCCCAGGGATACAGAAAGACGGCTTCTACGTCGAACAGAATGAAGAGCATGGCGACCAGGTAGAACTTCACAGAGAAGCGCTCGCGCGCATCGCCGATGGGCTCCATGCCGCACTCGTAAGGCGTCATCTTGGCCCGTGTGGGCCGGCGCTTGCCGAGCAGCCATGACAACGTGATAATCGCGCTCGCCACGATGCCAGCCACAAGCATGTGCAGCAGGAGAGGCAGGTAGCGGGTGAAGTAATTGTCCGGCATAGGAGAGCTATATATAATTTCGCGCGAAGACTCGCTTAAACGTTCTAGATTAGAGTTCGCAGGGAGCAGTGTCAAGCGAGCGCGGCCGCTGCAAGTCAGTGTTTTTACTGAGATGCAAGCATTTCGTGAATCACGAATCGAGATGGCATGATTTTTGGTTTTAATACCGACGTGAAGCAGGGCGACACCGTCTATCACGTGCAGAGTGAGGCGCGTGAAAACGAACTCATCCTGCAAACCCAGGTGTTCGTACGCGGCCGCTGCATTGGGAAAAAGGCAACGTCCTATGCCGAACAGATCGCGCGCGGCGATTTTTCCGACCAGCAGAAAGAGCAGATCCTGCGCGACCAGCATCGCCAGGTGCTCGACGCGATTCGCGAAGGCCGGGTCGAGGAAATGTTCGATCGCAAGGATTCCGCGGAAAATTTGGCAGCGGTGAAGGAACTGGACCTACAGTGGCTGAACGCGGATTCGGTGCGCAGCGAGAACAGCGTGATCATGAACCTGCGCGTGACCGAGGGCGGCTCCGCCGTGGAAGGCGCGCGCCTGACGTTTCGCTTTTCACGGCCCGATGCTGCGCCGTTTTATACGCAGGTGGCCACGAATTCGGGCGGCTATGCGGAAATGAAAGTGGATTTCGAGGAGTCGGCGTTGCCGGATGCGTCGGTGCTGGTGCAGGCGAGTTTCCACGGCCGCACGGCTACGAGGAAGTTTCGTTTGCGAAGAGTGGGGTAGATTTGCGGGCCTGGCGGACAAGAGTGTCCGCCCCACACGATTTTGTTTTGTATCAGGGCGCGGCTTCAGCCGCGCCGTAGATTCTTCTTCCTTCTGCCCCTTCAGGGGCTGGGTCTTCATCGCTGGCTAAAGCGATGAGGAGTGATCACTCCCGCTGCGGGTACGGTTCACGCATGCTATGAGCCCTGTATGACTCAGTAGCGGGTGAGTCGGCCTACGCCGCGTCAGATGTTCGCCCGCGCTCCACAGGGGTGCACGCCCGCGATAAGGGTCCGCGCGGTTCTGCCTAGGACACGCGGAACGTCGCCATCTCTGGCCTAATTTTAGAATAGCAATTGGGGTAGGGTGATTGTGACATGCCGGGGAAGTTTATATTTGGCGTTGATTCATGGAGATGAGTGGGATTTGTGACGTGGGTGGGGCTTGACAGGTGATCGGGCTCACAGGGTAGTTCTCGGTTCCCAGTTCCCAGTTCTCAGGATTTTTGTAGCGCCGGCATCTTGCCGGCAGTCGTGAGGGCGTCCCGCCCTCGCTGGCGGGCTCACGCCCGCATCGCGGTTGTGCCGCCCCTACAGGGCGTGCGATTGTTCTTGTTGCTTACCCACCACTTACGTGGTGGGCTTTCCTCTGCCGCCGCTTCGCGGCTTGAGTGTGGCCCGATCAGCTTGACAAGTATCGTGTCGCCTCCTGATCTGCTCCCAGTGAGCTATCGCTCGGAATTTGCCCCCGTTTCCTGCCACTTGAGACCTATCGCCTGTGACCTGATTTTGCACTTACTTGCGCCAACCCCCTTGCGCTTGCGAAGATCAATTCACATGAAGGTCATCATCAACGGTGACGATCACCAGCTCGACGGGCCCATGACGTTGAGCGGACTGGTCGAGCACCTAGGCATGAAGGCGGACCGCGTCGCCGTCGAGCTCAATCTTGAGATCGTGCCGCGGAACCGTTGGGTTGAGACCCAGCTGGCCGACGGAGATCAGCTGGAAATCGTACACTTTGTAGGGGGCGGCTCTCCCAGAGTCACTCGGGTAGGAGGTTGATCGTGAAACGCATTGCAGTTTTGCCGGCTGTCGCGGCCATTCTGATCGCATTTGCGTGGGCGCAGGGCCCAACGCAATTTCATGCGGGCTTCAATCTTTTTTCCAAGCAGCAGGATATCCAGCTCGGGCAGGAAAACGCCGCGCAGGTTCGCAAGCAGATGAAGGTTATCCACGACGCTTTCCTCACCGAGTATGTGACCCGTGTAGGCAATCGGCTGGTTGGCTCGCGGGAGGCGCAGGAGAGTGGCTTCCCGTTCACGTTTGAGGTGGTCGCCGATCCATCGATCAATGCGTTCGCGTTGCCCGGCGGGCCGATGTTCATCAATACCGGCCTGCTGAAGGCGGTGGATAACGAAGCGCAGCTGGCGGGTGTGGTGGGACATGAGATGTCGCACGTGATCCTGCGCCACGGAACGAACCAGGCATCGAAGAGCAAGCTGATCGAATTGCCCGCTGTGCTTGGCTCCCAGGTGGCCGGAGGCTCGCTGCTCGGACAGCTCACACAACTCGGCATCGGGCTCGGCGCCAACAGTGTGCTGCTGAAGTTCTCGCGCTCGGCCGAGAGCCAAGCCGACCTGATGGGATCGCACTTGATGGCCGAGGCGGGGTACAACCCGATGGAGATGGCACGCTTCTTCGAGAAGCTCAATACTCAGGGCGGAGGGCGGAGCATTCAGTTCTTCTCCGACCATCCGAATCCTGACAACCGCGAGCACGCGATCGAACAGGAAGTTCAGCGGTTGCCGCAGCAGGACTACCGTTTTCAGACCGGGCAGTTCCAGCAGATGAAGCAGCTCGTCGCGCGGATCAAAGAGCCGAAGCCGAAACAGCCTGCACCGGCCCAGCCGCAAGATCAGCAGGGCCAGCAACAGCAGGATCAGTCGCAGCAACCCCAGCAACGATAAGTCGCAAACCTATAACCCGCACTGTCAGGCTAGCCCACGTTAGCGCAAAGAACGGGCGAACGTGGGGCACCATCGATTTCGTTCCCGCCGCCAGGCGGAATACACGCGAACGATGCGGGCGTGAGCTCGAGAGCCGCTGAATATTCCTGATTACTCCCTGTGCAAGACTCTTTGTTGACAGCAAGCAAACTGGACCTAAAATGTTTTAAACATTTTTGCCTTCTATTGTTTGAGGGCGGAAAACCGGAATGCAGACGCAATTCACATCCCGCGAGGTGGTGCAGTTGACGGGCATCAGTGCGCGGCAACTGCAGTGGTGGGATGAACGGGGAATTGTGGTGCCGGCGCGCGAAGGCCGCCGCCGCCTCTATTCGATGGAGGACCTCTCGGAGATTGCGGTGATTTGCGAGTTGCGCGACCGCGGGTTTTCGCTGCAGCGGGTGCGGAAGGTGGTCCGCTTTCTGCAAAACGAATTCAACCAGCGCCTGGCAGAGACGGTCAGCGGCGCTTCCGACTATCACCTGCTGACCGATGGGAGAAGCCTGTACCTTGAAACTTCAGCGCAGCAAATTGTGGACATCCTCAAGAACGCTCGTCAACCGATGCTGGCGGTCTGCCTCAGCGATACCGTTCGGCGGGTTCGCGCCAACATCCAAGGTGGCAAAAAACGCAGCAACCCGGCGGGACGCCCCAGTCGTGCGGAACGCCGGCACAAGAATGCGTCGTAGCGAAGCTTGAGCCGCGGGGAGGAGCCATGACTGGAGAACTCGACTTCCTGAACGAATGGATTCCGGAGCAGATGCTGCCGGGAACGTTGTTCGTGCTCGAAAACGCTGGCGAAGTCGGCGAGAAAGAAGACCCCTACTGGGCCGTGCTCTCCTGCCCCACGTGCGGAACGCTGGGCTTGGTGACGCGCAAGCAGGTGGCTGGCTTGCTGGCCGTGATTTGCGGATCGGATCAGTGCTCCGCGCAGTTCTTTATCCATGACCACGAGATCGTTCCGCGCAAGCCGATCTGAGTGTGGGGCGGACACTCCTGTCCGCTAAATGCCGGAAGTAGCACGCCTGCCTGACTCAGCTGAGACCTAACGACCCGCCTGCACGCGCTCCAGCGGAACCGGAACCTGCTCGACAATCTCGATGTCAAAACCTTCCAGAGCAGCCACCCGGCGCGGGTGGTTAGTTAGCAGGCGGATCCGCCGCAAATTCAGGTCTGACAAGATTTGCGCTCCGATGCCGATCTCGCGCTGCGTCTTGCGCTCGCTCTCCGGAAGCGTTGGCAACGCGCGGTCGCGATGAAAACTGAGGACGGGCCGATCCCCGATCTTGTCAACGGAGAAGCCCTTCGAGGTCTGGTGCAGGTAGATAATGGCGCCGCGGCCGGCTTCTGCGATGGCGCGCATGGAGCCCTCGATTGTGGCGCGGCAATCGCACGCCGTCGAGCCGAACACATCGCCCATCACGCAGTGGGAATGCATGC
>Ga0210406_10000938_pt1 | contig 37779 bp, 33 predicted proteins | sample IncBWC30MmetaG_FD_155454 | JGI IMG/M metagenome (GOLD analysis project Ga0210406, IMG submission 155454) | Forest soil microbial communities from Barre Woods Harvard Forest LTER site, Petersham, Massachusetts, United States - Inc-BW-C-30-M | ecosystem: Environmental > Terrestrial > Soil >... | reverse complement strand
GAGGTTGGTGCCGAAGATAGTCACCAACTCCCCGCGGCTCACCATACCGATATCCGGGGCGCTGACGCTGCCCGGCGCGTAGCTGGCAGCATTCACGACGGCCCCGATCGCTGCGGCGTTGGCGACTATAACATTGACCGTAGCTACCGAATCTCCGCCGGGTGCCGGATTGGACACCAGCACCCTTAGCGTAGTTGGGGCGGTGAGCAAACTGGCCGGTATGACAGCGGTGAGGAAGGTGGAACTCTCCCTATCGGGAGTGGTAGCCAAAGTGGTGGCCACTCCGAAAAGCTTTGCCACGGTGGCGCTGTAAAAGTTAGTCCCGTAAATGGTGAGGGTCTGCGCAGCGCCATTGACGGGCAAAATGGATGGCCAAACGCTGGTGATGGTCGGTGTCGGACTGTTCACTGTGAGATTCACGGTGATCGTTTGCGATTTGACAGTGACCACCGCACCGGAAGCGACCACCGTGATCTTGCCCACGTAGGGTGCGACTTGGGGAACTAGCGACGTGGAGTTGACTGAGATGGTCAGTGGATACTCTTCGCCCGCGGTCACGACATCCGGCTGGCCGACGCCCTTGAGCGTGGTCACGGTCAGCCAAGTCGCGCCCGAGGTCACGGTAAACGAAATGGGCGCGCCGTTGGTCGACATTGTTATCGACTGCGCCGCCGGGGAACTCGGAGGCGAGACGAAATTCAGCGTGGCGCTGCTTAATGACAGCGTCGAAGGGGCGGGCGTTACCACCAGCGTGACCGGAATGGTTACTGGCGCTACCCCGGTCACCGTCACCGTGATCGCTGAAAGGTACGATGCCGCGGTCAGGCTAGTCGGGTTCACTCGCACTGTCAGACTGCTCGGCACCGTGCCACTAGCCGGGCCGACGGTCAGCCATTGGTCTGGCCCCGGAGTAGTCGCCGTGAAGGTCGGCGTTCCCGCACTGGGTTTCAGGCTAATTGTTTGCGCGGCCGGCAATAATATTGCCCCGATTTGATACGCGAAAGTCACGCTGGATGGTGTGGCAGTCACCGTCACCGTCGCTGCCTGCACCGTAAGAGTTAAAGCGCTTGCAAGCAGGAATATTTTGTTCATTGTTCTCACCACCGGTCATATCGACCAGATGTGCCAGTGTATGAGCGCCGCTCTATCAAGCCAGCGCCTGCGGTTTGTGTCATGATTCTTCCATGAAGCTCGCGCTCGCCACGTTGCTCTTTGCCGCCAATGTTCTGGCCGTCGACTCCGGTCTGGAAACAATCCTTAAGATCGATTCAGGCTGGGTCGCAGGCAGTGGGACCAATGTCCGCTCATATAAAGGAATTCCCTACGCCGCGCCCCCCACCGGCGACCTGCGCTGGAAGCCGCCCCAACCGGTCAAGCCCTGGAAGGGCATCCGCGTCGCCAAAGAATATCTTCCGATCTGCCCGCAACCACAATTGATGGCCGGCGCGCCGCAAAGTGAAAACTGTCTGGGCGTCAACGTCTGGACCCCGGCTCACTCGGCCTCCGACAAACTTCCGGTCATGTTTTGGATTCACGGCGGCGGCTTCCAGGTCGGCGCCAGTTCCCAATCCGTCTACGACGGCGAGCCGCTGGCTTCCCAAGGCGTCGTGCTGGTGAGCATCAATTACCGTATGGGAATCTTCGGCTTTCTCGCCAGCCCGGCGCTAAGCCAGGAATCACCGCAGGGCGCGTCGGGCAACTATGCCCTGCTCGACATGGTGGCTGGATTGGAATGGGTGAAGCGCAACATAAGCGCCTTCGGCGGGGATCCGAACAACGTCACGATCTTCGGCGAATCGGCCGGGGGAACCGCAGTCATGCTGCTGATGGTAATGCCGCAGTCCGAAGGCCTCTTCCAGAAGGTAATCGCCGAGAGCGCCTGGTCACTATATACGCCCATCAGCCATCTGAAAGAATCCTGGTACCGCCGCGTATCGATGGAAAAGTTCGGTGAGAAGCTGGGCACCGACTTGCCGGCGCTGCGCTCGAAAAGCACCGCCGAAGTCCTGAAGATGGCGGGCCCGATGCAGCTCGGCGGCGAAGCGGCGGATCGGGGTGAAAGCTATATGCCGGTGGTGGACGGCTGGTCGCTCCCGGACGATCCGGCCCGGCTGTTCTCCGAAGGAAAATTCCATCACGTAGCGATAATCGCGGGCACCAACGCAGACGAAGGAACGCTGCTGGGCGGGCCTCCCGTGCATAATCTGGCCGCCCTGAGCAAGTGGGCGGACCAGCAATTCGGCAATCAAGCGGATGCGATGTTGGCCGCATATCCGGCCGCCACCGATGCCGAAGCCTATGACGCCGCGGCCCACGCGTCCGGCGATTATCTGTTCCTGCAGGGCACCCGCTCGGTGTTGCGAGCAGCGGCGAAAGCGAATCCCAAGACCTATCAGTATCAATTCACGCGCCTGAACGGTATCGGACGGAAAATCAAGTGGGGCGTCTTTCACGCCTCCGAACTCCCATATGTTTTCGGCACGCTTCCCGATTCGGCTTACGGGACCCAAGCTTCGATGCTAGGCGATTTTTCTCCGGACCCCGACAGCTACAGCGACCAAGACGCGCGATTATCGAAGGCCATGAGCGCGGCTTGGGTCCGGTTCGCCAAGACCGGCGATCCAAACGGGCCGGGTCTGGCATCCTGGCCGCGCTTCGGCGACGGTAAAGAGAGTTATATGGAATTCGGCGATCAGATCGCCGTGAAAACGGCGCTTCGCAAGAGCCAGATCGATTTTCTGACTGGCTTCAGCACATCGCAGCGCACCCGCCATAGCGCGTCGCCTGGAGGCAGTCATTAGCAGTTCCAAAGAAGTGCGGCCGGAGAAGGCATTGGTCGGCAGCCATTCTAATCTCCAGACCGAGTTTGGCAGATGGAAATGGAGTGCGGATCTACAGCATTGAATATGTGCTTGCCGGTGATTCGAAGACGCACCGAATCAATATCTCTGCGCCTGGCGCGAAAGCCGCCTTGGACCAGCTTGCTGCATTTTGGCAGCGAGCTTAAAGAGTTTCACATCCAACCCATGGACGAATCCGGCGGCGACGGAGAGGATTCAAGGTAGCCCGCTTCCCCAATTACCATATGCCACACTAGTAAGTGGGATGCCACTCGTTCCGCCTTACATCGAGTCGCTCCGCCCCTACGAGGCCGGCCGGAACGCCGAAGAAATCCAGCGCGAATACGGCCTGAAACACGTCTCGAAACTCGCTTCCAACGAGAACCCGCTAGGGACTTCGCCGCTCGCTCTCGAAGCCATGGCTCGGACCATGGACACCCTGCATCTTTATCCCAACGGTGGTCTGGACCTGCGCCGGGTTCTGGCCGAAAAGTTCGATCTAAAGATTGAAAACGTGATCGCCGGCAGCGGCTCTGAAGGGATCATGTCCAGCATCATCCGCACCTTTCTGTGCGATGAGGACGAAGTGCTTACCACTGAGGCCGCTTTCATAGGCTTTCAGGTGCTGGCCAAATCGCGCGGCGTTAAATACCGCACCGTCCCCTATCGCGATTGGCATTACGACCTGGCGGCGCTGGCGCGCGAGATCAACGAGCGAACGAAAATCGTCTACCTGGCGAATCCCAATAATCCAACCGGCACCATCTTCACCAAGCACGAGTTCGACGATTTCTACCGGCACGTTCCTGAGCGCGTCCTGATCATTTTGGACGAAGCGTATTTCGAATACGCTCAGGACAATCCGCGTTATCCCGACTCGATGCACTATCGTTACGACAACGTAATCACGCTGCGGACGTTTTCGAAAATCTACGGCTTAGCCGGCGTGCGCATCGGTTACGGATTCGCGCACGAAGATCTGATCGCCAATTTGCTCAAGATCAAGCTGCCCTTCGAACCCAGCACGGTCGCTCAAGCCGCCGGCATCGGTGCGCTGGCGGACAAGGAATTCCTGCACCGGTCGCTGGAACTGAACGCCCGAGGATTGAAATTCCTGACCAACGCTTTGCGGGAAATGGGCGTTGCGGTTGTGCCGTCGGAGGCGAATTTTGTTATGACGGTGCTGCCCGGCGCCGAACAGGCGTCGCAATTGAATCGTGAGTTACTTGCGCAGGGCATCATCGTCCGTCCGCTTACTGGTTTCGGGTTGCCCCATTGTGTTCGCATCTCGACTGGAACGGACGAAGACAATCAGCGTTGCGTGGAGGCAATGCAGAAATCAGAGGTCATCGCAGTATGCAAGAGTTAGCGGAAAAAACCGATCTTAGCCCCAAGCCGGCCGATTTCCTGCCTTTGAACGGCACCGACTACATCGAGTTCTACGTGGGGAATGCCAAGCAGGCCGCCTATTTTTACCGCGCGGCACTGGGAATGAAACTGGTGGCCTATAGGGGACCGGAGACGGGTACTCGCGATCGCGTGTCTTACGTGGTCCAGCAGGATAAAATCCGTTTTGTGCTCACCGCCCCGCTCCAACCCGAAGGATTCCTTTCCGATCACATCAAACTGCACGGCGACGGCGTTCGTGAGATCGCTTTGTTAGTGGATGACGCCGAAGCGGCTTACAGGGAAACCACCAAGCGTGGCGCGCGCGGTGTTGTAGAACCAACCGTTGAAAAGGACGAACACGGAGAAGTCCGGGTCTCCGCTATCGCGGCCTATGGGGACACGCTGCACACCTTCGTCGAACGCAAGAATTATCGCGGTGTTTTCCTGCCTGGATTCCGGCCTGTCGAAGGCGAAGACGCGGTCGCGCGCCCGGTGGGCTTGCGATATATCGATCATATGGTCGGCAACGTCGGTTGGGGCCAGATGAACAATTGGGTCGCGTTCTATCGCGACATCATGGGTTTCCAGCTATATCAGCATTTCGACGACAACGACATCAGCACTGAATATTCGGCGCTTATGTCGAAGGTCATGTCCAACGGCAACGGCCGGGTGAAGTTCCCGATCAACGAGCCGGCCACTGGCAAGAGGAAATCGCAGATCGAGGAGTATCTGGAGTTTTACCACGGCCCTGGCGTGCAGCACATCGCCATGGGCACCGGCGACATTATTGCTACGGTGACGAAGATGCGCGATCAAGGCATCGAGTTTCTGCGGGTTCCCACGACTTACTACGACGATCTTGCGCAACGCTGCGGCAAGATCGACGAGCCAATCGATCAATTGGCTCAGTTGGGGATTCTGGTGGATCGCGACGATGAAGGCTACATGCTGCAGATCTTCACTAAGCCTGTCGAAGACCGGCCGACTTTGTTCTTTGAAGTTATCCAGCGAAAAGGCAGCCGTAGTTTCGGTAAAGGGAACTTTAAAGCATTGTTTGAGGCGATCGAGCGCGAGCAAGAAGCCCGCGGGAATTTGTGAAAATTACTTCTTGGCGGTGGCTTGCGCTTTCGCGCCACCCTTCAGCTCAGCGTCGAGAATCGGCTTTAATCCTGCCAGCTCGATGGGTCCGTTGTAAAGCTTGCCATTGATAAAGAATGCGGGCGTTCCGTAGACGCCGGCCTGCTCGCCGTCGGCCAGGTCCTTATCGATGGTCTTTTTGTACTTTCCGGAATCGAGATCAGCCTGGAATTTATCGACGTCCAGGCCGATTTCCTTGGCCCAGATCAACATATTTTCGCGCGAGAGCTTGCGAAAATTCGCAAACATAATGTTGTGCATTTCCCAGAACTTGCCTTGATCCTTGGCCGCCAAGGACGCAGCCGCCGCCAGCGCCGCGTGCGGATGCATCGACAACGGGAATTGCTTATAGATCAGCTTGATGTCTTTGGGGTACGCCGCCATGATGGCACTCGCGTTCTTGACCGCGGACGAGCAATAGGGGCACTCGAAATCGGAGAACTCGACCAGCGTGATTTTCGCGTCGCTCGGTCCCAGCACCGGCGAGCCATCCACCGGAATGACCACGGGATCTTCAAGCAGTTTTGGACGGCGCGATTTCGGCGAAGCATCCATCAACTTGCTGATCTCCATCAGGCTCTTGCCGTCCTTGACGCCCTTCACCGCAATGATCGCCAGGGCTTTGCTGTAAGAGCAGTTCGGATCCGCGAGCAGGCACTCGGCTGTTTTGAGGCCGCACTGGCAGGAGCAATCCTGTTCACGAATCAGCTTGAGTACGGCGCGCTTCTGCACCGCCGTCAGGCCGGTCATGTCGATGCGCGGCAAATCGTCGATGGTTTTCCAGTTATCGGGGGCTTTGGGAGCCTGCGCGAAGAGCGCAGTCGCGGCCAGAATACAAATCAGCTCGATTCTGAGTTGCACATCTTCATTATACCTACCGGCTACCGTCCACTAGCCTCTCTGCAGGAAGCTCTTGAGATCCTCTTCATTCACGCCGGGCTCGCCCGGCGCGACGTTGTTCAGTTTGCCGGCCTTCAACCATCCTTCCAGTTGATCTACCAGGCTAAACAGATGATCGAACGAGTCGACGATAAATAACAGCGGCTGGTACCTGTCGATTTCAAAAGCCTGATTGATCGCCCACTCGAGCTGGATGGGATAACGCTGCACCTCGGGCGCCTCGATGGCATGCGCGATCTCGCCGTGCGAACTGAGCAGCCCGCTGCCATAGACCTTCAGCCCATCCCGGCCGCGCATTAGTCCGAATTCGATGGTGAACCAGAAGAACCGCGCCATCGCCCGGATGATGCTGGTCAGGCAATGAATACGCGTCTCTGGATCGCGAATGCCGGAGACCAGATCGGCCGCCGTGTGCGCGCACTCGCCAAAGCGCACGAGAGTCTCGGCGAAGTGCTTGTCGGTGTGCATCGGGACATGGCCCGCGATGTCGTGGAAAATGTCGGGCTCTGGAAGATAATCGAGTTTGTCGGAGCGGCGGATGGTGATGGTGGTGGGAAACTCGCGATTGCGCAGGCAGTCGAAAAAGACAAAGGCCGGGATATAGCCGCTGACGGCTTTAGCATGAAACCCGGTCAATGGGCGCAGGAACTTGTTCACTTCATCGAGCCGGGGCACTCGATCGGGGTCGAGGCAGAGCTTGCCGATACCTTCCAGGAAATGCTCGTTGGCGTAGCGTTCCCAGCGGGGCAGCATGCGCGAATAAAGCTTGCGCCACGCGGCGTGATTCTCGTCGGAATACAGTTCGTAAGGTTGAGCGATGTAGAGCTGACCGTCGAGCTTGGCCTGCTCAATAAATGGCGATTCGGAGGTGGTAAGCCCGGGCGCCGAAAGTGTGGTCCGATTCATATCCGTCCCAACTGCGATGATAGCTCCAAATTGGCACCACTTTCAAGTGGGTCTTGTATTTGACCATATCAAATGGTCAGTTGTACAATGGAGCATGAAGGAAATCACCCTCCCCGTGACCGAGTTTAAGGCGAAGTGTTTGCGGCTTCTGGCGGACGTGGAATCAAAAGGCGACCGAATCGTCATCACTAAGCGTGGCCGGCCGGTTGCGCGAGTCGAGCGAATCACGGCCGTAAAACCTCGCATGAAAGGCACCTGGAAGGGGCTGGTGAAGATCAAAGGTGACATCGTACATTTTTCCGACAACCCATGGGAGGTTGAGTCGGATTGATCTCCTATCTTCTCGACACACATATCCTGTTCTGGTGGCGAATGGACTTCTCGCGGCTCACCAGGGCTCAAGCCCAGATCCTGGACGAGTTGGAAGAAGGAGACCAACCGGCCGGCTTGAGCGCGATCTCTCTCCGCGAGTTGGCTCAGATGATTCATCGCGGGCGAGCCGTTGTCGAAATGCAATTGGACGCTTGGCTGGACAGCATTGAGTCACATCCCTTGCTAACGATCCTTCCTTTGACCGGGAAGATCGCCGCCGAAAGCGTCCGCCTGGGCGATGACTTCCCAAATGACCCCGCCGACCAGATCATCGTCGCGACTGCTCGATGTCACAACCTCACTCTCATAACCGCAGACGAGCGAATCCGCAAATGGGGCAAAGTCCGGGTCGTTTAACTGACTCGCTCCTCGCCTCCTATACTGAAATCAGGAGCACCACCATGTATCCGCTGAAAAAAGGCAAGACCACCAGTCAAGCCCATGTCGGTATCCCGGAGGGGACTTTTGAGGAAGAGCACGGCCGCCGGGGATTCTACGGTAAGTCCGCGCATCTTTACCATGCGCATCCGCCCACCGGCTGGATCCGTTTCGAAGGCAAACTGCGGCCGCATTGCTTCGATTTGAACGAGCTCAAACCTACCGACCTGACCGATGCCGAGGGCCTGCCGGTGGCATTCCTCGGCAACAACGACGTCCGTCTCTACGTTTCGCGGCGCTCCGAGCCGATGCCCTTCTACTTCCGCAATGCCGACGGCGACGAGCTCTATTTTGTCCATCGCGGGCGCGGCAAGATCGAAACCGATTTCGGTCCGCTCGATTTCGAACCGGGCGATTACATCAACATTCCGCGGGCCGTCACTTATCGCGTCGTGCCCCAGACGCGCGATAATTTTTTCCTGATCATTCAATCCAAACACGAGTTTGAGCAGCCGGAAAAAGGCCTCCTCGGGCAGCACGCCCTCTATGATCCGGCCGCTATTATTACGCCCGAGCCCGCTCCGCTACTGGACGATCGCAACGAGTGGGAGGTCCGCATCCAGGTGGACGACGAGATTTCGAAAGTGGTCTACCCGTTCAACCCCATTGATGTGGTGGGCTGGAAGGGCGACCTCACGGTGTGGAAGATCAACATGCGCGACATTCGTCCGGTAATGAGCCACCGCGCGCACTTGCCTCCCAGCGCGCACACCACTTTCGTCACAGAAGGCGCGGTGGTTTGCAGTTTCCTACCGCGGCCGCTCGAGCAGGATGAGGACGCCCTGCGCGTCCCCTTCTTCCACCGCAACACCGACTACGACGAGTTCATTTTTTATCACGACGGCGACTTTTTCAGCAAGGACAACATCAAGGCCGGGATGGCCACGCTGCATCCGCGCGGAATCCATCATGGACCGCATCCCAAGGCGCTTGCCAATCAAAAGAAGAAGACGCATACCGACGAGTACGCCGTGATGCTGGATGGCTTGAATCCAATTCATGTGTTGCCAGCCGGCGAGGGCGTCGAGTGGAAAGAATACTGGATGAGCTGGATGGAGAAAAAGCCGGTGGAGACGCGCTGATTGATCGTCGACGCGAAGGAGGCGGGCTGGCTGGATACGTATAAGCTGCTGATCGGCGCGATCGTACCACGCCCCATCGCGTTTGTGTCCACTTTGAGTCCGGAGGGGATTCCGAATCTCGCGCCGTTCAGTTTCTTCACCGGTGTCAGCGCGAATCCGCCCGTGATTTGCTTCTGCCTGATGCGCCGGCGCGGCCCTCTCCCGCGGAAGGATACGCTGCACAACATCACCGTCACTCGGGAATTCGTGGTGAACATTGTGTCTGAAGAGTTCGCGCAGCAGATGAATATTACATCGGCCGAATTTCCGCCGGAGGTGGACGAATTCGAGGCGGCGGGTCTGACACCGATCCCTAGCGACCTGGTGAAGCCGCCGCGCGTGAAAGAATCGCACGTCCACATGGAGTGCAAGCTCTATTTATTGGTAGAAGTAGGAGGTGAGGATGGCAGCGGGAATCTGGTCCTTGGAGAAGTAGTACGCTTCCACGTCGATGATCAGTACTTCCACGATTTCAAGATCGACCCCGCCAAGTTACGCGCGATCGGACGCATGGGAGGCGCTACCTACACTCGCACTACCGACCGCTTCGACCTGGCGCGTCCAAAATAGGGAGCACCCGGATCCACGGATGTTCGATCCGCGACTTTCTTGCGATAGTGGATAGTAGTGTCCAACCAACTTCCTCGCCTCCGGCTGAGCTTGGACTTCATGCCGTCGCCGGACCCCGCCAATCCAGGCCTGCTGATTCGGGATCCGTTTCGATTCTCGGATTCCATGTTGCTGATTCCTACTCAACTGGTGGAGTGCCTGGCATGTTTTGACGGTGAACAGACCACGCTCGATTTGCGGGCCTCCCTGGTGCGGATCACCGGCGAGATCCAGGTGGGCGAGATCGAAAAGCACCTTTATGACACACTGAGCACGGCCGGGTTTCTGGAGGACGAGAAATTCGAGAAGCTTCGGGTGGCTAGAATTAACGAGTTTGCAGCTGCTCCGAAGCGAGAGCCTTCGCATGCCGGTTCAGCTTACCCGCTGGATGCCGGGGAAGCCCGCAAGACGCTCTCGGAATTCATGCAAGGCTCGTCGCCAGGAGCTCTACAGGATTCGCTGGTCGGCATCGCTGCGCCGCACGTGAGCCCTTTCGGCGGATGGGAATCGTACCGCGACGCCTACGCCTCGCTACTGCCGGCTTATAAGGACCGCACGTTCGTAGTGCTGGGGACCTCGCACTATGGCGAAGCGGACCGGTTCGGACTCACCCGCAAGCCGTTCGCGACACCTTTCGGCGAAGCGATCACCGATACGTCGCTGGTCGACGAATTGGCTCAAACGGCTCCGGGCGCGATCCGTATGGAAGACTACTGCCACGCCGTCGAGCACTCCATCGAATTTCAGGTTCTGTTTCTGCAATATATCTATGGCCCGAACATTCGCATTCTGCCGATTCTGTGCGGCTCATTTGCCAACAGCATCTACCGTGGCGGCAAGCCGGAAGCGAACGAGGACGTGAGGCGTTTTTTTGATGCTTTGGGCAATATATCCGCCCGAGAAGCCGACCGTCTGTTCTGGGTACTAGGCGTGGATATGGCCCACATGGGACGCCGTTACGGCGACTCGATGCTCGCTCGCGCCGACGAGGGCGAGATGGCAGCGGTGAAAGAACGGGATCGTACGCGGATCGAGCGCCTGAACGCCTCCGACGCCGATGGCTTCTGGGGATTGGTACAGGAAAATCGCGACGACTTGAAATGGTGCGGGTCATCGCCCATCTATACGTTCTTGAAGGTTATGCCGCGAGCACGCGGGACTCTACGCCGTTATCAGCAGTGGAATATCGATGAGGAGAGCGTGGTAAGCTTCGCGGCGATCGGGTTTGAGCGGTACTAAAACTCGACCGTACTAAGTGTCCATACTTAGAGAAAGCCCTAAGGAATACCCTTAGATGTGCTTCAAACAAACACTCCGTATGTTCTGACTTGGGGTGTATAGCTATTCGGCCCGGGTAGCCACCCAATAGCCCGGCCGGGTGCGCACTTCGAGGTTGTTCCGGTTCACCACCACGCGGATGTCGTGGAAACCACCTTCAATCTGATTGTTGGGCGTGTAGCTCAGCAGATACTGGCTGTGGAGCTCCTGGCTGATACCCTCGACTGCTTTCTCGAGACTACGCTCACTCACGAATGCGTATTCCTTGCCGCCCGTAAAACGGGTGAAAACGTCGAGCGTGTCATCCACAAATAGGCTTTTGACGCCTTTGAAGATATCGACGAAGACCGGGATAGCGTTTCCGAGGTAATAATTCTGGTCGATCGTGGTGGGAGTCAGGGCAGCTCCGGCGGGTACGTGCTGCGCGGTGGTGGGGATGGACGGCGGGGGCGGAGGATCGCCGCGGGTCGTAAGCGTGGCCATGGCGCTTGAAATATCGAGGGAGTAAATCGCGACGTTAGCGAATTGGGCCTCGGTCAGCGCTTCCCGGAGCCGCGCTTCGCTTCCGCGATCCCGTTTCTCGGCGATGATCAACAGCACTCGCCGGCGATCCCGCGGCCGGTTTCGCAGCATGCGGATGCATTGCATCTCGGCGTCGATCACGGCGTGATTCGCGCTGCCCGGCACGAGTTTTTTCAAGGCCTCTGAGACTTTCTCGGTTTCGTTGGTGAAATCTTGCGCGACTTGAAAGCGATGGTCGAAGGCGACCACGGCCACTTCGCCATCCTGTCCGGCAACCAGGTCATTCAGCATCGAACCGATTCTCTGGATCTTCGGCAAGATGTCGTTCAGGTTGGAGCTTTTTTGTACCGCGATGACCAGCGATAGCGGTTCGTCGCGCACATCGGCGGTTATCCTCTGCAGCTTGTTGTTATCGTAAAGCTGGAAATCCTGAAGCTGTAGCCCGTCAATGAACTCGCCTTTCTTGTCGCGCACCGTGGTGGGCGCAATGACGACGTTCACACTGGTCCGGATGACGGCGTCTTTGTCGTCTTTAGGGTCGGCCGCAGGCGGCGATTGGGCTAACGCGGCGCCGCAGATCAGGAGTATCGTAGCCTTCCGCATACTTTTAGTGTGGCACATCCGCATGACCTGTCCTCCCCTCCAATAGATCAACCATGTGGGGCACAAGTTTCGAAATAACGTCCAGCGACTCGACGGCTCCTTTTGGCGATCCGGGCAGGTTGATGATGACTGTTCGGCCGCGAACACCAGCGAGCGCGCGGGATAGCGCTGCCAGGGGAGTGAATTTCGAGCCCTCGGCCCGCATCACTTCGGCCACACCGGGAATCTCGCGTTCAATCACGGCGCGGGTGGCTTCCGGTGTTACGTCTCTGAGCGCCACGCCAGTTCCGCCAGTAGTGAGAATCACTGAAAAGCGGCCGGAATCGGCCAAGCGGCGGAGGACGGCGGAGATTTGGCTTGTTTCGTCGGGCACCAGCTCTTGCACTTCGACGATCCAGCCCAATGCTTCGGCGCGTTCGCGAAGTTTGGGACCGGAACGGTCCTGGCGCGTGCCGGCGACGGCCGAATCGCTCACAGTTACGATGGCTAGCTGAATCACGTACGTTTGTAGTCTCCGCTTTTGCCGCCGGTCTTTTCGAGTAGGTAGAGATCACGGATCTCGATGCTTTTGTCGAGAGCCTTGGTCATGTCGTAGACGGTGAGCGCCGCGACAGATACCGCGGTGAGCGCTTCCATTTCTACGCCGGTGGGTCCGGTGGTTGAAACGCTGGAGATGATACGCACGCCGTCGGGTTCGATGTCGACTTCGACATCCACATGCGAGAGCATCAGCGGATGGCAGAGCGGGATCAGCTCGGACGTTTTCTTAGCGGCGGAAATGCCGGCCACGCGGGCGATCTCGAGCGGATTGCCCTTAGGATTTTCGGGGAGCTTGGCCAGGACCTCGGGGCGGATACTGACGAAGGCGTGGGCGCGCGCGGTGCGCTTGGTCGGCGCTTTAGCGGAGACGTCCACCATCCGGGCGGCGCCGGCGTCGGTATAGTGGCTGAGCTTTTTCTTCACATTATTTCATCAGAACGCGGATCAGCTCACCGGCGGCCCAACTCTCGCGGTCCGGCTCGGTGACCAGGAATGCGTTGGCGCGAGCGAGCGCTGGAACATCGCCCGATCCTTGCCAGCGGAGTGGCGCGACTTCCGATCCATCCCGGCTCAGCGTCGCGGGTAAAAAGCGCGTGAGTCCGGTTTTCTGCCGAAATTCGCGCGTGAGCTTGCTCCAGGGGAGCGGCAGCATCGGCTCCGCTTGGCCGCCCAGAAGCTCCAGGGCCGCGCGGGCGAAAATCTCGAAAGTTACCATGGTCGACGCCGGATTCCCCGGCAGGCCGAAAAAGAATTTGCCTCGCGCCTTTCCGAAGACCAGCGGTTGCCCGGGTTGGATAAGGACGCGATCGAAAAAGAACTCGGCGCCCAGGTCTGCTAGGACGCGCTCCACCAGATCGTATTTGCCGGCCGAAACGCCGCCGGAGAGCAGCAGCAGATCGGATCGCAGCCCTTGTTCCATCAACTCGCGGGTACCCGCATAGAGATCGGGAGCCACCGGAAGAATCCGCGGACAACCGCCGGCGCGCATGACTTGCACGGCGAGCGCCTGGGCATTGGAATTGCGAATCTGATACTCGCGCGGAGTCTGGTCCACTTCGACGATCTCGTCGCCAGTAGCCAGAATCGCGACCTCGGGCTTGCGGAAGACCCGGACGCGAGGACGGCCGACCGTGGCTAATAGCGCGATCTCAGCGAATCCCAGGCGGCTTCCCGGTTCCAGCAGCACTTCCTCGCGCCGCGCTTCACATCCTTGCGCGCTAATGTTTTCGCCGTGCTCGATCGTTCGCGGCACGCCCACACGATCGCCGGTCACCTGAACGTGCTCGATCATCACCACCGCATCCGCGCCTCGAGGCACGGGAGCGCCGGTCATGATCTCGATTGCTTCCCCGGCCTGCATCTCGCCGCCGAAGGACTCGCCCGCCCGAACCTCGCCGATCACGCGCAGATCGCCTGGAACATCGGCCGCGCGAATTGCGAACCCGTCGCGAACCGATCGCGCGACGGGCGGATAATCGCGATCGGCCGCGACGCGGTCGGCCAGCACACGGCCGGCTGCTTCCACAAGAGCGACTTCTTCTACCGCGGGCGTTACCTGTGAGGCCGTCACTTGGGCGATTACGCACTGGCGAGCCTGATCGAAAGTAACGGTAGCCACGTTTGCTATTGTACCTACAGCATTTTCTAGGTTCCGGCCACTCGATCCTTTGCACTGACGACCACCTCAGGCATGCAACGGCGGTAAGCTGGAGTCATGACCCGGCGTGAATTAATCGCTCTACTTGCAACTGCTCCGTTGGCGAGGGCGAAGGAAGCCCCTACGGCTCCAGTATCTATTGCGCGAGCGCGAACTTACGATGGCGATCTGGCCGGCAAGCTCTCGACCATGTTCGATCAACTCGGAGGCCTGGGCCGAATCGTCAACAACAAGACCGTCACTATCAAGGTCAACCTGACAGGCAGCCCGAGCACGCGATTCCAAGGCAAGCCGCTAGGGCTGACCCACTATACGCATCCCAACATGGCCGCGGCACTGGCGTACCTTCTGGAACGCTCCGGTGCCCGGCGAGTCCGCTTTGTGGAAAGCTGCTCGGCCACCAGCGGATCGATGGAAAACTATCTGATCCAGTCGGACTGGAACGTCAAGACGCTGTTCGGTGCGGCCAAGAACGTCGAGTTTGTCAACACCAACGGGCTGGGCGGAGCGAAACACTACACGCGATTCAAGGTGCCGGGCGGCGGCTCTATCTTCCCAGCCTTCGATCTGCATCCTGCGTATGAAGAGACGGACGTTTTCATATCGCTAGCCAAGCTGAAAAATCACGCGACGTGTGGAGTGACGCTGTCGATGAAGAACTGCTTCGGCATAACGCCGGCATCCATTTACGGCGATGACGCGGGTGAGCAGGAGCCGAACGAGCACCCGACTTCCAGTCGCAGCGCCGTTTGTCATTCCGGACGCCGTGGGCCATCGAAAAGTTCGCCCCAGGAGAACGATCCGCGGTCGAGCCGCGATCCGGGTTATCGGATGCCGCGGATTGTGGCGGACTTGGCGTCCACGCGTCCGATCGATTTGGCGATTATCGATGGCATCGAGACCGTGGCCGGCGGCGAAGGTCCATGGATTCGGGGACTGCGCACTGTGCAGCCGGGCGTGATCCTGGCCGGAACGAATGCGACGACAACCGACGTAGTGTCGACGGCGGTGATGGGCTACGATCCGCGGGCCGCTAAGGGAACCGCGCCGTTCGTTAATTGTGACAACTCGCTGCTGCTAGCCGAGGCGCGTGGAGTCGGGACCACCGATCTCAAGAACATCGAAGTACGCGGCCTATCGATTCGGGAAGCGCGCTTTCCGTTTGGGGTTGCGCCTCAACGTGGATGAGGTTGCGCCTCCGGTGGATGAACGCGCGGGGCCTGTGTTTGCCCACTGCGGCCTCATTTGTGATAGATTTCAGCGTTGGGAGATTTTATGAAACGTTACTTGGTAACCCTGGTTTTACTCGTGATGCCTGCCGTCGCTCAGACGCGGCAAAACTTCACGATTAACGTGGGCACGCCGGAAGGCCAACTGCTCCAAAATATCGGGCAGGAGGCGGACGAGGCTAAGAAGGTAGCCATGATGCAGGAGTTCTTGGACAAGTATCCGATGCATGAAGGCGCTGGATGGGTGTGCGTCCAGTTGCAGGCTGTGTATCTGACTCAGAAAAACTACGATAAGGCGCTGGATGCGGGTCTGAAGGTGATGGACAGCAGCCCCGATGCGATCGACGTCGGACTCAATACGATTAAGGCAGCCGAAGGCAAAGAGGATACGGGAGCGGTGAGAAAGGCGGCGGTGAAGACCGCTCAAATCGCGCGCAAGCTCGAGGCCGTCAAACCGGCTGACGACGATGCCAAGGCGATGATCGAACATGACAAGGAAGTGGGTAACTACGCTGAGTACGCTCTCTATGCCGCGACGCTCAAAGCGAAAGATCCCAAAGAAGTAGCCGAAATCGGCGCGGCCCTGGAAGAGGCCAATCCCAAGAGCCAATATCTTTGGTTAGCTACTCCGAACTATGTGCGCGCGTTGGGAGCCAAGGGATGCGCGGCCGCAAGCAAGTTGGCCGCGGCGGATTCCAAGAATGCAGAGGCGTTCCTGGTCGCGGCGGATTGCGGCTGGCGGGGGTCGCGGGCTGACGCAGTAGTCAGCAATGGCACGCGGGCTTTAGAAGCACTCAACAGCAGACCGAAGGTGGAGGGTGGAAACGAAGCCGGTAAGATCGGCATGGCAAACTTTTACATCGGCGTGGGCAACAGCATGCAGATGAAGTATGGGCCGGCCAATCGAGCGCTGCGCGCGGCGCTGCCTGCTATCAAGGGCGATTCGGCCATCTATGCCAACGCTCTTTTCAATCTGGGCTTGGCGAATTACAGCATGGGCAAGGCCATCGGCGACCGGGGCCAAATCCGCGAAGGCTTGAAATATTTCGAAGAGTCGGCCGGCATTACCAGCAACGTGCAGCAGCAGGCTTCGCGGAATGCGACGTTGATCAAGCAAGAAATAGGCGCAAAGTAGCGCGACTATTGCGTAGGTTGAAGTTTCTCTTTCCGCTTGACAATATTCGCCTGATATTCGTTGCCTTCGGCGTCCAGCAACCAAATCCTCTTCTTGTCGACGGCGAACTTCACAGGCATATTCGCGGATAACCGGAACGGCTTGTTCGACCGGAGGCGCATCGTCTGGGCCAGGTAAACGTAGCTTTCCGACTCGACTACATACTGGTCGAGAACGAAGTCGTCGCCCGGCGAACGGGTGCCAACATGGATTTGAGATCCAGTCCGCGCGTCGCCGAAAGACATGGTCGCATCAGTTGGGTGGCTGTAAGTGTGTCCGAAGTATAGATTATCTTGCGGATCGAGCACCATTCCTGTTTGCCAATCCCGATTTTTCGGAGCGGCGGGAATCAGAACGGCGACCAATACGATGAGAGTAGCGATTCTCTGCATCATATGATTTACCCTCCCGGGCAGGATCATCGGCCGGCGAATGCCCACCCTTGTGGCGGGCGCCGGAAACTGCCGCTGCATCGAAAAGTAACATTTACGCTAGAGGAGGGGTATCAGGGGCAACACCTAGAAGCAATAGTGTAGAAGCCTTAGAGGAGATCCAGGCTATCTACTGCGCGAGCGCGGGCTGCGCTACAGAAACATTTTGATCCCTGAGCTGCTGCTGTTCCTTTACGAATTCGAGGATGTCATAACGTGGCACAACGCGGTCGGGGAAAAAGCTATTGACGGCGTCTGTTTCTTGCTGATAGGTCTCGATGTCGGCATGTGATGAGCTGAGGTTGAGAAGCACCAGTCGGCCACCGGCCTCTTGAAAGCGCAGGGCGCAGAACGCGATGGTGTCGATTCCGGTTTCGTCAATACTGGATACGTCTTTAAGGTTCAGTATGACTTGGCGTCGCCGCGAGTCCAGGAGGAGCAGCATCCGTTGCAGGAGTGAGAAGTCCTCATCGCCCACCGTCAAGCGGCCTTTCAGATCGAGGATAACAATCTTCTCCCGTTCTCTTTGTTCGATTTGAAGCTTCATCGACCCACTCGCTGACCATTGGGTTGCACGCCAGCTTCCAATTGTTCGCCCCGTGGATGTTTATGAAACCATTGAGGCTCGGCAATTGAGGGGTGTCGCTCGAACGGCCCACAGGCGGGCAGTTTTGACACGCGAGACGCCAGTTTGACGCCGTGAGTTTCAGGTTAACTTAGCAGGTTTGCGTACACTGACCGCTCGAAATCTCCGAGCAAACCCACGGCTTCTTGGTCCACGAAGGGCAGGAACTGCATCATGATGGTCGCGCAGATTCCACGCTTTGGATCGATCCAGTAAAACGTGTTGTCGATGCCGGCCCAAGCCAGGCTGCCGGCGGAACGCCCGTTGTCATAGGCCTTGGTGTTGATTAGAAAACCGAGCCCCCATTTGTCCATCGCGCCGGGATGGAGATCGACTTCGGCTGAACGCTGCGCCATGAAGCTCTTGAGCCGCCCAGCGCCCAGTTCGCCAATCTGATTGGTCGCCATCAGGTCGACCGTCTTCGATTCGAGAATCCGGCTTTTGCCCGCGCGGCCGTGATTAAGAATCATTTGCATGAAGCGAACGTAGTCGCCTGGCGTGGAATAAAGGCCGCCTCCTCCGTTATAGGTCTTGGGGGGCGAGGGCAGCCTGCGAGGATTTTCTTGCATGGTTCCGTCCGGCAGTTTTTGATATAAACTGACCACTCGATCGTACTTTTCAGCGGTCATGATGTAGGTGGTATCCTTCATGCCGAGCGGCTGCAGGATGTGCTCCTGCATATACTGCTCGAGATTCTGGCCGCTGACTGCCTCCACCAGCTTTCCGGCCCAATCCATGCTGTAGCCATACTGCCAGCGCGTTCCCGGCTCGAAAACCAACGGCGTGAGCGGAGCGACCGTACCCGGAGGAACCGCGTTGCCGGTCTTCTGCATGTAATCAAACATCTCCTGGCTCCAGGTATCGTAGGCGAAGCCGGAGGTATGCGTCAGCAGATGCCTTAGGGTAATTGGCTTGACCGGCGGGCGCAGGACGGGTTGTCCGGAGGCGTCGTATCCGTGCAGCACTTGCGCCATGGCCAGCTCCGGCAGATGCTTCGACGCCGGCTCGTCAAGCTGGAGTTTTCCGCGCTCGACCAGTTGCAGCGCAGCTGTCGCGGCAATGGCCTTGGTCATGGAGGCGATCGAGAAAATACTGTCCGGTTTGACGTCGATTCCGGAGGCGCTGTCGCGCTTGCCGAAAGCGCCGGCGTAAAAAGTCTGGGTCGCGGTGGCAGCCATGGCGGCCACGGCAGGGATTTTCCGACGCGCGATTCCCGACCGCAGGGTCTCGTCGATCCTGGTGGTCGAAGCACCGAGCTTGCGCGCTTGGGCGCCCAGGGCAAGCATGACACTGCCGAATTGTCTACGCGTGAAGGTGAACATAGACCTCCTGTGAGATTACCAGTTTGTAATTGAGCCGTCGGGGCGGAAATAGACCTGAGCGCGATTGGTCACCGGTTGCGTGATCTCCGCGATCATCTTGAGTTGTTTCATATCGAGTTCGACGCCCAAGCCGGGCCGGTCGTTCGCGTACAGCTTGCCGCTCTTGAAATCCAGACAGACGGGCAGGTGCGGAAGAGTTCGTCCCTGGAAGTTATATTCCATCAGCAGCGGGCCGGAGAATGTGCCTAAGCAATTGACCAGGGCGGCGGTGGCGATGGGACCCGTGAAATGAGGAACGATGCCTACAAAGTGCGTTTCGCAGATGGCGGCAATCTTCATCATCTCGGTGATACCGCCGACGTTGGGAAGCGTCACGCGAACGTAGTCGAGATCGTGGTTCTCAACCAGCTTGTTGAAATCCCAGCGGTTGCCCCACTCCTCGCCGGCAGCCAGCGGTACCTTGACCGTTCGACGGAGGATGGGCAGATCCTCCTGAAAGGCTTCGGTGCGCACCGGGTCTTCGACGAAGAAAGGCGCCAGGCTTTCGATGAGCCCGCATCCTCGAATAGCGTCCGAAAGATCGAACCTTTGATGGAAATCGATACAGAAATCGCCGTTTTTGCCCACGCCGTCGCGCGCCTGTGCGCAATCGTCGTAAAGCTGATTTATTCTTTCGCGCGTGTTGTAGGTAGTATTGGGCGTGGTTGAAGCCGCGTCCATGCGGAACGCGCGATAACCGGCTTCAATCGTAATCTGGGCTCGCTCCTTCACGCTCATGCCGGGGCGGATGCCAGGTACAACCCCGGCGGTGTTGTAGCACTCGCAGTAGTTGCGAACCATCCCGCTCAAGAGTGCGTGGACCGGCAAGCTTAGGGCCTTGCCCTTGATGTCCCACAGTGCCAAATCCAGAGCTCCTATCGCATGCTCCTTTTCGCGGCCCGGCGGATAGAAGAAGGCACGGGACATGTCTTGCCAACGGCGCTCGATGAAGTGGGGATCTTGTCCGATCAGCCTTCCGGCGCATTGTTCCAGCAACTGCTGAGAGCCGCCCTCGCCAATCCCCGTGATGCCGGCATCAGTCTCGACGGTAACCACCAGGTCAGCCTGATTGAAAAGAGGATTTGGATTGGGTGGCGAGTAGACGCGAACGCGCGTAATTTTCATCTTGGGGAAAGCCGCTTTCACGGGTGGTGCCGCTGCGATGCCCGCGAGGGATGTTCCCGCCAGAGATTTAACAAAACCTCGTCTGTTCATGTTTACCCCTTTCAAGATCTTTACTTTACTGCATGTAGCGGGGCAGTATAATGATCCCAGCATGCGTTGGGTATGGATCCCTTTGGGCTTGGCGTTGCTCACTACTAACGCCGCGGCTGCCAGCGGCCCGGTGCGCTTCAATCGCGATATTCGGCCGATCATGTCCGACACATGCTTCCGCTGTCACGGTCCCGATCAGCGGGCCCGCATGGCGGGGCTCCGGCTGGACATCCGCGAAGAGGCGCTGCGGACGACGAAATCCGGCGTGACCCCGATTATTCCAGGCCAGCCGGATCAGAGCGCGATTGTCCAGCGCGTTTTCGCACAGAATCCCGCGAAGATCATGCCGCCGCAATTCGCCCACAAGGAACTCAGCGCAGTGCAAAAGGAGACCATTCGGCGCTGGGTCGCGGAAGGCGCGCCTTACGAGAAACATTGGTCATATGAGGCAGTGGTGCGGCCTCCGGTTCCGGAGATCAATGGCGCGAAGACTAACAACCCGATCGACGCCTTCATCCAGGAGAGACTCCAACGGGAAGGTTTGCAGCCGTCGGCCGAAGCGGACCGGCGCACCTTGCTCAGGCGCGTTACTTTCGATCTCAATGGTGTGCCGCCGACGCCGGAAGAAATGCGGGCGTTTCTAGCGGACAAATCGCCGGATGCCTACGAACGCGCCGTTGACCGGCTGCTCGATTCACCGCGCTACGCGGAGATGCAGGCCATGCACTGGCTGGACGCAGTCCGGTACGCCGACAGTGTCGGATTTCACGGCGATAATCTTTGGCCGGCATGGCCGTATCGCGACTATGTTCTGCGCGCCTTCCGCGACAACAAACCGTTTGACGAATTCACGCGAGAACAACTCGCGGGCGATCTTCTGCCGGATGCGACCACAGACCAAAAGGTGGCGTCGGCCTACAACCGGCTCAACCGGGCGTCTGCCGAGGGTGGGCTTCAGCCCGAAGAGTATCTGGCGAAGTACGGCGCCGATCGCGTCCGGACCTTGAGCACCGTGTGGCTTGGATCCACGATGGGCTGCGCTGAATGCCACGACCATAAATTCGATCCGTTCAAATCGAAGGATTTTTACTCGATGAAGGCGTTCTTCGCCGATATCCGCGAGACGGGCCTGATTGCCGATCGCGGGGCCAAGGCTTGGGGCTCGACTCTTGAACTGCCGGCTCCCGCCGAGCAAACCCGGCTCGACGATCTGACGGCGCAGATTAATGCGACCCAGAAGGAGTTGAAGCAGAAGGCCGAGAGCCTGTTCGAGCGCCGCTGGCAGTGGGAGGACACGATGCTGGCGGCCTACAAATCAGGTGATCTGAGTTGGCGCTATCAGCGTCCGCTGACGGCATTAGCCGAGCATGGCGCTAAACTCACCATCTACAACGAAGAGCTAGTGGACAGCGACTATTATATGAACGGATCGCTCCACTCGGATAAGAAGCGCGGCGAAGGAATCGTAATTGCCTCCGGTCCCAACCCCGACAACGAAACCTACGTAGTCACGTTCAAGCCGGGCCCGGGTTCTTGGACCGCTCTCGGAATCGATGTGCTACAAGACGAAAGCTTGCCGGGTAATCGTCTGGCGCGCGGGGCCGATCGTTTCGTCTTGACCGAAGTGGAAGCGGAGCTTTCATCCAAAGCCTCGTCTCGACCGGAGAAGCTGTCCTTCGTCCTGGCAACCACGACTGGATTCGGACAGGGGCCTGAGAATCCCGCGATGGCCGCTATCGATGGCAATCCCAAGACTGGATGGGGCGTGTGGTTTGGCGAGCAGCGCAACGCATTCCTGGCATTGCGCTTTGTCAACAAGGTTCAAACCGCGCCCGATTCAGTGATTACCATTCGCTTGCACCACGATTCCGATTTGCGGCGCGCGACGATCGGGCGCTTCCGCGTAGCTCTCTCCGCGTTCGAAAATTCCTGGCCCGAGAGGGGCGATTCGGCGCGCAAGTACAAGGCGGCCCAGGCTTCGCCATCGGATACGGCCACTGTGAACATTGCCGTTGACCGCGGCCTTCCCCCGGAGGTCCTCGAGGCGCTGCAAAAACACGACGAGGATCGCAACGATGCTGAAAAGAAATTGGTTGCCGACCATTTCGCATGGGCCGCGCCTGAGTTCCAGCCGTTGACGGTGCTGCTGGCAAAACTCGAGGCCGAACGCGATCTTCTGGAAAGCTCCATCCCGCGCGTGATCTACACCGAACGCGCTAAACCCCGGGTGGTACGCATACTTCCTCGCGCCAATTGGATGGACGAAACGGGCGAGATTGTCCAGCCGGCTATTCCGGCTTTTCTAGGCAAGGTCGACACCGGGAATCGACGCGCGAACCGGTTGGACCTGGCGAATTGGATCGTGTCTCCGGATAATCCGCTTACCGCGCGTGCCTTCGTCAATCGCGAATGGCGTCAATTCTTCGGCACAGGATTGTCCAAGACTCTTGAAGATTTAGGTTCGCAGGGGGAGTGGCCGACGCATCTGGAACTTCTGGACTGGCTTGCGGCTGAATTCATGCAGCCGAGCACGGGCAACGGCCACACGTGGGATGTGAAGCACATTGTGCGGACTATAGTGACCAGCCAGACTTATCGGCAGTCTTCACGCAGCACGACGCAATTGGACGAACGCGATCCCGACAACCGCCTGCTGGCGCGGCAGAGCCGCTTTCGAGTGGATGCCGAGATCGTTCACGATATCGCTCTCTCCGTTTCGGGGCTGATGGAGGAAAGGTTTGGAGGCCCCAGCGTCCGTCCCTATCAGCCGGATGGATACCTGGCGGCGATCAATTTTCCGAAGCGCGAATATTCTGCCAGTCACGGTGACGATCTCTATCGGCGCGCCCTCTACACGCAGTGGCAGCGCACGTTTCTGCATCCCTCCCTGTTGACGTTCGATGCTCCCACGCGCGAGGAGTGCGGAGTAAACAGGGTGAATTCGAACACGCCGACACAGGCCTTGGTGTTGCTCAACGATCCGATCTTTGTGGAGGCGTCGCGAGTCTTTGCGGGTAATATTTTGAAATCCGGCGGTCGGCGCTGGGACGAGCAGTTGGATTGGGCGTTTTCCAGAGCGCTGAATCGAGCGCCTGAAAAGGAAGAACGCCGCATTCTTACAAATCTATATCAGCGCAGCATGGCCAGTTTTCGATCAGGCGAGTCCGACGCCGGTCAATTACTTTCCGTCGGCGAAGCGCCCTTGCCCAGTGACGTTGATCGAACCAGCCTGGCCGCGATGTCCACTGTCGCTCGGGCGATCCTCAACCTGCATGAAACGATTACGAGAAACTGAAGGAGCAAGTATGGATTCTGCCAGCGAGCATGACTGCCAGGTTTGCCGGCGCGCATTTCTGGGGCGAAGCGTGTCGGGTCTGGGCGTAGTGGCGTTGAACTCGCTCCTCAACCGGCAACTCATCGCCGCCGTTACCGAGAGCGCGGCGCGGGGCGTTGTGAATCCGCTGCATCACGCGGCCAAGGCGAAGCGCGTCATTTTTCTCTATCAAGCGGGCGGCCCGTCGCACCTGGAGACGTTCGACTACAAACCAAAGCTCGCCGAGATGAGCGGCAAGCCAATGCCGGATTCTCTGACCAAAGGCCAGCAGATCGCTCAACTACAAAATAGCCAGTTGGTTTGCTTCGGTCCGCAATACGGGTTCAAGAAATTTGGCAAGTCCGGGCAGGAAATTTGCGAACTATTTCCGCAGATCGGCAGCGTCGCCGATGACTTATGCATAGTGCGCTCCATGTGGACCGAGCAGATCAATCACGACCCCGCGCATACTCTGATGAATACCGGTTCGATCATCACCGGGCGGCCCAGCATGGGTTCCTGGATGCTTTATGGGCTGGGCTCGGAAGCGGATAATCTTCCCGGCTTTGTGGTTCTGATGTCGTCGGGCAAGGGCGGGCAAATGCAGCCGATCGCCGCGCGGCAGTGGTCGTCAGGCTTCCTTCCCAGCCGGTTCCAAGGCGTGAAGTTCAATTCAGTGGGCGATCCGGTGCTGCACATCCGCACGCCACCCGGGATGTCCGCAAGCGTGCAGCGCGATTCCATCGATGCCATCAACGCGCTGAATCGCTTCGAGAATCAGACGGCGAACGACCCGGAAATCCTTACGCGTATTGCGCAATATGAGATGGCTTTCAAGATGCAAGCGAGCGTTCCCGATTTGGTCGACATGAGCAAAGAACCGGCGCACATTCTTGAAATGTACGGCGCGAAGCCGGGAGACGGATCGTTTGCATCGAACTGCCTCCTGGCGCGCAAGCTAGCCGAGCGTGGAGTGCGCTTCATTCAGCTTTATCATCGCGACTGGGATCATCACAGCGGCGTCAAAGCAAACATCGCGATCAAGGCCGGGGAAACGGATCGGGCAACGGCGGCGCTCATCAGCGACTTGAAACAGCGCGGCTTGCTCGAGGACACTCTGGTGGTTTGGGGCGGAGAGTTCGGGCGCACGCCGATGTCGCAGGGCGGCGACGGTCGGGATCACCACATCAAGGGTTTCTCTTTCGTGCTGGCGGGCGGCGGCATTAAAGGCGGAATTACATACGGGTCGACGGACGAGTTTGGATATGCGGCGCAAGAGAATCCGGTGGCGGTTCCGGATTTCCACGCCACTATGTTGCATCTGCTGGGCATCGATCACAAGCGATTCACGGTGAAGTTTCAGGGGATGGATGCGCGGCTGACCGGCATTTCGGGGCAAGTGGTAAGCGATATTCTGGCGTGAAGATTTCGCAGGTCGGGAACCTGCCCCGTTTCTACAGCGGGATCTTCATCGTGTTTTCGATGTAGCCGGCCGTAATGCGCGCGCTTTCTTTAGGCGGACGGAAGGGCGAAGTATCCAACTCCACCACTAGAAAACCCTTCCACTGGATGCTGTCCAAATGAGCCTTCAGGGCAGGGAAGTCGACGCCGCCTGTGCCGAGCGGGAAGAAATATGGAGCTTTCATTTGATCCCGTTCCGGCCCCGGCACATTTTTCGTCCCGCCTCGATCCTCTGGCTGGGTGTCCTTTAGGTGGAATTCCACGATGCGCGTCCCGAGCCTCTTCGTTAGTGCGATCGGGTCCATGCCGGCCATGGTGATGTGGCCGGTGTCCAGAACGAACCGGACGTGCTTCGGATCGGTGTTGGCCATCAGGTAGTCGATCTCATTCTGATTTTGGAACTGGCTGCCCAGATGGGCGTGGAACCCGTACGGGATGCCTTCTTCTTCCAGACTGCGGCGTCCGAGTACCTCGGCCGTCTCGGCGATGTTCTTGAGATCTTCCTGCGTTGTTCCGCCAGGCCGCCGGCTGCCTAAGTTGGTCTTCTGATGATCACAACCGAATTTCTTGCTGAAGCGGACCACACTCAAATGGTTCTCGATCACGGCCTGCCGCGCCGCGGGATCTTCAAAATGCGTGTTGCCACCTCGCGCACCTCCGGTGACGGCAGCTAACTTGACACCTATCTCATCGATTCGCTTACGCAGACCGGCTACATCATCCGGGTAAAATTGGCTGAACGAAGTGGCGAAAGCCTCCACGTAATGGAAGCCGACCTCTCGGGCTTCGGCGAAACCTCGGAATGGGTCGCCGGCCCAGGTTGTTGCTGGATCAACACCTCGGGTATTGGTGGTGTATCCAATCTTGTAGCGCGGCTCGGCGCCGAATATACGCTGGACTGTCAGCGCAGTCGCGGCGGATGCAGATAGGAGAAACTCTCTCCGATGCATAGCCAGCTCCTTTCTCAAGTTTTCACTTGCTCTGCTTGGCGATAATCCGGCTTGAAATCTTATCGTAAGTCGCCTGCGGAATGACTTTTCGCGATACAAGTTGGCTTTTGTTGGCGTAGGGGCGATTCTTGACGATCGCGGCCGAGTACGCATCCCCGATGCCGGGAAGCGCCTTGAGATCATCCTGTGATGCAGAATTGATATCGATCAGTTTGCTAGAAGTGGAGCTACTTGGCGATTTCGACGCTTTGGGTGCTTGGTAAGGCGCAGCAACCAGCGCTAGCGCAGTGACTAGAAAAAGAATAGATCTGAGAATTTTCATTTGCGGCTCGCCTTATGTTGGTACGCCCGGTAAGATTCGAACTTACGACCTTTTGCTCCGGAGGCAAACGCTCTATCCAGACTGAGCTACGGGCGCACTGACGTCATTATACCGTCGTCAACGCAGGTTAGCTGGCCGACTTGGGCCGCTTGGCCGAGGTGGTGGTCTTGGTCGGAACTTTCTTAGCCGGCTCGGCCGGTTCCTTCAACAAGGTCTCGATCATGTTGCGCCAGTAGCTTTCCTGGAGCATCTTCTCATCGCCCATCGGCGGAGTCTCGGAGCGGATGTTCCCCTGGCGATCGATCCAGACGATCTGCGGCACCACGTAACGCTCCATCACCGAGAAGCCCAGGTACTTCAAAACGTCATCGGGCGAGCCGAATCCCACCGGGTAGCCGATCTGGTTGTCCTTCACGAAATCCTTCACGTAGAGGTTGGCCATGGGATTGAACGCCACATCCACCGGTTCAAAACCGCGCGCCTTATATTCCTGATAAAGTTTGGTGAAGACCTGCGAAGCATGCTGGCAATGGGGGCAAGTGGTATGGACGAACAAGAGCCCCACCACCTTCCCTTTCAGGCTGCTTATCGGCATTTGATTCCCATCAGGGAACCTCACTACAAATTCGGGGGAAGGGCGCAGAACGGGCGGGGCCTGCGCTTGCAAAGTAAGAGCAGCGGACAATAAGGCCGCCGCGGCCAGGAAACGCATCCGGAATCTCCTTATACATTAGTGTACCGGAGATTGGGGGCCTTGAATCAGAGATTTGAGGCCTTCGAGGTGATAGACGCTGGCGCCCTCTTTCCACGCCCGGAAGTAGCCGGTGTCGCCATGGCCTGTGATCTCAGCCGCTGTTTGGGAAGCGATTTCGAGTTTTTTCCATTTGCCTTGCAACACGCGGCTGTAGAGTTCGAGATATTTTCCAGCCGACTCTTGCGAATCCCAGGTGGACGCGAAAGCTAGCAATGGAAGCTTGTCGTGTTTGTACTCGAACAGCGCGTAAGAGCCGCCCGTCAGATGCGTGGCCGCCTGTTCACCTTCTTCCTTGGTGGTGTATTGGGAAAGCAGCACGCGAAAGTCAAACTCGCCCAAACTTCCGTCGCCTAGTTCGTGAACTTGATGAGGTGCAGGCACCGCCGGAGAATCCGGCATTCCCGGCGCTGAGTGGGACAAGTACCGGTCAGGATGCAAAACCTGCTGGGTGCTCACGGGCGGGTGCCGGAAGACTTCCGAAAAGGCTTCGCGGCCAAGCTTCTTGAACACGGCGTTCTGGAACAGCATTCCTTCGTTATACGGAAACACCAGCGAATCCCGAATATAAGGGGGCGCTTGTGAAAACACCGGATACTGCCCCGGCGAGCTGTCGACGGTGTTCGTCATCAATTGCAAGACGGAGTCTGGAACTTCGGCTTGGCCGCCGCCTAACTTCGACAAATACGCGGCCATCAGCCAAGTCGCCTGGCCTTCCATCACGGCCAGCCGGGCCGTGGATCCGTCGTCGCTTTGCGAACCCTCGCGGATGTATTTTCGGAGCGGGAAATGCTGGTCCGCCAGCGCGTGCGCCAGCTCGTGAACCAGCACCATTCGTTCCTCCGACCCCGCGTCCGATCCCTCCAGCACGAACAGCTTCCTCTTGTTGTAGTCGTAGAAGGCCGCGGCCTGCTCGGTGAGCAGATCCACCGTGTTCTGCCGTAGGTCGAAATCCGGCGGGATCAGTCCCAGCAACTTTAGGGTTAACTCCTCGGCGCGGATATCGGCCGGTTTGATTTCCTTGATGCGGTCTTCGAGATATCGCCGAAGCTGCTGCTTATTGATTAGCGCGTAAGGCACGTGGCGCGTGAAGCGCAGGCCCGTAATCTCCGACAGGCCTTGTTCGATGGTTCCAATCTCTGAGAAGAGCGGCCATTCGGCGGCGCCGAGAAGCAGCGCGGTAAGGAGCGAGCACGCAATCAATCGTTTCATGCGACAATGAACCTTCATGGTAAACGAGAAAGAATATTCGGCCGAGTATCACGGCAGCGGGACCTTCATCATCAGCAAGCCTAAGCGCAAAGGACGCAAGCTTCGCCAATCCAGATTGAAAAAACCGCAGCGCGGCGCTCGGAAGTAACCAACCCGCTCCTTCTAGCGATTGCAACCCCTTGTGATCGTTGATGTTTCTCTAGCATTGGATGAGCCGTACCAGTACGATTCACTTACTGGCCGTAGGCTATAGGGGCTATACAATGTAACTGGCGGATGGTCACATTTCGCAAAGTTACGCTCGTAACCGTATTGGTGGCATCGCTCGCGGTGCTGGCAATGGCCATCTATCTGTTTTGGGACCTCGGCTCAGGACAGCCCATACTCGATCTGCACTCTGGCGACCTCGAGCTTCTGGTAGGGATTCTGCTGGCGAGCTGCAGCCTGTATGCGATCGTGTTCGCGTTGTCGTCTTACTCGAGCGCGATGAGTTTCGCCCGGCAAGCGGATCGATCCATCGCCGAGATTCGCGATCAACTTGGGGCGGCGGTCGGTGAGCTTCGGGCGTTGCAAGACGAAGCGCGCGACGCACTGCGTGCGCTTCCTCAGCCGCAGAGCGCGGAGCAAGCAGCAGCATCCCCCAATCTGGAAGCCCATCCCAATCTGGAAGTCCATGTGGATGCGATCGTCCGGAAGATCGCGAAGTGGAATGCCGCGGCATTGGACAGCCAAGCGATGCTGGAGCTGCTGCATTATGAGAGCGCCGCCGCATATCTGGAATTGATCGGAGCAGCGCAAGCAGGCGCCTCCCTGGCCGGCTTGTATCGACGCTTCGCCGAACTCTACTCGGCTAGCGATAAAGCGCGCCAGCGTTTCTACCTGGGGCGTGCGCTATCGCTGGCGCTGCCGGATTCGCGTATTGCCTCCGAGATCCACTACGAATTGGCCTGTTGGTTCGCGGACAATCGGGATTTCTCGCACGCCCTGGGCGAGCTCACGCTGGCGTTTCACCATCAGTCCAAGGCTCTAGATGATCGCCTCGCGCTCGACATCGACGAAGGCGGCCGACTGTGCCAGCTCGCTTCTACTCCACCATTTGAGAAAGCGTTGAATGATCTGTTGCTCAACATGAGCATTGGGATCGGATGACCGCGGCGCGACCATTCGCAAGCATGTTATTGTTTTTATAAAAAGCTTAGAATTCAAACAAAACATTAATAAGTTATCGCTAACTGCACTTTTGCGGTTCCAAATAAGCATAGCGATTTTCTACCAATCGACATATTTGTTGTCAGCGTGCTGCAAGGCGGCGTGAATATCTCCGTTCCAACTTGTTGCAGGGTAGAACAAAAGGATTTCGATTCTCAAAGCGGAAGCCAACGTGCGGAGAAGAGGCAAGTCTTGTATCCGCGTCAAAACGAAATCGACCCATGTTTGTAGGAGCCTAAAAATGTTGCGAAAACTGTTTCTGCTGCTATCGAGCTTTTGCCTGCTTACTGCGCTCAGCATTCACTGTTCTGCCCAATCGCTTACTTCTGGCGATGTCACGGGAACCGTCACCGATCCAAGCGGGGCTGCTATACCGAATGCCACTGTAACCCTGACTAACGTCAACACCAATGCATCCTCAAAAACAACGACAAATACCGACGGAAGTTATCGATTCGCATTCGTCCAGCCGGGTACTTACAGAGTCACAGTCAACGCCAACGGCTTTCAGACCCAGCAGCGCCCCGGAGTGATTGTCACTTCTGGACAGCCGACTGCGGTGAGCCTTCAACTGGCGTTAGCCGGCGCAACCCAAACCGTGGACGTGGTGGAAGGGACAACCGCGCTTCAGACCGAAAACGCAGATGTATCCACAAGTTTCAGCCAGGAAATGATTGAGAACCTGCCCAACCCCGGCGGCGATCTCACGTATGTCGCACAAACAGCCCCAGGCGTCGTAATGAATACCCAAGCGGGCTACGGGAATTTCTCCGCCGATGGGATGCCGGGAACATCCAACCTATTCACCATCAACGGCCAAAATTATAACGATCCTTTCTTGAGCCTCAACAATAGCGGCGCTTCCAACCTTCTCCTGGGTTCGAACGATATGGCCGAAGCAAATGTGATAAACAATGCGTACTCCGGGCAATATGGGCAATTTGCTGGATCTCAGGTCGCATATATCACAAAATCGGGAACGAATCAGTTCCATGGAGACGCAATTTACAACTGGAATGGGCGTGCGCTGAATGCCAACCAGTTCTTCAGTAATACCGTTGGAGCGCCGACACCTTTCAATAACTTCAACCAGTGGGCGACGGGTGTTCATGGTCCGATCATCAAGAACCGCACCTTCTTCGACGTGGATTACGAAGGCCTTCGCAATCTTCTGCCGACCGCGGCCAACCTTACGCTGGTTCCGAGCCCGCAATTTCAGACGGCAACCTTGGCCAATCTCGCGGGGAACGGCCACTCGGCTGAGATCCCGTTTTATCAACAAGTCTTCAAGGTCTACAACAGCGCGCCCGGGGTGGGCAGTGCGGTGCCGGTAACCTCCGACGGCGCTGGCGGTTGTGGAAGCTTCACCGGGTTGCCAGCCGGCGTGCCCTGCGCTCTACAGTTCCGAACCACGCCTCCCAATCTCAATCACGAATACCAGTGGTCAGCCCGAGTCGACCACATCTTCAGCGAGACCGACCGCGGCTATATCCGCATACTGCGAGACAACGGGTTCCAGCCCACTTACACGAGTCCGTTTGGCCCCACGTTTAACGAGCAGAGCAACCAGCCTCAAATGTCCGCCCAGCTTTCTGAGACGCATGTCTTCGGCCCGAACACGGTGAACCAATTCGGCGCGTCGGTCCTATTCTATGCGGCCGTATTCGTGCCAGCCGATCCCAACGGGGCTCTCTCAGCTCTGCCGACCTTTTTAGGTTTCTCAGGTACACCCTTCTCGCCGATCGGCGCCTGGGGACAGCCGCCGTTTCCGCCCGGCTTTTTCTTCCCGCAGGGAAGGCGCGTATTCCAATATCAAGTCACTGATGACTTTTCCCACATCAGAGGTAAGCACACCTTCCGGGCTGGCATTAGCTGGTTGCACGACACCATTACGGATCTCGATTTCAATGCGCTCGCAGGTCCTATTCATGGGGCGATCAACACGTCTTTGCCCGACTTCTTCAATGGCGGCGGAGCGGATACCTCTCTGAACCAGGCATTTCCTTCCTCAGCCGAACAGGGCCTTAAATTCAACACCATCGGTGGCTACGTCGCCGACGATTGGAAAGTTTCCGACCGCCTCACTGTTTCCTTGAACCTGCGGCTTGAAAACTATGCCAATCCAACTTGCGATGCCAACTGCTTCTCCCGCCTGACCACAGCCTTCACGGGCGCGCCCAACCCTAACGCGGCATCGACGGCGTACAACCAATTCATCGTTTCGGGCCAACACAATGCATACGCCAATACCAAGGCAATCGTCTGGGAGCCCAGGATTGGAGTCGCCTGGAGACCGTTCCACAGCGACAAGACGGTCATCCGTACCGGTTTCGGCATCTTTGCCGACGAACTCCCAGGAGGCCTGGCTGAGGATGCGGCGTTCAATGCTCCTGGCCTGAATGCCTTCACGGTAGGAAATGGCACGCTGGCGCCTGGCGCGCAGGGAAGCCTTTTCACAACTGCCTCAGCGGCCAATCAAGCTCTGCTTTCGCAATTCAAGAATGGCGGTAGCTTTAACTCCATTTCCCAATCGGTTCCCGGATTCGCTCCTCCGACAGTGTTTAACTTCCCGAACACGTTCAATCAGCCCACTTACTACAAGTGGAATTTCGAGGTCCAGCAATCAATCTGGGCAAAGATGCTGTTAACCCTCAATTACTCGGGCATGCATGGAGCTCACATCCCTGTTGGAGATGAAGGGCTGAATGGTTATTGCCCGCCGTCGGTCTGCCCGAATGGCTTCGCTGGTTTACCCACAGCCCCCGCAAATGCAGCGCTGGGAACCGTTGTGCAATACCTTTCGGCCGGCACCGCGAGTTACAACGGGCTAACCATCAGCTTGCAGCGGCGTCTTTCCGCGGGCCTGAGCTTCAACCTGAACTACACCTGGAGCCACGCCATCGACGATGTCTCCAACGGCGGCGTCATCAATGAGCCCTTCGCTATTGTGGCCACGGACCCCAGTATCACTTTGCTGCAGAACCCATTTAATGTCCGCGGCAACCGCGGAGATGCAGACTATGATGTGCGCCACTACTTCAGCGCGAGTTTTGTGATGACTGACATGTTCCGCCATGCCGGATTCCATCGCGGGCCCGACCAAGTTTTTGGAGGTTGGACGCTTTCGAGCAATTGGTTCTTGCGCAGCGGATTGCCATTCTCAGTCGTCGACAACAGCGCGCTCGGTACGCTCCTTGGATTAAATTACAACGGAGTGATTTTCGCCTCGCCAGTGGGGCATGTTTCAGGAACTTGCACCAGCGCGGTGAATTCCCCTTGTCTCAGCACTTCGCAATTTGCCCCCAGCGCGGCCGTCACGGGTTTTCCAACCGGCTTTGGGACCATGGGGCGCAATACGATCCACGGGCCCCATTTCTTTGACGTGGACATCGCCCTTATGAAGGACGTGCGGATTCGCGAGCATCTCACGTTCTCCTTTGGAGCCCAGGCATACAACGCGTTCAATCACGCGAATTTCGACCAACCGGTCAATGACATCTCCAGTTCGCAGTTTGGCTCCAGCATTGCAGCGGTAGCGCCTCCTACCAGCCTCCTGGGTTCGTTCGTCGGCGCGGGTAGTTCGCCGCGCTTTGTCGAAATCAAGGGCATAATCCGGTTTTAGAAAGTCCGCCGCGGATGCGTTGGTGGGAATTGTTCGTGCTGAACGCGTTTTGGGCGACAGGCAGCTACAGCCGTGATTGTTCACCGGGTATAGGAGCAGGGCGCGGAGGCTACAGGCCAAGGCGATCGAGCTTCGGTTTCTCGTACACGTCGTCTTCGCCCGGGTAGCGTAGGATGTCGTCGAACTTGCCGGTTTCCTTCGCGAGCGCCCATAGCAGCGATTCCCCAGCGGGAACTGTCTTCGGCGCGCGCAGGAAAATGGGATCGCGAAAGGCGTGCTCGGCATTGACGATCCGCCAGCCGCGCCGGTGAAACATATTGAGCACGTCCGCCAGGAACAGCGAGTTTAGAAGATTCCAGTGCAGCAGTACAGTATGCGGCACGCTTCGGCCCAGCACCTGCACGGATAAATCGTCATAGAATTGCGCGCGGTCCCAAAGGTGATCGAGGTAAGGCGGGCGGAAGCGTTTCACGTCGAACCCGGCGTCGCTGGCCAGGCGCTGACGCAGGCGGTTGTCATAGTACCAATCGGAGGCGTCGATGGTGACATAACCAGTGTGATAGTGGTGCGCGGACAGAAACTCGCGCATGCGGTCGCGCTTGGCGGCCGTGTTCCCCTCTTTAAGCAGCGGGAATCGAAATAGTCGGGGCGTGGTGAGGTCCGGGGCAAGGACGTTATCGGCATGGGCAACATCGGCCGAAAACTCTTCGAAGGAAACCGAATCGTAGTTGCGATGCGAGTAAGTGTGATTGCCGATGAGGTGGCCGGCCTGCTTCCAAGGCTGGATGAGGGCTTGACCGGTGGCGTTGTCGGCGTTACGTCCGATGACGAACAAGGCAAGCCGGGCCTGATGACTTCGCATAGCAGCAAGAAGCCGTGTATTGATCTCGGTGGGATTGGGGAGCGGCATCCAGTTGAGGTCATCCATAGTGATCGCGATGGACCGCTGAGTTGTCGCCGCGCGCGCGATCGCGCCTGCGGTCCCGAACAAAAAATCTCGCCGAGTCATGGTACAGCGACACCTAGCTGCTGAGCGGCTTGGACCAGGTTTTGCCAGACGCCGTCGGATAGCGGGATGCCGTCGCGACGACGAAGCTCCTCGGCGCGCCATTCCGGCTCGCCGGCCACCAGCACTTCATCGTAGCCTTTGGCGGTGCGCGAGGATTTGACCAGCGTCACCAGCGCTCGCATGCGCTGAGAAAACTCGTCCAGCGGCATGAAGCGGGCCACGTCGACCGCTAGGAAAAATTGGCTGGTGCGCATGAGTTGTCCCTGGATGCGAATGCCGCCGAGTTCTGTGGACATCGCGCCCCCGCTCAGCACGGCGCAAAGAATTTCGGCCATCATCGCCAGGCCGCTGCCTTTGTATCCGCCGAGTGGCATCAGCAGGCCGTTGAGCGCAGTCTCGACATTTTCAGTGGGGACGCCTTCGGAGTCCATGGCCCAGCCAGGCGGAATTGTCGCGCGGCCGTGGAACTGCGCGTTCATGATTTTGCCCAACGCCACAGTGGTTGTGGCCATGTCGAGCAGCCAGCTGTTTGGTCCGGGCACCGACATGCATATCGGATTGGTTCCGAAGCGCTGCTCACATCCCTGCCAGGGTGCGACCAGTGGCGAGGCGTTGCACATCACGATACCGATCAGGCCGGCGGACGACATCCGCTGCGCCCAAAACGCGGCGGCGCCGAAATGGTTTGACTCGCGCGCGACCACCATTCCCAGTCCGTGTGCTCGCGCTAGTCGGATGGCGTGCGCGCAACAGGCTTCTGAGATCCACTGTCCGATGCCGTTTTGGCCATCGTAGGTAAGACACGCGCCGTTTTCACAGACCACGCGGCCGTCGGACTGGGCATCTATATTTCCCATCAGGATCAACTCTAAGTAAAAGGACAAGAGCTGGAGACCGTGGGAATCGACGCCGCGCAAGTTAGCTGCAACCAGCGATTGCGCCACTAACTCAGATTTGGAATGAGGCACCTTAGCGGCGATTAGAAGTTGGTACGCAAAGCGAGTAAGGACGTCGGGAGGGAGCGTCATCTGTCGAATGCGTTCCTGCTCTCGGATCGCGAGGATCGGCGCGTTATCCTTACCCGCTTGGAGGGATCGATCAACCAGTCAGGCTCCGCATAGGATGCGACGAAACTCCTCGGGAACAAGAACTGAACTGCCCGGTTATTTGCTCGAGTCACCGGCCGCCGGCTTAACAGTCGGGTACTTGATGCCGAGCTGTTCAAGATAAGTGTTGTATTTCGAAGGATCGTAGTAAAACGCCTTCATACGTTCCCTGTAAATCTCCATCGTTTTTTGATTGAGCCACGTGGCCGGCTGATCGGTGGGCCGCAGGAAGCTGGTGTACTTCGTTTCTTCGGTCTGGACATTCTTGAAATAGTCCCAGGCCTTCTCGACCAGTTCGGGATGGAGCAGGATGTCGAGCATCGTCATCGCCTGTACTTTCGCGCCGGCGATCACGCCCTTGTGCGCGATAGGCGTGGCCATCGAAATCGCGTTGGCCCAGTTGTGGCCTGGACCGCCGGGAATGTTGGACGGGTAACGTAGCGTGACAGTGGGCACGTTCCAGGAAACATCGCCGATGTCGTCGGAGCCACCGCCGGTCGGGCCGATGCCTTGGCCTTCTTCACCGCTAAAGTCCTGCGTCTGCTCGCGGGGCGCGCGCAGCTCTGAGACCTTGGTGGCGAGGCCGCGGACGGGAACCTTCAATTCGCGCTGGAAGGCTTTGGCGAGAGTCTGATCATCGTCCGACCATTGCGGCAGGCCGACCTTCTTGATGTTCTCGTACATGTCCTCGGCGATGGGCTTGTTGAAATATCCGGGCCAGGCGGTGCCGAGCAGACGCGATGTGTACGTGGTGTCAGTCATCAAGGTGGCGGCTTGCGCCATGTTGTCGCCGATGTGCCACAGATTCATGATGTGGTCGTAGTCGGCTTCGCGGAAGTAATACCAGACACCGGCATTGGGCGGAACGACGTTGGGTTGGTCGCCGCCGTTGGTGATGACGTAGTGTAGGCGAGTGGCCAGGCGCAAATGCTCACGGCGAAAATTCCAGCCGACGTCCATCAGCTCCACGGCATCGAGCGCGCTTCTGCCGCGCCAGGGAGCGCCCGCGGCGTGGGCACTCTCGCCCTTGAACATGTACTCGACCGAGACCAGGCCGTTTTGTGGGCTGGGTCCATAAGATACGGCCAGATTGTTGGCGACGTGGCAGAAGAGCACGATGTCGACGTCCTTGAACATGCCGGCGCGAACGTAGTAGGCCTTGGTGCCGACCAGTTCCTCGGCGACTCCGGGCCAGAGGCGGATGGTGCCCTTCAAATGTTCGCGTTCCATCACTTTTTTCACCGCGAGCGCTGCCATGATGTTCAACGGGACACCGGAGTTGTGACCTTCACCGTGGCCAGGCGCGCCTTCGATCAGCGGCTCATGCCAGGCGACGCCCGGTTTTTGCGAAGCTTGCGGGATATCGTCGATGTCGGACCCGAGCGAAATGACTGGCTTGCCCTCGCCCCAGGAGGCTACCCAGGCGGTGGGAATGCCGGCGACATTGCGGTCGATCTTGAAACCTTCTTTTTCGAGGATACTGGTGAGGTATTTGGTCGTTTCGAATTCCTGGAAGCCGAGTTCGCCGAAGCTGAAGACGCTGTCGACCATGACCTGCGCTTGCTTTTTCATAGCGTCGATTTGACCGGCGAGGTCGGCCTTCATGGCGGCTTCCTTTTCGGGTGCGACCTTGGGCTGCGCCACGGCGCAGGCGGCTCCGAGGAGCAGGGAGAGTGCGAGTTTCCGCATTCGAGGATGTTCTCCTTCCAGTTCTATTCAGTTTATGCCGAGACAGAGCCGGTTTGGGGGGCTAGACTCCAATTATGGACCGGGTTGAAGAGATCGAAGCTGCGATCGCCGGTTTGCCGCCTGAGGAATTCCGTCGTATTGCTCAATGGTTTTATGAACGGGAGCGGAGACTATGGGACGAGCAACTGGACAACGACTCTTCTTCTGGAAAGCTGGGCTTCCTTTTTGAAGAGGCCGAAAGGGAATCCGCGCAAGGACTTCTTCGGGAGTGGCCACCGGCGAAATGAAGTCCGTCGCTACGCGGCAGTTAGCCCTCTTCTTCGATCCGTGTCCACTCGCACGCTCTTGGTTGAGCGGCTAGCTGAGCAACGTCTTGATGACCGCCTGCCGGCTGACATTGACACGGGCCGCCCGCTCATCGAGTTCTCGCAGCATGCCTTGCGTAAGATCGACATTCACGCGGCGAAGCGGTTTCACCACCGCGAACTTGTTAGTAAAGTGCGCGGAAACATCTTCGCCTCTCGACGCTATCTCGGCGATCTCGTCGGCGGTAGGTTTTGTCTTAGGCATTTTCGACTTAGCTTTGCTCTGAGGTCGCATGGCGGATTACACCGGCATCTTCTCCAGCTTGGCGCCCAGCGTCAGAAAATTAAGCAGTGTCGCGGCGGCGCCGCAGCCGGCGATCACGATGGCCATTGGTAAAGCCGTAGTAATCTCCATCGTGCCGAGCACTATAGTGGCGATAGCGGCGAGCGTAAACTGATTGGTCCCGAGCAGCGCGGAGG